>OGHJ01003551.1_pt1 | contig 11215 bp, 12 predicted proteins | sample 1571351 | NCBI WGS metagenome assembly OGHJ01 (sample SAMEA2582037, study PRJEB24529) | metagenome | biome: Human gut stool | place: China | collected 2011 | reverse complement strand
ACTGTCGGCCTTGGCGCAGTTTTTGAGCATCCCGTGCGCAATTTCTTCCCTGCTGTGCGCTCCTACCGCGGAGGATCTCTACCGGACGCTATCCAATCAAACGACTGCTAAACAGGTCCCTTTTTCATAATAGCAAAGGTTTTTGCATCCGGATTAGGCCGCATGAACAGAAGTGATCAAAAGGGAGGGCTGCGCCCATGGGATTTTTTATCAACGGTGGTTTTGGAATGATATTTTTTCTGCTATTTGCTTTGGTAATTGGAGTGTTTATCCTGACGGCGATCCGGGGAATTTCCCAATGGAATAAAAACAATCACTCTCCAAGGCTCAATGTATCAGCCAGGGTAGTTGCCAAACGAACAGAGGTATCTCATCATCAACATCCTAATAATGGGGACATGAGCGGCTCTCATGGATATAGAACTACCTCATCCACTTCCTATTATGTAACTTTCGAGGTAGACAGCGGTGACAGAATAGAATTTTCTATGAGTGGTTCTGAGTATGGAATGCTAATAGAAGGAGATGCTGGAACATTAAATTTTCAAGGGACAAGATATCTTGGATTTGAGCGCAAATAGAGACATGAGAGCTATTAAAAATAAGCAGTTTCTAACAGAATTATTTAATACCATGTATAGCGAGTTGACAGTTTCAAAATTCAATAAGAAAAATAAATGAAGGGAAATGATGTTTTTAATCATCGGCTCAATTATACTTTTTATTCATGCAGTAATAGTCTTTAACACAGGAGGAGATAAAAAAATAATATGAAAACGAAGACAGATTACAAGTCTATTTTGATAGAAATAAATATCCTTACCATCGCAATTGCTATTATAGCTGTTGCTGTTTACTTTTTCCTGGTTCCGAGTCATACGTCGATTAGCAGTATGTCAGGTCTGGGTATTGTTCTGTCGAATTTTGTTCCGCTGCCATTATCAGCGATTACGATGATTCTTAATGTAGTTTTATTAATTATTGGATTTTTTACCTGCGGAAAGGAATTCGGGCTTAAAACAGTTTACACGAGTGTTATGCTGCCGGTGTTTCTGGGTATATTCGAGAACATTTTTCCCAATACCGGTTCTATAACAAATAGTCAGGAACTGGATGTTCTTTGTTACATTCTGGTAGTGAGTGTGGGTCTGAGTATTTTATTCAACCGGAATGCTTCTTCTGGGGGATTGGATATTGTGGCTAAGATTATAAATAAATATTTTCATATGGAGCTGGGGAAAGCGATGTCTTTGTCAGGGATGTGTGTGGCACTTTCGGCGGCGCTGGTTTATGATAAGAAGACTGTAGTACTCAGTGTATTGGGAACTTATTTTAATGGTATTGTTTTGGATCATTTTATTTTTGATCATAATATCAAACGACGGGTCTGTATCATTACAAAAAAGGAAGAGGAATTGAGGCAGTTTATTGTTCATGATCTGCACAGTGGGGCAACTATTTACGAAGCGATTGGTGCTTACAATATGGAAAAAAGAAATGAAATCATTACCATTGTAGACAAAGGGGAATATCAGAAATTGATGAAGTATATCAATCAGGAAGATCCAGAGGCATTTATTACAGTATATACGGTATCGGATATGCGGTATTTGCCTAAGAAGTAGAAGAATTTGAGCATTGAGGGAAAAGGGTGTTGCTGCAGTAATCTACGGATATATGAGGAGGTGATTTTTGATGAAACTTACATGGAGTGAGGCGAGTGTTTTTGCATTTGTGTGGGCTTGTGCATTAGGGTATATTGTTGCAAGCCGCATACTGGAGTGGAATTTTGAACGATTTTTGCCAAGTAACTGGTATTTTGTGGTGAAAAAAAGATTGGCACAACCGGAAGCGAAGTCTTTGAGAACGGAGAAAGTACCGAAAAAGATATCGAATGTTCTGGAGGAGCTGCTTACTTTGATGCAAACCGGTAATTTGCAAAAGAGTACAGTAAGAATGGATCGGACTTTTCAAGAAAAAGTAATGCATGAAATAAAGCTGCTTGAAGGAAGAGGTTTATCAAGGCAGCTACATTTTACGAATGTGAAGTTATCAGAAGGGAATGCCAAAAAGAGAGACTTCCGGCATTGGAGTGATTCAGGACGTGAATGGAGGGAAGTTATCGTAGAAGCCGCTGTTTCTGATAAATATTTACATAGAGACAGTGGTAAGGTAATTCATGAATCGATTTATCCGCATGGGTCGATATTGCTTCGGCAGTCCCGTCATATTCGTCACAATGAAGTGGGAGAGAAAGACAGGCAGAAGGAGCAGAGATTTTACTCAAAGTATTCGGAAATATTTTGTCCAAGCTGTGGGGGCGCAGATACAGTTAAAAGGTGATGAGACAAACTGTCCTTATTGTGGAGGGTTTATTCAGAGTAATTTCTATGACTGGCAAATCGAAGATTTTATGATTTATCAGACACCAGATCCGAATATGGATAATCTAAAGTATACCAGTGTAACGATTTTACTTTCGTTTTTACCGACATTTCCTTGTGTTTATTTGATCACGAATATGTATATTGCAATTGGTGTTGCGATGACACTTACAATTATACTGAGTCTGAGTCTTCTTTGGATCAGAGCAAGGAAAATAGATGAGCTGGAGAATCTTGAGAAAGAGATTGTCCGTTATGATGAGAGTTGGTTAACAAGTAATATCAATGAAGCGTTGTACAAAACACTTCTTACCCCAGAGCTGCTTTCTTACAGTGTTAATAATATAAAGCTAAAAGGTGTGGAAAATACGTCTGACAAGACGACGATTTCTGTGGAAGCGATGTTGAAACAAACCTTTCTTCAAAATAATAAGCATATCGTGACGAAAAGTGAAAAGCATAACTGGAAGCTTTGCCGATCTCGTTATCCGAATCGAATCAAGTCCAAAGGCCAGGCCGTTGTGATGGAAAAGGAATGTCCAAGTTGTGGGGCTAACTATATTCCGGATAATAACGGTTGTTGTTCCTATTGTGGTTATAGTCTGCAAGTTGATAATGCTAAATGGAAATTGCTGTAATAAGTTTTTGTATATATATCGTACTGCAAGGTACTTGTGTTAAAGTGTAAGATTTACCCCAGAAACAATGTTTCTGGGGTTTTTCTGTTATCTAGAAAAATAGTAATTCAACAATATTTATCTCGCTTTGGTTTTACCTGTCCTTCGAGGGGTACGATGGTATGGTATTCTGCTTGGTGCTTTTCAATGGAAAGTCGTACTTGTTCTATGTGAGCAGGTTCTATGAGAAGGGACATACCGCAGGATAATTCACCCTGAATGGCTCTGGGAGCCGGGGCAATACGGTTTGGAATGTCATCGGAATCTAAGACGTCGTGAAGGGCAAGTCCCTGCTCATAGTTTTCGAATAAGATATAATATTTTAATCCGCCTTTAATCATTGAGCATTTCGATGAAAGCACCAATACGAGTACGAAGCTGTTCAGCATCTGTATCTGCATAGTCAGTTTCTAAGCTTAAGACAGGTATGCCAGCTTCTTTTAAAGCGCGGGATACGGAGTATTTTTCAGTATCGTAGAGGCAGCAGAATTTCAAGCTGCAATCAATGACGCCATCTATTTTATATTCTTTTACCATACGTAAAAGGTCATCAATACGACCGGTATTTGGTGTGAAGCAAGCACAATTTGTTTTCATGTAACGCTCAGATAATGCCATGAATTGTTCATCTAAAGTTGTCTTGCTTTCGTCTACAAAATTTTCGAAATAACGTGTTCCGGTACACATTTCTTCACAGACAACAGCACCCCCGCTTGTTTCAATAATATTATGGAGTTTCCAGTTTGGAACAGCCATAGGAGTTCCGGTTACAAGGATACGTTTTGTACCTTCTTTGACAACAGATACGCCATCTTTGATACGCTGTTCTAATTCGTCTGCAAGGCGGTTACACATTTCGGCACAACGAACGGGATCGTCAAAGAAAGAAATCTGTGTCATAAGTAAAACATCTCGTCCGGAGATCGGGAGACATTCTGATTTACGACAGTCATACACACGTTGCATTGCTTTACGTTTTTCATTTACAATGTGAATTGCTTCAGAAAGTTTTTCTGGAGTGATAGCATTACCCGTAAATTCTTCAACAACTTTTGCAAAGTCGGCAATTTCTTCTTTCCATTTTACGATATCTTTTGTACGTTTCATCTGAGGGACATCCATGATATGCATTGGAACATCTTCTCCAAGAATTTCGTAAGCCTTTTTCTTAGCATCACAGGTAGTTTCACCAACATACATATCTGCAATGCGAAAGAATGGACAAGTTCTTCCAAGTCTTGCTCCAACAGAAGCTTTTACAAGTGGACAGGTACTTTTTGGAAGTACTTTTTCTCCATCTGGAACCCAGAATTGAGACCCCCCGCAAAGACCCGTTACAATTCCGTTTGCGGCGATAACGACTTCATCTGGTACATATACACAGAAAGTACCGAAAACTTTACGTCCTTTTTCCTGCTCCTTAATAAGTTCAGCAGGTCGGATACCATGTACTTCAGAGATGACTAAATCCCAGAAATCCATTGCTTTTGGGCGATTTTCCTGGCTGAGAAAAACATCACCTACTGCAGTAGGGAGTACCTGACATAATAAATCGTGATTTTCAAGATCCATTCCAAGATCTTTCCACATAGAAACATAATCTGACATAAGTAAAATACCTCTCTTTTTTTATTTTAATGTATTTTTAGAAGTAAGTCTGTTTGAAAAGTTATTTTGGCAATATATATGCTTTTATGAACTTTACAGAAACAGGGGAAATTCTAAAAGTACATTGTATTCTGTAAGTTGTTTTATAAGTTTTTTTAGTAGCTATAGCACAGTCATTTACAGATTCAGTCAATATAGTTTTTTAAACTTATTACTCTACAAGCTCTTTTAGTGCCTGTATCGCAGTTTCTACTTCTTCCATTGTATTAAACGAGGAAAAGCTGAAACGGACAGCACCCGTTTCTGTTGTGCCAAGTGCCTGATGCATTCTTGGGGCACAATGTGCGCCCGGACGGGTGGCAATATCGTATTCTTGGGACAGTAAATCAGATACTGTTCCAGAGTCGTAACCTTCGATATTTAAAGAAAGAATAGCGGCTCTTTCTTTTGTATCAAAATCTCCGTAAATATGTATTTCGGGAATATTGCAAATCCCCTTATAAAAATGCCATAATAGCTCTTGTTCTTTTTTGGCAATGACAGGAATAGTAATAGTATTAATGTAATTAATCGCAGCACAAAGTCCGGCAATACCGTGGCTGTTTAAAGTTCCCGCTTCTAACCGGGCAGGATAAGCCTGTGGCTGCCCTTTTTCATAAGAATGGATGCCGGAACCGCCATGTTTAAATGGGCGAATTTCAACACTTTCGTGGATGCATAAGCCCCCGGTCCCCTGTGGACCGAGCAGACCCTTATGACCGGTAAAGCATAAAATATCAATATTCATAGTTTCCATATTAATTTCTATACAGCCTGCACTTTGAGAAGCATCAACAATAAAAAGAAGATTGTGTGCTTTCGCAATACGACCAATTCTCTCAATATCTAAAACATTTCCGGTAAGATTGGAAGCATGTGTGCAGACAATTGCTTTTGTATTCGGTTTTATAGAACGTTTAAAATCATCATAATCGATGCATCCCTTTTTATTGGCAGAAAGGAAAGTAAGGGATGCTCCCTGTTCTTCCAGATGATATAAGGGACGTAGTACAGAATTATGTTCTAAATCTGTCGATATGATATGGTCCCCTTTTCCAAGTGTACCACAGATAGCGATGTTTAATGCTTCGGTAGAATTCGATGTGAAAATCACATGATCAGCCCTGGAGCAATGAAAAAAATCAGCAATCTTTTTTCTTGTTTCGTAAACAGTGCGGGAAGCGGCAAGAGAGCCAGTATGTGTACCGCGTGAAGCATTGCCAGCAGTCGTCATGGCGTGTACAACTGCTTCAATGACTTCGTGTGGTTTATGCAGCGTGGTAGCTGCGTTATCAAAATAAATCATAATATCCTCATTGTAAATTGTAGTCAGGTTGTGATTGGATTCTCATAGATCGTAATTCAGATAGTAGTGGCAGCAATCGCTGCACCAATTGCTCCAGCATAGCGACCGTCAGTATCGGTTAATACATCTGTTTTTAAAGATTCTCCGAGCGATTTCTTAAGATAAGAGTAATCGCATAATCCACCAGTAAGACAGATACATTCTTCCTGTCCGTTTGTAAGTCTTACTGCCTGTGATACAACTTTTTGTACGATAGAGTCGATAACGGCAAAGGCAATGTTTTCTCTTGATTCTCCACGTCCGATTAAACTGATTACCTCAGATTCAGCGAACACAGTACACATGGAGCTGATAGAAGTTCCGCTGCCTTTTGCAGCAAGCTCACACAGATCTTGTGGGGTTAGAGATAATGTATTTGCCATGACTTCAAGGAATCGGCCTGTTCCGGCGGAACATTTATCGTTCATGAGGAAGTCGGTGACCATACCATTTTCAATGCGGATGATTTTCGTATCCTGTCCCCCGATGTCAATGAGGAGCATAGTTTCACTTTTATGAATATAGCAGGCCCCTTTTGCATGGCAGGTAATTTCTGTGACGCATTTTGCAGCGTAAGGGACGGATACACGTCCATATCCGGTCGCGACAACAACGGATTCTTCTGGAAGAATACCCTTTTCTCTAAGTAGTTCTTGTATTTGATTTGCAGTATCTACACTGCTCCAGCCAGTTGGCTGTAAAAAACGGTGGAGAATTTCTTTTTCATGATTCATGACAACTGTTTTCGCGCAGGTAGAACCAATATCAATACCAATAAAATATTTGTTCATAATAAGTATCCTGAATATTTTTTCTTTTAAATGCTAATAAATTAAATTTCTAAAATATGTGTAGAAGCCCACTCGATTCCTTCTTTTGTGAGTGCTTCTATTAAAATAGTTTCATCTTCTGGAGCGGCTTTCCAGGCAAAGCCACAGCCGGCGGTAATTTCGCGTGGAACAGGAATTAATCGTCCGGGAAGACCATTTTTTGCACAGAGTTTATCGGTTGCCATTGCCTGTGTGGTTGCGTCAAATGCGATGATGAATGCAGGCTTTTTCTTTCTAAGCATAGGTAAACTCCTTTATTTAAGGCTGTACGATTAAGTCAGCCTGTGTCATTTTTTCTGCGATCACATACATGTTTGTCACTTCGCCAACCTGTAATTTATCTGTAATGCCATAAAAGTTTAAACAGGTTCCGCAGGTGAGGATTTCAACACCCTGAGCTTCTAAAGATTTTAAATCTTCAATAGAGGCAGATTCTTCGCAAGTGATATATGCACCGCTATTATAGAAAAGGATAGTAGAAGGAAGAGTATCTTGCTGGCTTAAGGCATAGATAAATCCTTTTAATAAAGCTTTTCCAAGTTCTTCTTCGCCGTTTCCCATCTGATTTGAGCGGATAACTACGACCGTATTTTTTTTATTTAACGGAGTGATCGGACAGCTTTCTTCTTCTATTGTTGACACAGCATTATTAGCGGCAATCTGTGCCGCTTCTGCATTTACAGTCATTGTAACTTTAAATTCATTATCAGCAACTTTTTCAGAATGTACATCGTATCCTTTCTGGTTTGCCATCTTTGTAAGGTTTTGTACGGCAATTTCATTATCAACAAGTGTCTCAACTGTCCCTCCACCCTGTAATTCGCGGATAGCATTTTTAGTTTTTACTACGGGGATTGGGCAGGCATCGCCTATTGCATTTACTTTAATCATGATTGTTCCTCCATTTTGTATATTTATAAAGAATGTAAAGAATGTCTCGGCATTCTTGCTGCAAGATGTGCGTCATGCAATGAAGCCATACTTTTACTGCACATCTGATATGTTCTATGAATCATTCTGGTATTTATTTTGTAAGAAAGATTCTAAGAGTAGGTTGTGTTTTTTTAAATTCTAAATAGGTAGAAGTCATTTAATTTGTGACTAAAATTTCTGATTCTGTTTTTTCTAAAACTTCTCCAACGATTTCTGCTGGTAATCCGGTCTCTTTTAACTTGTCAAGAAGAGCAGGTGCATCTTCTTTTGCAAGAGAAATGAGCAGTCCACCGGACGTCTGAGGGTCAAAAAGAATTTCTTCCATAGCAAATGGAATATCTTCAAATTGAACAAATGGACCGGTAAAGTTTCGGTTTCGCTGTCCGGCAGCAGTTAAAAGGAATTCATCGGCGTGCCGTAAGGCCTCTTCAAAGATAGGAATCTGTCTGGCGTGAATATGACAGGAAAGATGTCCATCCATCATTTCATGAAGGTGGCCTAGAAAACTAAATCCTGTAACGTCTGTGCAGGCATGGATTTCGAAATTCCTGCAACACTCTGCGGCGTACTTGTTCAAGGTTGTCATGGAGTCTGTTACGGCTTTCATTGCTTCCACAGAAGCTTCTCCTACTCGATTTGCTGTGCAGATAATGCCGACACCAAGCCGCTTCGTAAGAATCAGTGCATCGCCCGGTTTCGCCCCGTTATTCGTATAGATTTTATTCGGATTGACGATGCCGGTAACAGAAAGACCATATTTCACATCCGAATCAGCAATAGAGTGCCCTCCGGCAAGTGTTCCGCCGGCTTCAATTACTTTTTCGGCACCGCCTCGCATAATTTCACCTAAAATGTTCAAATCCATTTTTTCAGGAAAACAGACAATATTTAAGGCGGTCTTTACTTCACCGCCCATTGCGTAAATATCACTTAATGCATTTGTAGCAGCGATTTTCCCAAAAGTGTAAGGGTCATCGACCATCGGTGGAAAGAAATCGAGGGTTTGTACAAAAGCAATATCATCAGATATCTTATAGACAGCGGCATCATCTTTACTGTCATAACCGACAAGAAGATTCTCATCTTTCGGACCCTGCGGTAGCTTTGATAATATACGACTTAAAATGCCAGCGCCAAGCTTTGCAGTACATCCTCCCCCTTTACAAAATAATTTTTCCTTTTCCATAATAGGCAGCCTCCTTTTATGTGGGATGTACTCTCAGTGCTTTTTATGTATATGCTTGTTACCACTGAAAAATACTTTTATGATTCCTCTTCAATGTAATTTCAGAACTTTTCATACATTTACTTTTGTAACCGATTTTGCGAGTACATTTTGGGTAAAATTTCCCAACATAATGTAATTTATTCTAAAATTAGTTTAATAGATATTGTACAGAAAGTAAAGTTCATTATTTCGATAATGTAGATAGGATTATTGATAAAAACGATAGATATGGTAAAATATATTTATTCTGGAGTGTTTTCGACCAGAGTATTTTAAACTTACCGGAAAGGAAAGTGAGAAAATGGATATACATCAATTGCAGATTTTTGCAAATGTTGCAGAATGTAAAGGTTTTTTGGCAGCATCGAAAAAAATGCATCTCTCGCAATCTACAGTCAGTACACATGTGTCAGCCTTAGAGCATGAGCTTGGGAAAAAGCTGATTCGACGTACAGCAAGAAATTTTGAATTGACAGAAGATGGGGTAAAACTTTATAAGTATGCGGTAGACATTTTACTTTTACATCGGAAAGCAATAATGGAAGTTGGGGGGAATGGAAGTGAGTTTCTTCGGATTGGTACATCTTCTGTTCCGGCACAGTGGTTTGTTCCTACAATATTGAGTGGATTTTTAAAGAAAAATGTAAATACGCAGGTGGAGATGACGAGTGCGGATAGTTTAGATATTATTCGTCGGGTAAAAGAGGGAAGTCTCGATATTGGATTTGTTGGAACGAAAGTAGAAAAACAGTGCAAGTATATTTCTCTTGTGAATGATCATCTGGTTTTGGCAGCCCCGAATACAAAGAAATATCAAAAAATTTTTGTAGGAGAGAGTGGTTCAGGAGAAAGTGATTTAAGACAGATTTTAGAGTCTCCGTTTTTGGCGAGAAGACAATATTCCGGAACTATGAAAGAGGCATTGGGGAGTTTAGAGTATTTTGGCATAAAGGAAGAGGACTTAAATATCGTTGCCACTTTTGACAGTGCAGAGATGTTAAGAGATTGTGTAGAAGCAGGAATGGGAATTTCTATTCTGTCGTATGAGATGATAAAAGAATTGCATGAACGGGGGAAAATATTGATTTATAGATTGCCGGAAAAGGAATTTTGCAGGGAATTATATCTTATCTATAAAAATGAATCTTTTCTTCCAGAAATAGTGAAAAAGTTTATTCATTATACAGAGAAGTATTTTAGAGAAGAGTTTTAAGGAGATACATGTAACTTATTAACGGTTCAACAAAGTCGGTATAATCAAGAATTTTTGTTGAACATGCACTAAAAGGAATAGAGAGAAAAAATGTACCGAATTTTAATTGTCGAAGATGATTCTACGATTGCTTCGAATGTGGCAGCACATCTGGAGCGGTGGGATTATGAGACTAAACAGATAGAAGATTTTAAATGCGTGATGGAAGCATTTCAGCAGTTTGATCCGCAGCTTGTTATTTTAGATATTGGTTTACCGTTCTATAACGGATTTTACTGGTGTCAGGAAATCCGGAAAATATCGAGTGTTCCAATTCTGTTTTTATCCTCTATGAATGATAATATGAACATAGTGATGGCAATGAATATGGGCGGCGATGAATTTATCGAGAAGCCATTTGATCTAAATGTACTAACAGCCAAGGTACAGGCATTACTACGCCGGGCCTACTCCTTTCAAGGAAATGTCAATGTGTTAGAGCATGAAGGTATGCTCCTTAATTTAAATGACGCTTCTCTTTCTTATAAGGGGGAGAAAATATCTCTCACAAAAAATGAATTTCGTATTTTGCAGATACTTATGGAAAATTCAGGAAAGATCATTGCAAGAGATGACATTATTGCAAGACTTTGGGAAAGTGATGCCTTTATTGATGATAATACTCTGACAGTAAATGTAGCAAGGCTCCGTAAAAAGTTAGAAAATGTAGGTATGGAAGGACGAATTAAGACGAAAAAAGGAATTGGGTATTATTTGGATAAATAGAGGAAAGAAAGAGAAATGATCAAAGAAAGTATTTTTTCATTTTTGAAAATCCGCAAAATGCCAATTATTATATTTACAGGAATCGTTGTGATATTTGGAATACTATTTTATTTATATGATATTCCTTTTGATGCGATTATCTATGGATGCGAATTGTCTTTTGTGTGGTGTGCAGTATGTCTGTTTATTGATT
>OGHJ01003543.1_pt1 | contig 11243 bp, 8 predicted proteins | sample 1571351 | NCBI WGS metagenome assembly OGHJ01 (sample SAMEA2582037, study PRJEB24529) | metagenome | biome: Human gut stool | place: China | collected 2011 | reverse complement strand
CCTCGATGGAAAAGGTCATCGGCGCGCTGAGCGAGCAGTTCATGGCCGACAACAGCGGTGTGAGCGTCACCTACGACCCCACCGGCTCGGGTTCTGGCATCACCGCCGCCAAGGAGGGCACCGCGGATATCGGCCTCTCCAGCCGCAACCTGAAGGATGACGAGAAGGCTTCAGGCCTCACCGGAACAGTACTCGCACTTGATGGCATCGCCGTAATCGTAAATCCCAACAACCCCGTATCCGACCTCTCTGTAGAGCAGATCGCATCTATCTACAAGGGAGAGATCACCAATTGGAAGGACGTTGGAGGCAACGATGCTGAGATCGTGCTCATAGGCCGCGAGGCCGGCAGCGGCACCCGCGACGGCTTCGAGTCCATAACCGGCACAAATGACGCCTGCAAGTACCGTCAGGAGCTGACCTCTACCGGTGACGTCATCACCACCGTTTCCCAGAACCCCGACGCTATAGGCTACGCCTCCCTTGCCTCCCTCAAGGACAACGTAAAGGCGCCGACCGTAGGCGGCATCGCTCCTACTGAGGAGACTGTAAAGGATGGCAGCTATGTTATCCAGCGTCCCTTCATACTGGTGACCAAGGACGGCGTTGAGCTCTCCGAAACTGCAAAGAAGTTCTTCGACTACGCTACCTCCGCCGAGGCCGCAGAGATCATCTCTGCAGCGGGTGCGGTTCCGGTAAATTGATAGATAAACGGACGGATAAAGGGCATCTGGCAACAGTTGCCTATAAGCCTTGAGAGAGGATACGCAATATGAAGAAAAACAAAAGGATCGGGAAAATGCTTGAATTGGTGATGCACAGCATATTCCTTGTGCTCGGCCTTATAACAGTGGGCTGCGTTCTGCTCATCACGGTATACCTGGTCATATCGGGTATACCGGCAATACGCAGGATAGGTCTTGTTCCATTCCTCTTCAACAAGACTTGGGCTTCTACAGCCGCTACCCCCTCCTTTGGCATACTGCCCTTCATACTCACCAGCATCTACGGTACTGCCGGCGCCATATTGCTGGGAGTGCCTGTGGGATTCTTTACGGCGGTGTACCTTGCAAAAATGGCAAAGCCTTCGGTCAGGGCCATTATGCAGTCAGCGGTGAGCATGCTATCAGGCATTCCTTCGGTAGTTTACGGCCTTGTAGGTATGCTGATACTCGTACCCGGCATACGCAGGCTTTTAAACGTGCCTGATGGCTCAAGCCTGCTGGCCGCCATCATAGTGCTTTCCATTATGATATTGCCATCTATAATAAAGGTTTCGGTAACCGCGCTTGAGGCTGTGCCCAAGGAATACGAGGACGCCTCCCTCGCCCTTGGCGCAAATCCTGTGGAAACGTATTTCCGGGTATCCGTACCGGCCGCGAAAAGCGGCATAGCAGCCGCAGTAGTGCTGGGCGTCGGCAGGGCCATAGGCGAAGCAATGGCTGTAATGATGGTTTCGGGCAACGTGCCCAACATGCCTTCCCTCTTTCAGAGCGTAAGGTTCCTGACAACGGCCGTGGCAAGCGAAATGTCCTACTCCAGCGGCTTGCAGCAGCAGGCCCTGTTCTCCATAGCGCTGGTGCTTTTCCTGTTCATTATGCTGATAAACGCCGCGCTCAATTTCTTTCTCAAAAGGGATAAGGAAGGTTAGACCATGAAAGAAAAAAACGTATCGGCCAAACGCCGCGCTTATATGGGCCTGATGAAGTGCCTCATGTGGTTCTCCGCCGGGCTCACCTGCCTGCTTGTGCTGTTTCTGATAGGCTACGTGCTGTATAAGGGGCTGCCCAATATAACTTGGGAACTGCTCTCCACATCCCCCAGCTATCTTGCAGACAGCATAGGCATACTGCCTGATCTGATGAACACACTATACATCGTGATAGCTACAATACTTATCGTGGTGCCGCTGGGAGTGGGCGCAGCGATATACCTCACCGAGTATGCCTCAAACAAACGGGTGGTAAACGCCATAGAGTATGCCGCAGAGACGCTCTCTGGAATACCTTCAATAATATACGGTCTGGTAGGAATGCTGTTCTTATGCCGGTTCTGCAAGATGGGTACCTCCCTTATGGCAGGCGCTCTTACCTTGGTGATAATGAACCTGCCCACCGTGATGCGCACCACTCAGGAGAGCCTTAAGACGGTTCCCCAGAGCTACCGCGAGGGCGCATTTGGGCTGGGCGCCGGCAAATGGCGCGTGATACGCACAGTAGTGCTTCCCGGCTGTACGGACGGCGTTATTACCGGCTGCATACTGGCCGTAGGACGCATGCTTGGCGAATCGGCGGCGCTGCTGTTTACGGCAGGTCTTGCCCATACTCTCCACGGCTTCTTCTCAGGCCTTGGCAGCTCCGGTGCTACGCTTACTGTCGCCCTTTACGTATACGCAAAGGAGCGCGGTGAATTCGAGGTGGCCTTTGCCATTGCTGCCATACTCATGCTGTTGACTCTTATAATAAACCTCTCTGCCGACCTTGTGGCAAGATACTTCAGGAGGAAAAAGGAACTATGATGAATATAATCACCGTACAGGATCTCTGCCTCTGGTACGGCAGCCATCAGGCGCTTAAAGACATAAATATAGATATACCCGAAAAGAGCATAACCGCCCTCATAGGGCCCTCCGGATGTGGAAAATCAACTTTTCTCAAGACGCTGAACCGCATGAACGACCTCGTCGAGGGCTGCCGCATCTCCGGCGACATCAAGCTCGACGGCGTGGACATCTACAAGGACAAGATGGACGTCAACGTCCTGCGCAAGCGCGTCGGCATGGTGTTCCAGAAGCCGAATCCCTTCCCGATGTCCATCTATGACAACATCGCCTACGGCCCGCGCACCCACGGCATCCGTAATAAAGCGCAGCTGGATGAGATCGTGGAAAGATCCCTGCGCGGCGCGGCCATCTGGGACGAGGTCAAGGACCGCCTGAACAAGAGCGCCCTGGGCATGTCGGGCGGCCAGCAGCAGCGCCTCTGCATTGCGCGCGCCCTGGCCGTTGAGCCAGAGGTCCTGCTGATGGATGAGCCGACGAGCGCCCTGGACCCCATCTCGACATCCAAGGTCGAGGAGCTGGCCACGGAGCTGAAAGAGAATTACACCATCGTCATGGTCACCCACAACATGCAGCAGGCCGCGCGTATCAGCGATAAGACGGCATTTTTCCTGCTGGGCGAGCTGGTGGAGATGGGCCCGACGGAGCGTGTGTTCGCCACGCCCGTGGACAAGCGCACCGAGGATTACATCTCGGGCCGCTTCGGCTAAGGAGGTACGACAAATGGGTACGAGTGTACGAAAAATGTACGACGCCGAGCTGCTGCAGCTTGACACGATGCTGGCCCGCATGGGCCACGCCGCCGGCGGCGCGATCGAGAGCGCCATGACCGCCCTGCGCTCCGGCGACACCGAGCTGGCCCGCAGCGTTATTGCCCGGGACAGCGAAATCGACTCCGCCGAGCATGAGATAGAGCACCGCTGCTTAACGCTGTTTCTGCGCCAGCAGCCCGTGGCGGGCGACCTGCGCAAGGTCTCCACGGCGCTGAAGATGGTCACCGACATTGAACGCATCGCCGACCAGGCCAGCGACATTGCCGAGATAACGCTCCATCTCCACCCGGACGGCGCACGCACCGTCGGCGTGCTGGACGACCTGTACGCGATGGGCGACATTGCCCTGCACATGGTCAAGGACGCCATTGCCGCCTACGTGCAGGTGGACCTGTCCACCGCCGCGCAGGTCATTGCCCGCGACGACGACTGCGACGCGATGTTCAGCCGCATTTCCAAGGAAATTGCGGCCTACATCGCCGCCCACCCCAGTGATGCCGAGACGGCGCTGGACTTATTTATGATCGATAAGTACCTTGAGCGCCTGGGCGACCACGCCGTGAACATTGCGGAATGGGTCGAGTTCCTCAAGACCGGCGTCCACAAATCCCGCAAGATCGTGTAATGCGGGGATAAACAAGCCATTTTCTTATTATTTTCCTATACCAACCAAAACGGGACCTGCCGAAAAGCGGGCCCCGTTTTGGCGTGGAGGGGCTTTCGTAGGGGCCGGGCATGCCCGGCCCGGAGGTCGGCGCGGCCACCCTTTAACGGGCAATCGCCTTTAACGCCGCGGGCCGGGCGGCAGACACCGGCTGCCCGGAGGGGTCAAGACCCCTCCCTACAAGGCACCCGTGAGCGGCAGTTCGTAGGGAGCGGTCTTGACCGCTCCGAGTGCTTTGCGGCAGCGTCAGCTTCCCTGTAGGGGCCGCGCGGCAGTAAAAAAAGCAGCCGTCCCTTTCCGGAACGGCTGCTTGCTATCATTTCGCCCCTTTCCCCGCGAACACAACGTAAATCGTTTTGAACAAAATCTTTACGTCGCCCCAGAGGGACCAGTTGTCGATGTAGGCTACGTCGAGCTTGACGACCTCCTCAAAATCCTCGATGTCGCTGCGCCCGCTGACCTGCCACAGGCCGGTGATGCCCGGCTTCATCGACAGGCGGCGCTTGTGGTGGCTCTCGTACTGCTTGTACTCGTCCACCGTCGGCGGGCGGGTGCCCACAAGGCTCATATCGCCCCGCAGCACGTCAAAAAACTGCGGCAGCTCGTCAATGCTGGTGCGGCGGATGAATTTGCCCACCTTGGTCACGCGGGGGTCATCCTCCATTTTGAACATCAGGCCGTTCATTTCATTCTGGGCCATCAGCTCCTTCTTGCGGGCCTCGGCGTCCACGTACATGCTGCGCAGCTTGTGGATGTAAAAATACCGCCCGTTGCGGCCCACACGCTTTTGTTTAAAAAACAGCGGGCCGGGGCTTTCGAGCTTGAGCGGGATGGCGACCACCGCGATGATCGGGATGCTGATGATACAGCCGATGACAGCGCCCACCACGTCCATGCAGCGCTTGGCGATCTGGTCGCGCAGCTGCAATTCAACGGTGCCCATCGTGACGATGTTGCCCCCGGCGCAGCGCCCCAGGGACCGGCTCAGCCGCGCGGCGCTCGTCTCGTCGCAGCAGGCTTCCTCAATGCGGTCCAGCAGCGGCAGACGGAAGTGCACGGTCAGGCCCATGCTCTCCATCTCGTCCAGATAGGGGATGAAGCTCTCGCCGCTGTCCATCGGCACATCGACATAGACCTCGTCGAGCGCCTCGCGCCGGATCCAGTCCATGAAGTCGTCGAACGTCGCCTTGACCTCGACGCCGCAGACTCTGGTGGAGATCGCGGCGGGCGTGGCCTCCAGCAGCGAGACGCCCACGACCCGGCGGGACCAGTCCTTTTGAATCTCGGGGATCAGCCGCTCGGCCCGGTCCGACGTTGTGACGACACCGACAAGCGTCTCCATGCCCCAGCTGCGCTGGAACCGGATGAGCAGCCGCTTTAAAATCGCATGGGAGAACGGCAGCAGCACCGCGTTGACCGCGGGCACTGTGACCGCAAAATAACGGGAGTCCAGCATCGTGGCCTTGGCCAGCAGCATGCAGCCTGCATAAACAAGGCCGAGCGCGATGTTGAACCGGAGAGAAAGGCTGATTTCCTCGTTTTCAGACCGTGTTACGATGTTTTTGTCCTGGTCAAAGAAGAAGAAGGTGACGACGAACGCCACAAACAGCAGGCACAGGGTCTGCAGCCAATCGGTGCTGGTGTAGGGGATCAGCACGCCGAACAGCCCGTCGGTGATGAGCCACGCCAGCAGCACGCTGACGGCCATCGTGAGCAGATCGGCGAAAAATACATAAGCGTATTGCAGCTTTTCGCGTTTACTTGTCATGAAGAAGGAGAAGTCCTCTCTAATAGTTATCTTGTTATTTTACCATAGACAGAGGATATTTTCAACAAAATCCGCAATATCATAACAATTACACAATTTATAGTGGCGCGGTAGGGGGAGGTTTCCGCCGCCGCGCACGGGCACGGAGCGGTCAAGACCGCTCCCTACAAACCGCTCGTTATCGTGGCATCGTAGGGAGGGGTCTTGACCCCTCCGCAGAGGTTTCCGCCGCCGCGAGCTCCGATTCGTTCTCCCGCCCGACGATCTCGGCCTTTAAGACGTCCTGAATTTCCACCAGACATTCCAGCAGCAGGGGGTTGAACTGCCCGCAGTCGCCGTGCAGGATCATCTGCACCGCGGTGTCCGGTGAGTAGGCGGCCTTGTAGACGCGCTTGCTGACCAGCGCGTCATAGACGTCCGCCATCGAGACGATCTGTGCCGAAATCGGGATCTCGTCCCCGGCCAGGCCGTCGGGGTAGCCGCGGCCGTCCCAGCGCTCGTGGTGCCAGCGGCAGATGTCGTGGGCGGTCTTGACAAGCGCTTCGTTTTTATAGCGGCCCAGATGGTCCAGCATGTTCGCGCCCACAACGGTGTGGGTTTTCATAAGATCGAACTCCTCCGGGGTAAGCCGCCCGGGCTTGTTCAGGATCTTATCGTCTATCGCAACCTTTCCGATGTCGTGCAGCGCCGATGCCATGACGATCAGCTCCTGCGTTTCGGGCGGCAGGTCATACTTGTCGGTTTTCTGCGTCAGCCGCTCCAGAAGGCGCTGGGTCAGCGTGCCGATGTGCAGCACGTGCTGGCCGCTCTCGCCGTTGCGGAACTCGACGACCTCGCTCAGGATCGAGATCATCATCTTGGTGTTTTTCTCTTTTTCCTTGATCTGGCTCGTCACCAGCGAGGCGAGCCGCCGCTGCTTGGCGTAGAGCTTGATCGTGTTGAAAACGCGGCGGTAGACGACGCCCGCATCGAACGGGCGGCTGACATAGTCCGAGACGCCCAGCTCGTAGGCGCGGCGCACAACGGTGTCGGCATCCTCGCTCGAGATCATGATGACGGGGATGTCCTCGATCCAGTGGCTGTGGTTCATCTCGCTCAGCACCGCAAAGCCGTCCATGACCGGCATGACGATGTCCAGCAGGATCAGCGCAATGCCGGTGTCGTACTGCTCCAGCATGGCCAGGCATTCCCTGCCGTTCGTCGCCTCCAGAATGTTGTAGTCGCTGCCCAGGATCTCCGCCAGAATGGCGCGGTTCATCTCGGAGTCGTCCACAATTAAAATGCTCTGGCGGGTCTGGCTTTCGCGCCCGGCAGCGCTCAAAGCGCCGTCCCGGGCGTTGTCCTCGGTCACGACCATGTTTTTGCGGTTCTTGGCCTGGTACATCAGCTTGTCGGCGCGGGAGACTGCCTGCTCCACGGTCTCGCCGGGCTGCGTTATCACGCCGCCGATGCTGGCGGACAGCTGCAGACGGGAATACCCCGGCACGCTGGCGGTGTGCAGCTGCTCCCGGATGCGGTCCAGCTTGGCCAGGAACGCCGCGCGCTCAATGCCCGGCAGCACCAGCAGGAACTCGTCGCCGCCGTAGCGGATGAGCACGTCCGATTTGCGGATGCAGGCGCGCACCACGTCAACGCAGGTGCGCAGCGCTATGTCGCCGGCCTGATGGCCGTAGGTGTCGTTGATCAATTTAAAGTCGTCCTGATCCAGCACGGCCACACCGGCGGGGTCGGTCTTGTCCTTGAGCGCGTCCTCAAAGTAGAGGCGGTTGTAGCTGTCGGTCAGTGCATCGTGGTAGAGCTTGGTGTGGTAGCTCGCGATGCTGTCTATCAGGCGTTCCCCGTTTTCGGGGTCAATGAGGGTCTCGCCGTCCAGCTTCTGGATCAGCTCCATGACACAGGGAACGCCGTCGACCTCGCGGTAGACGGCGGTGACCTGAAAGACCTCGCTGCCCATGTATTCCAGCTTGGTGCGCTGGCGGTGATCCTCCAGCACCTGCCGGGAGATGCAGTTCCGGCAGGGGGTGTTTTTGCCCCAATAGCTGTAGCAGCTGCAAAAGCTGTTGACGGACTCCTCGCCGCCGACCTGCGCAGCATCCAGCAGCCGCACCACAGTAAAGATGGTGCGGTATTGGGCCATTTCCGTTTCGACCTGTTCTCTGGTCATAATGCTTCCGCCTTTGTGTGAAGGAATGGGTAGATAAAAATTGTGTTATATATAAGAACATTATATCATTGCAGGGTGTTTTTTGTCAATGTGGTAAAGGGGGACCCCATGACCGCCCGGCAGCGGATTGCCGCAGGGGGCGGCCTCCCGGCGGCCCTGTCCTACCCGCTGCCCGCCCCGCATATACATACCGCAGGAGGTACATGCCATGCGTCGGATCGGATTCTACTTATTTATAATAGCCGTCTTTCTGCTTGCGCCGCTGCTTGCACTGCCGCAAAAGGCTGTCCCGGCCCCCGCCGCGGTGCCGACCCCCACCCCAACCGCCGTCGCCCGGGCCGCCGCGCCCTACCGCGCTGTGTGGGTCAGCTATCTGGAATGGGAGCAGGTCGATTTCTCGTCGGCGGAGGCGTTCACGCAGGCAATCGGCACAATGCTGGACAATATACAGTCGATTGGCGCAACAGTCGTGCTGGCGCAGGTGCGGCCCTTCGGCGATGCGCTCTACCCCAGCGACTACTTTCCGTTCAGCCACCTCTGCACCGGCACGCAGGGGCAGGACCCCGGGTTTGACCCGCTGGCACTGCTGGTGGACGCCGCCCACGCGCGGGGCTTACAGCTGGAAGCCTGGGTCAACCCTTACCGCATCCAGGCCGGGCAGACCCCGGCGCTGTGCGGCGCAAGCCCGGCGCGGCTGCACCCGGACTGGGTCAGGTACACCGACACCGGCGCGTATCTCGACCCCGCCAACGCGGACGTGCGGCAGTACATTGCCGACGGGGTGGGGGAGCTGTGCGCAAGGTACGCTGTGGACGGCATCCACTTTGACGACTATTTTTACCCCACCACCGACCCGGCCTTTGACGCGGCGGACTACGCGGCCAGCGGCAGCACACTGACGCAGGACGACTGGCGGCGGGAGAACGTGAACGCCCTGATGGAGCTTTGCCACGCCGCGGCCCGGCGGTACGGCGTGCGGTTCGGCGCAGCCCCGGCGGGCGACCCGGAGCAGAACTACACCCTGCAATACAGCGACGCGGCCCGCTGGCTGCGGCAGGGGACTGTGGATTACCTGATGCCCCAGCTTTATTGGGGGCAGGAATATATAAAAAACGGCGATGCGTCGCACAGCTTTGCGCAGCTGGCCGCCGCGTGGGCCGCACTGCCCCGCGCGGCGGGCGTGAAGCTGTACGCCGGGCTGGGGGCCTACCGCGTCGGCGCAGGGGATGGGTCCGATGCCGGCTCCGAGTGGTTTTCCGGCCATGCGCTGGCCGACCAGCTTGCTTTGCTTGCCCGCTTAGGGGTGCAGGGCGCGGGGCTCTACCGCTATGGCAGCCTGTTTGCCAATTCCGACGCCCCGGCGCTGGCGGAAAGTGAAGCGGAGGCAATAAAAGGCGTCTGGCAGGGCTGACCGGAAAATCCGGCGGTGCCGACAATGATTTGGTACTTGCAAAAGCGGTAAAAATGCAAGATAATAGAGAGGCGGGGCGGCTTGCGGCTGCCCGCAGGACCCAAGGAAAGATAAAGGAGAAACTCCATGAACAATATAAACGACCTCTATAACCGCTGGCTTGCCCAGCCGGATCTGGACGACGCCGTCAAAGCCGAGCTCGTCTCCATCGCGGGCGACAGCGACGCCGTCACGGACCGCTTTTACCGCGATCTGGAATTCGGCACCGGCGGCCTGCGCGGCGTGATCGGCGCGGGCACGAACCGGATGAACCTCTACACCGTGCGCAAGGCAACGCAGGGGCTGGCGGACTACCTCAATGCGTCCGGCCTGCCCAAAAAGGTAGCCATCGCCCACGACAGCCGCCATAACGGTGCGCTGTTCGCCCGCGAGACCGCCCGCGTGCTGGCCGCGAACGGCATTACCGCCTGCATGTACCCCCGGCTTGAGCCGACCCCGGCGCTTTCGTGGGCGGTGCGGTACCTCGGCTGCGGCGCGGGCGTCTGCGTGACGGCCAGCCACAACCCCGCTAAGTACAACGGCTACAAGGTCTACGGCGCGGACGGCTGCCAGATCACGCTGGAGGCTGCCGAGAAAATTCTGGCAGCTATCGAAAAAATTGATTGCTTTGACGATGTCCGGCTGGCAGATTTTGACGCTGCCGCCGCCGCGGGCCGCATTGTGACAATTGACGAAAAATGCCTCGATGATTTTGTGCAGGCTGTCTATGACCAGCGCGTCGGCGACGGCGCGGGCATCGACGCGCTCAAGCTCGTCTACACCCCGCTGAACGGCACGGGTCTGGAATGTGTGAAAAAGCTGCTGAAAAAGCTCGGCGTGACCCATGTGACCGTTGTGCCCGAGCAGGAAAAGCCCGACGGCGACTTCCCGACCTGCCCCTACCCGAACCCCGAGATCCGCGAAGCTATGCAAAAAGGCTTGGAGCTGTGCGACAAGGTCCGCCCCGATCTGCTGCTGGGCACCGACCCCGACTGTGACCGCTGCGGCACCGCCGTGCCCGACGGCAAGGGCGGCTACCGCCTGATTACCGGCAACGAGATGGGCATCATTCTGCTGGACTATATCTGCCGCACCCGTCTGGCACAGGGCACGATGCCCGCCGACCCCGTGGCGGTAACGACGATTGTCTCCACCGATATGGCAGCGCCGGTGGCAAAAAAATACGGCGTCGAGCTGCGCCGCACCCTGACCGGCTTTAAGTTCATCGGCGAGCAGATCGGCAAGCTGGAGGCCGAGGGGCGTCCCGAACGCTATATCTTCGGCTTTGAGGAGAGCTACGGCTACCTGTCCGGCGGCCACGTCCGCGACAAGGACGCTGTCAACGCGACGCTGCTGGTCTGCGAGGCCGCGGCCTGGTACGCCCAGCAGGGCAAGACGCTGCTGGACGCCATCGAGGCGTTGTACAGGGAGTTCGGTTACTACCGCAATGCGCTGTGCAGCTTTGCCTTTGAGGGCGAGAGCGGCATGCACACGATGCAGGAGCTGATGAAGAAGCTGCGCGCCAACGCCCCGGAGGACATTGCCGGGTACAAGGTGGAGTCCGTCGTGGACTACGACACCGACGGCACCGGGCTGCCCCGCGCCAACGTGCTGGAATACCATCTGGACGGCGGGCATAAGCTGATGGTTCGCCCCTCCGGCACCGAGCCGAAAATCAAAGTTTATCTTTCCGCCGTTGGCGGCAGTGAGGCAGCCGCCGATGCCGTGAACGCCGCGCTGGCCAAAGCCGCCGCGGATATGATGAAAGCGTGAGCGGCATGGCAATTCTGAAATTGACCCCGAGCTGCCAGGATTATCTGTGGGGCGGCAGCCGCCTGCGCACCGATTTCGGCATCAAGAGCGA
>OGHJ01003540.1_pt1 | contig 11250 bp, 6 predicted proteins | sample 1571351 | NCBI WGS metagenome assembly OGHJ01 (sample SAMEA2582037, study PRJEB24529) | metagenome | biome: Human gut stool | place: China | collected 2011 | reverse complement strand
CCCCGGCCGGATGGCCGGGGAGCTTTTTGCACATTTTACGGGTCGATCTCGATGATATAGCCGATCTTTCCGCTGTAGAACTGCGGGTAGCGGCCGGCGGGATCGCCGATGCAGTCGTTATAATACCAGCCGCTGGACGTTCTCGTGATGAGCACGTAATCCTCGGCGGCGCCGTTGGTATCGTGCACGGACGGTTCGCCGGACGCCCAGTTATAGACCGGGTCAACGTTGTCCTTGACCCAGGCGAGCTCGCCGCTGTCGGTACGGTGCAGGCCGATCCAGACATAGGTCAGGCCGGACTCGTCGGCCAGCTGGGCGACGCGCGTCCACTTCTCAGCGCTGTCGATCACGACGAGGTGGCCGCCCTTGGCCTCGGCCGCCGCTTCGGCGTCGGCCCAGGAGACGTCCGCCGTGACGACTTCATACGTCGGCTCCGGCTTCGGCGTCGGGGTGGGCGTGGGCGTCTCGGTCGGGACGACGGTCTCGACGGGGACAGTCGGCGTCGGGGTGGTCTCCGCCGTGGCGGGCGTGCCGAACACGCCGAGCGAGCGCAGCAGCAGCACGGCCAGCACGGCCGCGCAGATGATGAGCACGGTCAGCAGGATGCCCGCCTTGTGCGACTGGCGCTGCTCGGCCGACGGCTGCTTTTTCGGCTTGGACGGGGCGGGACGGTAGGCCTCCGGCTTTTTCACAGGCGGCTTTTCCGGCTTGTGCTCCTGCTTCGGCGCGGGCTTGGCCTCCGGCTTGGCAGCCGGCTTTTCCGGACGGAATTTATTCGGCAGCGGCTGCGGTTCTGGCTTGCGCTCGGGCTGCGGTTTCGGCTCGGTGACCGGGGCTTCCTCGGGCTTTGCTTCCGGTTCGGCAGCCGGGGTTTCCTCCGGCTTTGCTTCCGGTTCGGCAGCCGGGGTTTCCTCTGGCTTTGCTTCCGACTCGAGTTCGGCCTCCGGCTCAATGACCGGGGCTTCCTCCGCCTCGGTCTTCAGCTCAAACTTCAGCTCAGACTCAGCTTCCGCTTCGGGCTCGGCCGCGATCTCCGGCTCAGCCTCCGGCACAGGTGCGGCGGCCTCCTCGGCGAGGATGTCGAGCATCATGCGCTCGACCTCGCTGAGCTCCTGCTCGGGCTTGTTGAACATCTCCTGCGCGGTCGGCACACTGCGGCGCTGTTCGGCGTCATACTGCTCGAGCGCGGCGCACAGCTCCGCCGGCGTGGCGTAGCGGTCGTCCGGCTTGCACTGCGTGGCGCGCGCGATGATCTCCTGCAGGCCGCGCCCGGCCTTGCGCGCCGGGGGCAGCGCCTCACCGTTCATGCGGCGGCGCAGCGCGTCGGTCTGGTCCTCAGGCAGCGGCGCACGGCCGTCCGGGTAAAACGGCAGACGGCCGCCCGACACGCCCGCATACAGCAGCAGGCCGAGCGAATACACATCGGCCGAGGCGTCGAGCGTGCCGCTCCAGAACACCTCGGGCGCCATGAACTCCAGCTCCTCGGTCGTCCAGTCCTTCGTGTCCGTGCGGGCGGGCGCGCCAAGACCGACCGTGCCGTCTGCGGCACGGCTGATGTTGTCCGGGCGGATGCCGCCGTGATATGTCCCGCGCTCCGCCAGGATGCGGCACAGCGCCTCGGCCAGCGCGGTCAGCTCCGCGCGCGAGAGCGTCTGCAGCCGATCACCGAGCAGGCAGGCAGGATCCAATGCGTGTTTGTCCATGTGATACGCACCTCTTTATGTCCGTGTTGGCATGTTTACATAACTTTATAAATAGTAACACACTTATGACGACAAGTCAATTCAATCTGACGTGCCGGGCACAGGTTTGTTCCGCCCGAGGCGGCCGAACCAGCCAAAGGTCATCGGCCAGATGCCGGCGGCAAAAATGACCATGAGCGCATAGCGGATGAGATTGGCAATATTGTGCCCGCCGCACAGCGCGAGCAGCGGCGCTTTGAGCACGGTGCGCAGGCCGATCGTGATGGCGAGGCCGAGTACGGCCTTGAGCACCTGCGCCCACCAGACGGCGCGCACGTCAAAGTGCACGTACCGCCGGTCGAGCCAGTAGGAAAACGTCATCCCCAGCACCGCGCCGAGCAGCGTGTAGGCGTTCTTGCGGCCGGAGGCGAGGTTGGCGGCGTCCACGTCCGCGGGAAACGGCCAGAGCTCGGCAAAGAGCAGATACGCAAGGCCCAGCACGGCCATGACGCCGAAAAGCCAGTAGAGCCGGTTCGGGTGGCTGTCAATGTCCCGAAAGAGCGGGTAGAGCGCAAACACCAGCACGAGCCCGAGGCCGAACGACACGCCGACATCCAGCGGCGTGTGCACGCCGAGGTACATGCGCGAGAACGCCGTGAGCACGATCACGGCGGCGCAAACCACGCGCAGCCACGTCCGCTTCGTCCAGCGGCCGAGGCAGCCGAAGGAGGCGAAGACATTCTGCGTGTGCCCGCTCGGGAACGAGTAGCCGGTGGCCTCGGCCCGGGCGCTCTCGACGATCTGGAAATTCGGGTCTTTCACCCACGGGCGCGGGATGCGGAACACCAGCTTGAGAAACTGGTTGACGATCGTGCCGACGAAGCCGACCGTGAGCATATAGTACCCGCAGGACTTGCTCACGCACCAGAACACGATGATGGCGACGGCCATGAACACGATCTCGCCGCCGCAGTTGGTGAGCGCGCCGATCACCGTGTCCAAAAACGGCGTGCGCAGCTTGGCCAGTGCATAAAGTAACTGCATGAAACGTTTCTCCCCTCTGTGTCTGTCTGCCGTCATTATAGCAAAGCGCGCCGCCGGATTCAACCGCAAAGGAAATTGACAGCGGCGGATGACGATGGTAGGATAAGGGCACAATATGATATATGGAGGCATGTCCCATGGACATCGAAAAAACCATCCGTGCCCTGACCGGCCGCGGCTTCGCCGTGCGGCACTTCGCCACGGGGCGCGAGGCGGCGGACTATCTCGACGGCGCGATCGACGGCACGACCGTCGGCATCGGCGGCAGCAAAACCATCGACCAGATCGGCCTGTACGACCGGCTCACCAAGCACAACACCGTCTGGTGGCACTGGCGCACGCCGGGCTTTGACACGCTCGACCACGCGCTGACCGCGCCCGTGTACCTCAGCAGCGCCAACGCCATCACCGCCGACGGCCAGATCCTCAACATCGACGGCCGCGGCAACCGCCTCGCCGCCATGGTCTACGGCATCGGCAAGACGGTGTACATCGTCGCGGGCACGAACAAGATCTGCCCGGACTTTGACAGTGCCCTGTCGCGCGCGCGCAACACCGCCGCCGTGCAGAACATGCGGCGCTTTGACGGCGACCAGCCGTGCCACACGGCCGGGCGCTGCCTCGACTGCCGCAGCAAGAGCCGCGGCTGCAACGCGCTGCTCGTGCTCTGGGGGCAGATGATGGACATGGCCAAGGTCGAGGTCGTGCTCATCGACGAGCCGCTCGGCCTGTAAGGAGGAAAGGCATGAAGGTATTCAAGCGCATCAAGTGGAGCTACGTCGTGCTCAGCGCGATGTTCCTGCTGCTCGGCATCTATCTTGTCGTGAACCCCGAGACGTCGCTGGTCATGATCTGCCGCATTCTCGGCGCGGCTATGGCCGTGTTCGGTGTGATGAAGATCGTGCTCTATTTCATCCGCGAGGTCGAGGGTGTGGCCATCCGGTTCGACTTTGCAGTCGGCCTGTTCTGCATCATCCTCGGCGCGCTCATGCTCTGGCGCGCGCCGGCGCTGACGGACATTCTCTCGGTCATGATCGGCCTGCTCGTGCTCGTCGACAGCGTCTTTAAGCTGCAGGTCGCCGTCGATTCGCGGCGCATGGGCGCGCACTCGTGGTGGGTCACGCTCGTGTGCACGGTCGTGTGCCTGGTGCTGGGCATCCTGCTGGTGTTCAACCCCTTTGACGGCAAGCAGGTACTCACGATCATGATGGGCGTGTCGCTCATCGTCGACGGCGTGCAGAACCTGTGCACCGTCGTGTATGCCGCCATCTTTGTCAAGGACGTGAAGGCCGCCGTGCACGACTTCGTTGACGACGCCACCGCCGTCGAGACGACGGGCGAGGTCCTCGGCGAGGACGCACCCCAGTCCAAGCCCGACGAAGGGCCGAAAGCGCCGTGAGGCGTTAAATTCTGCTTAATTTTACCGGACGCGGGAATTTCTCCGCGTCCGGCTCTTTACTTTTTTGCCACTTTGGTGTAAAAAAGAAAATATCTTGCGAATCGAAGAAGTAAGGGGGGAGCTTCCGATGCTGGAGCAGAATTTTCAGAGTGTGTACGAGAAGTTTAAGCTGCAATTTTTTCGCCGCCTGTTTTCGCAGGTGCGCGAGCGCGAGGGCTCGCTGAGCGCGATGGAGGCGTTCTCCGTCGAGGTCATCCACGAACTCGACGCGCCGACCATCGGTCAGTTTGCGGATTTTCTCGGCATCTCGCAGTCCAACGCGACCTATAAGGTCAACAATCTCATCCGCAAGGGCTACATCGTCAAGGAGAACTCCGACACCGACCGGCGCGAATACCACCTGAAGCTCTCGGACAAGTTCTACTGCTACAACGGCCTCATGCAGAGCTACATCGACACGGTGATGGCGCGCATCCACGAGCGGTTCACGCCCGAGGAACTGGCGACGTTCGAGCACGTGCTGGCCGTCATGAGTGACGAGCTGATGCCCGAGTGCGACGTGCCGAAAAAGTGACCACACGCCCGGAAGACCGGCGGCAGCCAGATTGGCTGCCGCCGGTTTTTTGTTTGCGGGGGCAGGCAGAGATTCCTGCTGGCAGTTTCGGTGGTACGCCCTTGGCTCCCCTGTGTAAGGGGAGGCTTTGGCCTCAATCCCGGTCGAGCGGAGGCACAAGAACGATCGCCTGCGTGCGTGACGTCAGGGACGCCCTCCGTTTTCTTGTATTTGCGGGCGAAGTGTGGTTTAATAAGGAAAGAAAACGATAGAAACGGAGCATCGCCATGACGATCGCAGTCATCGGCGCGGGCGCGTCCGGCATGATGGCCGCGCTGACCGCCGCCGAACAACCGGAAAATAAAATCCTGCTCTTCGAGCGGCAGGCGCGCGTGGGGCGCAAGCTCGCCGTGACCGGCAACGGCCGCTGCAACCTGACGAACACCGGCGCCGCGCCTGAAAACTACCACGGCGCGCAGCCGGACTTTGCCGCGCCGGCGCTCGCGGCCTTCCCGCCGGAGGCGGCGCTGCGCTGGTTCGCCGCGCACGGGCTCATGACCGTGACGGAGCCGGGCGGGCGCGTGTACCCGCTCTCGAACGCGGCCAACAGCGTCGTGGACGTGCTGCGCTTCGCGCTCGCGCGGCCGAACATCGCCCTGCGCGCGGGCGAGGCCGTGACGGCCGTGCGCCGGCAGGGGCGCGGCTTTGTCATCGAGACGGAAAGCGAAACGATCCCCGCCGACCGCGTCATCATCGCATGCGGCGGCGCTGCCGGGGCGAAGGCCGGTGGCGTGCGCGACGGGTATACCCTGCTGCAGAGTCTCGGCCACCGGCGCACGGCGCTGCACCCCGCGCTCGTGCAGCTGACGACCGACCCGACGTATCCCCGCGCGCTCAAGGGCGTGCGCGCAGACGCGCGCGTGACGCTCGCGCGCGGCCGGGCCATCCTCGCGCGCAGCGCGGGCGAGGTGCAGTTCACGGAAAAGGGCGTGTCCGGCCCGGCGATCTTTGAAATTTCCCGCGCGGCGAGCTGCGGCGGCGAGGGCCAGACCGTGACACTCGACCTGCTGCGCGCACACAGCGCGCCGGACTGTCTGGCGTTTTTGCAGGCGCGGCGCGCGGCCGCGCCCACGCTCCCGTGCGAAGAGGTGCTGACCGGCACGGTGCACAACCGCGTGGGCAAGATGCTGCTGCGCTACGCCGCCGTCCCCGGCGGGCGGCCGCTCGGCGACGTGACGGACCAGGAACTCAGGGCACTCGTGCGCGCGGCAAAGGGCTTCGCGCTGCCGGTGCGCGGCACGGAGGGCTTCGAGAGCGCGCAGGTCACGGCCGGCGGCATCCGCACGGACGAATTTGACCCCGCGACGATGGGCAGCCTTCTCGTGCCGGGACTGTACGCCTGCGGCGAGGTGCTGGACATTGACGGCGACTGCGGCGGCTACAACCTGCAGTGGGCGTGGGCCAGCGGCCGCGCGGCCGGGAGGGCGTGCCGATGATCGCAATTTCGAACCTGAAGCTCGCCCCCGGCGCGGGCGAGGCGCAGCTGCGCACCCTTGCCGCCGGGGCGCTGAAAGTCCAGCCCCAGGATATCACCGGCCTACGCATCCGCAAAAAGTCGCTCGATGCGCGCAAAAAAGACGATATTCACTATGTTTACACCGTCGGCGTGACCGTGCGCGGGGATGAGCGAAAGCTCGCCCGCCGCTGCCGCACCGCCGCGATCGTGCAGGACAAGACCTACCCCATTCCCCGCATCGCGCCGCCGCAGACGCGCCCCGTGATCGTGGGCTTCGGCCCGGCGGGGATGTTCGCGGCGCTGCTGCTCGCGCGCGCGGGCGCACGGCCCATCGTGCTCGAGCGCGGGCCGGACGCGCAGACGCGCAGCGCGCAGATCGCGGCATTTCGCGCGGGCGGGCCGTTCGACCCGGAGTGCAACGTGCAGTTCGGCGAGGGCGGCGCGGGCACATTTTCCGACGGCAAGCTCAACACCGGCACACACGATGCGCGCATCGGCTTCGTGCTCGCGGAGTTCGCGGCGCACGGCGCGCCGGAGCACATCACCTACGACGCCAAGCCCCACATCGGCACGGACGTGCTCGTCGAGGTCGTGCAGAACCTCCGGCGCGAGATCATCGAGCGCGGCGGCGAGGTGCGCTTCGGCCACCGCGTGACAGGGCTGTCCACGGAGGATGGACACATCGCGGCGCTGACCGTGGCCGGACCGGCCGGTAGCTACACGCTCCCGGCGCGGCAGGTCATCCTTGCGATCGGCCACAGCGCGCGCGACACATTTGAAATGCTGCATGCGCAGGGCGTGCCGATGGAGCCGAAGCCGTTTTCCATGGGCGTACGCATCGAGCACCGGCAAGCTGATATCAACGCCGCGCAGTACGGCGCGGCGGCGGAGCGTCTGCCGGCGGCGGACTATTCCCTCTCCTGCCACCTGCCGGACGGGTCGAGCGCGTACACGTTCTGCATGTGTCCGGGCGGCGAGGTGTTCGCCGCCGCGTCGGAGGCGGGCGGCGTGTGCACCAACGGCATGAGCAATTCCCGCCGCGACGGGGAAAACGCCAACGCCGCCGTGCTCGTGACGCTGCGGCCGGAGGACTTTCCGGACAAAAGCACCCTCGGCGGCATGTACTGGCAGCGCAGCATCGAGCAGCGCGCCTTTGCGCGCGGCGGCGGCAATTACCACGCCCCCGCACAGCTGGCGGGCGACTTTCTCGCCGGGCGCGCGAGCACCGGTCCTGGCCGCGTACAGCCGACGTACCGCCCCGGCGTGACGTGGTGCGACCTGCACGACATGCTGCCTGCGCGCATCACAGACACCCTCGCGCAGGCGCTGCCCGCCTTCGGCAGGAAGCTGCGCGGCTTTGACGACCCGGACGCCGTACTCACAGCGCCCGAGACCCGCTCGAGCAGCCCCGTGCGCATCGTGCGCGGGGAAGATCGGTGCAGCACCGGCGTGCCCGGCCTCTACCCCTGCGGCGAGGGCGCGGGCTACGCCGGCGGCATCACGAGCGCCGCCGTGGACGGGCTGCGCTGCGCCGAGAGCGTGCTCACTGCGCTGCAAAACGAAGCATGACCTGTGCCGAACGGCACATCCTAGTATATAAGGAGGTTTCCACGATGAAAAACGAAGCATTTGCACCCACGCCGGAGCTGCTGGCCAAAATGGACGCCTGGTGGCGCGCGGCGAACTATCTGTCCGCCTGCCAGCTCTACCTGCTCGACGACCCGCTTCTGCGCCGGCGGCTGACCGAGCGCGACATCAAAAAGAAGATCGTCGGCCACTGGGGTACTGTGCCCGGCCAGAACTTCATCTACACGCACCTCAACCGCGTCATCAACGAATATGACCTCGACATGATCTACCTCTCCGGCCCGGGCCACGGCGGCAACGCCATGGTCGCGCAGGACTATCTCGACGGCTCGTACACCGACGTATACCCGAACATCACGCGCGACGAGGCCGGCATGCAGCGCCTGTTCAAACAGTTTTCGTTCCCCGGCGGCATCCCGAGCCATGTCGCGCCCGAGACGCCGGGCTCGATCCATGAGGGCGGCGAGCTGGGCTACTCGCTCGCGCACGCCTTCGGCGCCGTGATGGATAACCCCGACCTGATCGCCGCCTGCGTCGTCGGCGACGGCGAGGCCGAGACCGGCCCGCTCGCCACCGCGTGGCACGGCAACAAGTTCGTCAACCCCATCACGGACGGCGCGGTGCTGCCGATTTTGCACCTCAACGGCTTCAAGATCGCAAACCCGACGCTCTTTTCCCGCATCAGCCACGAGGAGCTTGAGATGTTCTTCCGCGGCTGCGGGTGGGAGCCGCGCTTCGTCGAGGGCGACGACCCCGCCGAGATGCACGCCAAAATGGCCGAAACGATGGACTGGGCCATCGAGGAGATCCACGCCATCCAGCAGCACGCGCGCACCGCGCACGACACCACGCGCCCCTACTGGCCGATGATCGTGTTCCGCGCGCCGAAGGGCTGGACCGGCCCGAAGGAAGTGGACGGCAAGCAGGTGGAAGGGTCATTCCGCGCGCACCAGGTGCCGATCGCCATGGACAACCCCGAGCACCTCGTGCAGCTTGAGGAGTGGCTGCGCAGTTACCACCCCGAGGAGCTCTTTGACGACAACGGCACGCTCATCCCCGAGCTGCAGGCGCTCGCGCCGAAGGGGCAGCGCCGCATGGGCGCGAACCCCCACGCCAACGGCGGGCTGCTGCTGCGCGAGCTGCGCATGCCGGACTTCCGCACGTATGAGCAGCCCGTGCCCGCGCCCGGCGCCGTCGAGGCGCAGGACATGACCGTGCTCGGCGCGTTCGTGCGCGACATCATGCGCGAGAACATGGACGCGCGCAACTTCCGCATCTTCGCCCCCGACGAGACGGCCTCCAACCGCCTGAGCCCGGTGTTCGAGGTCACGGGCCGCCGCTGGGTCGCCGAGGCGACGGACAACGACGAGTTTCTCGACCCGGACGGCCGCGTCATGGACTCCATGCTCTCAGAGCATATGTGCGAGGGCTGGCTCGAGGGCTACCTGCTCACCGGCCGCCACGGCTTTTTCAACAGCTACGAGGCCTTCATCCGCATCGTCGACTCCATGGTCGCGCAGCACGCCAAGTGGCTCAAGGTCTGCAACCAGCTGCCCTGGCGGCAGGACATCGCCTCGCTCAACTACGTGCTCGCCTCGAACGTGTGGCAGCAGGACCACAACGGCTTCACGCACCAGGACCCCGGCTTCCTCGACCACGTGGCGAATAAGAAGGCCGACGTCGTGCGCATCTATCTGCCGCCGGACGCAAACTGCCTGCTCAGCTGCTTTGACCACTGCATCCGCAGCCGGAACTATATCAACGTCATCGTGGCCTCCAAGCACCCGCGGCCGCAATGGCTGACCATGGAGCAGGCCGTGCGCCACTGCACGCAGGGCGTGAGCATCTGGGAGTGGGCCAGCAGCGACCAGGGCGCAGAGCCCGACGTCGTCATGGCCTGCTGCGGCGACACGCCGACGCTCGAGACACTCGCCGCCGTGACCATCCTGCGCGAGAAGCTGCCGGAGGTGCGCGTGCGCGTCGTGAACGTGGTCGACCTCATGAAACTCCAGCCGCACGCCGACCACCCGCACGGCCTCACGGACGAGGACTACGACCTCATCTTCACGAAGGACAAGCCCGTCATCTTCGCCTTCCACGGCTACCCGAAGCTCATCCACGAGCTGACCTACACCCGCCACAACCAGAACATGTTCGTCTGCGGCTACGTCGAGGAGGGCACGATCACGACGCCGTTTGACATGCGCGTGCTCAACGAGCTCGACCGCTTCCACCTCGTCATCGACGTCATCAAGCGCCTGCCCCAGCTCGGCAACCGCGGCGCTTACGCCGTGCAGCAGATGCGCGACAAGCTCGTCGAGCACCGGCAGTATATCGCCGCGCACGGCGTCGACCTGCCCGAGATCGCCAACTGGCAGTGGACCGGCAGCACCAGCGCCGCCACGAGCTCCGAGCGCTGAGACTGTCGAAAACCCCGGAGGGTTTTCCGACAAAGGGCTTGCACTTTTTTGCCGCCTGCGAGCGGCAAATTCTGCGAGGCTTTTTGGCACGCTGCGCCGCCCGCCCCGGATGGGGCGGGCGGCTTTCTTTTCCATTCCGCCCGGCCGATTTTTCCGTTTTCCGGCTGCAAAACACACCGAATGACTCGGCGCACTCCGCGATTTTCCCGCGAAAGCATCCGCTTTTCTGCCCAGAAAAGCAGGGAAAATTTTGTGCAAGTCCACAGTTTTCCGTCAATTTTCATGTTAAAATTTAGATTTTCCGTTTCTCTCTTGTGCAAAATTTGCGATTCCGCTATAATAGTGCCTTGAGGTGATTTTCATGTTCAAAATCGTCAATAACGAAAGATTATCTGACAATATGTTCCGCGTCACGTTCGAGGCCCCGCTCGTCGCCCGCAAGGCACAGCCGGGTCAGTTCCTGATGTTCCGCGTCGACGAGTTCGGCGAGCGCATGCCCATCACGATCTCTTCCTACGATCGTGAGGCCGGCACCGTGTCGGTCATCATGCAGCGCGTCGGCAGCACGACGGCCCTGCTCGCCAGCAAGAAGGCCGGCGACTATGTGGCCGACGTTGTCGGCCCGCTCGGCAACCCCGCCGAGTTTGACAACATGCACAAGGTCGTGGTCGTCGGCGGCGGCTCCGGCTGCGCCATCGCGTGGCCGCAGGCCAAGGAGGCGCACCGCCTCGGCTGCGATGTCGACATCATCGCGGGCTTCCGCACCAAGGGCATCGTCGTGCTCGAGGACGAGATGCGCGCCTGCTGCGATCATCTGTACATGATGACAGACGACGGCACCTACGGCGAGAAGGGCTTCACGACCGTCAAGCTCAAGGAGCTGCTCGAGAAGGCCAAGGCCGAGGGCCAGCAGTACGACCACTGCATCTGCATCGGCCCGCTGCCGATGATGAAGTTCGTCTGCCAGATCACGAAGGAATACGGCGTGGCCACGATGGTCGATATGAACTGCATCATGATCGACGGTTCCGGCATGTGCGGCGGCTGCC
>OGHJ01003537.1_pt1 | contig 11262 bp, 9 predicted proteins | sample 1571351 | NCBI WGS metagenome assembly OGHJ01 (sample SAMEA2582037, study PRJEB24529) | metagenome | biome: Human gut stool | place: China | collected 2011 | reverse complement strand
AACCGCCCGTCGGCAAAGGGCAGGCGCTCGGCGTCCCCCTGCACCAGCTCCACCGCGCCGCCCAGCTTTTCCCGGGCCACCGCCAGCATATTGGCCGACAGATCCAGCCCTGTCCGGGCGGTCTCCGGAAACCGGAGCCCCACCTCCCGCAGCAGCTCTCCCGTGCCGCAGCCCACGTCCAAAACGTGAACGCCGGGCCGAATGTCCGCCAGGTCCAGAATTTGTGAGATTGTTTTGTCGCTGTAGGTGTTGGCCTCGTCCCAACCTGCCGCCAGACGGTCGAAATATGCGGCTACAGATTGCTTCTCCGTACACATCAAGAACACCTCATTTCCTAGATTTCAGATTCGATCTATTATAGACCCGCTGAATGGGAGAAAACAAGGGAGTTCTGCCCCGGAACTGGTGTGTTCCCGATCTTGGTACAGGCGCCTGCTTGCCGGATCGGGCAGGAGGGAGGCTGCGGTTTATTTTCCCGGTTTATAGCTGTCTTTCAGGCTGACTGCCCGATTGAATACCAGATGATCCGGCCGGAAATCCTTGGAATCGGCGCAGAAGTAGCCCTGGCGCAGGAACTGGAAGGAGGCGGGGGCCTGGGCGTCGGCCAGGCAGCGCTCCACCTTGGCACCGCTGAGGACCTCCAGGGAGTTGGGGTTCAGGCAGTCCAGGAAGTTTTTGTCGCCGGCGTCGGGGTCGGCGTCGGAGAAGAGGTTGTCGTAGAGCCGGATCTCGGCGTCCACGGCGGTGGCGGCGTCCACCCAGTGGATGGTGGCGCCCTTCACCTTCCGGCCGTCGGCAGGGTCGCCGCCGCGGCTGTCGGGATCATAGGTGGCGTAGATCTCCACCACATTGCCGCTTTCATCCTTCTTGCAGCCGGTGCACTGGATGAGGTAGGCGCCCTTCAGGCGGCACTCGGGGCCGTTGGGGTAGAGGCGCTTGTACTTGGGCACGGGGGTCTCCAGGAAGTCCTCGGACTCCACGTAGACCTCCCGGGAGAAGGTGACCTCACGGGTACCGTCCTCAGGCCGGTTGGGGTTGTTCTCCACGGTAAAGGTCTCGCTCTGGCCCTCGGGGTAGTTGGTGATGACCAGCTTCACGGGGCGGAGAACCGCCATCCGGCGCTGGGCCACGTCGTTGAGGTCCTCACGGAGGCAGTGCTCCAGGAAGGCGAACTCCACTGTGGAGGCGGCCTTGCTCACGCCGTTGCGCTCGGAGAAGTTGCGGATGGAGCGGGGGGTGTAGCCCCGGCGGCGCAGGCCGCACAGGGTGGGCATCCGGGGGTCATCCCAGCCGGAGACCCGGCCCTCCTCCACCAGCTGGCGGAGCTTGCGCTTGGACATGACGGTGTAGTTGATGCCCAAGCGGGCGAACTCGATCTGACGGGGCTTGGCGGGGACAGGGCAGTTGGCGATGACCCAGTCGTAGAGGGGCCGGTGGTCCTCAAACTCCAGGGAGCACAGGGAGTGGGTGATCCCCTCCAGGGCGTCCTCGATGGGGTGGGCGAAGTCGTACATGGGGTAGATGCACCACTTGTCGCCCTGGCGGTGGTGGTGCATGTGATTGATGCGGTAGATGACGGGGTCCCGCATGTTGAAGTTGCCGCTGGTGAGGTCGATCTTGGCCCGGAGGGTGTACTTGCCGTTGGGGAACTCACCCGCCCGCATCCGGGCAAAGAGGTCCAGGGACTCCTCGATGGGACGGTCCCGCCAGGGAGAACGGGCGGGGGTGTTGACGTCGCCCCGGTACTCCTTGAACTCCTCGGGGGTGAGCTCGCAGACGTAGGCCAGGCCCTTCTTGATGAGCTCTACGGCGTACTCGTACATCTTCTCAAAATAGTCGGAGGCATAGTAGAACCGGTCGCCCCAGTCATAGCCCAGCCAGTGGATGTCCTCCTGGATGGCCTCCACGTACTCCACATCCTCTTTGGTGGGGTTGGTGTCGTCCATACGCAGGTTGCACAGGCCGCCGTACTTCTCGGCGGTGCCGAAGTCAATGAAGATGGCCTTGGCGTGGCCGATGTGCAGGTAGCCGTTGGGCTCCGGGGGGAAACGGGTGTGGACGGTCATGCCTTGGAACTGCCCACCCTGCCCCAGGTCCTCGTCAATAAAATCATGGATGAAGTTTTGGGTCATCACGGGAGTCTCGGCTCCGGTGGCGGACTTGTGTTCCTCGGTCATGGTTTTGTCACTCCTTTAGTTTTCATGCAATTCTATATTTTACCCTGCCCTCGTCAAAAAAGCAACGGATTTCTCATAAAAAACAGGCGTGCCCGCTGTACAGCGGACACGCCTGAGAGAGACACGGAGAAAGGGACTCAGCCCAGAGTGCTCTCGTTGGTCTGGGGATTGAGGATGGTGATGCGGCCCTCCAGCGCGGGGGCGATGGTGCCCTGCTCCTTGATGTACTCGCTCACCACAGTGCGGTAGTAATCGTTGGTGCGGTAGACCAGCTTGCAGCCGGGCAGCTCCTGGACGGCCATCTCGCCGTTTCCGTCGCCGCCGTCCTCCGGGTTGAGGACGTTGAACATGGTGTAGCCGTCGCCGCCGCCGCACATGAAGTCGTTGCAGGCCAGGGTGTACCAGCCGTCCATATCCAGGGGAGTGCCGTCAGGCAGGGTGACGGAGACGATGCGCTCTCCGGCGGGCTTGGAGCCGTCAAAGGTGTAGTGGATGCCGGAGACCTGGGGGAACTGGCCGTAGGTGTCGGGATAGCCGCTGACGCCGTTCTCCAGGGCGTCCCACACGGTCTGACCGGTGACCTCCACCAGAGTGACCTTGTTGTCGAAGGGGAGCATGGCAAAGATGTCGCCCACGGTCACGTCTCCTGCGGTGAGACCGGCCCGGATGCCGCCGCCGTTCTGGATGGCGATGTCGGCGTCACAGTAGTCCCGCAGGGCGTCGGCGGCCAGGTTGCCCAGAGGGCTCTCTTGGGTGCGCACCAGGGGGCTGGACCAGGCGATATCGGAGGCGCACTGACCGATGACCTCCTCCATCTGGGCGTCCAGATCGGCCTGATAACCGGCGATGATCTCGTTGACAGCCTCCACCTCAGGAACGTCGGAGGAGAGGATGATCTGGTTGAAGGTGTAGCCCAGCACCTGACCATCCTTCACGTTCAGGTTGGTCTGGCTGACGCAGGTGCCCACGCCGCCGGGATTGACCACCACGGTGTCCTCAATGTTCAGAGGACGGCCAAAAATGTCGTTGCCGCCGCCGATCTCCATGTCGATGCCATCGATCTTGGTGGGGACGTCGTTGTTGGCGCCGTGGAGGTGGGAGAGCAGGATGACCACGTCGGACTCGGCGTCGGCCTTTGCCACCACGTCCTGGCCCACCTCCCACTGGTCGTGGAACTCGATGTCCTGGGTGTTGGAGAAGTGGGTGGTGGCCTTGCTGCCGTCGTCGGTCAGACCCACGATGGCCACGTCAACGCCGCCCACCTCCTTGACGATGTAGGGGGCGAACTGCTCAGGATAGGAGCCGTCCTTCCAGTAGGTGTTGGCAGAGAGCATGGCGTACTCCGCACGCTCGGCCAGGGAGAGAAGGTTTTCAAAGGAGTAATCGAAATCATGGTTGCCCAGCACAGTGGCGTCATAGCCCTGGGCGTTCATCACGTCCACGCTGGACTGACCCAGGGAGATGTTGGCCAGGTCGGTGTTGTAGGGGGAGTCGCCACCGTCCAGGATCAGGGTGTTGGGGTTGCGGCGCTCGGCCTCCTGGAAGAGCCAGGCCGCCTTGGCGGAGCCGCCCACCTCGATGGCGGAGCCGGAGGGGGTGTAGGGGGTCATGTGGCCGTGGATGTCGGAGGTGGACATGGTGGTGATGATGGTGAGGTCACGGGTGGCGGTATCCAGCAGCAGGGCTGCTTCGCCGCGGGTCATCACGGTGTCATCCAGGGTGAGTTCCTCGGGCAGCAGACCGTCGCTCTGACCCTGGGCCAGGAAGTCCATGTCCTTGTCCGCGCCGTAGATGGCCTTCATTACGGCCAGGGCAAACTCACTGCGGGTCATGGTTTTGTCGCCCTGGAAGGAGCCGTCGATCTGGTCCATCAGCCGGGCCTCCAGCACGGTGTTGGCCACGGTCTCGGCCCAGGTGCCCACGGCGTCGGGGGTAGCGGGCATCAGGACGGCGTCCAGCGTGGCCACGGTGGTGGAGGTGGAGTAGAACTGCTTGGTCAGAGGCTCAGGCATGGTGCCGTCCTCGTTGGCCTGGGGAGCGGGTGCCTCCATGGAGAACACGGGGACCAGGTAGAAGGCCTCGTAGAGCAGGGAGGCGGCGGCAGACCGGGTCAGGGGGTCCTCCGCCCGGTAGGCGCCGGTGCCGTCACCCTTGATCACACCCCGGTCGGTCAGGGCTTGGATGCTCTCGACATAGGGAACGGCGGGTTCAGCGGCAGCGACGGGCGCAGCCAGGGAGACGCTCAGGGCCATGGCAAGAGACATCGGAAGGATACGCTTGCGCAGGTGTTGCATGTGGATACTCCTCTCTATTAAATTGCCGTTCCATTATATCATAATTCTGGAGGAAGGCGCAGTAAAATTCCAAATAAACACGTAAAAAGCCAGTAAAAGAAAAAAGAGGCAGGGAGAGAAAAATTTTTTGAAAAGGAGTTGACAAATTAGAATATTCGAATATAATAATATTAGAACAAGAGAATGAGGTGAGGACCATGGAGGACAGCAAGGTGCTGTACCAGGAGAAGACGGAGCTGCTCAAGGCCCTCTCCCACCCGCTGCGGCTCCAGATTGTACGGGGGCTGCTGGTGGGCGGCTGCCGAAACGTGCGCTGTATGGAGGAGGGGACGGGCCAGAGCCAGTCCACCATCTCCCAGCATCTGATGCGTCTGAAGGCGGCCGGAGTGGTGAAATGTCAGCGCTCCGGAAATGAAATGTACTACGAAGTGGCCGACCCGGGCGCCGCTGCCGTGGTGGCGGCCCTGTTCGGAGATGAAGCGGGGGATTACAACTGCCCCTGTGCCGGACTTCAAAGCGAGGAGGGGTGACCGTTGCCTTATGATATTGCCGTGGTAGGCGGGGGTCCTGCTGGACTCAGCGCCGCTATCAATGCCCGTGCCCGTGGCAAGTCGGTGGTAGTGGTGGGCAATGACTACCGGGAGAGCCCCCTCTATCGGGCCGAGCGTGTGGACAACTATCTGGGTATGCCGGGCCAGACCGGCGCGGAGCTGATGGAGGCCTATCGGCGCCATGCCGAGGCCATGGAAGTGGATTTCTGTGCCGGACGGGTACTGAATATCATGCAGATGGAAGGCACATGCTACCTGAGCATCGGTAGCGAGATGGAGACGGCCAAGGCCGTGGTCCTGGCCACCGGGGTGGTCCGAGGGAAGAAGCTGCCCGGTGAGGCCCGATACTTGGGCCGGGGCGTGAGCTACTGCGCCACCTGTGACGGTATGCTCTACCGGGGCAAGCCGGTAGTGGTGGTGGGCATGGCCCCCGACGCGCCGGAAGAAGCCAACTTCCTCCAGGGCATCGGCTGCCAGGTAACCTATGTCTCAGCCCACGCTCCCAAAAACCTGATTCCCTCCATCCCCCATATGAAGAGCGGAAAGCTGGAAATCGTAGGGGAGGAGACAGTGACCGCCCTTCGGGTGAACGACACCGAACTCCCCGCCCAGTGTGTCTTCCTCCTCCGCAGCGCCATGCCACCCACGGACCTGCTCCCCGACCTGGCGTTGGAGGACGGGTACATCACGGTGGACCGGCAAATGAGGACCAACCTGCCCGGCATCTATGCCGCCGGTGACTGTACCGGGCTGCCCCTTCAGCTCTCCAAAGCGGTGGGCGAGGGGCTGGTAGCCGGTCAGGCCGCCGCCGAATATGTGGATCAACTGTCCAACAGCTAACATACTATTTTACTGATAAAAAGGAGAATGAATCATGTCTGTTCTGCATCTCAATGAGTCTGAATTCAACGCTAAGATCCCTGCTTCCTCCCTGGCCATGGTGGACTTCTGGGCCACCTGGTGCGGCCCCTGCAAGATGCTGGCCCCTGCCATCGAGAGCATTGGCGGCAAGTACGGTGACAAGGCTGTCATCGCCAAGGTGGACGTGGACGCCAACCCCGGCCTGGCCGCCAAGTACGGTGTGATGAGCATCCCCACCGTCATCTTCTTTAAGGATGGCAAGGAGATCGACCGGAAGGTGGGAGTCCAGCCCGCTGATGTCTACACCAAGACCCTGGACGCCAACCTGTAAGCAAAAGGCGAAAAACCGGAGGGCCCGCAGCGGCGGGATCTCCGGTTTTTTATCTTTCCTTTTCCATAACGAAATTGGGGAGAAGGATGCCATGGCGTTCCACCTGCTGTGCCTTCACGGCCCGGTAACCACGTTTTTCAAAAAAAGGGCGGGCGGTGAGAGAGGCGTGGGTGGTAAAGCAAGGAGCACCACATGCGGCCTCCAAGGCATCGCACAGAGCGGTGGCGATCCCCCGGCCTTGGTGGTCCTTATGGATATAAAGACGGTCCAGATAGCCGTCCGACGCCATGTCGGCAAAGCCCAAAATGATACCATCTTCCTCCGCCACCAAGGTATGGTGAGCGGTAAAGGAGGCATCCCAGGCGGCCAGATCTACTGTTCCTGTTGCCCAGGCGTCCACCTGAGCCTGCGTGTAGTCCCGCCGGTTCACCGTATGCACCGTTTCATAGAAAAGCTGTGCCAGGGTGGGGCAGTCCCGGCTCTCATAGTCCCGCAAGAACATAACGATCTCTCCTCAGTGCTGCTTGGCCTCCAGCATGGACCATACCTCGACCCGGTTGCAGCGGTAGTCTCCGTCGCCGCTGCGGCGGTAGGAGCCCCGGAAGGGATCGCTGCCCAAATAGATGGGGAGCTGGTCACGCTCTCCCTGGGGGACCTGGATGACCACCACACTGCCGTCGTCGGTACCAGCCACCCAGATGTCCTCCGGCCGCAGGATGTTGGCGCTGACCACGGTAGGGTCATTGACCTTCTCCCAGAACTCCTGGACCATCTCGTGGGGCTCCAGCAGGCCCTGGACCCGCAGGCTGTGATCAGGCAGCTCCTCGACGCCCAGCAAAATGATGCCGCCGGCGCTGTTGGCAAAGGCGGAATAAGTCTCCCAGATGCTGTGGGGCAGACCTCCGGTGGCCAGCTTGGCCTCCAGGCGGTTACCCTCCCGGTACTGCTCCATATGGTTGAGATCCAGCATGGCGGCATCCTCCTTTGCTCTGTTGGCACCATTATATCTGATTTGAGCTGTTCTGTGAAGTCACTTCATCACCGACGCCACCCGGTCCAGGATGCGGGCGTGGGTCTGGTCCAGTAAGTGGGTGTAGATCCGCCCGGTGGTAGAGGGGGTGGAGTGGCCAAGAGCTTTGCCAATGTCGAAGAGGGGGGCGCCCTGAGCCGAGGCCACGGTGGCAAAGGTGTGCCGCAGACCGTGCAGGGTGATTTTGGGCATGTTATTGCGGCGGATGAACCGCGTGAAGGCCAGGCTCACTGCATTGGGGGCGTAGGGCTCCCCATGCCGGTCCAACAGCACCATGCCGGTGTCGTCCCAGTCGCGGTCGGCCCGGATACAGGCCTGCTGCTGCCGCTGCTGCTCCCGCAAAAGCAGAGCATACAGGTCATCGGATAGATAGAGGGTGCGGGTGGAGGAGCGGGTCTTGGTGGTTTTCTGTATAATGGAAGCTCCGGCGGAGGTCCGTGCCTCTTTGATGCGCACCACCCGATTGGCGAAGTCTACGTTGAGCCAGCGCAGGCCGCAGATCTCCTCCCGGCGCAGTCCCAGGCCGGCGGCCAGCTTGACCACCAGTTCCAGCCAGGTCCCCTCTGTGAGCAGGCAGAGCCTCCGCAAGTCATCCGGGCCGTAGAATTTGGCCTCAAAGGGGATCATACGAGGCGGCTCCACACGCTCCGTCGGACAGCGGGCCAGGATATCCTGCTTGACTGCCATGCGCAGAGAGGCGGAGAGCAGGTCGTGATGCCGCCGCACGGTATTTGGAGAAAGCCCTTTTTGCTTCATGAGCATGGTGTAATATTTTTGGATATCCTGCGGCGAGAGTTTTTGGAGGAGAATGTCCCCCAGGGCCGGTGAAAGGTGGTTGTCAATGATCTTGCGGTAGCCGTACAGCGTGGTCTCGGCGCGGTTGGGACGGATGACCTCTTCCATCCAGTATTCCAGCCACTGGTCCAGAGTGATTGCCCGGGGCAGGACCTGACGGGAGAGGTCCCGCTCTGTCCCAAATTGACGGAGTGCTTTTCTGGCCTGGGCCAGACTGACAAAGGTGTGATAGGTACGGACGCGTCGTCCATCCTCATCCAGGCCGTAGTCCATATTGACATAATAGAGCTGACGGACGCTGTCGTAGGAGATGTTACGCTCAATGCTCTTCCTTGACATAATGACCCCTCTTTTCCAAAAATTTGAGGAATCCAGTCTAGCACATTGAGAAACAAAAAAGTAGCATATAGCTCAAAAAACGCATAAAAACACCCTGATACAGCACTGAGCATGCTATATCAGGGTATTTTTACAACATTTAACAAAAATAAAGCAGGCTAAATACAGGCTACGTGCTCAGCAATTCTGATCCCATCTGCGGCTGCGGACATGATGCCGCCCGCATAGCCGGCTCCCTCCCCGCAGGGGTAGAGACCGGTCAGAGAAGACATGCCGTTGCCGTCGCGCAGGATACGGACCGGGGAGGAAGAGCGGGTCTCCACACCGGTGAGCACGGCATCGGGACAGGCGAAGCCGTGGACCTTTCGGTCCAGAAGGGGGATGGCGGCCCGGAGACTGTCGATGACGTAAGGGGGCAGACAGGGGTCCAGAGCGGTCCAGGTCACGCCGGGCCGGTAGGTGGGAGAGATGGCGCCGGCGCCGGTGGAGGAGCGGCTCGCCAACAGATCACCCACCAGCTGGGCAGGGGCGGAGAAAGGGGTGGAGCCACCTGACGCGCCCAGTGTCCAGGCGGCGTGCTCCCAGGTCTCCTGGAAGCGAACACCGGCCAGCGGGTCGGTACCGGGGAAGTCCTCAGGCCCTACGCCGACCAGCAGTCCGCCGTTGATGTTGACGCCTGCCCGGTCACGGTAGCTCATGCCGTTGGTGACCACCTGGCCGGGGGCGGAGGCGGCGGCCACCACCTGACCGCCGGGACAGACACAGAAGGAGAAGACAGAGCGGCCGCTAGGCAGATGGCAGGCCAATTTGTAGTCGGAGGGGGGGAGGGCTTGCCAGGCGGGACCGTATTGGGCTTCGGAAAGGGCGGCCTGAGCATGCTCGATGCGGACCCCGATGGCGAAGGCCTTCTGCTCCATGGGAACGCCCAGGTCATGGAGCATGGTGAAGGTGTCACGGGCGGAGTGGCCGGGGGCCAGAACGAGGGTATGGCAGGGGAGGGTATAAGGACCCTCAGGCCCTTCCACCGTGAGGCCGCAGACCCGCCCATCCCGGGTTTGGATGGCATCCAGCCGATTTTCAAAACGGATGTCACAGCCCAGCGTCTGGAGCTCCAGCCGAATGGATTTTACCACCTGCCGAAGTACATCGGTGCCCACGTGGGGCTTGTGGGAATAGCGCACATCCTCCGGCGCGCCGTGCTCGATCAAAACGTCCATGACGGCAGAAAGGCGGGGATCGTGCGTGCCGGTGGTCAGCTTGCCATCGGAGAAGGTGCCTGCGCCGCCCTCACCGAACTGGACGTTGGAGCGGGGGTCCAGACTGCCGGTGGACCAGAAGGCTTCCACGTTGGCAGTGCGGGTATCTACGTCGCGGCCACGCTCCAGCACAATAGAGGGAATTCCGGCCCTGGCCAGAAAGAGAGCGGCGAAGAGCCCAGCAGGACCCATGCCAACTACCACCGGCGTAAGCACAGGCTTGTGGACGGGGGCTGGGAAACGGTAGGGCTGTGGGACGTGAAGGGTCACGTTTCGGTCGTTGGCCCGCCGGACCAGGGCGGCCTCATCGGCGGCGTCCACATCCACGGTGTAGACATAGTGGACATCCTGCTTTTTTCGGGCGTCAATGGACTGACGGACCGGCGTAAAGGTCCGGATGTCGCCGGAACGGATGCCCAGACGCTTAGCAGCCTTCTTCCGCAGATCAGAAAGGTCCTTGCCAATGGGCAAAGACAGATTGGAAATTCGTATCATATTCGTATCACCTGGGATAGAGTCTACCATAAAACAGCGAAGATTTCTATGATATTTCAGAGGAAAGACAACAAAAGAGGCCGCCACTCTGTTTGGAGTGGCGGCCTCTTGCACGGCTACTACCGTACCGCCTCGGGTGGCGGCCGGTAAGCCATATGATTTTTGGTGTCCCAGCGCTTCTTAGTAGCTCACACCCTGCCACAGCATGGCGTCCTCCGCCCCAAAACGCGGAGCGTTTTTGGGGCCCCATTTGACGTCACATCCTCGGGCGGAGTGAATTCGCCCTGCGGCAAAGAGGCTGGCCCACACGGGCCAGCCCCCTTTGTACGGCGCTGATCGCGCCGCCCCGGCGGAGCCGGGGTCCTAGGTGGCGGAACGGTCAACGACGTGCTGTTTTATTGTTCCGGAGCTTTCTTAGTAGCTCACGCCCTGCCACAGCATGGCGTCCGCCACCTTGAGGAAGCCGGCGATGTTGGCGCCGGCCACCAGGTTGCCGGGCATTCCGTACTCCTCGGCGGCCTTGGCGGCGTTGTGGTAGATGTTGGTCATGATGCCGTGGAGCTTCTCGTCGACCTCCTCGAAGGTCCAGCTCAGGCGCAGGGAGTTCTGGCTCATCTCCAGACCGGAGGTGGCCACACCGCCGGCGTTGGCGGCCTTGGCAGGCCCAAAGAGGATGCCGTTGGCCTGGAAGATGGTGACGGCCTCGGGGGTAGAGGGCATGTTGGCGCCCTCGGCGATGACCTGGACGCCGTTGGCGATGAGGGCCTTGGCGTCGTCCAGGGACAGGAAGGTGAACTTCTTCTCCACGGTATCCAGGCCCTCAAAAGATGGGACAAAGGGGGTAGAGCCCGTGGCGACCAGCAGCTTGCCGTAGGGGAGCTCCTCCCCATCTTCCAGAACCACCTTGTGTTCTTCCGGCATCAGCTTCACAGCCTTGATTCCCAGTTTGGGCTTTACAGCCATCTCGTTGTAATAGGAATCCGGACGGTATTTCATCCGCTCCCCATCCGTCTTCCCCTCCAGCAAATAGGAGATCAGCGGCCGGGAGTAGGTGTGGTAGGGCTCGCTGGCCACCACGGTAATGGCGCCCTCTTGGTCCACGGAGCGGATGCCCTCGATGCAGCCCACCGCCG
>OGHJ01003535.1_pt1 | contig 11271 bp, 13 predicted proteins | sample 1571351 | NCBI WGS metagenome assembly OGHJ01 (sample SAMEA2582037, study PRJEB24529) | metagenome | biome: Human gut stool | place: China | collected 2011 | reverse complement strand
TGCCCGCCCTGTGCAATGTGGACTATGCGTCCATGGAACTGCTCCATGCCAAGCTGGTGCGGACGACCACCTGCGTGGACGGCTGCCGATGCGACTACACCATCTGCGGCGATAAAGACCCGTACTTGAAGGGACATCCCGAATACCGGGATGAGGCGGGCTTCAGGAGGAATCGGTAATGCTTTTACAGGTGATTTTGGAAGGCATAGGACTTGGCGTTCTGCTCATTTTGGTTTGCGCCATCGGTATCCGCAAGGGCGCGGTGGGCATGGTGCATCTTTACAGCCAGGAGGTGCAGGAGCGGTGCGTAACGCTGGGACTTACAACACACGCGAAAATCAAGCGAAATGCTTTCATTTTCAAAGCTGTCTGCGTCCCCGGATACATCGCCTATGTGCTGGTCTGCGTCTATGCGCTCAACGGCGCAAAGGGCTTCGTTCAGGGCTTCTGGCAGCTGCTGGTCATACTGTCCGTTATGAATCTCATAGACCGATTTTGGGTTGACGGCTATTGGGTAGGACATACGAACGCATGGGAAATTCCGGGAACGGAAGACCTGAAACCCTACATTACAGCCAAGGATAAGGGCAAAAAGTGGCTGTTCGGCACAATCGGTATGGCGGTCATTTCGGCAGCACTGGCGGCGATTATGATGCTTTTTATGAAAATATGAGGTGATAGAAATGCTGTTTCAAACATATGGCGACAGGAGGAATCCTGCCGTGCTGTTCTTTCATGCAATGGGTGTGACAGGAGCGAGCAGCGAACCGATTGCGAGGTATTTGCAGGATCGATATTTCTGCATCTTGCCCACCTCCACCGTTTACTGCGAGGGGCAGAAATATGTCAGCAAGTTGGACGAAATACGGCAGGTGGAGGACTTTCTGCATCGACAGGGCGTGGAGCGGCTGGCGATGGTGGTCGCTTCTTCCCCATTTATCAGAAAGTGAGTGATACCCATGAAATACAAAATCGAGAAAAATACCGTACAGGAGACGCTGATCATTCCGCTGTATGCGCGGAAGGTCTGCTCAGAACTATACCCGAATCTTTACCGGGACGAAACAGCGGTTCGCCTGATTGACAAGATCGACTACGATTTTTCTGAGGTCATCGCCTTCTTTGATAATCGGTGCACGCAGACCGCGGGACACCGTTCCGATTCTTCTTGTCATCATTCTTTCTCCTTTGCCTTTTCTTGCCGGATCCGTTCCTTGCCAAGATTAACCTTTTCGGCATAGGTTTGCAGGCGTGTATTTCGCCTGACTGCATTAAAATCTACAATTTAGTATATCATAAGAATAAAAAATATGGTACAATAATTTTAAGAATCTTTTGGCGGAGGTAGGCTATGGCTTTTGGCTTTTTCAAAAAAACGATCACAGCAGACACGATTTTTCATAATGGGCACATTTTTACGCAGGACCCCGAACTCCCTTGGGCGGACGCGGTTGCCGTCAAAGACGAGGCAATCCTCGGTGTCGGCAATTTTTCGGAAATGGACGCGATCACAGGCAAGGATACCTGCCTGATCGATCTCGAAGGAAAATTCATGTTTCCCGGTTTCATTGACGCGCACAGAAGTCCGGTGCTCAAGGTGTTTCAGGACCAGTATCTTGACCTCACAGACTGCCACACGACCGACGACGTTCTGTCCGCGGTTTCCGCTTGGGCAGAGGAACATGAGGACGCGGAAGTCCTCTTTGGCTATGGCCACCGCGATGATCTGAAGCCCGAAAGCGCGCCGCAGGAGGCAGCGGGCATAGACGAAGGAAACGAAACAGACGGCGCCAAGGAAACAGCCGCGGAGCTTTCTGCCTCATCCTGTGCCGAGGTCTGTCCGGAAACCTCCGAAATCTCTAAAAAAGCGGAACTTGCGGAGGAAACCTCGCGCGCGGATGCTCCCGATCTTTTGGATTTTCCTGTGTCATCGAAACTGCTCAGCGAAGCCTGCGGGGAGAAGCCCGTCCTCCTGCTCTGCCAAAACGGTGTGCAGTGCTGGACGAATATGGAAGCCGACAGGATTATCGCGCAAACCGCCGAGGAGGAAGTTGTCGAGACCATCACCGTTTCCTATGTGCTGAATCTTCTGATTCCGTTTGACTTTGAAGAGATTGAGGAGCTGGTCAAATTCGAGAGTGAGGCACTCGCGGAGCATGGCTTCACATCTGTTCTTGACATCGCCGCACCGGATTATTTTGAAACCTTGTATGAGGATTCGATCCTCGGATTATATAACGAGGGCAAGCTGCGCCAGCGCTTTTTCGGTTCCTATCTGTTAAATCGCCCGCTGCAGCCGCGCATGATCGTGCATAAACTGATGGCACGCCGGACAAACTGTCTGGAGATCGGCGATAGGATCAACGCCGAGATGCTCTATCTGTATCTGGAAAACGCGCAGAACCCGATTCCGTTCACGCAAGGCGCGCTGAACGCGATCACCGAAGAAGTCTCCGACAAGGGCTTCGGGCTCTTTATCGAGGCTGACGGCAGTGAGGATCTCACTATGGCTTATCTGGCTTTGGAAAATCTGCGAAACAAGGGTTACAAAAACAACGTCATCATCGCGACAGACGCTGTGCCTGACGAGAACGTCCTGCAGGAGCTTTTGTACCGGGATACCGCGATACTGACCTACGGCACCGCGCCGCTCGCGCCAAGTGCACTCCCGCCGGGCATCGGTTCTGTCACAGAGGCGATCGAGCAGCTGACGACAGGCGCTGCGACCATCATCGGCATGAGCGAAAAGCTCGGCAAAATCGCGGCCGGATACTTGGCGGATTTCACGCTGTTCGAAACAAACCCGCTGGACGGCAGTCTGCAGCAATTTGCCAAGCAGCAGGTCTGCATGACCGTCGTGGGCGGCAGCATCGTTTATGACGCGCAGTCCGAGGCCGACATGGATCTTTATCGCATCATGTCCACGCAGCAGCTTTGAGATGCGATGATTTGACAGACTGCGATATTTTCACAAGTTTTGGTACATAATACGTAAATACATCGTATGATAGATTTGACGGAGGAAATTATGAAAAAAATTACAACCATTCTTTTGACCCTGCTTCTGGGCTTCGCCATGGCAGGCTGCACAACGCAGGACGACGCCGGTACACCGGAGGACGTTGTCAACCCGACCAACCTGACCTTTTCTCTGACCGATGGCACGGACAATCCGGACGTTGAAAACTTCACTACCATCGACGAGGATCCATTTATCGCCGAAGAGGGCTCGACCGTACTGGAGGCCACTGAGCTTTACTGCATGTCCCACGACATGAGCATCACCATCGAAAAGAATGGCAGCTACGTCACCGAGATCAACGGATTCACGCAGGGCGATTATACGGATACAACAGGTTGGGTCTTTACTGTCAACGGCGAGATGCCCGATGTGGGCGCGGGAGAAATTACCGTTGAAGAAGGTGACAAAATTGCTTGGAATTTTATTGACTTTTCGACATACCCATGGTAGACTATGCGTAAAGAATTTGTTCAGAAAGTTCTTACGATCGTCACGCCCTCTTCACATTCCAGTGATATGATAAGAATGTCAAAAGGGATTGATGGTAAATCAATTTGCAAACTTTCCTTCTTTTATTGAATACACACACACTTTCTCGAAAAGAGCCGCAGCAATGCGGCTTTTTTCGATTTTTGTTGTCATATTAAAAATCCGCTCTCAAACACATGGCTGAAGAAGCGGATTTTTTATTTATCGTTTACCTCGTAGCCGGCTTTGCCTTAGACGGCTGGAGTTTCCCTATTTCGCTGATAAAATTAACCTTCGTAATCGAAGATCATGTACGCGCCCTGAAAAATTTCATCAAATTTTTTCTGGAAGTCTTCCGTATTGGTTACTTCAATGAGTGCTTTGGCCCATGCGGATTCCTCATCTCCTTTGTTTACAAAGAAGCCTGTAGGGTAGTTCACATATTCTCCGTCTTCGGCCAGATAGGAATGCGCGTCGATTCCCGCGTTTCTCATAACGGAAGAGAAGGAAATGGAGGCATCCGCGTCCTGGAAAGAGCCTGCGGTGTTTGTAGTTTCAACCTCTACGATTTGCAGATTCTTTGGATTTTCGGTAATATCCAAAACGGTATAGTAGTCCCCGCTCTGCTCGCCGAGCTTAATGAGACCGAGCTTCTGCATGAACAGGAGAGAACGGTGCATATTTGCAGGGTCATTGGAAACGATAATTGTTCCGTTTTCAGGAATATCCTCAATAGAATCGTGCTTCGCGGAGTAGATGCCAAAAAGGGACGCATAAGTGAAGCCCTTCACCATCGTCAGCTCCGAACCATTCTGCTCATTAAAATTATTGATCCAAGGCAAATGATTAAGAAGCAGGCAATCAATTTCGTCTGCCATCAACGCCTCTGCCGGAAGGTTATTTCCATCGAAGACCATCACTTCCATTTCATGGGTCACCATGACGATCGTAATATTGAAATTCTTATTTATTTCGTCAAGCAGCGAAAGAATATCTATGGTGCTCTTAGGATCCAGCGCCGATGTAGCTTCATCGCACAAAAGTACACTTGGATTCATTGCCAAAGCTCTCGCTAAGGCCACGCGCTGTTTCTGTCCTCCGGACAAATCTCGGGCACGCGCGTTTATTTTTTCCGGTATCCCCATCACTTCAAGCAGTTCTTTCACTCTACGGTCGATCCTATTTTTATCACAATTCCATATTTTCATGGCAAAGGCGATATTTTCATAAACATTTGCTCTTGTAACCAGAGAAAAATTCTGAAATACCATACCGACGTTTTTTCTAAAAAGGCGCAATTCTTCAGGCGAAAGGCTCCCTACCTCCGCGCCGTCAACCTTGATGGAGCCGGAATTGTATTGTTCCAGTCCATTGACGCATCGCAGCAAAGTAGATTTCCCTACGCCGCTTCTTCCCGCGATTCCAAAAATTTCTCCCTTTTCTATGTTCAGCGAGATACCTTTCAATATCTGTAAATTATCGAATGATTTTGACACATTTTCAATGCGGATCATTTTTTGCCCTGCTTTCACTTTGCTTTTTTCTGATTTTCGTAGAAAATATATATCATTTTTATAAATAAAATTGTTTATATTGATATAATTATGGTTTCTATTGTTTTAACCATCATAGCAGCTGAATATAGACAATAATTCGTCGTTTTTTGTGCCAAGCAATAGTCATCTCCTTTTAGCTTCACGAAAAAATACCAGCCAGAATGCAGATCTGGCTGGTGCGTAAAGTCATTTTTTTCATTTTCTGCTTATGTAGCAGAGGTACATGCTTCTCAGCGCAATTTTACTTTTATTCCGCGAAGATATCTGAAAAAAGTTTTTCATCTTCTCTTGGGTTTTCATCATCCCATTTCTTAAAATGCGCAAGATCCCGCTCAAAAAATGGATGTCCATAATTTCTTCCCATGATAACCGGAATGTCGGTAATATGATGCTTCTCAAAATCTTCCACAATTTCTTTTTTACGCGGATTATGTTCGATTGCCGTGATTGTCATGCATAATCCATGGATCAGCTTTTCAAAGCGATTAAATACAATCCCCATGGCCATTTCATGCTCTTTCATCCCAGCGGTGCGCGGACCGTTGCATAAGCATGAAATATTCATTGAGTTTTCCATATATGGGTGCGCGGTGGCTTCCGCGCAGATCGCTTGATTGCCTACCATTTTGATCCCTTGAGCGGTGCCGAAGTGATAGGTATATCCTTGTATGAGACGCATAATATTTCTAGGATTGCTGACAATAATAACAACATCCGGATCCTCTGTGAAATCCTCCAAAGGTCTTACCATAATTCCTTTTACTCTATGGTCACAGCGGTGTATATGACTCGTCACTTCTCGTGACGTTGCTAAATCTTGATATAATCCTCTTGGTTCAAAAAATCTTCCGTCCAAGTAGAATCTGTCATCGTCAACGATACCTAATGCTCTGGCTCCACCAAAGCACCCAAAATTATCAATGTCTGCTTTTAAGGATACTCCATCTCCGGCATGAATTACCATTGTACAATATGATATTTTCCCAGATAGTTTTGGAACATCCGCTGCTTCAAATTCTTCATCTGTAAATAAAAACTTCATTCCCACTATTTTACGTTCCAGCTTTAGAGCGCAGTTAGCATACTCCAAAGTACGCTTAACGGAATTCTGATCATACTTATACATGGATTATTCCTCCTTAGTTCTCTGGAAAGTACTTATCAATTTCATCATAAAGGATAAACGTACCGTCAAAACGTTCGTTGAACTCTTCATAATATTTTTGCTGCTCCATTTGTTTTTTTGCAATCGCAACCCACTCTGCACCTTCATCTTTTGCGTTTACAATTAATCCCTGCGGCGTCATTTGATCACGAGTGCTTAATGCCATATGTTCACTTGGTGACATGATTCCGGACTCCTTAACGATAACAGCAGATGCAACTACTCCATCCACGTCATTGATACCGGACATCGCCGTGGTTAATTCCGCAGGGGTAATTTGAATATTCTTTGGATTGTCAACGATATCAATGATGGAATAAAAACTATTTTCGCTCGGTTCATCCGCCAGGGTAATTAAACCTGCATTCTGTAAAATTCTCAAACCTCCGTCAACATTGCTGAGACCGTTGGATACTATAACGGTAGCTCCATCCGGAAAGTCTTCCGGCGAATCCCATTTTGCAGAATACAATCCCGCATAAGAGAAGTAATAAGGGAACGCCATAGCTAAGTCTGCGTTATTCTCTTCGTTAAAGGTCTTCATCCACTTCAAGCTGTTGCAAAATAATCCATCTATATCTCCCGCATTTAATGCTTCTGCCGGTAAATTATTTCCGTCAAACACAACAACCTCTACTTCGTATCCCGTTCCTTCCATTGCCTCTTTCATAATTTGAACGCATGGCTCCGTTGCGGAAACGCAGCCTATTTTCAAAGTCTGATTTTCTGCATTATCCGTATTGGATTCCGAGTTTGAACATGCCATTAAGCTAAGCGCCATAAGTCCGATCAAAATCATGCACATAAGTTTTTTTCTTTTCATTTTCTTTTTTCCTTTCCTTTTTCTTTTTGTATATAGCATCCTTAAAAAGAATGGTATAACCATTTTATTGCTTTCCAAGACTTCTATGATACAGCACACTGCCAATTAATTGTACGATTTGAACAATAATCAAAGTAATGATGACGCAGGTATACAGAACCACATCGTTGAAACTATAAAATCCGTAACTCAAAGCTACTGCTCCAAGGCCGCCAGCGCCCACAGCACCTGCCATAGCCGTTGACCCAACACAATTGATAGTAGCAAGGGTTATGCTATTGATGATTGCCGGAGTTGATTCTTTTAAGATAACCCGAATAAGAATTTCTCCATCAGAGAGACCAAACGATCGGGACATCTCAATTAATTGCGGATCAACTTCTAACATTGCATTTTCCAACAATCTTGCTACAAAAGGAATGCCTCCCACACTTAACGGAAGAATAGCTGCCACTTCTCCAATCATGGTCCCCAATATAAAGCGTGTTATCGGAGCTAATGTAACGATTAAAAGAACAAACGGAAAACTTCGAACTGAATTAGCAATAATCGATAGGGGCGCATAAATTTTTTTATTTGGGCGCAAACCTTTGCTCGGATGTGTTAAGACCATTAGACACGCCAATAAAAACCCGCAGCACATGCAAATCAGCATCGTAACCGCGACAAGGCGAAGTGTTACAAATATTGCCGGGGCTATTAATTGTTCAAAATATTTCATCCAAATATCAACAAATTCTTTTTTAAGCATCGATTTGTTCCATTCCTTTTAGTCTTGAAGCATAGATTTTTTTCTTCTCAAGCCATTCCATACATGTTTCCAGTTTTTCATTTGGAACATGCACGGTGTAATGTACTGTTTTTTTATCTATTCCTATATGCTGCATATCTATAATATTGACATCAAGGTTTAAATCACGAATCATTTGTGATAGCTCTATTGAATGATTCTTTTGGAATACAATAGATAAATTCGCTTCATTCGATTTATACGCTTGTAATCTTCTCAACGCAGCAGGTTCATTCACAAACACTTCTATGGTTTTGCCGCTGTTTGCCAGATATCCATTTTCCAGGATTGCCATATGCGTGCAAATATCTCTAATCACAGACAACTGGTGTGCCACAACAATAATGGTAATCCCCGTTTTATCGTTAATATCTTTGAGCAGTTTTAAAATTGATTCTGATGTTTTAGGATCCAAAGCTGAGGTTGCCTCATCACATAGTAAAATCTTGGGTTCCATCGTTAATGCACGCGCAATCGCGACCCTTTGCTTTTGTCCTCCCGAAAGATGCTTAGGGTAAGCGTCCATTTTATCTGTCAATTCTACCAGTCCGATAAGTTCTTTCACCCGTTGGTCTATTTCTTTTTTGGAATAGCCCCAGCTTTTCATTGGGAACGCTATATTTTCATATACATTAAGTCTTTCTAATAAAGAAAAATTTTGGAATACCATGCCGATTTCCCGACGGATATTTCTCACGGCACGCTCATTTTCAATAGATATTTCAACCCCGTCTATCAAAATTTTCCCACTATCGAATTTTTCTAATCCATTAATGCATCTTAAAAGTGTGGATTTGCCCGCTCCACTTTGTCCTATAATTCCGCAAATAGCCCCTTTTTGGATATGCAAATGAATGTCCTTTAAGACTTTTAATTCTCCATATTCTTTAGATACTCCATCAATTATTATCATTTCATCCATCATAATAAAAGTCCTCAATCAAGCGCATTCTTTTGAAATTTTACCGGGATATAGCTTTAATCTCTATCACTTAAATTCACCATCCAAGGAAAACGGCAATAAAATGCCGCTTGAAACGCCAGATAATTAGCTCATGCCAAACCATATCCGTTGTGGAAGCGGTATTTTTCATTATAAGAAGTAGCTATTTTAAGCAGCAATTAGTATTTAAAAACCAAGCGTTTGATACAAAATTCACATTCTAACCCTGAATCACTTTTTCTTCAGCTATATTCACCTACAGCATCATTTGATATCGCTCTGCGATTCTGAGTTTATCCGAAGAAACAGCTGTCTCTATCCGTTCCTTCTCCTGTTCCGGTGCGCTCCAGCATAAGCCACAGCTTGCCGAAATCGCTCTTGGCACAGGAATCAGTCTTCCTTCAATGCTTTCTTTGCGGCAGTACTTTTCAAACATAATAGCATCTGTGGTTGAGTAAAAAGTGATAATCTCTCTTAGGCTCTTTTCCATCATCACAGCCGCTATGGTCTCAAAATCTTCGACGCGTTGCTCAGGGTTTCAACAATCGCGTACATGTTTGTAATGCTGCCCACCGCGAGCTTGTCCTTAAGGTTATAATAGTCAAGACAGGTGCCGCAGGTCATTATTTGAACGCCCTGCGCTTCGAGATTTTTTAAATCTTCCAAAGAGACAGAACCTTCCACCGGAATTGTCGCACCCCCATTATAAAAAATCACTGTGCTTGGTAATTTTTGAAGCTGAGATACTGCATAAATAAATCCTTTTATCAGGACTTTTCCGAGTTCATCATTTCCGCTTCCCATTTTGTCTGAGGCAATCACAACCACCGTGTTGTCACGCTTGTCCGGATGGCAAACAGCCTCAGAAGCCTCTTCTTGTGCCGCCGGCGTGCCGTCTACGGTAATGCTGACCTCAAATAAATTGTCTTCAATTTTTTTGCTCATAGCCTGCAAATTCCTTCCTGCCGCAAGTCTGAGCAGGTTTTGTACTGCGACCTCGTTGTCAACCTGAACAAGAACAGTCCCCGCCTCTGTTGCCGCATTTAACTCTTTTGTTGTCATAACAACCGGAATCGGGCACGATTTTCCTCTCGCGTCAATTGTAATATCTGCCATAATATACCTCCTTTATTTTCTAACCATTTCGTGAATCGCTTTCAGCGCATAGTTTACATCTTCCCGGGTATTTTGGTATCCAAAAGCAAAGCGAACCGTTCCTTGCGGAAACGTACCAAAGGTTTGATGCGCAAGCGGCGCGCAATGAAGACCGCATCGCGTCATAATTCCGTACTCCGCGTCAAGACGATATGCGATGTCCGCGTTATCCTCTTCCAAAAAATCTAAAGATACCGTTCCGACTCTATTCTCTCTGCCCCGTATGCCAACAATTCGAATATTGGTATCACTTTGAAGTCCGTCTATAAACTGCGCTGCGAGTTCCAACTCGTGTTTTCGAATCTCAGCAGGGGTTCTTTCCTCAATATATCGCAATGCCGCGTTTAATCCGATAATTCCCGGAAGATTCAAGGTTCCTGCTTCAAATTTATCCGGCATGAATTCCGGCATGGTAATCAAATGGGAAGCGCTTCCGGTGCCGCCGCAAATAAGCGGCTCCATTTCGGCCGCGATTTTAGGAGTAAGCAGCAACGCGCCGATTCCCTGCGGACCAAGCAGACCTTTATGTCCGGTTATGCAAAGTGCGCTCAGCGAAAATTTTTCAAAATCAATATCGATTACACCTGCGCTCTGTGCTGCGTCAAGTGCGAAATACACGCCTTTTTGTTTGCATATTTTCCCTGCAGTTTCCGCGTCTAACACGGTGCCGCTTACATTGGAGGCGTGTGACATGACTACAAGCTTTGTCCTCTCATTAAAAAGCTTTTGGAAAGCCTCAAAATCAAGCCTGCCCTCTCTATCGCACGGGGCGATGGAGACCTCAACGCCTTTTGATTTAAGAGCCTCGCAAGGTCTTGCGACCGCGTTATGCTCAATTCCAGAGATAATAACATGATCTTTTTCTTTGAGCAAGCCTTTTATCAAAAAATTCAAACTATATGTAACACTGGGCGTAAATATGACGTGTCTTTCATCGCTAAAATGAAACAGTCTGCAAAGCTGACTCCTCGTGTCATATATTTTCTCTGCCAGATCATAAGCGGTTTCATAGCCGCCTCTTCCGATATTGCAGCCGATTTCTTCAATAAAATAGTTCATTGCCTTTCCAACGCCTGGAGCTTTTGGGAAACTCGTACTTCCGTTATCAAGATATGTTTTTCTCATTCTCTAACTCTCCATCTCGTGTGCTTTAGACGATCAATCGCATTTTTGAATGCCTCTGTATTGCCCTATTCTAAGGATACACTCTATAAGAACAAAAGTAAAATTTTTTTTATAAATATTTGTCGTTATCAGATAAAAAAGCGGAATTCAACAAAAGAGAACGACGATTTTCTGTCTATTCTCTCTGTAATTTCACGATCCGGTCGCTGATATGCTCCACCATC
>OGHJ01003534.1_pt1 | contig 11274 bp, 12 predicted proteins | sample 1571351 | NCBI WGS metagenome assembly OGHJ01 (sample SAMEA2582037, study PRJEB24529) | metagenome | biome: Human gut stool | place: China | collected 2011 | reverse complement strand
ATAAAAAGGTTATTTTTTCATATTACGGTTAAAATTTTCATACAATTTACTATGCAAAAAGTTAAAAGAGGTGATTTTATGGCTCAAAAAGGGAAAATTTTTGTCCGCGTGACACTTTCAAAAGCGCAAATTCCAATCATCGGAGCGCATGTAAATTATGTAAAAAGCAACGGAGTTAAAAACATTCTTTTAAACACACAACTTACCGACGAAAACGGAAAAACGAGCGAAATTGAGTTTGACACCCCCAACGAAGAAAACTCACAAAACGACATAAATCCCGACGACAGATTTTTTACTTGCGACATAATTGTAACCCACCCTTCATATTATACGACATACATTAAGAACGTGCAGATTTTTGCAAATCAGACAACCGTTCAGGAGGTCAACGTTCTGCCGATCGAGGAAGATTCAGACCCCGCCGGGATTTACGAAACAATCGACATTACAAGCCAGGACTTATAAGAAAGGAGATTTTTTGTGCCTACCCCTATCCTGCCTTATATACCGAAATATATAACGGTGCACCTCGGCGCGCCGTCATCAAATGCCGAAAACGTCACCGTGACGTTTCCCGATTATATAAAAAACGTAGCGTCAAGCGAAATTTATCCGACATGGAACGAATCGGCGATTATTGCAAATATTTACGCGCAGATTTCATTTGCCGTAAACCGCGTTTACACCGAATTTTATTACAGTCAGGGATATTCTTTCAACATCACAAATTCCACCGCTATCGACCAGAAATTTATATACGGACGGAATATTTTTGAAAACATAAGCAACCTTGTGGATGAAATTTTCAATTCATACATTCGAAGAATAGGCAATGCCGAGCCTCTTGCGACAAAATACTGCAACGGCACGACTGTTACGTGCGACGGCTTGTCGCAATGGGGCAGTCAGTATCTTGCCGAGCAAGGACGCAATTCCGTGCAGATTTTGCGGTATTATTACGGAAATAACATCGAAATTGTGAGCAACGTACCGATTTCAAATGTGCGTATGTCGTATACGGCACCTGTTCGGCGCGGTGAATATTCGCGCGATGTGGCGGTTATTCAAATTGCATTAAACCGCATTTCCGAGGACTATCCGCTTATACCGAAAATCGCAGTTGATTCGCGTTTCGGCGAGAGCACAGAGCGCGCAGTGCGCACATTTCAGGAGATTTTCAACCTCACACTCGACGGAATTGTAGGCAAAGCCACGTGGTATAAGCTGATTTATTTATACACAGGTATGACCGGGCTTTCCGAGATAAATTCCGAAGGACAGAAATATTTTTCATCGTCGCTTGAATATCCCGACGCAATCGAGCTTGGCAACACCGGCGAAAAAGTGTATGTAACACAGTATCTTCTTCAGGCGGTTTCGTGGTTTTATCCGAACATTCCGACAGTCGAATTTACGGGACGTTTTAACGAAAACGACGTAAATGCGGTGAAGGAACTTCAAAAAATGTACTCACTTCCGCAAACGGGTGTTGTTGACGAAAAAACCTGGGACGTTTTGTATCAAACGTTTATCGGCATACGCGATGCGTTAAACAATGCACTGAACCCCATTGAAAAAGAAATAACTTATTTAAACAGTCTTAATTTAAACTACGGCGACATAAACCGCGACGTGCGCGATTTACAGGAAAAACTCAACGAAATTGCCGAAACGCAAAGCGAGAGAATTATGGCAAACGGCGCATTTTCGCGTCAGACGTCTGCACGGCTTGCACAGTTCCAAAAGACAAACGGTCTGCCGCAAACGGGTATTTTGGACGCCGAAACATTAAGGCAGATAAACAGAGTCTACCGTCAGCTTATTTCGAACAATTCAATCGCACCGACGCAGTATCCAAAAGCGGAGCTTGGTATGGGCGACACCGACAACTGAAAGGAGAATTTTTATGCTTACAACACATTCGGCGGTTAACAAACCGATAAGAAATGCACAGCATTTTTTGCGCCGTATATCGTATGACAATGACATTCCGCGCATTATTCCCGACGGAATTTTCGGCGCGCAGACGCAAAATGCGGTTATGGAATTTCAGCGCGTTTTTGAGCTTCCGCAGTCGGGAACTATAGATAATAACACTTGGAACAGTATATATTCGGCATACAAATCGACATTGAAAAAGTATGCCGAACCGTCAAAAACAAGCATTTTCCCGTCACCGCATTTTAAAATTTGCGGCGGTGACGAAAACGGCATTATATATGTAATTCAGGCTATGCTGACGGCTCTGGGCGTAAAATTTTCAAATATTCCCGAATTAGAAATAAACGGCAAGTTTGACCAAAACACTCAAAATGCAGTTACAGAAATCCAAAACACCGCAGGAATAAGGCAAACGGGCGAAATTGACAAAGAAACGTGGGAAATTATTTCGGTTTTATTTGAAACGTTTATTTCGCACAATTACATAAATCCGCTCCAGAAAAACGGAAAATACATAATCCGAACGCCGTAGCAATATGTAAAGCCGACATAAAAAATGCCGGCTTTAATGATTATTTGCAGCAATTTGCCTCGTGCTTGTCAATGCCCACGCCCTCGCAGTCGATAGCCGCCGCGCCGACCTCCGCTTTTGCACCGAAAATAACGGGAATTTCAACCTTTATTTTCTGGCTTATCGTAAATTTGCAGATATTGCCGCAGCCACCTCTGCATTCGCCCTCGCCGGCGCATACAACGGGTGTGCCTACGTGTTTTATTTTCGGTGTCAAAACGTTTGCAAACGGTTTAACCGTAACAGGCACGCAAACGTCAACCTCCTGATAACCTACCGCAGGGCAGTTGTTTTTCGGTCTTTCAAATTCATTCATCGTATCTTCCCTCCTTTCTTTTGTGTCTGATATATACTATGAAAAAATGTCGGATTTTGTCACAAAATTTATTTTTTAAAGACAAACACCAACGCGCACAAAGCATCATATAATAATTGTATCGGAGGTGCTTATAATGCTGACTTTTTTGGGACTGCTGCCGCATATGTGTTTTCTGACGCTTTTTGTGACAAGCGCAAAAACCTTTAAAAAGCCGCTCGGCGCAAATGAAGAAAAGGAGTACCTTTTAAGATACAAAAACGGTGATGTTGAGGCTAAAAACATACTCATAGAGCGGAATTTGCGCCTTGTTGCGCACGTGGTGAAAAAATATTCCGAAAAGGGCGCCGAAACCGACGATTTAATTTCAATCGGCACAATCGGGCTGATAAAGGCGATTACAACGTTTGACCCGGATAAAGGCGCACGGCTTGCAACGTATGCAGCAAAGTGCATTGACAACGAAATTCTTATGTATTTCCGCTCGGAAAAGAAACGGAGCGGAGATATTTCGCTCCAGGAACCTATCGGAAAAGACAAAGACGGAAACGAGGTATCGCTGCTCGATAAGCTTTACGACGAGGACGCAGACGTTTTTGACAAGGTAGACTTAAAAATGCAGGTAAAACGGCTGTATGAATGTATGCGCAAACGCCTTGCAAAGCGCGAAAGCGCGGTTTTACAGCTTCGCTACGGTCTTTGCGGATATCTTCCTCTCACGCAGAATGAGATAGCGAAAAAACTTAATATTTCGCGCTCATATGTGTCGCGCATTGAAAAAAAGGCGCTTGAAAAAATGAAAGATTCGCTGTAATATAAAAATGACATTGCATATTTTTAATGCAATGTCATTTTTGTTTACATAACTAAATTATGGTAAACTATTTTGAGTAATTTCTGTATTTCGCAGGAGAGATTTTTTCGTATTCTTTAAAAAGTCTTGTGAAATACGTCACATTTTCAAATCCGAGATAGTCGCTTATTTCAACAATACTCATTGTGCCGCTTACGAGCATATCCTTTGCCATATCAAGCTTTTTGCGTATTCGGAACTGTATCGGCGAAAGGCCCGAATATTCTTTGAAAAGGCGTCTGAAATACGCCGAGCTGACGTTACACATCTTCGCGACTTCTTCTATTGATTTTTCCTGTTTTATATCCGTTTCAAGATACTTTATTCCGTTCGCAATATATCTGTATCGGCTCACATCAAGTACAGTTTCTTTGTTTACAGTTGCGAAATATGAAAGAATTTTATATGATATTGCTTTCATTTCGGCGGTGTTTTTAATGGGACGGCTGTAAATGTTTAAAATATCGCAAAATTCTTTTTTTATAAATTCGCTGTCCTTGGGTGTAAAAACTTCAAGATTATCCGATAAGTAAAACTCCTTTCCGTTCTTATCCGAAAAGAGCAAGTTTACCAAAATACAGTCGACTTGCTTTTTGCCGTGACCGTAAAACTGCGAATCATATTCGCAAAAAGGCGGTAAAAATACAACATCTCCCCTTTTGGCATACTTTTTTTCACCGTTTTTAAGAGTATATTCCCCGTCACAGTCGTAAAAATAAAAAAATCCGTTTATCCTGCGCGGTTTTCCCACTGTAGAAAAAAACGCACCCTCGCCCTGGCGCACCTGACCGTGAACAAGGCACGCGGTTATATTAAAATTTTCGTAAACAATATCCTCAAGCTTTTTTTCGTACACATTATCACCCCGTAAAAAATTACACATTCATTGTACCGCATATGTTTTTTTATGTCAACACATTTGTTGCGAAAAGTATAATTTTTGTTGCGAAAAATTTATTGTATTTATACAAAGTTCCGATATAATGAACTTAACAAATATTTTATTGGAGGCGTTAAATATGATTAACGTTACAGTGTGGAACGAATATAAGCACGAAAGAGAAAGTGAATTGGTTGCTAAAATTTATCCCGACGGAATACATATGGCAATCAAAAAAATGCTAGGCAGAAATGAAGAATTCAACATCAGAACTGCAACTCTCGATATGCCCGAACACGGACTTACAGACGATGTTTTGGATACAACCGACGTTCTTATCTGGTGGGGACATATGGCACACAATCAGGTTTCGGAGGAAGTTGCGGAAAAAGTAAAACAGCACGTTCTTGACGGTATGGGACTTATCGTTCTCCATTCTGGACATTTGAGCAAACCGTTCGTTAAGCTTATGGGGACCTGCTGCCGTTCAAAATGGAGAGAAAACGATGAAACCGAAAGAATTTGGGTTGTTGAGCCTGCCCACCCCATTGCAAGCGGACTTCCCGAATATATTGAAATTCCGCAGGAAGAAACCTACGGCGAGCGTTTTGAAATTCCTACTCCCGACGAGCTTGTGTTTATCAGCTGGTTCTCGGGCGGTGAAGTTTTCAGAAGCGGCTGCTGCTACAAACGCGGTTTGGGTAAAATTTTCTACTTCCGTTCAGGTCACGAGGGATATCCTATTTACTGGCGCGAGGATATTACAAAAATTCTTGAAAACGCGGTATACTGGGCAAAACCGAGCCACGGTCCCAAGCCCTCACTCGGTCATTATGATGCAATCGAAAATGTTAAGGACAAATTCGCCGGTATGGACGAATCTTTGAGAAAGCATACTTACATTAAAGATTAAGGAGTGTTAAAAATGGTAAGAGTTGGAATTATAGGTGTCGGCGGTATCGCGCAGAATGTGCACATTCCCCAGCTTAAAGAGTGCGCGGACGCTGAAATCACCGCAATTTGCGATATTGATGAAAACGCTTTGAAAAAAGTCGGCGACGACTTGGGTATTGACGAAAAATACCGTTTTAAAGATTACAAAGACCTCATTTCCTGCACCGAGGTTGACGCGGTTGAGGTTTGCACGCCTAACTATCTTCACGTTAAAATGGCGGCAGATGCGGCAAGAGCCGGCAAGAGCATAAACGTTGAAAAACCGTTAAGCGTAAGCCTTGCAGACACAAAAGAACTGACCGACGCAATCAAGGACACAAACGTTGTGAATATGATGTGTATGTCCTACCGTTTCCGCCCCGCAGTGCGCTTTGCAAAATGGATTATGGAAAACAATCTTATCGGCGATATTATTTCGATTAACGTTGAATACTTAAAATCCAGCGCATTTATGGAGGGCAGACGTCTTGACTGGCGTTTTGTCAAAGAATACGCAGGAACAGGTGTTTTGGGCGATTTGGGCGTACATCTTATTGACCTTGCGACTTTCCTTGCGGGCGATTTAAAGAAAGTTTCGGCGCAGACAAAAATCGTTGTTAAAAAGCGCAAAAAGCTTGACAGTGAGGAATATGCACCCGTTGAAACAGACGATTACTGCAGTTTTATCGGCGAAATGAAAAGCGGTGCGGTTGCAAACTTTATGATTACGCGCTGTGCTATCGGCAACGTAAACACTATTAAATTCGACGTTTACGCAACAAAAGGCGTTATTTCGTTCAACCTCAACAATCCCGAAGTTTTGGGCGTTTGTATCGGCGAGGTTGACGTTAAAGCGAACGGACTTCATACAGTTGATGTGCCGAAAGAATTTTTCGTTAAACAGGAACAGACGTTTATCGACCTTATAAACGGCAAGGAGTGCAAATATGCTCCGCACGTTGAGGACGGCGTTAAATTGCAGGGCGTTCTCGATGCGATTTGCAAATCGGCTGAAGAAGAAAAATGGGTTGAGCTTTAATATTTTGGTGAATTTTCGGGACGGTGCTAAAACCGTCCCTATTTTTTAATATATTTCCAAAATCCGAGCATAATATTAGCAAAAGCTTATGAAAGGCGGATTTTTGAATGTATCTTTTAAGAATTGCATCGACGTCGTTCGCGTCGATAATTGTGCTGTTTCTGCTGACAAAAATTATGGGAAACAAGCAAATTTCACAGTTTAATATGTTTGATTATATAAACAGCATAACAATCGGGTCTATTGCCGCGGAAATGGCGACGGACGAGGTGCCGGACTTTTTTGACCCGCTCATTGCTATGGTGGTTTATACCGTCGTGGTTGTGATTATCGCCTATCTTACGAACAAGTCGCTTGCAATTCGCAGAATTTTCACGGGAAAATCGCTGATTTTGTATGACAACGGCACACTGTATCGGCAGAATTTTGCAAAATCAAAGCTTGACATTAACGAATTTTTAATGGAGTGCCGTCTTGCCGGATATTTTGATTTGTCGCAAATTCAAACCGCGATTATCGAAGAAAACGGAAAAATCTCGTTTTTGCCGAAAGCCGGCGACCGTCCTGCGACGCCGACCGACTTAAACCTTTCGCCGAAACAGGACAAGGTTTTATATTCGCTCATTCTCGACGGCGAAATTTTGTATAAAAATCTTTCCGCAATCGGCAAAGACGAAAACTGGCTGAAAAAACAGCTTTCACTTAATAAGACAAAAAACATTGAAGAAATTTTTCTCGCGGTGTGCGACGAATACGACAATTTCACCGTTTATAAAGCAAATAACGAAGATAACAAAAACGATATTTTTCAGTAAAAAAGTTAAGCCGTCTGTCAATAAGAAATCAATTTTTCTTATCGGCAGACGGCTTTTTGTTTTTCTTGACAAATTTTAGTGTACGTGCTATAATTATAGAGCAATGTTCAGTATCGGGAGGTGAAATGATGGGCGGTCTTGTTGCATTGATTTGTTACATATTTGTTGCTTATGTATTTTTTACCGTTCTTTATTTTGTGGTAAAATCCGCAGTTAAAAACGCGATAATCGAAACACGTGAATAGATATAAAAATCAGCGGTTTTTTGTACCGCTGATTTTTTGTGTATAAGTTATTACTTGACACAGTAGTTGCTTAACGGTGTCAAACTCAAATTTTCACTCCATATAAACGATTTTATCTTTTTAATTCCTTTTGTATTAAACGATTTTCCAAACGCTGCGGTTTGGTCTTTTATGAAAAACGCACGCATATACGAAACGTCCGCAAGGTTACCGTTTTCGTCGTACATTGCAATAATTATATAGTCTTTTTCATTTCGTTCGGTATTCTTGGTTACGCTCACCTCCGCATAGCAATCACTGTTTTCGGGGATTGTGTCGAGCGGAGCATTATTTTCATCTGTAATTGTCATCGAATTTATTGTGTAATCCGAAACGTTCGGTAAATCCGAGCCGTCATAAAAACGTCTTAAATACGGAAATCCGTCGTTTATGCTCGAGTCGATACCCCAAACATTTTCAAAATTCCAGTTTGTATAAAGCGCGCGCATTTTCATAGCGGTTTCCGATGCCGACACACCGTAGGTGCTGTCTTGGCTCAATGACGCTGACATATAATAGGAATTTTCAATGTTTTTACCGCCTACGCCGTAGTAGTCACCGGCAAATAAGTTGCCGGTTATGGCAGAATAACAATTTTTGACATTGCCCGAACTCAATGCAATTCCGCCGAAACGGGTATATCTTGATTCATAAATTGAATTAACATTTCCGATTACAAAACAGTTTTCAATAACGGCATTATCGTCCGTATTTATTGCAATTCCGCAAAATTGTCTGCCGTATGTACTATCACCGAAACGATACTCCATATCAAATTTTGAATAACATTCCGATATTTTACCTCCATTTTCACAGGCAATCACTCCGAATGTATACGTGGCACCTCTGCTTGTAACGTTGATATTCATCTTATCGCACACAAAACCGCACCCTATTATCTCGCCCGATGCGCTGTTTTTCCCGGCAAATCCATAATCGATAATTGCCTTGTTTATATATGCGCTGTCAATATATTCAAGATTTAATTCATCATTTATACATTTTGAATTTTTAATCAAACCGTCGTTCGTTTCTATTATGCAGTAAGTATTGTTAAAAACACAATTTTCAACAATTCCGCTTTCGGTGTTGGTTTCAGCAACTCTGCAATCTGCGGTTAAATTTTTCACTGTTCCGCTGTTTGAGGCAAAAATTATATTAGTTTTTGACTCGGAAGTAATCTTATAGCCGTTTCCGTCCAGCACACCGCTGAAATCTCCGAGCGAAGTGTTTAAATTAACGTCGCCTATCAGTTTATAATGCTTATCGGGAAAGCTTTTAATTACAAGAATATCGCCGTCACTTCCGATTAAAAACGGATTTTCGTCCGTTCCGTCACCCGATATGGCATATGCTGAAAAATTCAGCGCCAATACAGCGACAAAGCACACAAGAAAACAAATAAAAAATTTTTTCATTTCTGTACCCCTCTTTATATTCATTTCGGATTTATTATAACACAAATAATTCTATTAGTCAACATTTAATTCTTTTAATTACTTAATAAATTTTTGCCGATAGTATATAATAACTATTGAAAGGCGGTGAAACAGTGAATAACAAATTTGATTATTCAGTTTTGGGAATTAAAATCCGTCAGGCGCGAAAGGCGAAAAATATGACGCAGGAACAGCTTGCCGAGGCTTGCGACTTATCCACTGCGCATATCGGACACATTACTTATATCGCGAGTTCTTAACATCAGCACCGATTATCTTCTTCTTGACATTTCAAGTTCCGTCGACAAGCGCATAGATAACCTGCTGGGCATTGTCAAAAATGCCGACAAAGAAAAAGTTGACCGCTTTTATGATGTGGTCAAAATTTTAGCGGAAAATATAGATAAAATATAAAAATCAGCGGTTTTTTATACCGCTGATTTTTCGTTAACCGTCAATTTTATATTTACTTATAAAATCACCATTGCGCTAATGCCTGATTTTCGTGTACGGAACGGAGTCTTTGAAGAAAAGCTTAATAATCACATAAGCCGTGCTGATTATCCCCAAAAACGCGACAAACGGCGCGATTTTGCGCATAAGTTTTCGTTTCGCCGAGCCGAAAAGGCAGCCGATTGACATAAACGACGTGCAAAGAATGCCAAAGTCGATTATGTCAAAGCATTTAAGCCCGTTTTCGACGGTTATTGCCCACTCTTTAATTTTAACTTTCAAATTTTCCATAACTGTCCCTCCGTAAAAATTTATTTTATATCATATTAAAAAAGCTTAACTGACTGCTTTGCCTCATTCCCGAAAGACAGCCGTGCTTTTTCATAGTTTCGACAACTGTTTTGTTGACTTTTGCGCGTTCAATAAGGTCGTCAACGCACGAAAACGGCTCTTTTTTGCGCTCCTCAACAATGCTCAGCGCCGCATTTGTTCCAAGTCCCGAAATCGCATTAAGCGGCGGAACAATTCCGTCCTCTTTCGGTATAAACTTAAACGCCTCAGACGTTGAAATGTGTATCGGCAAAAATTTCAAACCTCTGCAATACATCTCGTTGCAGACCTCCAAAATCGTCAGAACGCCTTTTTCTTTTGCGGTTGCCTCGTTGCCCTTGTCCGCGATAATTTTCATATTTTCCAAAACCGTTTCCCTGCCCTGTGCCATCATAGCCGCGTCAAAATCGTCCGCGCGCACGGTGAAATATGTGCAGTAAAATTCTTTGGGATAATGCACTTTATACCAGGCAATACGGTATGCCATTGTAACATACGCAACCGCGTGAGCTTTCGGGAACATATATTTTATCTTTTTACACGAGTCGATATACCAGTCGGGAACGTTGTTTTTGCGCATTTCCGCCTCCCATTCGTCAGTTATTCCCTTGCCCTTTCGCACGCTTTCCATAATTCTGAATGAAAGCGACGGCTCAACGCCGAAATCAATAAGACCGAGCATAATATCGTCACGCGTACAGATGGTTTCGTTAAGGGCGGCAATGCCGTTTACGATAAGGTCCTGCGCGTTGTTGAGCCAAACGTCGGTGCCGTGCGAAAGTCCCGAAATTCGCACCAGTTCGGCAAACGTTGTGGGATTTGTGTCAACAAGCATCTGACGCACAAATTTTGTGCCGAATTCAGGCACCGCAAATGTTCCGACCGTGCTGTTTATCTGCTCGCTTGTAACTCCGAGCGCCTCGGTTGTGTGGAAAAGACTCATAGTTTCGGGGTCGGCAAACGGAATTTCACGCGCGTTTGTCTTTGTCAAATCCTCAAGCATTCTGATAACGGTCGGGTCGTCGTGGCCGAGAATATCGAGTTTCAAAAGCTTACCGCTGATTGAATGGTAGTCAAAGTGAGTTGTAATAACACCGCCCGTTTTGTCGTCCGCAGGGTACTGAATAGGTGTAAATTCGTGTACGTCGCGGTTTCGCGGTACAATCATAACACCGCCGGGGTGCTGACCCGTCGTTCGTTTAACGCCGGTACAGCCTTGAACAAGGCGGTTGATTTCCGCACCGCAGACGTGGATATTTCGCGCCTCGAAATATTTTTTAACAAAGCCGTATGCGGTTTTTTCGGCTATTGTGCCGATTGTGCCGGCTCTGAAAACGTGTCCCTCGCCGAATATTTCCTCGGTAAACTTATGCGCCACCGGCTGATAATCTCCCGAAAAGTTAAGGTCAATATCAGG
>OGHJ01003533.1_pt1 | contig 11276 bp, 14 predicted proteins | sample 1571351 | NCBI WGS metagenome assembly OGHJ01 (sample SAMEA2582037, study PRJEB24529) | metagenome | biome: Human gut stool | place: China | collected 2011 | reverse complement strand
CCTCCCCTATACGGAAAAGCAGGAGCAGTCCCCCTCCGGCTTCCTGAAGCGCTCCACCGGCTGAACATACCAAAAAGCGATCCCGTCCCGGCCTAAAGTAACCGGGGCGGGATCTTTTCTTTCCGCATGTCTCTATCTCATGATGCGGTGGGGGCGCACATATATGTAAAAGGTAAGGACGGTCCCCGGCTGGCCGGGGAGAAGCGACAAGGAGGCGTATGGAATGAAATTGTATCTGATCCGCCGGCGGGTCCTCACCCTGGGGCTGTGTCTCCTGGCGGCGGCAACCATGCTCTATGTGGTGAACCACCCGGCCATCGTGGGGGTGTCGGCCACCTCCCGGCATCTGCCCATTTACTGCGTGGCCTGGGACCAGAAGGTGGCCTCTCTTACCGTTGACGTAAAATAGCAGCGGACCAAAGGAAGCCTCCGGTTGAGCCGGAGGCTTCTTCAGTACCTGATAAGATCTTCACTGGGGCAAAATTGGCGCTTACTTAATTTCCCGGAGCGATCACTAATGTCTTTCCGGCATAGGGGAATGCCAGAGCACACACTTCGTTTTGATTCACGGCGATATTTTGCATATCGGTAAGATAACTATAGGATTCCCAATCTTCGATCCCGTCCAAACTTATTACAACAGACTGGTGCCCTGACAGGTCTATTTTCACCAGTCCACGTTTGCTGTTCCAATAGTAGAAGCTGTCGTTGGCAGCCGTGATAGAGTGTCCGTTTTGGACGGGAGCGGGATCATCGAGGGAAAGGTTACCTGTTTCGACCGTGCCAAGAATAGAGGCTTTTACAGTGCGGTCCCCTTGATGGAAAAAATATTTTTCCCCTTGTAAGAGCAATAGATAGGTTCAGAATGTTCCATCTTGAAGCTGCTTAGATGCAATTTTTGTGTTCCATCTGTTTCCGTCGGAATAAACATGAAGTCGTTGGTCACAAAGATGTGCGGGGTTTCCAGCAATTTTTCTTTTACTATCTTCGTATTCCCGTTCGGATATACGGGTTGTCTGCACGAGGAGTTGCTGATGTCGCTGATATCAAAGATAGTGAGTGGATCACCCATCAAAAGATAACTGGTGCCGTGCTCACTGTTATATGCAAGAGAAGCAGAATTTATTGTTTGATTTGAGAGAAAACTTGAAAGTGGCACGGAAGGGTTTTCTTCCATTGCAGTTGGTGTTTGCTGTAATTGGGGACATAATGGGGAGGGGGTATTTTTGAATGGCAACAATTTGAAGCAGCGGATCCGCTTATTTTTTCTTTCCAGGCCCAAAAGCTCGTTGCGGTTGTTCAAAATCATCGGGCAGATGTCCTTACTGCCTACGCAGCAATGAGTAACACGCCACTTCTGATTGCCATTCATGCGGATGCCGCCTTTCGTATCAATTTCTCAAAGATTTTTATGCCATTACAGAGGTACCACTTTTAAGATCTAACAGCAAATTTCCTATATTTTTATTAGACTCTACAGTAACCATATCAGGATAACCGTTGGTCATATTTACCTCGTCTGAACTACGAATGTTTTGATACCGCTGGATCTCACCACAGCGCTTATCCATACTAATCAAGTGTGTTTCTGACTTTGCGCTTATTACATAATAGCTTTCGGTCTCAATAAGCCCAGGAGTTAGTTTCCCACTATCGATAGTAAACTGGTCAAAAATAGAATGATATATCTTGCTGCTAGCCTTAATGTAATTAGACGATCCAGAGACCTCCTTCTGCCCTGAATTCGTAATAGGATCATTGGGATACTGAATCATGTTCCGGAAGATAAGCTGGACCAGGTGCTTCAAATCATAGAAGGGGTTTCTTCACTTTTTGATTGATACAACTAATTTTCCCCAACCCCCAAAACTGTGCAAAAACTCTGTTTCAACCTGAAAACGATTAAAATTGAAATGGTTTTAAGCTTTGATTCAAGAAAAATTCCTGGACGGGACTCCGTCCAGGAATTTTTCACAGATTTGCCTGCACACAGATAAACTCCTCCACGGCTCGTTTGGGGATCCGCCACACACGTCCGTTCCGGAAGGCCTTCAATGTTCCGGATCCGAGAAGGCTGTAGAGGGCGTTTTTTCCCATTTTCAGTACCTCACAGGCCTCCTCGGCGGTCAATAAATCATCGTACTGTTCCAGCATCACAGAACTCCTTTCCGCAGTTTGGGCAATCTTTTATGGCACATATGGGGCAATGACAGCGCGCATCGGTATCTTGTGTCCTGTTCTTCCGGCGGCGTCTGGATTGGTTTTCAAACATATCCGCGTTTTTCAATTCCTGCACGACCGCCAGCTCCGTCCTCTGGTATTTGACGGCCATATCAGAAATTCCCTCGCCGTCAATAAAATCACGAATCAGGGCTTGGCGTTCTTCTTTGCTCCAATACTCTCCGGAGCGGATGGGGTGCTTTTCACCCTTTCGTAAAGAGATCAAATCTTCTTTTGATGCACTCATAAGCGATAAAACCTCCTTTGATCGGTTTTATCATGATGTTAGCTGATCAAAAATTACTAAAACGCTAACCCGCCCGCCTGTGATTGGATATTATCTCCATGAATGACCCCGAGGCCATCGGGGTGAGAAAAACATGGAGGTAATGAATATGGAAGAGCAAAAAAGCTGCGCGATCTGCGGGAGAGCGTGCGCCACGGAAGAGGTCAGGTCCTTTGACGGGCGGCTGCTGTGTCCGGAGTGCCTGGAGGAGCAGACGGTGCTCTGCTGTTGCTGCGGGGTGCGGATCTGGCGGGCGGACAACGCAGGGACAGAGGCCATCCCCCTGTGCCAGACCTGTTGTGACGACCACTATTTCCACTGCTGCGGGTGCGGAGCGCTGACCCACGAGGCCAACACCTGTTACAATGATTCGGACGAGTATGCCGAGTATCCCCTCTGTCCCGGCTGCTACGAAGCGCAGTCCCGAGGAAATCCCATCCACGACTACTACTACAAGCCCACCCCAGTTTTCTATGGGGAAGGCCCCCGGTTCTTCGGAGTGGAGTTGGAGATCGACGGAGCAGGAGAGGACCGGAGGAACGCCCGTCTGCTGCTGGATCTGGGGAACGAAGAGGAGAACTACCTGTACATCAAGCACGACGGCTCCCTGGAGGACGGTCTGGAGCTGGTGACCCATCCCATGGATCTGGATCACCAGCTCCACAACGTGCCCTGGGAGGGCCTGTGCCGGAAGGCGCTGGCCCTGGGTTATAAAAGCCACCAGGCGACGACCTGCGGCCTCCATGTCCACATCAGCCGTCAGGCCTTCGGTGAGCATGACTGGGAGCAGGACCTGGCCATCGCCCGGGTGCTCTACTTTTTCGAGCGCAACTGGGAGGAACTGCTGAAGTTCTCCCGTCGGACACCCCGGCAGCTGGAGCGGTGGGCCGCGCGGTACGGCTACAAGGAGCAGCCCATGGAGATCCTGGACCACGCCAAGAAAAACTGCCGCAATGGCCGCTATACCTGCGTCAACCTTCAGAACCCGGATACCGTGGAATTCCGCATGTTCCGCGGAACCCTGAGACCCAATACCATCTTCGCCACATTGCAGATGCTGGACCACATCTGTGATGTGGCGCTTTTCTTGTCCGACGATGAGCTGAAAGCCATGGCCTGGACCACCTTTGTCTCCGGTATCACGGAGGACCGCTATCCGGAGCTGGTGCAGTATCTGAAGGAACGGCGGCTCTATGTCAACGAGCCGGTGGAGAGCGAGGTGGAGGCCTGATGTGCTGTCTCTTTGGCCTGATGGACTATGGCCGCTGCCTGAGTGGCAGGCAAAAGACACGGCTCCTGAGCGTACTTGCCCAGGAGAGCGAGGCCCGTGGGACGGACGCATCGGGGATCGCCTACAACGCAGGGGGGCAGCTGCACATCTATAAGCGCCCTGGTCCCGCCCATCTGCTCCGTGCTCATGTTCCGGAGGATGCCAGGGTGGTCATGGGCCACACCCGCCTGACCACACAGGGAGATGCCGCTCACAACCGCAACAATCACCCCTTTTCCGGGCGTGTCCCAGGAACAAGGTTTGCCCTGGCCCACAATGGCGTCCTCTATAATGATCTGACACTGCGGAAGAACAAGGGCCTCCCGGCAACGAAGATCGAGACGGACAGCTTTATTGCGGTACAGCTCCTTGAGCAGCAGGGAGCCCTCACACTATCCAGCCTGAAGAAGATGGCGGAGACAGTGGAGGGCTCCTTTGTTTTTACGGTATTGGATGAGCGGGACAATCTCTATTTTGTCAAAGGGGATAATCCCCTCTGCCTGGTCCGTTTCCCACGGTTGGGACTCTACCTCTACGCATCCACCGAGTCCATCCTGCAAAAGAGCATCGCCCGGACCTGGCTGGGCAAGGAGCGGCAGGAAACCATCCCCATAGAGCGTGGGGATCTGGTGTGGGCAGACCGGCGGGGACGGTTTCAGACGGATCGCTTCGAGGTCTGGGAAGACTTTAGACCCTTCTGGGGCTGCTGTCGGCGTGTACCCGCTCACCTGTCAGAGCCAGGTCCATCCCATTGGTATCTGGAGGAGCTCAAAAGTGTTGCCTCCGCCTATGGGTATACGCCGGATACGATCGATGAGCTGCTCAAGCAGGGCTACAGCACCGATGAGATAGAAGAGGGGCTGTATGCCCTGGAGCCTTGGTAAGGAGGAAGGGTATGCTGGTATTGATGATAGCGCCGGGGGAGAAGCCCCGGCGGGCAGTGCTGGACGATACGCTGGAAGCGATGCAGGCCGCTGTGGGCGGCAGCATCCAGGCGGTGTACCCCTTTGAGGAGCCGGTGGCGCTGGTGTGCCATGAGGAGGGGAAGCTGCTGGGGCTCCCGGCCAACCGGGGCCTGCGGGATGAGACGGGCCAGCTCTATGACATCGTGTGCGGAACCTTTTTCCTCTGCGGCGCTCCACCGGACAGCGAGCACTTTACAAGCCTGACAGAGGAACAGCTGGGACGCTACGAGAGCATGTTCCGCCGCCCGGAGCTGTTTGTGGCTCTGGGCGGAAAGCTCCTCTGCCTGCCCATCTGAGTGGAAAAAACGAAGGTTTTTGGAACAGGGGCCGGGGGAGGGCATTTCTACCCGTCCCGGCCACTGTTTTGGTTCCAAAAGCCGTTTCAAAATCTATGTGGCGTTTCCCAACCCTTTTTGAGACAGGAGTGGGTGTGATGAATCATCAGAAAATCGGCTATGCCAGAGTTTCCACTGCCGACCAGAACCTGGAGCGGCAGCTGGACCTGCTGCGGGAGTCTGGAGCAGAGATTATTTTTCAGGAGAAAATGACCGGCACCAAACGGGAACGGCCTGAACTGAACAAGCTCCTGGCCCATGTGGCGGAGGGAGACACTGTGATCGTGGAGTCCCTGTCCCGCCTGGGCAGGAGTACCAAAGACCTGATAGAGCTGGTGGAGCTGTTGAAGGAGAAAGGGGTGCAGCTGGTGAGCTTGAAAGAACAGATCGACACCAGCACCCCCACTGGCAAGCTGCTCTTTACCCTCATGTCAGCGCTGGCCCAGTTTGAGCGGGATGTGATCGCAGAACGGACGAAAGAGGGGCTGAAGGCGGCCCGGGCCAGAGGCCGAAAGGGAGGTCGCCCCAGATGTGATCCTCATAAGCTCCAGCAGGCACTGAAGCTCTACGAGGCTGGGCAGCATACGGTGGCGGAGATCGAGGAGCTGACCGGCGTCAAGAAGGCCACACTTTATCGGGCGTATAGAGCTTTGGGGAAATAGTTGCTCCAGGATATGACTCTGTGCCGGCGTGTGGGGGAATAATTGTCTTTTCTTTGATTTCTTTTGTATTGCGCTGGATGATATGGCGCAGAAGAAGAAATTATCATTTTCAGGCACATTGACACAATGGCAAAACGTTTAGAGTTGTGGTATTATAAGGAATAATCTGGGAAAGGAGGGCGTGTCAATGGACGATGAAGAGAGAATCCGCAGACAAAATCGGATTGCCTTTCAGTATATAGCTAACTATATACAAACAAACACCCCGGATCATCCGGTTATTTATGTAGAAAAGATGATGGACATAGCACTGCATCTTGCGGTCAAATTTTACAATGAGCGAAGAGACAAGGGGGACTGTGAACTTAGGATGTCAGAAGAGAGAAAACAGCACCTGATATCGGTTATGACAGCGGTCTATCTAATGGATTGGCTTAAAAATGATCGTTTTGCAAGGGATAACCTCCATCATTATATGCAAGAGAACTCAGATCATACAGGAAACTACATTAATGCCTATAAAAAGAGCAAGGAGCACAAAGTAATTAAACAGCATATCGCTCAGCAGTCACTTGCCGAAAACCGAAACTATTTTCAGAGACCACTGGAAGAACCCCGAAGGGGATATGTGGAAGAAAAAAGTTTCAGTGATCTTTGGCTGGCAAAAAATGCTGCAGAGGGCAAATTACTTGTTCTAGATCTTCTGTTAGATCGAAAACACTTGTTTGAATCCACAAACAAACGCGATGCAAAGAATTTTGTACTTGAAGCATATAAATCCTATCAGGCGCTGTATTGGAAACTCCTGCCGAGAAAGGCCTCAAATCAATGCGATACCATCACAGAAACCAGAGATTATGTTGTATCAGCAATGATGCTACATGAAATGGAATATACATATCGTCTCCATGCAACTGCTACATTTGCTGCAGAGCTTTATCGGGAGGCGGAACGACAGGGAGTTCCATATCAAGAACTATGGGATTTTGACAAAAGAGAAAATGCATTTCGAGCCCTTTGGGGGCGAACAGCTAGAAGCGAATTTGATCAGTTTACCTTTCTCCTCAACGAAAGCGGAGGAGAACGAATCGTGGAATATATTTCATACGATATCTTGCATTCCGACCAAGAGGTAAAGGCTTTGTTTAGCGAGGATGCTGGACTTGAGATCTATATACAAAATGTTATACTGGAACGCTATATGCGCCTGTACGCCTGTAGTATAATCTCTCCCTCCACTATGCCAGCCTGGAGGGAGCAGGACTTTGCAGATGCCAAACACTTTTTCGAAATAAAGTACCCTGTTTTTCAGATTTACTATCAAATGACTGGAAGGGATCATCATCTGCTTTTGGAAGAGATGTCGCCTGACAATCGCAATGCCTGTTGTGCAACTATCAAAAATTTTTTAAATTGGCTCATCACAAATACTCTCCAACATGCATACAATCCTAATACACCCATGCGGGAAGAACTTCGCAAAGATTTGAAAAGTTTTCGCAAGAAAGCTCGGAGTGGTACGTTTAGAAGCGCCCGGGACAATGGTACCCGTGAAAAACCGCAATAGCTCCGATTCTATTTTTCATATATCAAAACAGCGATCATGCGCCTGCTACGAAATATAGTTTTTAGCTCAAATAGAAAATTTATACATAAAAAGTCAGCGGGAACCTCGTTTTGACGGTTCCCGCTGACTTTTTCTTTCCTATAAAATTGAAGGCCATCTTCACACCGCTGATTAGCAGTATTTTTTGGCAATATCTTATTTCCACGGTGTTTGCTAGACTAACCCACAGAAAGGAGCAAATGACCATGGAACAAAAAACTTACCGTGAGCCCATTCGTATCATCCAACAGAATGCCCAAAAGGGTACGTTTAGAAAGCCTAGCCTGAATATACAAGAAGGGGAGGAATTATCGGAACAGCACCCTATTTACTGCCCATTTATATTTGATGATCCGGAGGTGCAGGCAGAAATTGATTTTGAAGTAGCGGAAGCAAGACGTAAAGCATGTATATCGAAATTTAAAGCGACCTCTACGAAGCAGGAAGCCCCAGCTATAGAAGATTCAGGCATTTCTGTTGTGAAAAAAAGCAATCTGGAACCAAGCCATGTAATATCTATCCCACCAGTTGACGAGGTACAATTACCACCGCATTTTGACAACCGCAGCTTAGTTATACAAGATATAAACCTCTTGATTCCCCCTCCAAAGGAAATGCAGGTATTTCCCCCTAATTCAGTAACAGGAGCGGCATCATTTGCACTAGGGATCGACTTTCCATTTAAGGATCCTGTTCCCTTCTCACATAACGGTTTGGAGCAATACAAACAACCAGCTAACCATGAATATGCCATCATGGACAAAACGGCGTCAACTGTCTCGTTTGCAGTATGTAACTACAAAGTGTACCTTTACAATGGAGTCTATTATCAACTGCAACGGTCAGAAGATATCGCTGGCACAATCCTTGATGTGTGCCGCAGCGATGTAATCCAAATCGGAAAATACTCTGCAATCAAGAACGCATGCGAATTGCTGAAAATCGACACGAGATTCCGCACCCCCCAAGAATGGCTGGAGAAAAGTAGACACTATATCTCCTTTTTGAACGGAAATCTAAATCTGGACGAGGATTGTCTGTATTCTCATAGCGACTCGATTTTTACTACCTATGCCATCCAGGCAAATTATCTGGGCGTACATTCGCGGTTGTCTACCCCAATCTTCGACCACGTCCTCCGGAGAATCAGTGGCGGAGACACAAATCTGGAGCAACGTATCTGGCAGATCATGGGTTATTGCCTTGTCCCGGACACCCAAGGGAAATGTGGATTTTTATTTCAGGGCGTAACCAATTCCGGAAAATCTCTGCTATGTAACTATTTAAGTGGTTTTTTCCCCGAGGAGGCCGTGGCTGCCATTTCTCTGCACAGCATCGGTGATCGCTTTGCCACTGCTGAACTGGATGGAGCCGCCCTCTGCATAACACCTGATCTTCCTGCAAAACCGCTGCCCGAGCGAGCCTCCAGCATGATTAAGGCGTTGTCCGGTAACGATCTAGTGCAGGCCGACAGAAAGTACAGTTCCTATACCAAATTTCGCTTCACTGGCAAATTGGTGATGAGCACCAACCACGCGCTCCTGACGAAGAACTATGACCCAGCCTTTACAGAACGGATTGTGGTGGTGCCTTTCCGGTACAGTGTTCCCAAGACAGAGTGGGACCAACACCTTTTGGAAAAATTGAAGGGGGAACGGGATGCGGTTGCCAGCAAGGCCATAGATGCCTATTATCAGTTGAGACGCAACGGCTACCTCTTCGCCGGAGACTACCCGCTCAACGCACAACCCCTGCTTGCGCAGGAAGTAGATGCCCGTGGAAGCAGTCAAGAATTGGTTCGTCAGTTCCTGCTCGGCAATTTTGAAATTGCGGCGGATAAGGCGGTTTTTCTGATGGATGCCTATGAATGGTTCTGTACGGAATACGACGCAGTGTGCTCGGCAGCGGTGTTTGGGCGGTACTTTGGTGAAGCAGCACATCAGGCCTTTGGTGCAACCCAAGCGCGAAAGCGTCGCACCCCAGCAGAGAATCCCATCAGCTGTATCGTGGGGATCCGGCCAAAGGGATCTCCATTCTGCAGTCATGCAGTTGGAGTTATAAATCGCTGCCAAAATATCTGAATATTATGGGCCAAATATCACATATATTTTACCAAAAAGGAGGTCTTCAAATGATAATACAGAGCATGCAAGGCAAAAAAACGACATGGCAGGTTACCCGCCACTTTGACGGTTCCCGGAACCCTGAGACGCTGCTCCGGGCACTGATCCGGGCCCACCGTAAGTAGTCCCGGTACCGAACCGGCAGGAAGGGAGGTGAGACGGTCATGGAAATTTGGAACACGGCGGGCTATCTGCGCCTGTCCCGGGAAGACGGGGACAAGGCGGAGAGCGACAGCATCGCCAACCAGCGGAACCTGCTGGAGCAATACATAGAGGCCCACCCGGAACTGCATCTGGTGGACTTCTACCAGGACGACGGCTATACCGGCACCAACTTTGACCGTCCCGCCTTCCGGAAGCTGGAGGCAGACATCGACGCGGGCAGGGTCAACTGTGTCCTAGTCAAGGACCTGTCCCGGTTTGGCCGGGACTACATCGAGATGGGCCGCTATCTGGAGCGGGTCTTCCCCACACAGGGGGTGCGATTTATCGCCGTCAACGACCATGTGGATAGCCGGCAGGGGCGCTACGACATGCTCCTACCAATGAAAAACATCTTCAATACCCAGTATGCCAGGGATATTTCGGACAAGGTCCGCTCAGCTATCCACACCAAGCAGCAGCGGGGCGAGTTCATCGGCGCCTTTCCAAGCTATGGCTACCAAAAGGACCCGGCTGACCGCAACCATTTGGTCATAGATCCTACTGCCGGCCAGGTAGTGAAGCGGATCTTCGACCTCTTTGAGCAAGGATGGGGCAAGATCAAGATTGCCAAACAACTCAATGGAGAGGGAATTCCCAGCCCCAGCGAGTACAAACGCCTCCTAGGCGAGCGGTATCACAACGGTCGGAAGATCGATCAGACCACCTATTGGACCTATGCGACCATCCACCGCATCTTGCAGAACCAAATGTATGCGGGGAGCATGGAGCAGGGACGCAACTACCGCCCCATCATGCACGGAAAGGCGGTCCAGTTGGACCGCTCGGACTGGACCGTCATTCCAGGCACCCATGAGGCCATTATCCGTCCGGATCAGTGGGAGCGCGTTCAGGCCCTGCTCCGTAGGCGAACCCGTCAGCTTTCATTTGAGCAAAACCAGAGTCCCTTTGCTGGCTTCCTTCGCTGCGGAGACTGTGGGCGGGCCATGGTAAAGACGAAACAGGCGGGAGGGATCTACTACAGCTGCGGCTCCTACAAGCGGTACGGTCCCACCGTCTGCACCAAGCACAGCATCTCCCACACCGTGCTGGAGCAGATCGTCTTGGAGGACCTCAACCAGATTATCGCGTCGGTGCAAGATCTCCATTTGCTGGCGGAGGAGGTAGAGACGGCCTCTCCCCAGGGGCACAGGGCGGAGCGGGAGCGGCTGGAAGGAGGGCTGGATCGGCTTTACCGGCTGAAAAAATCAGCCTATGAGGACTATCGGGACGGCCTACTTCGGCAGGAGGACTTCCGCCGCTATCAGGCCGACTACGAGCGGCAGGAGCGGGAGCTGTCCGCCCAGCTGAAGCTGCTGGAGGAGCTCCAGGAGAAGGACCTGCTTTTGCACCCCTGGGTCCAGACGCTGCTTCAATATGGAAAGCTGACCAGCCTGGACCGGGTCACTGTGGCTGAGACCGTTAAACAGATTCTAATTTTTGAAGATGGAAGGATCGAGATCACCTATACGTTTTCCAATGAGCTGGGCCTGCTGAAGGGATAGCGGCATCTTGCGATGGGTGCAAGATGCCGCTATCTATGTATTATAATGTAAAAAATCTGTTGTTTTTTACATTATATAATGATATAATATATTTAGTTTTTAC
>OGHJ01003530.1_pt1 | contig 11278 bp, 8 predicted proteins | sample 1571351 | NCBI WGS metagenome assembly OGHJ01 (sample SAMEA2582037, study PRJEB24529) | metagenome | biome: Human gut stool | place: China | collected 2011 | reverse complement strand
GGGCTATGCACTTTTTCGAGCCCCTTTTATGCACTTTCTACTTGACAAACACAATGCTGATGAAAACTCAGTACCTCAACAATAAGTACGGCTGCAACAATATACTTTTTGCTACAGGAACGCCTATAAGCAATTCAATGGTCGAGTTTTATGTTATGCAGCGTTATCTCAGACCAGATCTTCTTGAAAAATCAGGATTGCAGAACTTTGATGATTGGGCAAGCACATTTGGTGAAGTTGTATCACAATTAGAGATAAAGCCTGCAGGAAACGGCTTTCAAATGAAAAATCGTTTCAGCAAATTCGTAAACATACCTGAGCTTATGCAGATGTATAAGGAATTCGCTGATATTCAAACAGCGGATATGCTGAAACTTCCTGTGCCAAAGCTTGAAACAGGCAAGCCGATAGTAGTTCCATCAAAACCAGACGAACGTCAAAAAGCATACATGAAAGAGCTTGCCACACGTTCTGAAACGATACACAGCGGTACTGTCGACCCACGGCAAGACAATATGCTGAAAATAACTCATGAAGCACGCTTGCTCGGTCTTGACACAAGATGTATTTTCAAAGATGCTCATCCTGCGCCTGACAGCAAAGTGATGAAGCTTATCGATAACCTTGAAAAGAATTACAGAAAAACCATGGCAGAAAAGGGCGTACAGATCGTTTTCTGTGATATAGCGATCAACGAGGACGAAACACACTTCTCTGTTTACAAAGCGATAAAGCAGGCACTTATGGAGCGTGGAATACCAGAAAAAGAAATCTGCTTTGCAGGCGACGCAAAGACAGATAAGGCAAGGGACGAAATGTTCAAAAGCCTGCGCAAAGGCGAAAAACGTTTTATCATCGCAAGCACTTCAAAGCTTGGAACTGGCGCAAATATTCAGGATAGGATCTGCGCAATTCATCACCTTGATATACCATGGAAGCCCTCTGACCTCACTCAGCAGGACGGACGTGGCATAAGACAAGGCAACAGATTTTCGCAAGTCGGAATATATCACTATCTTACAGAGGAAACCTTTGACGCATATATGATGGGCATTATAACAAACAAGGCAAAATTCATAAATCAGATCTTGACCTCAAAAAGCCCTGCAAGAGTTTCAGAAGATGTTGACGAAATGGTACTTACATACTCTGAAATGCAGGCTATAGCGAGCGGTAATCCTATGATAAAAGAGAAAATACAGCTTGACAATGATGTTGCAATGCTGAAAACCCTTGAAGCAGAACACAAGAAGTCAATTTATAAAATGCAGGAGTTGGCAGAGAAAACTTTGCCGAAGCAGATAACACATTACTCTGAACTTCTCGCAAAATCCAAGAGTGATATGTCTAAATATCAGGAACATCAGGCGTTAAACAAGGAGTTTGAAATGACAATAGGCGGTGTCAGATACAATAAGAGAGAAAATGCAGGAGAACAAATTGCCGTGGCAATGGCAAAATGTACTGCCACAGGTGAGCCTATAGAGCTTGGAACGTATCGTGGCTTTAAAATCACAATAGAACGAAATCCGTCAGCAAATACATTTTTTGAGCTTGATACGCCTTGTATCGCTGTTCTCCACGGAGAGCTTACTTATTCATGTGACGTTGCCACAGATAATGGCGTGGGAAATGTCAGAAGAATTGAAAATCTTGCAGGAATACAGATAAATCAGAAGCTGTGTTCTCTTGAAGAACAGCTTGAAAAAGCAAACAAGGATCTTTCAGAAGCTCAGCAAAATATGCTCAAACCATTTGAACATGGACAAGAATTAGCCGAAAAGACAAAACGTCTTGAATATGTCAATGCACAGCTCAGCGGAAATTCTCAGAATAAAAACCACACTCCTGAAAGTGCTATAGAATTTAGGTTTCATAACAATAAATATCAGGCATTGATCGGCACTAAAGACAAATCAGAATGGTGCGATGTAGTATCAAAGGGCGGCAAGCTCATCGCTTCATCAGATACAAAGATCTATAATCTGTCTGAAAAAGAAAGCGACCAGTTTCGCAGCTATGTTTTTAACGGTGACAAAACTGTCACAAGCAAGAATAATTCCTTACTGGAAAAACTTAAGCCAAAGGCGCTTAAATTATAAAACATTGAGAGGAGGTGAGGGTATATGATAGACAGAAGATACGAATCAGGCAAAAGCTTTGTCATGTACTCTAAAGAGGAGCTTGAAGCCGCTCGGCGAACAGATATGGTCACATTTCTCGAAAGCCACGAGGGTTTCAGCTTTAAATCGTCAGGCGGTTGGTATATAGGGATAGAGCATGACAGTCTTAAGATCAATCCAGACCGCTATACCTGGCACTGGTATTCAAGAGATCTTTACGGAAAAGGTGCTATTGATTGGCTTTGCAAGGTCGATGGATACGATTTTAAAGAAGCTGTTTCTCGTCTAATAGGCAATGCCAGTATACGAGCTTCTCCTGAAATGAGAAAAGCAGTAATCAGCGAACAGCACTATCAGAAAAAAACTAAAAAGGCAGAATTTAAAGCTCCACCGCCCATGCAGGGCAAATGGCGAGAGCTTTACGCTTATCTTAACATAACGAGAAAGCTTCCAGCTGACATAATAAATTATTGTGTCAGCAATAAGCTCATATACCTCGATGTTAAAAAGCGAGCTATTTTCTGCGGCTACGATAAGTTTGGCTCAATGAAGTTTGCAGAAGCAAAGATCACAAACACATACAACAAATACTATCCTCAGAACATTGAGGGAAGTATGAAAGAGTACAGCTTTTATATCCCTGCTAAACCAAATGCGTATGGTTATGACCCTACAAAGCTTTATGTGTTTGAAGCACCCATAGACCTTTTATCTCACGGAGCTTTAATGCAGCTTTCAATGAAAAAACAGTGTGCAGCAGTCGGAATGTCTGAAATGTATCGTTCTGATTGTTGGCTTGGAATAAACAGGGTATCACTATCAGGCTGCTCTGATATAGCACTTAAACAAAGACTATCTGATGATCCTCGGATCAAACAGATAGTCTTTTGTCTTGATAATGATGAAAGAGGACGTCAAGCAACAGAAAAGCTAATGTCTGACTATTCTGCAAACTTCACTGTAAAAGTGAGCATACCGCCTTACGGCAAGGATTGGAACGATACGCTTAAATTTATTGTAACGTCAAAAAACAAAAAACAAAATACGGAGGAATAATTATAAAAAAAACAATTGAGAAAATCAAAGGAAAATGCATAAAGCTTAGCGCACGAATTTTCGGAGCAATGACGGCTTGTTTTTCAACGATTGTGGCAGCTTATGCTGACGTTGAAGACACAGAAGCAGGCGGAGTATGGTCTAACATAGCAGCGTGGATAAAAAAAAATAAGGATGGTTTGTCCATTGTTGCAGAGTCACTTATTGGTTTGTGTGTTGTAGGCGTAGTTATATGCCTCAGCACAAGCGGCAAACAAGGTGTCGCTAATGTAAAAACGTGGCTCATCGCTTTAGTTTTTGCCATTATTTTGCTTGTTTTCGCAGACCAATTCTTGCAGAGTATGGGCGTGGGTTAAATCAAAAGGACACACATTTGTGTGTGTCCGTAAAAACGCTTATCTATAGTGTTTCTACGAGCATACACAAACAAAAAGCACACGAAAGGAGCATAATTTTGAAGTACATGAAAACAAAAAAGGTGTGGTATCAACTCATATTTATAGCTGCCATAGTAACAAGTGGCTTTGGAAGCTTGGAGGTATGGGCAGCCGAACGATCAGGATATACTGGCTGTTCTTCAAGTATTCTAAAAATGGTAACTGTCCGAAATCAGTTTCGTGATCTGTTACGGAATATCGAATTTAACATTCTGAGTTTTCTTGCAGATGTAATTGACTTTTTTGATAAAGCTATCAGCGCCCTGCTCAAGCTCAACTTTTTTGATTATCTGTCAGATGAATTCAGCTTTGGTAAAATGAGAACTGTCATAATAGCAGTAATGAGCCTTGCGCTCGTTTTAGGAGCTTGTGCATTAGTAGTTTACCACAATAAGATCCGTGTATCTGACTTTCTTATGAGCATACTCGTTTCATCTATACTTCTTGTGGCATTTCCTACATTTATATCTTCCTGCAACTCTCTCCGCAGCAAAGGTGTTGATGTAGCTCAAAACATTAAGATAAACGATCAATCTGAGCAAGCAAGTGTAAACAGTGACGGAACAGTTGCTATAGGAACACTCGGAAAAGATCTTTTAGCTTCAGGAATATATGACGTCGAGAACAGCGTTGACCTGAAGAAAAAAATGAATTACCTTGACACTGTAGGAAGTTCTGGAAATATAAAAGATATCGAGATAACTGGTGGTATTGCGCCTGATGATGATAAACCATGGACTACCTATTATATCACTGATGTAAATGATGTATACCCTGCCCAGAAAAAATTTAATGACCTGACAACAGAAAACATGATGTCCCTGCTCGGTCTTGAAGATGAATATAATATTCTAAAAAATGCAAATGGCGAACTTATACTTAGCGCTGATTATGGCGCAAATATGCAAGTTTACTGTTCTGTATACAGCACATCAGGCTCAATATACGGAAGCGTTCTGTCTGAAAAAGATTATGAAACATTTTTATCAGCTTCTATTGGGGACGCTTGTCCTTATGGTGCTACACTTGGAGATCTGCATTATCCAGACGGCAGCAGGATAACAAATGTCATTAACTATAATACATATCTTCGTGACCTTATAGCAAACCACCCTGCTGTAGCTGCCGCAGGCAAAACGCAGGAAGTTGGAGCAAACGCACACACTGTTGAAGAAGCGCTTGATATCATAAAAAATGATGTCATAAGAAATCTTAATATAGCTGCAAACACAAGGACTGCTAAAGAAGCAGAGCCTGTTAATGCAACATATCAAGCTTTTCCACTCTTTGATGAAGAAGAATATGACAATCTTAATTCTTTAGAACAAGTTATAAGAAGAAATATTACTAGCGGATACACATATGACAGCTTGTACTATTATCACATAGACTTCTGGTCAACATTCGTACTAATGATAGCAGTAGCTATTTGTCTTATTTTCAGCGGAATAAAAATAGCAACTACCCTTTTTGAGATAATGTTCTCACAGCTAATAACACCTTTTATAATAGCTACTGATCTTAATGGCTCAGGACGTGCCAAAAAGGCTATACAAAATATGCTTTTCTCAAATATTGTTCTTATGATAGTTGTCATTCTCATAAGGATATATATTTCCGTTATATGGGGCGTAAAATCTTCTGATTATGGAGATAATTTTGCCGTAATGCTTATAGTCATAATCGCAGGAGCAAAATTTGTTATAGACGGACCTGAAATACTGACTAAGCTGTTCGGCATTGACGCAGGTGTTAAGTCTGGCGCAGCCACAATGATGGCTATCAACCAATCAATGCAAATGGGCAGTTATGCCACAATGGGACTTGCTCGTGCAGGAAGCAGCGTTGTACATGGTGCAAGTAATATAGCAAAGCATACCGCAAGCAGCGCAGCAGGAGCAGTAAAAGGCTTTGCAGGCGGCGTATATGGCGGTATACACGGCGGTGATACTACCCCTGGAAAGATAGGAAAAGCTATAGGCGGAGCGGCTGTTGGAACTGTAACAGGCGCTGTCGGCGGAGCTTTCGGTCATACTAATGCAGGCGCAAAGGCAGCTTATGCAGCAACAAATCCAGGCTCAATAAAAGATACATTCTCAAATGCAAAAGACAACATTGCCAATAACGTAAAAGAGTCTGTAGGAGAGGGCTTTTCATCAGGCGGCGCAGGCAGTGTTTCAAAAGGTGCTGACGGAAAGGACGGCTTAAATGGCGCTAACGGCATGAATGGAGCTAAAGGCGACAGAGGTGCGCAAGGCGCAGCAGGCAAAGACGGCACAAATGGAACTGACGCAAGAGCCGATAACAACAGCGGAAACAGCAACAATAACAGCAATAATAACAATAAGCCTGACACATCAAAAGGAAATGGATTTAAGGACAAGGGAGGCAAGTAACATATGGGAGTAGTACCTAAAAAGACAAAAGCGGAACAGCGTATCTTCCGCCATATCAACCTTACAAAAATAATCGGATTGATAGTAACGCTAATGGTGTCATCACAGTTAGCCAATATCATGGTAAGTCCCAAACTAGGCATTCCATTTATCATATTCTGTAGTGTGACATTACTCATAATGAGCGGAAAAAGCCCCTCTGATCCATGCAAAAGCTTTGCTGAAGCATGGCTTGAGTGGCTCAGTTTCCTAATGACAAATAAAACTCTGCACAAGCACCAAGGAGGAGAGATCAATGATGAGGAGATCATCGACGCCGAAAAGCACGAATAACAAGGTCAATGGTAAAGGTTTTTCAAAAAGAAAAGCACATAAGAAAGCTGCCGAAGACCAATCGAGCATAATGTCACGTCTTTCATTTGAAAGCATTGAAAGCGGCATTGTGACGCTTAAGGTCAAAGGAAAATCACTTAAAATGGGTGTTCTTGCCGTATCAGGCATGGATATATTCGATCTTAACGATTATGACCGCAATACAGTTTTCAATAATTTTGCCAAGGCAACTTTATCTATAGGCACTGATCACAAATACGTTTTCACTTCAAAAACTCCGTATCTTGCTAATCAGAAAGCCTACATAAAGTATAAAATGCAGAAAAGCATTAACAGGTATTCAGAATATCTGCTCAACGAACAGCATGATATATTTGAAGATTTTGAGGTAAACCATTATGACCGAATGGCTTATCTTTTTATCTATTCTGATGACGAGAAGAAAATATATACTGGCGCTCAGAGGTTTATAAACCACATGAGAGATGTTGATGTATCATGGTGTTCAACCGAAGAAATAATCGTTACGCTCAATAAGCTTATCTGTCTGAATACAGAAAATCAGCAGTTGTCCGAAAATGGAGATCTTAATGAAACTATCCTGCCTGAAACAATAATATTTAAGCCAAACTATTACAAGATAAATGATGTGTTTGCTCAGACAGTGGTAGTGTACGATTATGCAGCTGAGATAGATGACCTTAGACTTGCTCAGATAGTTACACAATCGAATGATACGATAGTATGGGACGTTAATGTGGCTGATAAAGAAACTGTATTAGATGAACTTAGTTCTTCCCTGCGAGAGTTAGAGTCACGAGGTGGTATAATTCAGGACGCCACAGAAAAGCTCGATACAAGCACTGAGTATCAGAAGCTTGAAATGATATACCAGAACATAAAAAACGGCAATGAACAGATATACTTTGTAACGCTCAGATTTATTGTGAGTGATACCGATCTAAACTCATTGAATAAGCGAACAAAGGAACTGATCCACGAGCTTGAACTCAGCGGTTTGACAGCGTATGTTCCAACAAATATAATGCAGCATGAGTTTTTATCCACCATTGATAAGAGCAATACAATAAAAACTCATTTCCCAGTGTTTGATACCTTGTCACGTCAGTTTCCGTTTTACTATCAATCACATATAGACGATACAGGGCTTTTCTTTGGCTTCACGGAAACAGGCGGTCTTAATATTCTCAATACCTTTAAACGGACTAAAAGTCGTAATTCCTTTGACCTTTTGGCAATAGGACTTAAAGGCGGCGGTAAATCAGTAACGCTGAAATCAATGCTTGAAGATCAGCTGCTTATAGGAAATAAAGTAATGGTACTTGATATCGAAAGCGAGTATCAGCCTATGGCAAAGGTCTATGATGGTCAAACCATAAAGATAAACAGCAATTCAAGGATAAATCCTCTGCAAATATGTAAAGTTGTAGACTCACGAGTTGATGATGAGATATCACCAGAGGACGAAGCAAGAGAAAATTTTGCTTCTGAAATGTCAAGAATACGCACATTTATGTCAATGTATATGCCAGAAATAGATATGTACACTATGGAAATCTTCATGGATCTTGTAACTGAATGTCTGTCGGACAAGGGTATTTTTCCTGAAACAGATGTTACATATCTTGATCCGAAACAGTTTCCGTCTTTTACAGATGTAAACAACAAGCTTCACGAAAAGCTTTGCAACAGAACAGGTATGCCAGAAAGAAAATATGAAGCGTACAGCAATATTCAGGTGTATATAAAACAGCTTTGCGGTAAAGGTGCATATGCAGGAATGTTTGACGGAGCGACTAATGTTGATGTAAAAAACAATAACCTGATAATCTTTGATGTTAAGAGCATAAGTGAAATGGCTGAGAATGTATACAACGCTCAGCTTTTTAATATTCTCACTATTATGTGGTCAACGATATGCAAAAACATAGGCTACAATCAAAACCTTATCAATCCATGGGATAAAAGAAATGTTGTGTGTCTTATTGACGAAGCTCACAGATTTATCTCAGTGAAATATCCACAGGTAACAGAGTTTATTGAAAAACTTGTTCGCCGCACAAGAAAATATTTTGCAGGATTATGGTTTGCAACTCAATCAATATTAGACTTTATTCCTGACGGAAATATCACAGCAGCAGGCTCTATAAAAGTCATTTTCTCCCTAGTTCAATACCGATTGGTGCTTAAACAATCGCCTGAAAGCATTGAGATATTGCACCAAGCCTTTCCGCAATTCTCATATACCGAGCTTAAAGAAAGCACAGCATTTGAGCCTGGTCAAATGCTGTTGTCATTAGGAGCAGGCAGGGACAAGCTGCATTGCAGAAGAATTGTTGGCGCAAGACAGCTCCTCTATATGGGCAATGCAGAGGACAGAATAGAGATAATCCACAACTGCTTTTCTCACTATTACAACGAATATTCTAAGCAGGAATATGGACTTATGTTGAGAAAAATGGACGCTGATTATTTCAGGAAATGCTTCCTTGCAGAAACATATTCCTACCTTAGAATGGAGCAAAACATAAGTCATTATATTGACGCAGTTATAGTTCAAATGGTGGATAATCTTATCAAAGAACTTCTTCAAGCTGCAGGAACGGAGGCGGCACGATGAAAGTAGTAAGTCCTAAAAGCAGCAGTAAAATATATATAATATTTACTGTTGTGACAGTGTTGTTAGCAGCATTTTTTCTCACGTCGAACAGATGGATGCAATCAATTACATACAAAAGCAAAAGCGATAATTATAATCAGACGCTAACTCTTAATTGCTACAATATAAAGATAACAGACGCTTCTTACCACGATAATATTTGCGAATTTGTTTTAAAATGCCGCCTTTCTAGCAGTGATACTAGGGCAACATATCCCGAAATTAAGACGATAAGATTTGATGATGATCTAACAGAGTATAAGTTCACAGTCAGCGAAAAATATGATGATTATTCAAGAAAAGTAACAGTGAAAGACCCTCCGTCCGACTTCAAGATAATGCGTGTTGTTGTCAGATCTGCTCTGCCAGATACAAAATATGCAGACGCATATGATGAATTTGGAGAGAAGATACCTGCACACACTGAGAAAGGAAAAGGGTACATTAGAACGATAACTATTGACCGAAAAGATATGCAGAAAAGTGCAATAAAAATCGTCCCAGGCAATACTGAAAGCCGTACACAAACGAGTACAGCAAGCAGCATTTCAAGCACAACAAAGCCAAAAACCACAACAGCACAAGCTGTCGCTGTGACTACAAAGGCTACATCACAAACAACACATAACGTCAGCGAAAAGGCGGCAGAAGAGTCACAAACAAGCACAACTACTTCAACCAAACATCAAGCTGCAACAGCAGAAAACAACACAAGACCGCAGGAAACAAGACGTTATGATGAGCCTGCATATGCCCCAGAACAGACCACTGGCGCAACACATAATGAGCCTGCTCAAACACTTGCTCCATCTGCAAAGCCGACAGAGCAAGTAACAACTACAACAACGCAGCCTAGAGTCTATTCTATAAAGCTTGCTACAGATTTTGAGTATAATGACGTTCAGCTTAAAGTGGGAGGACGCACTCAGCTTCGTGCAGAGATCGAGCCTGACAATGCCATTAATAAGAACGTAAAATGGGAGAGTAACCGTCCTGATATTGCAACAGTTGACAGCAACGGCAATGTAACAGCCGTATCAAAAGGCAAAGCTATCATAACCGCAACAACAGAAGATAAGGGCTTAAAGGCAAGCTGTATGATAACAGTTAGCCAATAATGAAAAGAGGTAATCAGAATGACTTTTAATAATTCTTCAAACAAAGTAAGAGTAATAGGTTTTATCGTTTCTGATATAAAAAACCTAAGCGCCTATGCTATCGAATTTCTTATCGCAGTGCCCAGAAAGGCTAAAAAAGGCGAGCAGAGCTTTAACGATGTTTTCACTGTATACGTTAATGAGGAAAGCACAATTTCCTTTGCAAGAAATCATTTGCGCAAAGGCAGCGTGATAGTAGTTAAGGGAGAACTGAGGACTTTTAAAGATAATAACGTGAAAATATGCAGCAGTGATATAACCATCTCGTCACAGAACAAGTGAGGTAAAGTGCTATGGAAAATATACTTTTTGAGTACCCTGTCAATAACGAAAACAGTTCTTTTGATGATGAATTTCAAGTTCAAAAAGCAAGAACTAACAAGATAAAATACACTGTTATAATCGCAGTTTTTTGTGCATTGGTAATGTATTTTTTATCTGCACTTTTTGCAAAAGCAGCACTGCTTTTTTATTTACTTACAGCGTTTTTTACTATCCTTGCAATGGTAACAGGAAAGATGTTTGTGAAATATCCAAGGCATTTTCTTTATATAAAGGCAACAGAAAATGAACTGCAGCTTGCTTACTATAAAGATAAAAAAGAGGATTACCACTTCCAATATAACAGCATTGAAGAGATAAGGTTTGCAGACAAAAATTTCACTGCTGTATATATAAAAGAAGAAGGACGTAAACCATATTACTTTGAATTAAATAAGTGGACACCTGAGCAAGGCTTTTTCCTTTACACCATACCGCAAATTCTCCCTAACGTGTTCAAGGGCAACAGCAAAGAGATAGCAAAAAAATATGGTGATGAAGCTGATTTCTACAATGAAGTATATAAGGAGAGTAATTGAAAATGGATATAATCATACGCAATATTCCTGAGAATATGATAGATAAACTAGACAATATAGCAAAAGCTGAGGACTTATCACGGAACGCATTACTTACAAAACTAATATCAGATTTTGTGAAAAGCAATGACGATTTTGTTGTAAATATTCTTCCGCCTATCGTTCGTGCGTTAGTAAATCATGGTTTTGTCAATATCACTTGACACATTTTATTCGAACAAGAATTATGCAGCGAG
>OGHJ01003525.1_pt1 | contig 11285 bp, 18 predicted proteins | sample 1571351 | NCBI WGS metagenome assembly OGHJ01 (sample SAMEA2582037, study PRJEB24529) | metagenome | biome: Human gut stool | place: China | collected 2011 | reverse complement strand
CCCTGGATTTCCGCGTATATGTGACAAAATCTCAGATGGAGAAATTAAAGAAGTTCTTAAATGATTCCGGGATCCGGTTCGAGCCGGTACCAAGACAATAAGGAGGAAATGAGCAATGGCAGTAGGAAATAACTTAACAGCAAAGAAACAGAATTCAGATCGGGTGGAGTTTGAAGTAGCAGGGGAAAAGATCACGCTGACCCCGCAGATCGTCCGTGATTACCTGGTCAGCGGCGATAAGGATCGTGTCTCCATGCAGGAGGTTGTGATGTTCATCAACCTCTGCAAGTATGCCGGACTGAATCCATGGTTAAAAGAAGCGTACTGCATCAAGTACGGGAATGAGCCGGCAACAATGGTGGTTGGTAAGGAAGCGTTCATGAAACGCGCAGAGAAAACTCCTGGCTTTGACGGCTTCGAAGCGGGAGTGATCGTCTTATCCGGTGAGGAGCTGATCTACCGGAAGGGAACCTTAAAACTTCCGGAGGAAACGCTTGTGGGCGGCTATGCGGAAGTATACCGGAAGGACCGTTCCCATTCGTACCGCAGCGAGGTGTCTTTCGAAGAGTACGCAGCCAGAAAGAAGGATGGCACGTTAAACAGCCAGTGGTCCAAGAAGCCGGCAACAATGATCCGGAAGGTTGCACTGGTGCAGGCGCTGCGTGAAGCATTCCCGGAAAACTTCTCCGGACTTTACAGCGAGGAAGAGGCTGGAACGGAAGAGACTGCGTTCCTTACCCCGCCGGACGTATCTGTAGCAGCAGAACCGCAGGCCGCAATCCCGACCCAGGAACAGCCGGTAACTCCGCCGCCGGTACAGAAACCAGCGCAGCAGGCAGAAAACGCGCAGATGGACATGGCATCGGCGTTCTTTGGGAACTGATAAGTTCAGCCAGAGAGGGGAGGTGAGTACATAAATGGCAAAGATCACATTTGATTCCATCGCCGGAGGTGAGCTGGCGGAACGGTTTAGACATGCGCTGGCCCAGATCGGGCGGAACATCATGGATCCTAACATGGATTCGGAGGCATCCAGGGGAATGACGATCAACCTGAAGTTTAAGCCGAACGATGCAGGCGGCATCAACGTAGAATTTGATATCAAGACAAAGCTTGCGGGATTCCGCAAAGGAAAATCATTGTTCCTTATTGCACAGGATGCCCGGTCCGGCAGGATTGAGATGTCAGAACACAATAACAACCGTTCCCAGGTGGCAGTATATACCGCGGTGGAGCGGAACGCAGAAACGGACAAGCCTTTTGATCCAGAGACCGGTGAAATCCTGGAAGAGGAACGGAAAGGTCCGATCGACTTAAGAGCATGAGAGGAGAAGTGAAATGTTAGAAGGATTAAAAGAAGCGTTACAGTATGTAGTAAATCTCGGAAACGACGCAGAGAAAGTGCAGGTCCTCGAGATCTGCGGTGAGACATATGCGAATAAACGCCTGGAGCGTTACGGAGCGCCGAAGAGAGCCAGTGCAATCGGGGCGGCGTCCCTGTCTGCTATGGTGGATTATATTGCCGCGTGTTCTGAGGAGTTTGACGGCAAGAAGATGGTGATCCAGATCGATGGTCCGAAGACGGTACGCCTGGTATCGTTCCTTGATTCTGAGAGAAAGAGAGAATGCCTGTTCTTATGTGAGGCAGAGACATCTGAGTACCGCTTTGGCGCCTGGTACGACCAGGAAGAGTTTATGATCGCGGTCCAGTCGAACTTTGCGACAACACCGGATCTGGAAGCAATCATGAAGTTTGCAGGCAATGTAGAGCAGAAGAACAACACGACATATTCTGACGATGGCAGAACCCAGGTGGCAACCATGAATGTGGGAGTCGCTTCCAAGGCAGACGTGATCGTCCCGAATCCTGTGGACCTAGTTCCGTTCCGTACCTTCCAGGAAGTGAAGCAGCCGCACAGCCAGTTCGTGTTCCGGCTCAGCGACCAGGGAACACCGGCCTTTAAGATTGTGGAAGCTGAGGGAGGTATCTGGAAGAACGAGGCAGTGGACAGCATCAAAGAGTACTTCAGAGCAGCGCTTGCAGAGATGCCGGAAGAGATTAGAAGCCGGATCGTGATCATCGGATAAAAAATGTAAACAGGCGGCCATCCCTCTTTCTGATATATGTCACAGGAATCCCGGTGCTCCGGCCGCCGGCATCGGGAAATGAAGGAGCAAGGATGAACAGCAGACAGAAAGGCGCCCGCGGAGAGCGGGAGCTTGCGAAGATCTTCCGGGAACATGGATATGACGCAAGACGCGGACAGCAGTATTGCGGAGCGTCCGGAGATGCCGACGTGATCGGTCTTCCAGGGATCCATGTGGAATGTAAGCGAGTTGAGAAGTTAAATCTTCTGGACGCAGTCGGACAGTCTTTGAGAGATGCAAGGGATGATGAGCTCCCGGCGGTCTTTCACCGGCGTGACCGGTCGGAATGGCTTGTGACCATGCGTATGGAAGACTGGGTTACCCTCTTTCGGGAGTGGGAAGCCGGACAGGATTTAAAAGAGAAAGCAGAAAGGTAGGTGACTGCCTTTATGAATTATATCGCCCAGATCAATGCGTTCTGGGATTCGGCCACAACAAATCCGTTGTCTACAGGGCAGGTGTCGTTATACTTTGCGTTATTGCATGTATGCAACAGGAGCAACTGGACAGAGTGGTTTGCAGCGCCGAATCAGGTGCTCTCGGTACTGACGGGATTATCGAGGTCAGGAATACTGAAAGCGAGAAACGAATTGAAGCAGAGAGGGCTCATTGACTTTCAGGAAAAAGCAACAAAAGCGACCAGATATAAGATCACTATAGCAAATAGTACGCAAGTTAGTACGCAAATTGGTGTGCAAAACAGTACGCAAGATGGTGTGCAAGTTGGTATGCAAATTAGTGACACATTATATAAACATAAACAGAAACAAAACATAAAGAATACTGCTACCGCAGTACAAGAAATGCCAGAGCTTTTTGAAGAACAGATTGCCGCGATTCGAGAATTTTATGATTCCGTTTGTGGGTCGTATCCCCGCCCGGTAAAGCTGTCTGAAGCGAGAAAAGAGGAGATCCGTGCCAGACTGAGGGACGGTTATACCGTCGAGGACTTCCGGAAACTCTTTGAACTGGCAGAAGCAAGCGATTTCCTGAAGGGGAACAATAACCGGAGCTGGTCAGCAACGTTTGACTGGCTGATCGCTGATGCCAATATGGCGAAGGTACTGGCGGGCAATTATGCAAACCGGACCGTCAGCGCAAATAAAGCGCAGAAGAAGTCTGCTGGCCGTTTCGCAAACTTTACAGAGCGGCAGTATGACTATGACTCGATGATTTTCCAGGAACGCGTGGAAAAGGCAAAGGAGCAGGAAGATGGACGAACAGGAGAAAACAGGGGTGGCGGAAGAGAGCAGGATTCCGGAGAAAAAATATTACCATGACGTGAATCTTGAAGAAGCCGAGGCAAGCATCCGTGCCAGCTTAAGAGATGCAGCACGAAGCGTAATTGCTGTGGGGCATTATCTCAAGGTGATCCGGGATAAAGAGCTGTATCTGGAAGGGGGATATGGTAGTATCTGGGACTATGCTTCGGAGAGATTTGGATTCAGCAAATCGACGGCGAGCCGCTATATGGCACGGAATGACAAGTTCTCCGTAGGCGGCAACAGTCCGGTCCTGGCCGAGCAGTACCGGGATTACAGCAAAGCGCAGCTGCAGGAGATGCTGTCTCTGGATGCAGAGCAAATGAGTGCGGTGACACCAGACATGACAGTGCGGGAGATTCGTGAGCTTCGAAGGCCGAAGGAGATCCCATACTTTGAGATCCCGGGGCAGCTGAGTCTGTCAGATTTTCCAGAGATAGATGTTGAGCAGGAATCGGATGAAAACGTAACTCAGGAAACTAAGCGGACAGAATTGTCTGATACTGCGTCATTTACTGTGACAGCTGAGGAGCTGATCGGGGATCCGGAAGAGGAGTTATCTGCGTATGGACTGCCGAAAACAGTTTATCCGCCGGACAGTCTCATTTCCTGCCCAGGCTGTAAAGGCGAATCCGGTCGGGGATACAGCTGCTTTAACTGCCATATGGAGTGCGGGATCCGACAGGAATATTGTTACTGTGTGGAAGCCGCAATGGGAAATCCGTTTCCGTGTGCAATGGTCGGATCCGGAATGGTGGAGACTCTGAGGCAGGAAATCGGAGAGAGCTGCCAGTTTGTGAATCTGGACCTTGCGGAACGTAAAGTAGGAACTGATGAGCCGGTCCCATGTTGTCAGCAGTGTGCAAATCCGTGTGTGTATGCCTGCCAGATCTCGAAAAAACGTGTTGCGACGTCGCAACAGAAAGAACCGACGGCGCTGCCAAATGGTGGTGAAGCCGCTGCCGAAAAGCAGCAGGAGGAATGCACCAGTGTCGAGAGTGAAAAAACACATGATGCGCAGGAAGAGCCTGAGAAACATGAACTGATTGAGTATGATCAGGAGATATTAGACGGCATGATCAGGGAAGTACGGCAGAAGCTGTATATCATGAAAGAATATTGGATCAAGTCTCAGCCGCAGTATTATACAAAACACAGAATGATGCTCCGGGCTTATGAGCTGTTGATGAAGGCGGGAAGCTGATATGGAGAAGAGTGGAAAACACAGGTACACCTTGAGAGATATTCAAACTGGGGAGATCATATGCGCGGATCTTACGGCCGGTGAGGTATACCGCATTACAGGAATCCCGTCTCAACAGGTTAATAAATATTGGCAGAGGGGGACGATCCGTGACAGCATATGGAAAGTGGTCTTGTATGAAGAAGGTGATGAAGGCATTTGGACACCTGAACTTTGTATGCGTTGGGATTGTATCCGGAAGATGGTGCTGGGAGGATTGAAGTTCGGAAAAGGCAGCTATGAGGAAAAGTTGGAAAGATGGAGAAAAAGATGTAAGCAGAATCATGATGTGGAAAGTGGAGGTAAAGCAAAATGGGAAAGCTTAAGATGGCAGCAGTAGTGGCGACAGGAATACTTTTTATGGTCTTGGCGTGTGTGTTTGGAGTCCAAGGCAGCAGGAATAAAGCAATTGACCTGGAGCAGGCGGTTGAAATGGCAGAATCAGATATTCATGTGCAGGAAAAAAGACGGTTTGATCTGCTTCCAAATCTGGCGGATGCAATCATGCAGTATGACAGGCATGAGGCGGAAGTTTTGCAGGGGATTGTTGACGGCCGCGGTGGTGCAGGAGATATTGAGAATGCATACACTGCCATTTCAGCGGTTGCAGAAGCGTATCCGGAGCTGAAAAGTAATGAGAACTATAAACAATACATGATGGAACTGGCGACCACGGAGAACCTGATTGCTCAGTACCGCACAAATTATAACAAACAGGTTGGAGCCTATCGGAGATATGTAAAAAGCTTTCCGGCCAGAATCTACCTCGAATGGACCGGATACGAGCCGATAGAGTATGAGCTGCTTGATTATAATGCACCAGTGGATGCACCGACACATTTATTTGGAGAGTAGGATGGAAATAACCAAAAGAGAGAGTATCGCCAGCGTTACGATCGCAGCCGTTATGCTGTTTATCGGCTTACTGGTGTCAGGGCGGATTGAGTCCAGGGAGATTCAGAAGAACTCAGAGTATTATTCTGCATTGCAGATCACGGATCCGGAACAGTTTCGATATGAGATGAACACTTCTGTAGGGAATGCGTTTGTATATGGGAATCTGGAGGCAGTCGATCCGGTTACATATCCGGAAATTGGCGGTGCATATCTGTATGTGGAAAAAGTCGAAGAGCATTACAACATGCACACAAGAACGGTCACAGAAACAGACGGCAAAGGAAATACACATACTCGAACAGAAGTGTATTGGAGTTGGGATTATTTTGACAGTGAGAGCATTCACAGTGAAAAGATCCGGTTTCTTACAGTTGAGTTTGACTATGGAAAAATAAAGAGACCAGCAGCTAAATACATAACCAGGATCAACGAATCTCCGTTTGTGAGATTTAATTACAGTGCGGTGCCGGGAGAGGTCTACGGAACTATTTATACGGACTTAAGGGATGGAACTATCTCGGACAACACGGAAATATTAGTTGATACCGATATTGAAAATGCAGTGAAACAAAAAACAATAACGTGGATGCCTGTATTTTGGATAGTATGGATCGTTTTTACAGGAGCTGTAATTTACGGGTTCTGCTATTTGGAGAATGATTGGCTGAACATAGATGAGTGATAAGGAGGAAGATGCTGATGAGAAAGATCAAATTATTCCCGTTCCCGCATGTGGAGATTCGGATCTCCGTATCGGATGAGATGGAGAGAGATTATTGGAAATGCAGAGAATCCATCCGGAGAGCCGTCGAAGCCGGGGATGATCGGAAAACATTCAAATGCGAGGAGTGCAGTTGGAGGGATGTGAAAACATCCGAGTGTAACGGTGTGTGTGCCATGAATGGACTGTACGAGCAGATGAAGCGGAGGGGATAAGTATGGGACTGATTGAAGTGGATGATAACGGCAAGTGGAGACTGAAAGGTGTGGAATGGAGCCAGATCAAGCCGGGTGCAGTGATTACTGATCAGGTATGGGAAAAGCTCTATGGGGCACTCTTGAAGCTGAAGGACTATGAAAAGACAGGCTTGTCACCGGATCAGGTGTCCGAATTACAGAATGAGACGCAGGAACAGGCCCGCCAGATGCTGGAACGGGTTGCGAGGCTCTCGGATGAAATTGAGCGAATGAAAGGTGAAGAACGGCAGCAGTGGATCCCGGTGACAGAGAAACTGCCGGAACCAGAAACCTATATATTGGTTTCGTTTGATAATTTTACACTCCCGGATATTGTGACTTATAGAGTTGATGATGACGGCAGCGGAGCATTTTACCAGGGTGATGAGGATTATACGTATCTTTCTGTGGGATTTTATGTGAATGCATGGATGCCATTGCCGGAGCCGTACAGGTCAGAGGTGGGAGAAAAAAGATTGGAGGATGTTATGAGGTGTCCATATTGTAACTATATTCCGGAATGCAACGAGCAGACCTGCGCGGGATGCAAGATCTATGAGGATTTCTTGGATGATATAAATGATTTATATTAAGATTTGAGAAGGAATGATGAGGATGAAAGATAGAAATGCAGAGGGTTATCCGGATCCAACGGCGGCCAGAGCAATCAAGGCAGCAGATCGGCCGCCGGAGGAGATCATTATGTTCCGCAAGATGATAAAGGCGCTGAGTGTGATCTGTCATGTGCGGGTCCTCGGAAAAGTGACTTTGGTCGATAAGAAAGGGCGGCGGTGGTGATGATGACCAGAGCGGAGAGACGGCGGATGGAACGGGAGTCAGGCAGCAGGACTACATACCAGTTCACGCTGGAGCAGATCGAAGCCATGAAGCGTCAGGCGGTTCTGGATGCCAAGGAAAAAATGAAAGAGGAGATCGATGAGCACATCCAAGAAGAATGGAAACAGCGAGAACAGGAGATGTCCGGAGAGAATGAGCAAGAACGGATCGAGAAAGTTCTTGCGCTTCTGATGTCAGTCCCGGCCCGGATCCTGTGTGAGCAGTTTGGATGGACTGGACTTCGGAGTGAGAATGATCACAGGTCCAGGTTATACCGGTTTTCGGAGGCAGTTGTTGCGGAGGTCAACCGGATCTGTGGGGATGAGAATGCGGACATTCGGGCATATCGGGATGAGACTTATGAGATGTATGGCATAAAGTACGAGGTGAAGTGATGAGTAAAAAGGAATGGGATGAGAAAATAGCCGGTGCCATGATGAAGAAGCGGAAGGCTACTGAGTACGCGATCATGAGCGAGGACCGGAGCCTGCGGAGCTGGAGCGCGTCGCATCTGCCGTATACGGGGACAAGCCTTTGCCCGGATCCAAGATATCGAGGAGGTGATTCCAATGGACAAGGAGATTCTGAAACAGTACATAGATACCTGTGAGCTGGCGAAAGAAGCGAAAGCGGATATACTGAGGCTTAAGAAGAACCGGAAGAAAATCGTGCAGGACCGGGTGACCGGTTCTGCTCATGAGTTTCCGTATACGAAGAAAAGCTACCACATCGAGGGACTGGCTTATCCGGTCGTGAAGGATCCGGATGAGTTGAATCGGCGCGAGGAGATCTTGAAGACCAGAATCCAGAACGCGGAGCGGATCAAGCGTGAGGTGGATGCCTGGATGCTTACGATCCCGCAGAGGATGCAGCGGATTATCCGGTATCGCATCTTTGAGGAGCTGCCATGGGGAGAAGTGGCGATTAAGATGGGAAGACGGGCAACGGCGGACAGCGTGAGGATGGAGTATACCAATTTTATGAAATCAGAGTAAGTAATTTCGTTATTTTCGCTTTTTTCGTTTTCAAAATGTTATAGTGTAACCTGAAGCCAAAGGCATACAGCCGGCAGCTTCCTACATCCTCCTCAAGTGAAGGTATACGTGGGCGGCCGTTAGGCAGAGCGGTCGCCAATTATCAGGGCGTAGCTCAGTAAGCAGAGCAGCTGATATTTAATCAGCGTGTCGAGGGTGCAAGGCCTTTCCGCCCTGGTTCGCGGAGTAGAGCAGCCTGGAAGCTCGTCAGTAAAATTAAGAAAGGTGGTGCTACGGATGAATACCAATACAATCGGGAATATGACAGAAAGTGTTGTTTTGTCAGAATTCCAGAAAATGGAGATTCCTGTAAGCATTCCTTTTGGTCGTAATGAGCCATATGATTTTGTTATAGACACGAAAGATGGATTTAAGTCAGTGCAAGTCAAACATGGAATCTATAAGAACGGTTGCGTTGTAGCTGAAATAACCCACAAGAGAACCTATAAGAAAACTCAAAAGGATTCCTATAAAGGTGTTGTGGATTATATAGCTATTTGGTGCAGCCAGATTAATAAATCTTATCTTTTGGATATGAAAAGTTTTAGCGTGAATAAGGTTGCATGTCTTAGGATTGAAGCGCCGCGGAACAATTCGTGTATTAGCACGATTGTTTGGGCAGCTCCTTACGAACTTAAGAAAATTGCAGCATTATTAAAACGATGATACTGACTGGTTCAAATCCAGTCTCCGCAATTCGCCTGGTTTCGGGATCTCCACCCAGACATTCCAGGTATGTAGGGCATCCTTGAAAAAGGGTGCCTTTTTGCTGGACTTTTCAAAAAGAATGGGATATGATAAAGTATATTCAATATCTGCTATTTGAGGCTTTGCTATTTTTGTGCAAATGGGTGTCAATCAACTATGAGCGGCAGATCTCTGGAAATATTAAGCTTAAGGTGAATATTTTAGGAGGTGTTATTATGCTGATGCATGAGGTGATTGTAAATCAGTGGTGCGTTAACGGTATTTGTTGTGATCGGCTGTAATGATTGTCTGTTTGTTTGGTGAGGCTAATATATAGATTAAATACCGTGGGGTTCGACTCCCCAGATCACACTAGGGCATCCGAACTTTAAGGATGCCTTTTCGGTACTCTTAGACGGCAGATGCTACATTTGAAAGAAAAATGTCAGATTGGAGAGAAACATGGGAGAAAGTACCGCGAATTCAATTGTTAACATTGATTTAGCATCAGTTGCAAGTATAATAAATAATGTGATTGACAAATTTGCAAAGGCAGTTGGCTGGATGGTTACTCCAAGGGGGTCTCGTAAAGAACTGGAAAAAGCTGTTGAAATCTATATTCAGGAAATAGAAAATGACAAATCTTTGCCGCCACTAGTGAAAGCAGCTAAAATAACTGCGGCAAGAAAAGAAATAAAGGAGTATTGCAATGTTCAGGATATAATGGAGCATGCAAGAGAATTTGGACAGACATATAATGAGTATAATGATGACATAGATGAAGATTGGGCAATGTTTTTTTATGATAGAGCAAAAAATGTGAGCCTTGATGATGCAAAAGTCTTATGGGGAAAAATATTAGCTGAAGAATGCAAAATGAAAGGAAAGATTTCAAAATCATTAATACATATATTGTCTGTGATTAGCCAAGAAGACGCGAAAGCATTTGAAAATCTTTGTAATTTTGCGCCGAATATGGCTAGGCCAGACGGTAGTATGCGAAAGGTTGATCCTATTATTTCCGGAGATGTTGAAAATGCATTACTAAATGAATGTGGGTTAACCTATGAAGCGTTACAAAATTTGGAAGCATTAGGATTATTGCATCTCAATACTGTGGACGTAAGACTGATCTTGGAGGGAGATCTGACAAATGGTAAAGTTTGGTACGAGTATTTTGGTGATTCGATTTATGTTGAGAAATTAAAAAAGGAATTTCCATGCGGAAATGTAATACTTACACGTGACGGAAAAATTTTGTCAGAGTTAATTGTTGAAAAAAAACTAGATGGTTTTACAGAATATTTAAAGAAGTATTACGAAGATAAAGGGTATGTAGTAAAAATTAATAAAGAGGATTAAGGTAATACAGTTAGTTAAAGGAGCCACCACCGCGTGGCTCTTTTCCTTTACCCAAAAACCGACGAATCGGAGGTGAGAAACATGGCCAGAGCGCCGGATCCGAGAATTGAACAGGCGAAGGCCATGTACCTGGAAGGTCAGAAATTGGTTGAGATTGCAAGTCAACTAAATCTGCCGGAAGGGACGGTTCGCCGCTGGAAGTGTACGCACAAGTGGGATAGCGAACGTTCGGAAAAGAAAAGCGAGCGTTCGGACAGAAGAGGAGCGCCAAAAGGAAATAAGAATGCTGTAGGTGCTGGTGCTCCGGAACAAAATAAGAATGCAGAAAAATTCGGTTTCTTCAGCAAGTACTTGCCTGAAGAGACCGTTTCTATTATCCAGGAGATGCCAACTGATCCTCTGGACGTCCTCTGGGATCAGATTCAGATTGCCTACGCTGCCATTATCCGGGCGCAGCAGATCATGTATGTGCGCGACCGGGATGATATGACAACGACCAAGATCGAGGAAGGCTACGGCGAGAAGTCTACCAGAGAGAAGTGGGAAGTGCAGCAGGCATGGGATAAGCAGGGCAACTTCCTGCAGGCGCAGGCTAGGGCACAGTCGGAACTGCGCAGCTTGGTTAAACAGTATGATGAGCTGCTGCATAAGCGCTGGGACCTTGCCACCGAGGAACAGAAAGCCCGCATTGCCCAGATTCGGGCGCAGACGGACAAACTTAAAGGTACTGACAATGATGCGGCACTGAGCCGCCTGGATGAAGTCCTGAGTGAAATCAAAGGGGTTGTGTAAGATGCCATTTTCAGATAAACAGCAGGAATTCTTCCAGAACGCAAGTCACCGCTGGAATATCAAGGT
>OGHJ01003524.1_pt1 | contig 11285 bp, 7 predicted proteins | sample 1571351 | NCBI WGS metagenome assembly OGHJ01 (sample SAMEA2582037, study PRJEB24529) | metagenome | biome: Human gut stool | place: China | collected 2011 | reverse complement strand
CCCCCGCCGATATCATGACCCACATCGAGACTGATATTCAGGCCGCCGAAACCGAGCTGGACGATGATGCCGAGAGCATCATCACCAATGAGCGGTACGTCTACATTGCAGAGCTCATCAAGAGCTGCTACAAGAAACACAATCAGGGGCAGCTCTCCGCCTCCGACAAGATCGACCGCATCGTCACCAACCGCTGGCTGGGCCTGCCTATTTTCGCCGTGGTCATGTATCTGGTGTACTACATCGCCATGGTGACCGTGGGCTCCGCCGCTACCGACTGGGCCAATGATGGCCTGTTCGGTGACGGCTGGCACCTCTTCGGTATGGGCACCAGCGAATATACCGAGGTCGCTGACAATTACACCGCCGCCTCTGAGGCCATCAGCGCCTACTATGAGCTGGATACCGAGGCCGATGACTTCGACCCCGACGCCGCTCTGGCCGACATGAAGGCGGTTCAGCCCGACTCCGCGTCCACCACCATCGAAGTGGAGGACGAAGAGACCCTGGCCATGAATGACATGACCGTTTACTATGACGCCATCCCCGCTGACGCTGACGAGGAAACCACCGTCGGCATGAGCTATCTGGACGCTGTCACCTACTTTGAGGAGAATGGCTTTGACGAGCCCGATCCTGCCGACTACGGCGTGTGGGTCCCCGGCGTGCCTGTACTGATCGGCAACGCTCTGGAAGCCGCCGGTGCTGCCGACTGGCTCAACGGCCTGATTCTGGACGGCATTGTGGCTGGCGTTGGCGCGGTTTTGGGCTTCGTGCCCCAGATGCTGGTGCTGTTCCTGATGCTGGCCTTCCTGGAGGCCTGCGGCTACATGGCCCGTATCGCCTTCGTTCTGGACCGTATCTTCCGCAAGTTCGGCCTGTCCGGTAAGTCCTTCATCCCCATGCTGATCGGCACCGGCTGCGGCATCCCCGGCATCATGGCCTCCCGTACCATTGAAAACGAGCGTGACCGCCGTATGACGATCATGACCACCACCTTCATCCCCTGCGGCGCTAAGGTGCCCTTTATCGCCATGGTGGCAGGCGCTATCTTCGGCGGTGCTGCCTGGGTGGCTACCTCCGCCTACTTCGTGGGCATGGCTGCCATCATCATCTCCGGCATCATGCTGAAGAAAACCAAGATGTTTGCCGGCGATCCCGCACCCTTCGTCATGGAGCTGCCCGCCTACCACTGGCCCACCGTGGGCAACGTGCTGCGCAGCATGTGGGAGCGTGGCTGGTCCTTCATCAAGAAGGCCGGCACCATCATCCTGCTGTCTACTATCTTCGTCTGGTTCACCACCTACTTCGGCTGGGCCGAGGACGGCTTCCGGATGCTCTCCGAGGAAGAGATCGACTGCTCCATCCTCGCCCACATCGGCAGCCTGATCGCCTGGATCTTCGCGCCTCTCGGCTGGGGCAACTGGAAGGCCGCCGTGGCCTCCATCACCGGTCTGGTGGCCAAGGAAAACATCGTTGGTACGCTGGGTATTCTCTACGGCGGCGGTGATGAGACTGTCTATCAGGCTCTGGGAACTGTCTTTACCCAGATCAGCGGCTACTCCTTCCTGGTGTTTAATCTGCTGTGCGCCCCCTGCTTTGCCGCCATCGGCGCCATCAAGCGGGAGATGAACAACGCCAAGTGGACCTGGTTCGCCATCGGCTATCAGTGCGGCTTCGCCTATCTGTGCGCCCTGATGGTCAACCAGTTCGGCAAGGCCTTCACCGGCAGCCTGAACGTCATCGGTCTGGTGGCTGCCATCGCCGCTCTGGCCTTTATCATCTACATGCTGGTTCGTCCTTACAAGGAAGCTACCAAGCTTTCCACTAAGGTCTGATTTTCCCCTCACCCTCCATTCTATATCTTCCATCTTCTATTTCTTTCAAAGGAGTGATTTTTCATGCTGACCTGGTTGAGTGCCAATCTCTCTACCCTCCTCATTTCTCTAGTCTTATTTGCCGTTGTCATTTCCATTGTCCGGTATCTCATCCGGCAGAAAAAGCAGGGTAAGCACACCTGCGGATGCGGCGGCGGCTGCGCCGGTTGTTCCGGCGACTGTCACTGCGGGCGATAAACACTCCCAAAAAAGAACAGGCGCACGGGATATCCCGCGCGCCTGTTTTTATCATCGCTGACTTGTTTACAGGTTGGATTCCTGCTCCGCAAAAGGATCAGATTTTGACGATCTTCCCGGTTTTCCACGCCTCCGTAGTGGCGTAGCCCACCCGTGTGGCATAGATGCCGTCCGCCACGCCGGTATCCGGCTTCCGCCCTTCCCGGACGCAGCGGACAAATTCCTCCATTTCCGTGAGGTACGCCTCTGCAAACCGCTCCGGGAAGGATTCCACACATTCGGTTCGGGCGCCATTCACATCGTAGACCATAGCCCGGTTCTTCTCCGGCACGGCAGAAATGCGGATCGTGCCCTCCGTGCCTACGATCTCCGTTTCGATGTGGTAGCCGTAGGGGGCGGTGCGGCCCACATGGACCATGCCCATAGCGCCGTTTTTGAATTTGTAGACGGCGACGCCGGTCTCATCGTCCCCGGCGTCCTGAAAAGCCGGATGCTTAAAGGTGCAGCCCATGGCGTAGACCTCCGCAGCCTCGCTCCCCAGAAACCAGCGCATCAGATCCATATCGTGAATAGCGGAATCCAGGAAGATCCCGCCGGAGGTCCCGCTGTACCGGATGGCCCCCTCCACCACGGCTTCCGGGTCGATGCCGGTGGATTTCACCAGATAGGGCGTACCGATGGCCCCCGCAGTGATTTTTTCCTTGGTATAGGCGTAGGACTTGTCATAGCGCCGCATAAAGCCCAGCATACACACCAATTCCGGGTGCCGGGCCACGGCCGCCTCCGCCTGAAGGCATTGTTCCATCGTAACGCCCAGAGGCTTTTCGGAAAACACGTGCTTCCCCGCGTCCAGCGCCGCCTCGATCTGCCAACAGTGCTCTCCGGAGGGGGACACAATGGCCACCGCGTCCAGCTCCGGATCGGCAACCATCTCCCTGAAATCGCCGTACACCTTTTCAAGTCCCAATTCCTGACGGGCATACGCCTGACTGTCCGCGCCGGGCACGCAGGCCGCCGTCAGGACCGCGCCGGGGATCTTGTGTGCAAGGTTGGCAGCATGGACCCGGCCCAGCCGTCCCAGACCGGCAATGCCAACACGCAGTTCCGTCATAAGCAGTCTCCTTCCATTCAACTTGATCGGTTCCAAATAAAATTACGCCGCCGCTTTCGCGGCGGCGTAATTCAACTCAACAGTGCGTCCGGGGGACGGTTTACTGTGCAGCCATTTTACGGGCCTTGGCCTCCATCTTATTACGGAAGACGTCGATGGTAACGGCCAGGATGATAACAGAGCCGATGACGATGTACTGAACATCGTTCTTAGCGCCGGCCAGGTTCAGGCCGTTGCGGATAACAGCCATCAGCAGAGCGCCGATCAGGGTGCCCCAGATGGTGCCCTTGCCGCCGGTGAAGGAAGCGCCGCCCACGATGCAGGCTGCGATGGCGTCGTTATCATAGGTGGAACCGGCGTTGCCGTTAGCGGAAGCCAGACGGCCAACAGACACGATACCAGCCATACCGGCCATGAAGCCGGACAGGGTGTAAACGAAGGTCAGCACGTTCTTGGAGGGGATACCGGACAGACGGGCTGCCTCGGGGTTGCCGCCCACGCAGTAGATCTGGCGGCCCAGAGCGGTCTTGCGCAGAAAGATATCAAAGATGATGAACACAATGATAACCAGAATGAAGCTGAAGGGGATACCGGGGAACTTCACCTTGGTGGTGCCCTCATAATAGGTGGTGAACAGAGAGCCGCCGCCGATCCACATGAGTCCGTCAATGCCGGTATTGGTGAAGGCGATGGACTTGGAGCCGGTAATGACCAGCGCCAGGCCCCACAGTACGTTCTTCATGCCCATGGTGGACACGAAGGGATGGGGCAGATCCAGTCGGGTCAGCAGCGTGCCGTTGATGAAGCCGGCCAGGGTGCTGACGGCCAGGCCGCAGAGCGCCAGCAGGAAGGGGTTCGTGATGCCGGACTGGACCATAACGCCGATGGTGCAGGTGCACAGCACGCAGTTGGAACCAACGGACAGGTCGATACCGGCGGTAATCAGGGCGCACAGCATACCGGAAGCGATCAGGCAGTTGATGGATGCCTGCTTCAGGATATTCATGAAGTTACCGACCTTCATGAACTTGTCCGGCATGGTGATGCAGAAAATCAAAACCAGGATGGCAAGGGCCATCAGTGTACCGAGCTTTTGCAGAAGCTCTTTCATTTTCGTGTTTTTCATATCAGTCTAACTCTCCTCCCCAGGCCGCTTTCATGATGTCTTCGGAATTGAAGTGCGGCGTGTCCCGGTCAATATCAGCCATCACTCGGCCGCCGCGCATAACTACCACATGGTCGCTCATAGCCAGGATCTCCGGCAGCTCGGAGGAGACCATGATGACGCACTTGCCGGCCTTCACCAGATCGTTCATGACCCGGTAAACCTCGATCTTGGCGCCCACGTCGATACCACGGGTGGGCTCATCGAAAATAAAGATGTCGGCGTCGGTATTGACCCACTTGCCGATAACCACCTTCTGCTGGTTGCCGCCGGACAGCTGGCCGACGACCTCATTCAGGGAGGGGGTCTTGATCTTCAGGGCGCTGACATTGTCATTGCCCGCCTGCTCAATGCGGTCCTTGTCCAAGAAGGGACCGTTGGAGAAGCCCTTCATATTGGCCAGGACCAGATTGGTCCGCACATCCAGGTTGAGCACCAGGCCCTGACCCTTACGGTCCTCTGTCAGGAAGGCGATTTTTCTCTTGATGGCGTCCTTCGGCGTTCTGATATGTACCTTCTCGCCCTTGACGTAGATCTCGCCGCTGTCCAGCTTGTCAGCGCCGAACACCGCCCGCATGGTCTCCGTGCGGCCTGCGCCGACGAGGCCCGCAAAGCCGGTGATCTGGCCCGCATGGGCCTTAAAGCTGACATCGTGCAGGACGCCGGCCTCGTTGAGGCCCTTGGCCTCCAGCCACACCTCGCCCTTGGTGCCGAATTCCTTGGGATACAGGTTATCCAGAGTACGGCCTACCATGGCGTTGATGAGGGAGTCCTCCGTGAGGTTCACGGTATCCTCGGTGATGATGTGCTCGCCGTCACGCATGACGGTCACACGGTCGCAGAGCTCAAAGAGCTCTTCCAGTTTATGTGACACGAACAGGATGGCCACGCCCTTGGCCTTCAGGCCCCGGACGGTCTCCATCAACTGCTCGATCTCTTCCTTACCCAAAGAAGAAGTGGGCTCATCCATAATAATGAGCTTGGCATCCAGAGACACAGCCTTGGCGATCTCCACCATCTGCTGCTGACCCACGCCCAGCTTACCGCACTCCAGGTGGACGTTGATCTCCGGATGTCCCAGTGTTTTCAGCGCTTCTTCCGCCTCGGCGTGCATCCGGGGATAATCCAGCAGCAATCCCTTCTTAACGGCACGCCCCATAAAAACGTTATCCGTGACAGGCAGCTGCTTGACGATGTTCAGCTCCTGATACACACAGGCGATGCCTGCCTCGCGGGACTGAACAGGGTTTTTGAAAACGACCTTCTGGCCGTCCACAAAGATTTCCCCTTCTTCCGGAGTGTGAACGCCGGTGAGCACCTTGATCAAGGTGGATTTACCTGCGCCGTTTTCTCCGATCAGACCGTGGATCTCACCGGGTCTGATGCCGATAGACATATCTTTTAACGCGACAACACCAGGAAAACGTTTGGTAATATGTTTCAGTTCGACGACATACTCGCTCATGGAATTACCTCGTTTCTGTTTTTCCTGATTTCCGAACCGCTCCCGCCGCAGCGGAAGCGCTCTCTCGATCCCGATTCCCGGGGTTATTTTCGTTGAAATGTGCTTGCTGTTTAATCGTTTTCTTCTGTGCGTATTGTAACCGGGATCAGACAGAGAGTGGTTCCTGCCAGATCCCGGCGTGCCGAAAATTCTCCGTTCCGCCGTGGGAACCCATCAGGTTTCCGCTTGCAGGCACGCGCATGATCGGCTTTTTGGAATACAGCGGCAGAAAACCTGCCGCTGTATTCCGGCTTTTTCGCTTTTCAGCTATGGATAGCAGTCAGGCTGAATTAGCCCTTCATGGCCTCCAGGTTGTCCAGGTAAGCCTGGCCGTTCTCAGCGGTAACGACCTGAACGGGAGCGTTGATGACTTCGTCAACGGGCTCGAGCTTGACAGCCTTCACGGCAGCCTCGACCACCTGATAGCCCATCTCATAGGGCTGCTGAGCGACGGTAGCCTTCACCAGCTCACCGTCCAGAATCAGCTTCACGGCGGAAGCGTTGCCGTCGAAGCCAACGATGGTGATGTCAGACACGCCGGCGGACTTGCAGGCGTTCATAGCGCCGATAGCGGTATCGTCATTGTGGCAGAGCACGATGTCGATCTGATCGGGATAAGCGCTCAGCAGGTCTTCCATGGCCTTGGTAGCGCCATCGGTCAGGTTGTTGCCGGACAGCTTGGCCAGAACTTCCACGCCAGCCTCGGTGCAGGCCTTCTCATAGCCTTCCATACGCATGTTGGAGGTGTTGTCGCCTTCCTGACCGTAGATGATAACGGCCTTGGCGTCGGTACCGGCCTGCTCGATGGCCCACTTGCCGCCCTCATAAGCAGCGTCCACGTTGGAGGTGCCCACGAAAGAGGTCTGGCCAGCGATGCCAACGTTGGTGTCAACAGCCAGCACGGGGATGCCAGCGTCGATGGCAGCCTGCAGAGCGCCCTGAGCGGCACCAGCATCGTTGGGAGCGCAGACGATGGCGTCGCAGCCAGCGCCGATCTGCTGCTCGATCATGGAAACCTGACCCTCGATATCGCTCTCAGCGCCGGGGCCAACCACGACCACGTCAACACCCAGATCATCACCGGCGGCCTTGCAGCCGGCCTCCACATAGCCCCAGTACTCAGAGGCCAGGGTCTTCAGGACAACAGCGACCTTGACATCGCCGGTAGTGGGGGTCTCGGTCTCGGTCTCGGTCTTGGTGTCGGCAGGGGCCTCGGTCTTCTTGCCGCCGCAGGCAGCCAGAGACAAAGTCATTACCAGTGCGAGAGACAGTGCAAACAACTTCTTCATTCTTCATTTGCTCCTTTTCATTTTTTTCAGGATGTTTCCGGCAAAAAGCCGAATTCCCGACAGTATTAATTTAGCACAAACATAGCAGACTTTCAATCTTAAACTTTGCTCAAAGTGTAAAACTGTTATCGTGCACATGGAAAATCGTTTTCGTTTGGCACTTTTCACAGTCCATTCGGGGAGTCAGCCGCCGCAGCCATTAACCCCGCTTATGAATGTGCCGCCACAATTTATGGCTGTTTTCAAGCTGCAGCACATCGTATGTCTGCTGCGGACATTCTTTGGTCAGTTTGCGCACACAGTATGTCTTGCCGTTGGTTTTCTCCGTTTTTTTGTCCGCTTTGTCAATAGGCACATCCCCGCTTTACCGCTTATAATCAGGAATAGAATGTCATACTATAAATGAGATGCATACCTGGTCCGATGGATACTTCGGGCAGAAAGGGATCTGATATGAACATTTTCTCTCTCTTTACCCTGTGCGGAGGGCTGGCCTTCTTCTTATACGGCATGACGGTCATGTCCAAAAGTCTGGAAAAAATGGCCGGCGGCAAGCTGGAGCGGCTGCTCAAGCGCATGACTTCCAACCCCATCAAAAGTCTGCTGCTGGGCGCCGGCATCACCATCGCCATTCAGTCCTCCTCCGCTATGACGGTCATGCTGGTGGGTCTGGTGAACTCCGGTGTCATGGAGATCGGACAGACCATCGGCATCATCATGGGTTCCAATATCGGCACCACCCTGACAGCGTGGCTGCTGTCCCTCACCGGCATCGAAAGCGAGAACTTCTTTGTCAACTTCCTCAAGCCCAAGAATTTCTCCCCCCTGCTGGCTTTGATCGGTATTCTGCTCATTATGGGCTCCAAGCGGCAGCGCCGCCGGGACGTGGGCCGGGTGATGATGGGCTTCTCTATTCTAATGTACGGCATGGAGCTGATGAGCGGTGCGGTGTCTCCGCTGGCAGATATGCCGGGCTTCACCCACTTCATGACTGCCTTCACCAATCCCTTCCTGGGTGTGCTGGTAGGCGCCGCCTTCACCGGCATCATCCAGTCCTCCGCCGCCTCCGTTGGCATTTTGCAGGCACTGGCCATGACCGGCTCCGTCACCTACGGCATCGCTATCCCCATCATCATGGGCCAGAACATCGGCACCTGCGTTACGGCTCTGATCTCCTCTATCGGCGTCAGCCGCAATGCCAAGCGGGTGTCCGTCATCCACATCTCCTTCAACCTCATCGGCACCGCTCTGGGTCTGCTGGCCCTGTTTGGCGGCGAGATGTTCCTGAATCTGCCCTTCCTGACAGAGCCCATCGGCGCTGTTGGCATCGCATTCTGCCACACGATCTTCAACGTCTGCACCACCCTTGTGCTGCTGCCCTTCAGCCGGCAGTTGGAGCGCCTTGCCAACAAGGTGATCTCCACGGAGGACAAGCCCTCTGACTTCGCCTTCCTGGACCCCCGGCTGATGCGGACCCCCGGCGTGGCTGTCAGCGAATGCGCCGTCATGACCAACCGCATGGGCGCTCTGGCGCTGGAAAGCATGCAGCTGGCTCTGGCCCAGTTCATCCAGTATGACGGCAGCCGGGAGGAACAGATTCTGGCCAATGAGGACAAGCTGGACACCTACGAGGACCGTCTGGGCGGCTATCTGGTCCAGATCTCTCAGCACGGCACCTCCTCCGCCGATATGCGCACCGTCTCCCGCCTGCTTCACGCCATCGGAGACTTTGAGCGCATCGGTGACCACGCTCTGAACCTGCAGGAATCCGCCAAGGAGCTTCATGAAAAGCAGTTGACCTTCTCCACCATTGCCCGGGAAGAGGTGGATGTGCTGACCGCCCTGCTGGAGGATCTGCTGAACAGCGCCCTGCGCAGCTTCCAGTCGGACGATCCCCAGATGGCCCGGCAGGTGGAACCTCTGGAGGAGACTATGGACCTCCTTACGGAGGAGATCCGCAGCCGTCACATCCGGCGGCTCCAAAGCGGCCAGTGCACCATCCAGCTCGGCTTCATCCTCAACGATCTGCTGAACAATGCCGAGCGTGTGGGCGATCATTGCTCCAACATCGCGGTCAGCGTCATTGAGGAGCAGGAAAAACAGACCGCCTCCCACGCCTATCTCCACAGTCTGAAGAAGAATGACGAGTTCTCCTTCCAACTTCAGCAGAATCTGAGTCGGTACGTCCTGCCTGCGGAAACCGCAGAGGACCAGCCTGCCGAATAAGAAACCTTGCCAGCGTTCCCTTACGGGAGCGCTGGCTTTTTGCGTTTCCGGCCGCATATTCGGTTGAAGATGGCCCGTTCTGTCCGGGAAATCGAAAAATCAGCAGTCTCAGCCGCCGAAACAGTCCCTTTCTGTATAAATATGTGCTTTACCTTCCGGTGTTTTTCTGCTATACTGTATGTTTGTTAATGTGGAACATTGTTTGTTCCGCCTGATTTGAGAATGGGGGTGTCCGAATGAAGTATCAGAAATGGCATATCGGTACGGCATCAGAACAGGACACTGCCCTTTTGAAGGAAGCCGGCTACCCCAGTCTGCTGGCCACGGTGCTGGCCGCCCGGGGCATCACCACCTCCGAGGCCGCTGCCGAGGCGTTGGAGCGGGAGACCTCTCTGACGATCTCCCCCATGCTCATGCGGGACATGGACAAGGCGGTGGCCCGGATCCAGAAGGCGCTGGCCAACGATGAGACCATCGCTGTTTTCGGCGATTACGATGTGGACGGCATCACCTCCACGGTGCTGCTTCTGGACTATCTGAAAAACTGCGGTGCCAAGTGCCTGCGCTATATCCCCCGGCGGATCGAGGACGGCTACGGCCTTTCCAAAGACGCCATCCAGGGCCTGCGGGACAAGGGCGTCACCCTGATGATCACCGTGGACTGCGGGATCACCGGCAACGAGGAGATCGACTTTGCCGCATCCATCGGCATGGACGTGGTGGTGACGGATCACCATGAATGTAAGGAAAACCTCCCCAGGGCCGTAGCGGTAGTGGACCCCCACCGTCCGGATGACACCTATCCCTTCAAATATCTGGCTGGCGTGGGCGTGGCGCTGAAGCTGGTGCTGGCTCTGGGCGGACCGGACCGGGAAAACGCCCTGTTCGCCCGGTACTGCACTCTGGCCGCCATCGGCACCATTGCCGACGTCATGCGGATGGAGGGGGAAAACCGCACCATTGTCTCCTGCGGCCTTGCCGCCCTGAACCACACGGATTTTGTGGGCATCCATGCCCTTTTGAAAGAGGCAGGGCTGCTGGGCAAGCCCATCACCTCCATCCAGATCGGCTTCGTTCTCTCCCCCCGGATCAACGCCGCCGGGCGCATGGGGGCCGCGGATCTGGCCGCGGACCTTTTGCAGGAGACCGATCCCGTCAAAGCGGAGGAGCTGGCCAAGCAGCTATGCGACCTGAACCGGGAGCGGCAGGCGGTGGAGCAGTCCATCTGCGCCGATGCCATCGCCCAGATCGAGCGGCTGCGGCCGGAGGAACGGAACGCGCTGGTGCTTTCCAGCGAGGAATGGCATCAGGGCGTGGTGGGCATCGTAGCCTCCCGTCTCAGTGAAAAATACGCCGCCCCCAGCTTCATGATTCATCTGAAGGACGGCTCCGGCAAGGGCTCCTGCCGCTCCTTCGCGGGCTTCAACCTGTTCGCCGCCCTGGAGCGCTGCGTGGAGCTGGCCGGGGAGGCCCCCACGGTTCAGAACAATTTGGCGGACACGCTGCATCAGCTGAAGCACCTGCGGGAGAGCAGCACCTGGGATGAGGCAGTGGACCGGATCCGGATTTCCTTTGGCCGGTTGGTCTTCCCCAGGAAAGGAGACCAGGTGCCGAGAAAAGAGGAGATCAAGGCGGTGCGGGAGGCCTGCAAGGAGGGACTTGCCAAGCAGGGGAAGATCTTCTCCCGGAACTCGAAATCCCTTCTTGAGGACCTGGAGCAGATGGGCCTTGCCCAGCAGGGCCTGAGCCGCCTGAATTTGATTGGATATGTCTATGCAGTAACGGTCCTCTTCAATCATGTTCAGCACGCCGTCGATTTGGCCGCGGGCTGTTTTCAGCATGCGCACCACGGTAGTCTTATCTGCTTTCATTGGATGCCGACCACCTGATAATCCGCATCGGTGACCGCTTTTGT
>OGHJ01003513.1_pt1 | contig 11338 bp, 6 predicted proteins | sample 1571351 | NCBI WGS metagenome assembly OGHJ01 (sample SAMEA2582037, study PRJEB24529) | metagenome | biome: Human gut stool | place: China | collected 2011 | reverse complement strand
CTTCCCTGATCTCCAGAGAAGAGTTCTATGCGATGCAGAGCAGACAGTTTGTGGAGGATACCTTTGAAGGGTCTCTGCCTGCGTTTCTTGTGGCCTTTACAAAAGACCGGGCGCTTACCGCAGAGGAGGCGGCGAAGATCCGCAAGATGATCGATGAAGCGGAAGGGGGAGCAGTGTGAAAAGAACTTCTAATCACTCAGAGCAAGGGCTCTATCGTAAAGAAGTTCTAAGTTTCACACGGAAAAACACGTTTTTCGTTGGTACTTATATTGACGATTGGTGTTGGAATGGAGAATAGAATGATTCGTATTTTTGTAACATTACTTACGATGAGCATCGGTGCGGCATGGCTGATCCTGATCGTATTGTTTCTCAGACTTCTGTTAAGACAGGCACCGAAGTGGGTGAACTGTGTGCTGTGGGGATTTGCAGCCTTACGACTGGTGTGCCCTTATGTGCCGGAGAGCCGGTTCAGCCTGATGCCGGGAGTCTTCCGGATGCAGAATCGCTACGGCAGTGCGGCGGATCTGACGCTTGCACAGACACCGGTCATAGTGGGTAATCCTACACAAAATGTGATTGAAGGCGCCGGGGCAGCAGGGCTGACAGGAATCCCGACAGGTGCCGGGACAGTGGCAACAGGCTTTGGGGGCGAACTGTTCCAACAGATTCTGTCTGTGGGAAGCATTCTATGGTTGATCGGTGTGCTCGTAATGCTTGGGTATGCCGTATACAGTTATCTGCGGGTACGAAGACAGGTAAGTGAGGCGATATGGCTGCGGGACAATCTCTGGATTTGCGATCAGGTAAAGTCTCCGTTTATTCTGGGGCTGTTCCGACCTAAGATCTATCTGTCCTCCGGCATGGAGGAAGCACAGCTTCCCTATGTCATCGCTCATGAACAGGCACATCTGCGCCGGGGCGACCAGTGGTGGAAACCGCTCGGTTTTGTACTCCTTATGATCCACTGGTACAATCCGTTTGTCTGGGTGGCATATATTCTGTTCTGCCAGGATCTGGAACTGGCATGTGATGAAAGCGCAGTGAGAGACCTTACGCTGGAAGAACGTAAAAGCTACTCCTATGCACTGCTTTCCTGTAGTATGCAAAGGCGGCTGGTGACGGTATGTCCGCTTGCCTTTGGGGAAGTAGGGGTGAAAAAGAGAGTGAAAGAAGTATTGAATTATAAGAAACCGTCCTTTTGGATCCTGCTGGCGGCAGTCGTGGTATGCGTGATCGTGGCGGTATGTTTTCTGACGAATCCGAAGGACGGAACGACAGTTGTTTTGACCAACGAAGCGGGGAACAGCGAAGCTGATGCGGCAACGAATGCGGCGCTGGAGCAGGCGGCTGCAAAACAGGAAGAGGTGGAACAACTGAAGGAATCACTTGCAGCACAACAGGAGTCGCTTGCGGCGGGACTGGACACCGCAAAGCAGGAGAATACCACTGGGATCTATGTGGAGAACAGTTCCTACAGCGGTTTCTTTGCCGCAAAAGGGTATGTTGCTTATGCACAGATGGAAATGGACGGTACATCCATTTTCCTGGTATCGGATGGATCCTATCAGGACGGAGATCATACCTATGCAATCTCCTGTGATGTCTACCGTGTGGGAGCGGATGCAGCGCCGGAGAAGCTGGGTAGCTTAGAGAGCGGCGGAACGGCATATCCGCTAAGCAGTGGTGCAGATGGAATCTACGTGACCTCAGGGCACAGCATTGAGGTGTACACCATCGATGCTGCCAACGGAAAGCTGGGACTTGCCCGTTCCAATACGGAAGTCTATGACGAGAACGGTAATGCGACTTATTACCGCCTGGACGATCAGGGACAGACTGTGGAAAGCACCGAAGAGGAGTATATAAAAGAATGGGACATCTACAGCAAGGTGGCATCTCCTATAGAATTTACTGTACAGAAATAGGAAAAGGAATACTAACAATAAATAAGTTGACAAGCAGAACGAATGTTCTATATAATGTATATGGACATTAGCCTTAAGGTGCTACTTCACGTTGACGTGAATGGCGGTTCACTTTTTGCGGAGAGTTGATAGCTCTGATTACATAGATCATCCCATATGGGAAATCTTGGAAAGGAGGACTCTGCTTATGCTAACAATCGGTGACTTGATTGTAGTGATTAGTCTCTGCTTAACCTGTTTGGGTCTTGGCTATTCGATTGGTTCTAATAGTGATAAGACTACAAAAAAATGACCGCCCCTAACCTGACAAGTTGAGCAGTCATTTTTCTCATATAAATCGGGTGAACCGTCATCAGTAGCACCTTTTCTAAAATTATGATAACATTATTTTTATAAAATGTCAAACTTGTATTTTATAAAATGGTAATTTATAATATATAGTATTATTAAAATTACGAATAAAAGACAACGGAGGGGTGTATGCATAATAAGAAGGTATTCACAGGCTGTATGATACGACACGGCGGACTGCTTGCGACAGAAGCGATTCTGGCATTGGCCGTCAGCGTGATCCTCGTGCAGGGCAATAAAATCATCAGCGGCGTGATCGACGAAATGCTGTCAGGCAGGCAAGTCCTGTTTGGCAGTTTTCTGTTGCAATTTTTGATCTATACGGTGGTGGGAACCATTGCCGCTTTTCTGCAAAGTGCCGCAGCCAACCGGTATGCGGTGGCGGTCTGCACGGAGTACCGGGATCTGGTGGCGGAGAAGCTGTACCGCACGGAGTATAAATATTTTGATGCCAATTATTCTGCTACCTTACTCAATAAAGTCATCGGAGATCTGGGAGAGATCACCAGTTTTCTGGAGACGGTGCTGCCGGATATGATCGCCAGCCTCATTGGCATTTTTACCTATGCAGTCTATATCGGGGAGACGAACCTGGGGCTGCTTATGGTCATTCTGATCACATATCCCCTGATCTTCTGGATTGCAGGAAAACTGGTGAAACGGATCCGCGGTTTACAGGCGAACTACCGGCAGAAGACCGACGTAATGGCACAGATCGCCCAGGATGCGGTCAGCGGTATTCTGGTACTGCGTTCCTTCGGCATCGAAGATGTCTTCCGCAGGAAAATGCACCGGGCTTCGGTGGAACTGGTGGAGAACGAGGAAAAGCGTACCCAGATCACCAATACCGCTATTGTGGTACGAAAGCTGATTCAGTGGCTTCCCAACATTATCAGTGCCATCTATGCCGTGTGGCTGGTCAGCCGCGGAGAGGTCAGTCTGGGCGGACTGGTGGCGTTTATTCTGATCCTGAGCAAATTTGTGGATGCCTATACCGGACTGCCTTTTGCCATGGTGGATGCCTCCACGGGAATGGTCAGCGTGGATCGTGTGGAGAAGATACTGGCTGCGGAGGAGGAACCCTCCGGCGAGGGAATCGCGGATGCGGCGGTTCTGGCAGCAGAGAACGTGATCGCTTTCGATCAGGTGGATTTTGCCTACCATGAAGAGGTGCCGGTATTACAGGGACTGACTTTTTCGGTAAAAAAAGGAGAAAACATCGCATTTGTAGGAGAGTCCGGCGGCGGAAAGAGCACGATCTTCCGCATTCTGTGCGGCTTCTATGAAAAGACGGCCGGAGAATACCGGTTCTTTGGCAGAAGGATTGAGGAATGGAACCGGGAAGCCCTGCGGGAGCAGATCGCGTTGGTGTCCCAAAATGTATTCCTGTTCCCTACGACCATCGCGGAGAACATCGCTTACAGTAAGCCGGGAGCCACGAAAGAACAGATCGTGGAAGCCTGCAAAAAGGCGCAGATCCATGATTTTATACAGACACTGCCCGAAGGATACGACACTATGGTGGGAGAACGGGGCGCAATCCTCTCCGGAGGCCAGAAACAGCGCCTTGCCATTGCCAGAGCGATTCTGAAGGATGCCCCGGTGCTTCTGTTGGATGAGCCGACCTCCGCGCTGGATGTGGAGACGGAGAGCGGGATCCAGGAAGCGATTTCCACGGTGATGGCGGGCAGAACATGTGTCACCATTGCACATCGTCTGTCCACGGTACAGAATGCAGACAGGATCTGCGTGCTCAGGCAGGGCCGGATCGCAGAGTGCGGCACCCATGAGGAACTGTTAAAACAGAGTGGAGTCTATGCGGCCATGTACGGAGAGGAGGCAGACCATGCAGAATTATAAGCTATTTATCCGCTCCATGCGTGTCATGGGGAAGAAGCGGTTTGTCTACCTGGGATCCATCTTCGTCATGAGTGTGACCTTTGCCCTGTTCGGGATCATGAGCTCACTGCTGATGAAATGTGTGGTGGATATTGCCCAGACCGGGGAATATGAGAGACTGGGGTATTCCATCGTAGCTATTGTGGTAGTAGGCGTGATCTCTCTACTGATCTACCGTGTGGCAACGATCCGCTACAACGTGGAAGCCAAGCGGGTCTACGGTGATCTGTCGGAGAGGGTGCTGGATGCGGAGATGAGCCTTCCCTACAGCTATTATGAAAAACACCACAGCGGCGAGATCGTCTCCAAAGTGTCCTATGATCTCACGAAAATGGGAGACATCTACGGTTCCAGACTACGGAGAGTGGTGATGCCCTTTTTACAGGTGGTGTCATACCTGATTCCTATGTTTCTCTTAAGCTGGCAGCTGACATTGTGCCTGCTGGCAGTTAACAGCGTGATGATGGCGATTGAGCTGTTATTGTTAAATCCCATGCACCGCATCAGCAGAGAACTGTCAGGAGTAAATACTGCTATGACGAACCGGCTGTCGGACATGTTGCAGGGAATGGAGCAGGTGAGGATGTTTCCCGGCGGGCGGGGAACCGTGGCGCAGTTTCGGGAAGAGAATCACCATTATGAGAAAAAAAACGGTCGCAAGACATTGTATACCGCCTGCCTGGAGGGCAGCAGCAAGGGCTTTGAACTGTTGTGTTCCCTGGTATTTCTGATGTTGGGAATCTACTACGTGGACAAAGGCTACACCACCCTGGGAGCGCTGGCGGCGATCTATACCATGTATGCTTCCTTCTCGTTCCAGTTCTTACAAATCGGAAAGTACATTCCGGAGCTGGTGGGATGTCTTGCCAATGCACAGAATATCTTCGATTTCCTCGATGAGGTGAAGGAGCCTGCCAACTGGTATCGGGAGAACGGCGACGAACGGGTAGCAGAGACAGCGCAGGCAGAGACGCCTGCCGGGCAGAAGACCACGACCGGGATACAGCATGCCAATGCTGTGGAAATCCGGTCTATCCGTTTTTCCTATACCGGGGAGGAAGACGTGCTCCGTCATTTTTCCCTGGAAGTAAAAAAGGGGGAATGCGTCGCCATCACCGGTGCTTCCGGCTGCGGCAAGACGACCCTCTCCAAGCTTCTGCTGGGACTGTATCCTTTAGGAGAAGGCGATATTCGTGTCAACGGAATGTCTATGCGGGAGAGTGACCTGGCAGACCTGCGCCGTCAGATCGCCTATGTCCCCCAGGAGCCGTACCTGTTCCAGGGCTCCATTGCGGAGAATATCCGAATGGGAAGACCGGATGCCACAGAGAAAGAGATCAGAGAAGCGGCAATGCAGGCGCATGCCCATGACTTTATCATGGAATTCCCGGAAGGGTATGATACCACGGTGGGCGAGCGGGGCAACAATCTCTCCGGCGGGCAGAGACAGCGGATTGCCATTGCCAGAGCAATCTTAAAAGATACTTCCATCATCCTGCTGGATGAGGCAACCTCGGCACTGGATAACGAGTCCGAACAGGCAGTCAATGAAGCTCTGCGGAACCTCCAGGGACAGAAGACAATCCTCATGATCGCCCATAGACCATCCACCATCGAACTGGCGGACCGGGTGTGCACGATGGTGCGGGCTGAACTTTAAAATAAGTTTTCCCTACTTGACAGAAAAATAGAATGTGTTTATATTTATAACAGTGTTATATAACACTGTTATAAATTTGGGAGGAAAAAGTGACAAAACCGATTGAAGGAGTTTCAGAGAAAATTCTGGCATGTGCAAAAGAAGAATTTCTGGAGAAGGGATATTCCGAAGCATCCCTGCGGACCATTGCGGCGAAGGCGGACACGACCACCGGATCCATCTATTCCAGATTCCGGGATAAGGAAGGACTGTTCAGTGCCATTGTAGAGCCTGCGGCAGAGGGGCTGACCCGGATATTTCTGAAGACGCAGGAAGAATTTCATGCCAGGGAGGCAGAGGTTCAGCCGAAGGTGATGGAGACTTATGTGGTTTCCGGAATGGACGAAATGCTGGACTATGTCTACGATCACTTTGAGGATTTCCAGCTATTGCTGGATGCCTCTTACGGTACCAGGTATCAGGATTTCGTGGAACATCTGGTGGAGATAGAGACGGAGTACACCTACAAATACATGGAAGCGACGGCGTCCCTGCAGGACGGCAGCGAAATTACGGAGGAGTTCGTACACATCACAGCGAGAGCCATGTTCGACAGTATGTTCGAAGTCGTCAGACACCGCATGGACAGAGATACCGCCAGAAAATATCTGCATATGCTGGAGAAATATCATTATGGTGGCTGGGGTGCCATCATAAAGCTGGGGTAAGGGGAAGACTAATACTTCGGAATACCCGGAAAATCTGAAATGAAAAGACTGCTTCTGAAAGCATAGGCAGTCTTATAAAAACCGATGCGGTTAGTTACAACTAATTCAAAACAAGCAGTGTTATGACAAAAAGCATAAAGGGAAAGAGGGAAAAGATCATATGAAAAAAGAAAGTACTATGCAGAAGATGTTTACCTATGCAGGCAGCTACAAGTATCTGACCATCGCGTCATGGATCCTGTCTGCTGCCAGTGCCCTGATCGCGCTATTGCCGTTCTATTACATATGGCGGATCATGCAGGAGGTTGTACTGGCAGCGCCGGATTACAGCAAGGCGCAGAATCTGTCGGGGCTTGGATGGAGTGCCGTGGGATTTGCACTGCTTTCCATGCTCATTTATATCTGCGCACTGTTGTGCTCCCACATTGCCGCCTTTCACGTACAGGCCAATATGCGAAGCACTCTGATGCGGCATATTCTGACGCTGCCCATGGGATTCATGGACAGTGAGGGCAGCGGTAAGATCCGTAAGATCGTCAATGAATCCACCGCAGCCACAGAGACCTATCTGGCACACCAGCTGCCGGATAAGGCGGGAGCGATGGCAACTCCTGTGGGATTGCTGCTTTTACTGGTAGTGTTTGACTGGAAACTAGGCTTATTAAGTCTGGTGCCTGTGGTATTTGCTTTTCTTATCATGGGAGCCATGACCGGCCAGCGTATGAAAGACAAGATGGAAGAATACCAGAATGCGCTGGAGGAAATGTCCAGTGAAGCCGTGGAATATGTCCGCGGTATCCCGGTGGTGAAGACCTTCGGACAGTCGGTATTTTCTTTCAAACGATTTCAGACCTCCATTAAAAAATATGAAAAATGGGTCATTGCCTATACCCTGGAACTGATGTGGCCTATGGTAGGCTTTACTACATTGATTAATGCCATCTTCGCTGTCCTGATCGGTGCCGCATACTGGTTCGGTGGGGCAGGGGGAGATCCGGAATTACTGATCAACCTGCTATTTTACATCATCATTACGCCGGTACTGACAGTTACCTTAAATAAGATCGCATACAGCGGAGAAAATCAGATGCTCGTGGAAGATTCCCTGAACAGGATCGACAGCATCCTCAACAGGAAGCCTCTGCCGGAAGCGGAAAAAGAACAGAACATCCGGGAACATTCCATTGCCCTGCAGAATGTGTCTTTCCGCTATGAAAATGCAGAGCGGGATGCCCTGCATCAGATCAATCTGGAGATCAGAGAAGGGGAGCATGTGGCTTTCGTAGGCCCCTCCGGTGGCGGTAAGACCACCCTGGCCAGCCTGATCGCCCGCTTTTACGATACTACGGAAGGGAAGATCTGTATCGGCGGTGTGGATGTGAAGGAAATCCCTTCCCCGCAGTTGATGGATATGGTGTCCTTCGTATTTCAGGACAGTAAGCTGCTGAAGATGTCCATTTATGATAATGTCCGTATGGGCAAAAAGGATGCCACCAGAGAGGAAGTCATGGAAGCTTTGAAAAATGCCCAGTGTGAGGACATTATTGCCAAGCTGCCGAAGGGAGTGGATACCGTAATCGGAAGTCAGGGCACCTATGTATCCGGCGGCGAGGCACAGCGTCTGTCCATTGCAAGAGCAATGCTGAAAAATGCGCCGATCCTGATCCTGGATGAGGCGACAGCCTTTGCCGACCCCGACAATGAGGCAAAGGTACAGAAGGCATTTACGAAGCTTTCCGCAGGCAAGACCGTGATCATGATTGCCCACAGACTTTCCTCCGTCGTGGAGAGCGACCGTATCTGTGTGTTGAAGGATGGCGGAATTGTGGAACAGGGAAATCATGAAACATTGCTGGCCCAGGGCGGTCTGTATGCCCATATGTGGGAAGCATATAACAAATCCGTCAGCTGGAAAGTAGGAAAGGGGGAGTATTAGAATGAGCAGTTTACAGGCAAAATTGCAGCATAAATATGCACTTTCCGAAAAAGGTGCAAAGGATATGATAAAGGCATTTATATCCGTGACATGTTCCAATCTGGTATTGATGTTCCCGGTATGGATGCTGTATTTTCTGGTAAGAGATTATTTGCAGGGGACGATGGCAGGCAGAGGCATGTTTTATCTCATTGGCTGTCTGTTGTGTCTTGCGCTGATCGCCATTACCACGTTGATCCAGTACCGGGCTACCTTCCTGGCAACCTATGTGGAGAGCGGGGTACGGAGAATTGCCCTGGCGGAGCAGCTGCGAAAGCTTCCGTTATCCTTTTTCGGAAAAAAGGATCTGTCCGATCTGACCAGTACCATTATGGCGGACTGTGCCGCCATGGAGACCGCCTCCTCCCATTTCATTCCTGAACTGGCAGGCTCCTGCATTTCTACGACACTGATCGCCATCGGTACCTTTTTCCTGAACTGGAAAATGGCTATCGCGGCATTATGGGTACTGCCCGTATCCTTCCTCATTGTGGGCTGTTCCGGCAGGGTACAGAAGAGTCTGAGCAAGAAGCAGATGAAGTTGAAAATGGACTGTGCGGACGGTATTCAGGAATGTCTGGAAACGGTACGCGACCTGCGGGCCAACAATGCACAGGCAGAGTACATGGAAGGCTTAGAGAGTAAGATCCGTGCAGTGGAGAAACATGCACTGGTGACGGAGCTTGGTACGGCAGTATTTGTGGGAAGTGCCCAGATGATCTTAAAACTGGGCATCGCTGCCGTGGCGCTGACCGGTGGCGTGCTGTTGGTAAGGGGAGAGATCGATATTCTGACCTTCTTCGTATTCCTGCTGCTGATATCCAGAATGTATGATCCACTGCAGGTGGCATTGCAGAATCTGGCGGCCATCATCAGCAGCAGTGTGCAGAGTGACCGTTTGGATGAGATCCTGTCCCATGACATCCAGACCGGTGCCGACACTATGGATCCTAAGGGGTATGATATCGAATTTTCCCATGTGGGCTTTTCCTATGACAGTCAGGATACTGTGCTCAAAGACGTGGACTTCACGGCAAAACAGGGCGAAGTGACCGCATTGATCGGACCTTCCGGCGGTGGTAAGACCACCGTGTCCAGACTGGCTTCCCGGTTCTGGGATATCAATAAAGGTAAGATTACCGTGGGCGGTATGGACATCTCCACCATTGATCCGGAGACATTGATGTCCCTGTATGCCATCGTATTCCAGGATGTGACGCTGTTCAATAATACGGTGATGGAAAACATCCGTATCGGCAAGCAGAATGCGACGGATGAAGAAGTGCTGGCTGCGGCAAAACTGGCGCACTGTGATGAGTTCGCGGAGAAGCTTCCGGACGGCTGGCAGACCATGATCGGTGAGAACGGTTCAGAACTATCTGGCGGTGAGAGACAGCGGATCTCCATAGCTAGAGCATTCCTGAAGGATGCGCCCATCATCCTACTGGATGAGGCGACGGCTTCGCTGGATGTGGACAACGAGACGATGATTCAGGAAGCCCTGTCCAAGCTGATCCGCAACAAGACCGTTATGATCATTGCACACCGTATGCGTACCGTGGCGGATGCGGACAAGATCGTCGTATTGAAGGATGGCGTGGTGGCAGAACAGGGATCCCCCGTGCAGCTGGAAGCAAAAGACGGCATTTACCGGCATATGAAAGCCACTCAGATGGAGGCTGCCGACTGGAAGTTGTAATCATAATTCCACCATAGAAAGTCAGCGAGACTGCTTGCAGGCAATATAAAGCTTCAAAAATCCGGGACAGTTCAATTCCCGGATTTTTTATTATTAATATAAGATAATAATGTTATGAAATACATGCATAAAGCTTGAAAAAAAGATTTGAGTATGTATAATTGTCAAAGAAACACATGCGTAGGAAACGAAAAAGGAAATTAGGTATGTGTGCCGGCAGGGAAAACACATGCGTAGAAAGCGAAAAAAGAAATCAGGTATGTGTGCCGGCAGGGAAAACACATGCGTAGGAAACAAAAAAGGAAATTAGGCATGTGTGCCGGCAGGGAAAACACATGCGTAGAAAGCGAAAAAAGAAATTAGGTATGTGTGCCGGCAGAGAAAACACATGCGTAGAAAGCGAAAAAAGAAATTAGGTATGTGTGCCAGCAGGGAAAACACATGCGTAGAAACTAAAAAAAGAAATCAGGTATGTAAGGAACAAAAATAAAACAGAAAATGTGAGGAATACCATGCAGATAACAGCAATGAAAAAAGACGATTTTTACAGACAGATGTTCAAACTGACCATCCCGATCATTATACAGAATCTGCTCAGTGCAGCGGTGAATTCCGCGGATGTCATTATGTTAAACTATGTGGGACAGTCTGCAATATCCGCAGTATCCCTAGCGGCGAATTACTCCAACATTTTATTTATGGTGTACTACGGACTGGGGACGGGAGCGTCCTTACTGTGTGCCCAATATTACGGAAAAGGAAATCTGGAAGCCATCCATACGGTGGAGGGCATTACCCTGCGATTCTCCATGGTAATTTCCGGACTTGTGGCGCTGGTGGCATTTTTTATGCCGCAGTATATGATGCTGTTATTTACCTCCGATCAGGAACTGATCACCATCGGTGCTTCCTATCTGCGGATCATGGGCATCACATACCTGTGCTGGGGCATCACGGAAGTGTATCTTGCCATCCTGCGAAGCGTAGGTCGTGTGACGGTCAGTATGGCGTTGAATATGCTGGCTTTCGTATTGAATGTCATTCTGAATGCCACATTTATCTTCGGACTGTTCGGCATGCCGAAGCTGGGAGCTACCGGTGTCGCCATTGCCACAGCTC
>OGHJ01003509.1_pt1 | contig 11351 bp, 12 predicted proteins | sample 1571351 | NCBI WGS metagenome assembly OGHJ01 (sample SAMEA2582037, study PRJEB24529) | metagenome | biome: Human gut stool | place: China | collected 2011 | reverse complement strand
GAAATCTAGCTCTAACCATCAATTTCATAGCCTCTTTAAGTTCAAATCCTCTACTCATAATATAGAATAATTCTTTTTCTCCAATTTTTCCAGCTGAACTTGAATGGTTACCTTCAACTTCTTCTTCAGAGCAAAGTAACATTGGCAAAGCTATTGATTTTGCTGTATCAGATAATAACATACAAGCTTCATTTTCATTTCCAGTAGCCTTTTTGCAGCCTTTTTTGAAGTCTATTGTTCCTTTAAAGTGTTTTTTAGCTACATCTTTTAATGCTCCTTGAACTTCTATATCTATATTTGATTTTTTTCCTCTTAATTCTCCAATATAGTTTAAATCAAATAATTGATTTTCTTTTCCTAAATAAATTGTATTTAGCTGATTATCACAATTATCACCTTTTAAATTAGAATAATAATTTGTAATACTATTTTTTCCTCCAAAATCAATTATTGTATAATTAATTTTAGCATTTTCTTCAAAATCATTTTCGATTGCTAGAAAATTATTTGATTTTGTGTTCATTAAATTAATTAATACTATATTTAATTCTGAATCTTTTTCTGCTTTTGCTTTTATTATTCCATTGTGATAATTTTCACTTTCTTGATTTGAAGTATATTTTATTACTACTGTTGATTTTGTATTTTCAGTTGCAGTAATTTCTATGTCGTCTATTAATACAGAATTTTCATCATCAAATTTAAAATCTATTTCTGCTTCTGTTTTTTCTAGATTTTCTGTTTTTGATTTTTCATTTTGAGTACCTTTTATGTTTAGCTTTATTTTTTGATTTGCTTGTGCTTTTACTTGATCTGCAAATTCTTCACTTAAACCGTAAGCTAAATTTATATTTATATTATATGCATTTTGTTCTATATCTATTTTAGATGTATCACCTGTTATTGTTACATTTTCGAATTCTGGTATAACTTCTGGAATTTCAATATTTTCTAGTTTTATATTGTTTATTCTAAAATTTTTAGCTGTTCTAACTGGTGTTTCATTTAATTTTAAATTTTCCATATTATCCTATTGCTCCTTCTAATTCTAAGTTAATAAGATTATTCATTTCAACAGCATATTCTACTGGCAATTCTTTAGCTATTGGATGTGCAAACCCTCTTACTATCATAGCTTTTGCATCTTCTTCAGATAATCCTCTACTCATTAAATAAAATATTGTTTTATCACTTATTTTACCTATTTTAGCTTCGTGTGAGAATTCCACTTCATCTGTTCTTATGTCATTTGTTGGTATTGTGTCTGATATTGATATATCATCTAACATAAGTGATTCACAAGATACTGATGATTTTGAGTTTTTTGCATTTTCATTTATTCTTACCAAACTTCTATATGTGCATTTACCACCATTTTTTGATATTGATTTTGCATTTACTACACTTGATGTATTTGGTGCATTATGGATTACTTTAAATCCATTATCTAGATTTTGTCCACCACCAGCAAATGATATTCCTGTAAATTCTGTTTTTGCTCCTTCTCCATTTAATATGCTCATTGGGTAAAGCATTGATATTTTTGAACCAAATGAACCAGATACCCAATCCATTTTAGCATTTTTTCCTACTATTGCTTTTTTAGTGTTTAAGTTTAACATATTTTTTGACCAGTTTTCTATTGTTGAATATCTTAAATATGCATTATCTGCTACATATAATTCAACACATCCAGCATGTAAGTTTACTTTATTGTATTTTGGGGCTGAACAACCTTCTATGAAGTGTAAACTTGCACCTTCTTCTACTATTATCAATGTGTGTTCAAATTGTCCAGATTCTGGTGAATTTAATCTAAAATATGATTGTAATGGTATATCAACTTTTACGCCCTTTGGTACATATACAAATGAACCACCTGACCAAACTGCTCCATGCAATGCAACAAATTTGTGGTCATTTACTGGTACACATTTCATAAAGTGTGATTTTACAAGTTCTGGGTATTCTCTTACTGCTGTTTCCATATCTGTATAAATTACACCTTGTTTGATTAATTCTTCTTTCATGCTGTGATAAACAACTTCTGAGTCATATTGTGCTCCAACACCTGCAAGTGATGTTTTTTCTGCTTCTGGTATTCCTAATTTATCAAATGTATTTTTTATATCTTCTGGAACATCATCCCAAGAACTATTTAATTTTGATTTTGGTTTTACATATGTTGCAATTTCATCCATATTTAATTCTGATAAATCTGGTCCCCATGTTGGCATTTCTAAATTGTTGTATACATCTAATGCTTTTAATCTAAATTCTCTCATCCAGTCTGGGTCATTTTTTTGTTTTGATATTTCTTCTATTATTTCTCTTGTTAGACCTTTTTTTATTTTGAAGTCATATTCATCTTTATTTTTTATATCATAGATATTTCTATTTATTTCTTCTAGATTTGTTTTCATTTTATTCCTTTCTTGGTTTTAAAATTTGATTTTTTATGTTAAGTATGTTATAATATATAAAAATTTTAGGAGGATAATACTATGAACAATAGCAAACATCGCATTGCAAAATCAATTGTACGGATAATTTATGTAGTACTTATCTATTTTGCTTCTGAATCATCCATTTCTGTTTCGCAACTAATTTTTTTGTCATCAGCTTGTATATTATTGGCACCAATATGTGATTTAATAATTGATAAAATATCTAATGATATTTAAATTAATGCGATATGTATCCTTATACCAGCCGTTTTATTTGGCTGGTATTTCATTTTTATTTATATTGTGCATACCCGTTTTCTTCAATTTCTGAAGCCAATTCTTGCCCACCTGTTTTAACAATTTTTCCATTAACCAAAACATGAACATAATCAACTTTTAAGCTGTGTAAAATTTTTGTATTGTGAGTAATAATTAAAACTGCATTATTTTCATTTTTAAACATTTCTATACCTTTTGATACAGTTTTTATTGCATCAACATCTAGTCCAGAGTCTGTTTCATCTAGTATTGCAAGTTTTGGATTTAATACAAGCATTTGTAAAATTTCGTTTTTCTTTTTTTCTCCACCAGAAAATCCTACATTTAAGCTTCTTTCCATATTTTTAGAATTCATATTTAATTCTTCCATATATTTTTTTAGTTCATCCTTAAATTGAAATATTTTTACAGGTTGTCCAGTTATTTTATTTTTTGCATATTTCAAGAAGTTTGTTACTGAAACTCCAGGTATTTCTTCTGGTAATTGGAAAGACATAAATATTCCTTTTCTTGCTATTTCATCTGTTCTTGATTTTGTTATATCTTCACCATCAAAAGTAATTGTTCCTTCTGTTTTTGTGTATTCTGGATTATTTAATATTGCATTTGCTGTTGTTGTTTTTCCAGAACCATTTGGTCCCATTATTACATGAATTTCTCCTTTTTTTATATTTAAATCTATTCCTTTTAATATTTCTTTTTCTCCTGCGTTTACATGTAAATCTTTTATTTCTAATAAATTGTTGTCCATAATTTTAATTCCTTTCCTTTTTTGCTATTCTTCTTGCACAGCATCTACATTTTTCTTTATTTATATCATAATCACAATCTAAATTGCTTAATCCTAATACTTTATGTACATATTTTGCAAGCTTATTTATTGTTTTATCCGTTATTGCTAATTTTATTCTTTCTGCTTCTTTTTTGGCATCATCTTCTTCAAGATTTAAAACATCTTTTAGAAATACGTAAACAATATCATAGGCTTCTAAAATTTTCTTTGCTAAATTTTCTCCTGAGTCTGTTAATTCTATTGTCCCATATGATTCATAATTTAATAAGCCTTCATCTTTTAAGTTGTATATTGCTTTATTTACACTTGGCTTTGTACAATTCATTTTTTGTGCTATGTCTGTTACACGTACATTACCATTTTGCTGTTTTAATATGTACATTGTTTTCAGATATTCTTCAGATGATTTTGATATCATGTTTTTTCTCCTTTTATATTTTTGTTAACTACGGTTAACATTATACTATCTTGCAGATTGTTTGTCAAGGCTAACATTAAAAAAACGACATAATTTTTGCTAATATATAACAAAAATTATGCCATTTTCTATTTACCCTAAAGCTACATCTAAAATCATCATAATCACAAAACCAATTGCAACTCCAATAGTTCCAATATTTGAATGTTCTCCTACTTGTGATTCTGGGATTAATTCTTCAACTACCACATAAATCATTGCACCTGCTGCAAATGATAATAAATATGGTAAAATTGGAACAACTGCATTTGTAAGCAATATTGTAATAATTGTTCCTATTGGTTCTACTATTCCTGATAAAGTTCCATACAAGAAAGCCTTTGGTTTTGATGCACCTTCACTTTTTAGTGGCATTGAAATAATTGCACCTTCTGGAAAGTTTTGAATTGCAATTCCTACCGCTAAAGCAAAAGCCCCTGCCATAGTAATTCCTGTATTTCCAATTAAAGCTCCTGCAAAAGTTACTCCTACTGCCATTCCTTCTGGTATATTGTGAAGTGTTACTGCTAAAACTAACATTGTAGTTTTCTTTAATTTGGATTTTATTCCTTCTGGTTTATTGCTTTCTAAGTGCATATGTGGAATTAAACTATCTAATAGTAATAAAAATACTATTCCAAATAAAAATCCTATTGTGGCCGGAATCCATGCAACTTTTCCTTGTGACTCTGCCATATCTATTGCTGGAATTAATAAAGACCATATTGATGCTGCTATCATTACTCCTGATGCAAATCCTAATAAGATTTTTTCTACTTTTTGACTCATCTTATTTTTCATTAAAAATACCATTGCTGAGCCTAATGTCGTTCCAAAAAATGGTATTAATAGACCTGTTACTAAATTCATTTTCATACCCCCTTTTTTATTTTATATTATCATATTGATTTATAAATTTCTATACATAATAATAATTTTTCTGTTTTTATTGTTATTTACATAAAATCATGATATAATACTAATAACCTTTGTTGAATTCTAGTTACTTTTTAATATTTACAACAATGGAAAAATTAATTAATTCTAGGAGGATATTTTATTATGAGCATTTTTAAAAGAAAGAAAATTGAAGCAGAGCGGTTAAAAAATTCAATAGAATTTGAATGTAGTTCAATCTATGTTCTAACTACTTTTATAACTTCGAATCTTATTGCACCTTCATTTCCATCACCTGTAATGTTGAATTTATATCTTTTAGCTAAGAAAGATGAAAATGGCAATTTTTATGAACTTTTTACAGGTAAAGAAATTAAAAGTGAAAAAGCACAACACGAATATGGTTGTATCAGCTTAAATTTTAATGAACCTTATTTTACAAAGATTGAATCTTTTTCTGATTATTTAACTAATCCCAAAATGAAGACTGTTACCAGTTCACTCTTATTTGATTTTCTGTTAGACCTAAATATGCCTAACTATATTCATTTATTAGATAAAAAATATTCTAATACTGAAGATTTATTTGATGAGGAAGAATAAAAAATGCTTAACTAGTCCATAATAAGAATGAATTTAATTTTAAATTCATTCTTATTTTTGGAGGTTTTTATCATGAATGGAAATCAAAAAATTTGTTGCAGTGTTAAAAGCTGTAAATACAATAATTTAGAAAACCGTTGTGAATTAGCTCAAATCCAAGTTTCACCAACAAAAGATTGTAATACAAAAAATGCTGATGAATCAATGTGTTCTAGTTATGAATATCAAAAATAAAAAAAGTTGTTAATTGGGATTTTCCCTTTTAACAACTTTTTTTATTTTATTCAACTTCATCATTGCAATCTTCAAATTGTGAATTATATAGTTTAGCATAAAATCCATCTTTTGCTAATAATTCTTCATGATTTCCTTGTTCAACAATATCTCCGTGATCCATAACTAAAATTAAGTCTGCATTTTTTATTGTAGATAATCTATGTGCAATAATAAAACTTGTTCTACCTTTCATTAAATTGTCCATAGCTGATTGAATTTGTTGCTCTGTTCTTGTATCTATTGAACTTGTAGCTTCATCAAGTATTAATATTTTTGGATTTGCAAGTATAACTCTTGCTATTGTTAGTAATTGTTTTTGACCGGCTGATATATTTGTTGATTCTTCATTTATTTTTGCATCATAACCTTTTGATAAAGTTTTTATATAGTGATGAACATGAGCCGCTTTTGCTGATTCTATTACTTCTGAGTCTGTTGCATCTGGTTTACTATATTTAATATTTTCTTTTATTGTTCCTCCAAATAGCCATGTGTCTTGAAGTACCATTCCAAACATTTTTCTAAGTTCACCACGTTTGAATTCTTTTATATTGTGTCCATCTAAAAGAATTGCTCCACTATTTACATCATAAAATCTCATCAATAATTTTACCATTGTTGTTTTTCCAGCTCCTGTTGGACCAACAATTGCTATTTTTTGACCATCTTTTACATCTGCATTAAAGTCATTTATTATTGTTTTTTCTGGGTCATATCCAAAATGAACATGCTCGAATTTGATATTTCCTTTTAATCCATCTGTTGATAATGGATTTTTTACATCTTCAACTTCTTCTTTTTCTTCTAAGAATTCAAAAATTCTTTCAGCGGCTGCAAGCATTGATTGTATTGTACTTGATATTTGCGCAACTTGCCCTATTGGTTGTGTAAATTGTTTATTATATTGTATAAAACTTTGTATATTACCAACTGTTATTCTTCCTTTTACTGCAAAATAACCACCTAAAATTGCTACAGCAACATAACCAACATTTCCAACAAAGTTCATTAATGGATGCATTAATCCTGATAAGAATTGTGAACGCCAACCTGATTTATAAAGTTCTTGGTTATCTTTTTCAAATTCTTTTATAGCTTCATTTTCTCTTCCAAATACTTTTACTATATTGTGTCCGCCATATACTTCTTCAACTTGACCATTTACGTGTCCTAAGTATTCTTGTTGCTTTACAAAATATTTTTGTGATTTACCAATTACTTTTTTTAGTATTGCTGCTGATACTGGCAATATTAATAAACTTACGAGTGTCATTTCCCAGCTTATTGAAAGCATCATAACTAAAATTCCTATTATTGTAAATATTGATGTTATTATTTGTGTAATACTTTGGTTTAGTCCTGTACTTAATGTATCAACATCATTTGAAATTATAGATAGAACCTCTCCATTTGTTCTTTTGTCAAAATATTTCATTGGTAATTTGTTTATTTTTTCTGTTAACTCATTACGTATTTTATATGTTGCTTTCTGAGCCACACCTGCCATAATATAGCTTTGTATCATTGAAAATAATGCACTTACTGCATATAAGCCTAATGCAAATAAAATTATTTTTCCGATTTTAGCAAAGTCTATTCCACCTGTTCCGTTAATTTTGTTCATTAATCCTGTGTATATTTCAGTTGTTGCATTTCCTAATATTTTTGGACCAACAATACTAAAAATTGTACTTCCTATTGCAAATATCATTACAATTATTATGGCTATTTTATGTTCTGAAAGTATATTAGCTAATTTTTTTGTTGTTCCTTTTACATCTTTTGCCTTTTCTGCTGGGCCATGTCCTCCGTGTGGACCTCCACCCATTGGTCCTCTCATTCTTGGAGGTTTATTTGCTGTTTGCTCTGTATTACTCATGTTTGTTACCTCCTTCTATTTCTTGATTTTTTTGTAAATTAAGTTCTTCTTCTGAAAGTTGTGATAATGCAATTTGTTTATATGTTTCATTGTTTTTAATTAATTCTTCGTGTGTTCCTTTTCCAACGATTTTTCCATCTTCTAATACTATGATTTGGTCAGCATTTAAGATTGTATTAATTCTTTGTGCTACAATAATTACAGTCTTGTCTTTTGTCTTTTTAGCAAGTTCAGCCCTTAATGTGCTATCTGTTTTAAAATCTAATGCTGAAAAACTATCATCAAATACTAAAATTTCTGGGTCTATTGCTATCGCTCTAGCTATTGATAATCTTTGTTTTTGTCCGCCAGATACATTACTTCCACCTTGTGCTATTGGTTCTTTATATTTTTCTGGTTTTGAATCTATAAACTCTGTAGCTTGTGCAATTTGTGCAGCTTCTATCATTTGTTCATCAGACATATTTGGATTACCATATTTTATATTTGACTCTATTGTTCCTGAGAATAATATTCCTTTTTGTGGTACAAATCCAACTATTTTTCTTAAATCTTTATTTGATATTTCTTTTATATCTACACCATCTATTAAAAGATTTCCTGAAGTTATATCATAAAATCTTGGTATTAAGTTTACTATTGTTGATTTTCCACTTCCTGTGCTTCCTATTATAGCTGTTGTTTCTCCTGGTTTTGCTGTAAATGTTATATCACTTAGAACTTCCTCATCACTATCTGGGTATCTAAATGATACGTTTTTAAATTCTACTAATCCTTTTTTGCTTGCATCTAATTTTTTAGGTTCTTTGCTTTCTTGTATTGCTTCTTCTGTTTCTAATATTTCATTTATACGGTTTGCTGATACTGAAGCTCTTGGTAACATGATTGATACCATTGAAATCATTAAGAAACTCATTACTATTTGCATTGTATATTGAATAAATGCCATCATATTTCCAACTTGCATTGTTCCATTATCAATTCCATGTGCACCAACCCAAACAATTAATAGTGAAATTGCATTCATTATTAACATTAAAGTTGGCATCATAAAGCTCATAGCTCTGTTTACAAAAAGATTGGTTTTTGTTAAATCTACATTTGCTTTATCAAATCTTTTTTCTTCTTTTTTCTCTGTGTTAAATGCTCTTATTACAGGTAATCCTGTTAATATTTCTCTTGCTACTAAGTTTAATTTATCTATTAATTCTTGTAATTTTTTAAATCTTGGCATTGCAATAATAAATAATGTTGCTACTACAAAAAGAATTGCAATTATTGCTACACCTATAATCCATGCCATTGAATTATCACTTTGATTTAATACTCTTAAAAATCCTCCAATACCTATTATTGGTGCATAAACTAACACTCTAAATAGTATTGCTATTAACCCTTGAATTTGTTGAATATCGTTTGTTGAACGTGTTATTAATGATGCTGTACTATATTCTGAAAATTCTTTATTTGAAAATTTTAGTACCTTTTTGAATGTTTTTTCTCTTAATGTTTTAGCTAATTTTGCTGCAACTCTTGCTGATAAGCACATAATTGAAATTGCTGAAGCCATTATAATAAATGATATTCCAAGCATTTTTAATCCTGAAATTATTATATATCTATTTTGTAAATCATCTGTGTTTATTCCTATTGCTTTATATTCTTTTTTTACTTGTTGTATTGCTGCTTGTTCTAATATGCTATTTTGCATATTGTCTAATTTTTCGTTTACTGTTTCTAGCATTTTATCTATTTGTTCTTTTGGCATTTGTTTTATAATATCAATTAATTCCATATTTTGCATTTCTATTTTTTGTTGTTCTGGTATATTTGCTGACATACTTGATAACATTTGCTCTTTCATTGAATTTGATGTTTCTTCATTTTCTAATGAACTTAACATCATTAAAGGTTTTGTCATCATATTATTTAATTGTGTTTGTTCTTCACTATTTAATTTTTTAACCTCATATAAAGTTTCATTTTCTAGTGCTGGGTATTTTTTTACTAATTTTTCATATTCTTTTTCATCTAAATTTTCTTTTGATATTTCTTTATAGTCATTTAAGATCTGTTCATCATCTTCTGTAAATATTAGTAAATTGTCCATTTCAGACTTTCTAATTACTTCTGGTGCTGGATTTTCAATTCCACCACTTTGTATTCCTATATTTACTATTTTTGATGTATAATCTGGTAATGTTAGGTCACCAGCTGCTTGAACTATTAATAATAATACTATTGCTATTACTGATAGCCATGACTCTTTTAAATTTTTTAATACTTTTAGCATTTTTTCCTCCTTATTTTATACATTTATTTTAACTTTTTTATTGTTTTAATATTCCATATTTTAGATATTCTATTTGTTTTAAATATTCCTCTCTTGCCTTTTCTTTTGAGTCATATTTAAATCTCATAACTATTGCTTTTGCAGTTATTGTAAATAGAATTTTTTCAACAGTTTCTAAATCTTCCTTTGAATTTATTCTTAATTTACTTGTATCTATGTATTCATAAAAATCTTTAATTTTTTTAGGTTTTTCCTCTATGAATTTTTTGAAAATTTTGCTATCTTCACTTGTTTTTAAATTTTCAAATATTTTTTTATATAATTTAATATCTTCTTCTTTAGCAAAATTATTTTCCATGCAGTCATACATAGATATAAATATTTTAAAAATGTCTCCATTTGCTTCTATTATATTATTTTTTATTTCTTTATTCATTTGCTTAAAATGTTTATTTAATATAAAACCGAAGTAAATCTTCTTTACTTTCAAAATATTGATAAAAACTACCACGTGCAATTTCTGCATTTTCTACAATATTTTTTATTGACACTTCTTCTATTGGAACTCTTTCAAATTCTTTTTGAGCAGCTTTTATTATTTTTTCTTTTTTCTCGTTTGGAAGTTTTAAAAATGTTTCTTTTGGCATATTAATCACCACCTTTGAATTTAATAAATCAATAATGACACCGTGTCATATATTATATGTGACACGGTGTCATTTGTCAATAATTTAAATGTGAATTTTTTGTGAACTTTTATAAAATCTCTTTTAATTGCTCTAATTTATTAATTATTCGATAACTATTTTTTCCTTCATAATTAGGTATTTCATTAGGATTATAATAAACTGCTCTTAGTCCAGCATTTATTGCTCCATTTATATCTCTTTCTAGGCTATCACCTATCATTATACATTCTTCTGGTTTATTATCTGCAATAGCATTTACAAATGCTTCTTTAAATGGTTTTCTATTTGTTTTTTCTGCAGAATATACCTGTGAGAAATATTTATTTATATCTAATATTTTTAACCTATTTATTTGTTCTTTTGCAAACCAATCTGTTAAAATAACCATTTCATATTTATTTTTTAAATACACTAATGTATCTTTTACACTATCTTCAATCTTTTCTGGTACACAATTTCCCCATCTTTCAAGAACTTTGTCCATAAATTCAATTGGGTATTGTTTTTTCATATAATTGTTTATATAGTTTAACATTAATTTTTTATCAAATCTATAATTGACTTTTTCGTATTCAGAAAATGCTTTTCTTATTTCTTTATATTCTTGTTCTGTATATTGTATATTTAATTCATCTAATGTTTTTTCTATTTCTTTATCATATTCACTTTCCCATGGAATTAGTGTATTGTCTATGTCAAATATTACTCTTTTTATCATGTTTTCTCCTGTTTTATATA
>OGHJ01003508.1_pt1 | contig 11351 bp, 7 predicted proteins | sample 1571351 | NCBI WGS metagenome assembly OGHJ01 (sample SAMEA2582037, study PRJEB24529) | metagenome | biome: Human gut stool | place: China | collected 2011 | reverse complement strand
GCCGCGTGGTGGACCGCCCCATGCGCCCGCTGTTCCCCAAGGAGATGCGCAACGACGTGTGCATCACCATGACCGTCATGAGCCTTGACCCGGATTGCAGCCCCGAGATCGCCGGCATGATCGGCGCTTCTCTGGTGACCGCCGTGTCCGATATCCCGTGGAACGGCCCCATCGGCGGCGTGCAGGTGGGCTTGGTTGACGGCGAGATCGTGCTGAACCCCACGCAGGAGCAGCGCAAGGTGAGCGACCTTGCCCTGACCGTTGCCGCCACCATGGACAAGATCGTGATGATCGAGGCCGGCGCCAACGAGGTGGACGAGGACACCATGCTGACCGCCATCAAGACCGCACACGTTGAGATCAAGAAGATCATCGAGTTCATCAACAAGATCGTGGCCGAGCGCGGCAAGCCGAAGATCGACTTCCAGGTGGTGGGTCTGGACATGGACGTGTTCCACGCCATCCAGAACAAGTACCTGGACGATTTCAAGGCCGCTATGGACACCGACGACAAGAATGTGCGTGACGCAGCCCTGCTGCCCATCATGGACAAGATCGCCGAGGAATACCCCGATTTGTCCGCTGCCGATCTGGATCTGGTAAGCTACAAGATGCAGAAGTTCGTGGTGCGCCGCTGGCTGCTGGATGAGGGCAAGCGCGTGGACGGCCGCGGCATCAACGAAATCCGCCCGCTGGCCGCAGAGGTGGGCATCCTGCCCCGCGTGCACGGCTCCGGTATGTTTACCCGTGGCCAGACGCAGGTGCTTACCACCTGCACGCTGGGCGGCACCAAGGACAACCAGCTGATGGACGATCTGACCGACGAGCAGACCAAGCGCTATATCCACCACTATAACTTCCCGCCGTACTCTGTGGGCGAGGCACGCGCACCGCGCAGCCCCGGCCGCCGCGAGATCGGCCACGGTGCACTGGCCGAGCGTGCTCTGGTGCCGGTGCTGCCCTCTCTGGAGGAGTTCCCCTACACCATCCGCTGCGTGTCCGAAGTCCTGAGCTCCAACGGTTCCACCTCGCAGGCTTCCATCTGCGGTTCCACGCTGGCTCTGATGGACGCCGGTGTGCCCATCAAGGCTCCGGTCGCCGGCATCTCCTGCGGCCTCATCACCGAGGGCGACCGCTGGATGACCATGCTGGACATTCAGGGCGTCGAAGACTTCCACGGCGACATGGACTTCAAGGTCGGCGGCACCCGCAAGGGCATCACCGCCATCCAGATGGACATCAAGATCGACGGCCTGACCTACGACATCATCGCCGAGGCCTTTGAAAAGTGCCGCAAGGGCCGTCTGTACATCCTGGACGAGATCATCAAGCCCGTCATCGCCGAGCCGCGCCACGAGCTGAGCCGCTGGGCCCCCAAGATGTTCAGCATGATGATCCCCACCGATAAGATCAAGGACGTCATCGGCAAGGGCGGCAAGGTCATCCAGGACATCTGCGCGACCTGCAACTGCAAGATCGATGTGCAGGAGGACGGCCACGTCTTCGTCTCTGCGGTCGATCAGGAGGACGCAAAGCGCGCCATCTTCACCATCAAGACCATCGTAGAGGACCCGGAGATCGGTGCCATCTACAAGGGCAAGGTCACCCGCCTGATGAATTTCGGCGCCTTCGTCGAGATCGCACCGGGCAAGGAGGGCCTCGTCCACATCTCCAAGCTGGACACCAAGCGTGTCGAGCGGGTGGAAGATGTGGTGGCCGTGGGCGACGCCATCGTGGTCAAGGTCACGGACATCGACCAGCAGGGCCGCATCAACCTGAGCCGCCGCGACGCCATCCTGGCTCTGGAAGCCAAGCGCGCCGCACAGGAGCAGGGCTGATTCGCGCTGAATCGGAATGAATCAAATCCCCCGAAGGGAATCGAACGCAAAAGCGTTCGGCCTCTTCGGGGGATTTTTTGTGTTTTGAAGGAAGAAAATGCAGAAACCCCCTTGACAAAAAACCAAAATTGTATATTATTGTATTAAGCACTTAACACAGTGACACAAGGAGAAAAGACCATGAGCGAACAGTTTGATTCCAGCCGGCCGATCTATGCCCAGCTGGTGGAACGGCTCAAAGCCAGGATTCTGGCGGGCACCTACCAGCCCGGCGGGCACCTCGACTCGGTGCGGGACCTTGCCGCAGCGGCAGGGGTCAACCCCAACACGATGCAGCGGGCGCTGGCCCAGCTGGAAGCCGAGGGCCTGGTCCGCACCGAGCGGACGAGCGGCCGGTTTGTAACGGAGGATAACGATTTGATCGAACAACTGCGGGTGTCTGCGGCCCGGAACATTGCAGCAGATTTTCTGGAAAAAATGCGCAGCATCGGCTATACGCCTCAGCAGGCGGCAGAGCTGCTGCGCAGCTGGAACGAAACGGAGGGAAAACAGCATGAGTAAGATCCTGACCTGTGAACATCTGACCAAGGCCTATGGGAAAGAGAAGACCGCCCTGAACGGCATCGACTTGAACCTTGATTTTGGCCGCATCGTCGGCCTGCTGGGCCCGAACGGCAGCGGCAAGACCACGCTGCTCAAACTGGCAAACGGTCTGCTGCAGCCCACCGAGGGCGTGGTGAAGATCGCGGGCATGCTCCCCGGCCCGGAGACGAAGGAGATTGTCTCCTACCTGCCGGATGCCGATTGGCTCCCCGACTGGATGCGGGTGGAAGAGCTGGTGAACATGTTCCGGGATTTCTACGGGACGCCCTGCGAAGCCAAAGCGTACATCGGGTTCGATGCCGCCAAAGCCAACGAGATGCTGGCCCGGCTGAACATCGACCCCAAGGCCCGGCTCAAGACGCTTTCCAAGGGCACCAAGGAAAAAGTCCAGCTGGTGCTGGCTATGAGCCGCGCCGCCAAGCTCTACCTGCTGGATGAGCCCATCGGCGGTGTGGACCCCGCCGCGCGGGACTATATCCTGAACACGATCATTTCCAACTACAGCAAGGACGCAACGGTCGTGATCTCCACCCATCTCATTGAGGACATCGAGCCGGTGCTGGACGAGGCCGTGTTCCTGAAGGACGGCAAAATCTTTGCCCACCGCGCCGTGGACGACATCCGCGAGACTGAGGGCAAGAGTGTCGATGCGTATTTCCGGGAGGTATTCAAATGCTGAAGCAATTGTTGAAATATGAGTTCAAGGCCACCAAAAGCCTGTACTTCGGGCTGTATCTGGCGCTGGCACTGCTGAGCGTGGTGCTGGGCGTTTCGTTCCGGCAGGAAAATGCATGGGCCGACAATACGAATTTCGGGCGGCTCGAAGTCATTCTGATGGTCCTCTATCTCTCCGTTATCTTCGCCATTGCGGTGCTCTGTTTTGTCAGCACGGTCCAGCGCTTTTATAAAAATCTGCTGGGGCGTGAAGGCTACCTGATGCACACCCTGCCCGTGACCGAGACCCAGCTCATCCTCTCCAAGCTCATCACCAGCATGGTCTGGGTGCTGTGCAGCGGCCTGGTGGGCATCGTCTGCATCACAGGGATGGTCAGCATCGGTGTGCTGGACGCGGAAGTCCTCGGCACGGTGAACTGGGACAGCTGGAAGCAGCTGTGGGGGATGCTGTATGGGGAACTGGGCGCGAAGTTCTGGGTGGTGATGTTCTGGACCATCCTCATCAATCTGGCCCGGCTGGCCGACCTCATCCTCTGCGTTTACGCCGCCTGCATGATCGCCCATTTATTCCAGAAGTATGGGATGGTCTCCGGCATCCTCGCCTTTATCGGCCTGAACGTTGTGGAGAACCAGATCGACAAGCTGCTGGGCACGAACCACGTGAACCTGTTCATGGACATTACCGATCGGGTGGCCGATGTGGACGTGACCGGTGTGACCTATGGAATGACCCCGATGCAGACCATGAACACAGCGTTCGGGGCCGGCTCCGGCTACCTGTTCTGCTTTGTTGTGACCTCGGCCTTCGCGGCGGCCTACTTCTGCCTGACCCGCTGGCTGATGAAGCATAAACTGAATCTCGAATAAGAAAAGAAGCTGAACAACAGAAAAATGGCTTCCGGCAGTTGCCGGAAGCCATTTTTTGTCAGGTGTTAAAGATCAGCGGGCGTCGCGGTTGGCCTCGTACTCCTCCATGGAGATGTAGTGGTCCAGCACATGGATGCCCTTCAGGCGCTTGTTGGAGAAGCCGGTGGAAGCGTACTGGCCCTCCCAGTAGTTCAGGCGGGTGGCCAGATAGGCGGGCACGCTCATGCCGCGCGGGATGACCAGCGCGTTGTTGATGAGCAGAGCCTCGGCATCGGCGAAGGCCTTGTAGCGGGCGTCGATGTCATCGGTAATCTGCTTGGCAGCCTCGATGGCGGTCATGTACTGCATGATGGCGTCCGCTGTGTCGCCGGTGATGAAGCCGTCTTCCACGCCGGTGCGCAGATACGCATAGCGCATCCCGCGGGAATCCTCGGCCTGATAGAACGGGTCGGTCTCGGTCTCCGGGTCGGAGTAGTCGGCGCCCCAGTTGCAGAGCAGGAACTCGAACTTGCCGTTGCGGCGGACGGCGGACAGGAAGCTGTCCGCAGGGCCTTCGGTGATGATGACATCAATGAAGTCGAAGCCGTCGTTCAGCACACCCTCCAGCTGCTGCTTGAAGACCTGGCACTGCTTGTCCCAGTCGGTGGAAGAGGGGTTGTAGGGCAGCTGCACCTTGATGGGGAAGGTGGCACCGGCAGCGGTCAGCTCCTCGATGGCAGCATCGCGGAACTCCTTGGCCTTGGCCTCATCGAAGAACTCGGTGATATTGGCCAGGTCGCCGCACTGGGTGTAGTCCACACCGGCAGTGGTGGCGCAGAAGTTCGGGGGCGTGATGGTGTTCAGCTTGTAGCCGTCATAGCCTTCCGGGGCAGAAACGGCCAGTGTGACGGCGTTGTTGATGCCGTACAGGAAGGCCTTGCGGAAGTTGGTGTTGTTGATGGCCTTGGCCCAGTTGTCCGGCTCATACTCGGCGTCCACACCCTCGACGCTCCAGTTGGAGAACTCGTGGGCGTAGGGCATGAAGTTGAACATGTAGAAGTAGGTGTAGTTGGTGTTGGGGCGGTCCATGGAGACCATGCTCCTGGTGGTGTCGTCGCTCAGCCAGCTGTCCAGAATATCGGGACCGATGGTGGCTTCGTCGATCTCGCCGCGCTTGATCATCTCCGGGCCGTTGACGGCGGCTTCGGCGTTGTAGATGCGGCTGATGGTCTCGATGAAGACGTTGTCGGCGTCGTAGTTCTCCGGGTTCTTCTTCATGATCCAGGTCTCCAGAGACTCGTAATCCGCCAGATAGAACGCACCGCAGCTGTACATGGTCTCGGCAGAGGTGGCGTACTGGTCGCCCATCTCATCCAGCAGGGGGCCGTAGGCAGGCTCATAGGGCAGGTAGCACAGCAGGCTCAGGAAGCCGGGGAAGTCGTAAGTCAGGGTGTAGGTCAGGGTGTGGTCATCCACGGCCGTGACGCCCACGGTGTCGAAGTCCAGCGGCTCGTAGGTGCTGGCGGTGCCGTCCGGGGCGGTCACGGTGACCAGACCGCTGGCGTCGGCGGTGTAGGTGGTGCCGTCGTCGTCCACAACGCCGGTGTTGGCGTTGTTCAGGTAGACGTAGTAGTTGTAGTAGTCATCGGCACCGGCGATGTAGGCGGTGACCAGACCGACGTTGGAGGAGGCGTAATCCGGGGTCAGAACATACTTCAGGGCGTCCACAAAGTCCTGCGCGGTGACGGGGGCCACGACTTCGCCGTTGTTGTCCACCCAGTTCTCCTCCCGCAGATGGAAGGTCCAGGTCAGGGTGTCCGCATCCCAGTCCCAGCTGGTGGCCAGACCTTCGCGCATGACGCCCTTGTTGTCGTACTCGACCAGCGTATCCACGCAGTTGGCACCCACGACCATTTCCAGATCGGTGGCGGTGGTCAGGTAGTTCAGGGTGGCGGGCTGGCTGGAGTACAGGATGGTGTACTTGGAGGTGTCCACCGTGCCGGAAGCCGCGCTGCCGGTGCTGCCGGCAGAGGAGCTGCCGCCGCAGCTGGTCAGCAGACCGGCTGCACATGCGCCTGCGGCTGCCAGACCGCTGGCTTTGAGGAACTGGCGGCGAGAAATCGAATGATCCATGATAAAATCCCTCTTTCTTCGTATTTCGTGTTTTTGTGTGCGCCAGCGGCTGGGGTGCACTGTTTCCCATCAGCGGGGAATTGCAAAAAAGGCGCAACGGAATACTTCCGTTACGCCCTTGTAACAGTCCCTCCCGACCACAGCCGTGTGGTTACAGAAAGTATAGCATCCTTTCGGGCGGACGTCAATTCTTTAATTCATTTTGGTTTCGGCAGCGGGCGCTTCCGGCACAGCGGCGGCGGGGGCCGTTTCTGCGGCTGCGGCAGCCGACTCGGCCTGGACTTCTGCCGCCAGTGCCTTGGCGGCTTCCTCGGCGGCGCGCTTGGCCTCACGCTCGGCCTGGCGCTCCTTGGCCTTGGCCACGGCTTCTTCCTGCCGCTTTTTGGTGCGGATCTTGATGCGGCAGACCGAGCAGATGCCGTCCTTGCAGGTGGGGGCGATGGGCTTGCCGCACTCCTTGCAGAGGCTCTTGGTGCATTTGTAAACGCTCACCGGGCCCAGCGTGGTCAGTTGGTGGAGCTTCAGCCCGTCCAGACCGCCGTTGGAGCAGGTGGCAACGCAGACGCCGCATTCACTGCACTTCCACGGCGTGATGACCGCGCGGGTCTGGCCGTCGGGCAGATCCTCGAAGCGGATGGCCCCGGCGCGGCAGGCCTTTTCGCACCGGCCGCAGGCAAAGCACTTCTGGGTGAAATTGGGCAGGTGGTAGCCGTATTTGAGGGGCGTTTCGCTGGCAGCTTTCAGCTGCTTGGTGCGCTGGTGCAGCAGCAGGCGGAAGTCCACCGCGCTCTGGTCATCGTCCCGCAGGCCGGGCAGCATCCGGAGCAGCTGCTTCGTGCCCGCCTTGGAGCCGGCCGTCACCTGCTCCATCATCTCGCGGCGGGAGTATTCCTTGCTGTGGAAGGGGGCCGCATCCTGCTCGTAGGCCAGGGTGAACCGGGCCTCGAAGAGGGGCTGGCCGAAAAATTCCACCAGACGGGTAAGTTCGTTGCGCAGATGTTCGGCGCAGACGTCGTTCTCGCACTCGCCGCAGGGGGTCAGGTCCAGCACGATCTTTTTGTTCAGGGCCAGGTAGGCCAGCGCCTCCCACGAAAGGGCCGACACGCAGGCCCGGACAAGGGTGTTCTTGCGGGTGCTTTTCTCGCAGCCGATCCAGACGGTGTCGTTGTCGCTGTCGGCGGGGGCCGTGTCCCGCTGGACCTGCTCCGGCGAGGGGGCGATGCAGCCGCTGCGGCAGGCAGAAACGCAGAGGCCGCAGTCGGTGCAGGGGTCCCAGTCCTTGACGAGATTCGGGCGGGTGAAGATCGCATCCCCAAAGGGGCAGATGTCCTTGCAGGCCGTGCAGGGGGTGCGGTGCGGGTGCAGGTTCCAGCACTGTCTGCGGTTGATCTCCGGGTGGGTGGTCTTCATCAGCGCATCCATGGCGTAGCGCGTAAAGAAACTCATCGAATCACTCCTTATCCGGGTCCATGACCGAGGTCACGACGGCATTGTCCAGCAAAAAGCGCTGGACCTTCTGGGCAGCCAGAGCAGCGGCCACGGTCTCCGGGGCCAGCACACGGCGGATGTCGGCTTCGGGGGTGTCCTGCTGCACGGAGAGGCGGCGGTATTCGGCGTTGACCTCTTCGGGCCGGACGGTGATGTTCTCGGCCTCTGCGATGGCGCGGGCCGCGTACATGGTGCGGATCTTCCGCTCAGCATCGGCGCGGTAGCCTGCCCGCAGAGCCTCTGCGGTGGTGCGGCTGTTCTTGCAGTGCTGCTCCATGCTGATGCCGCTGCGGCTCAGGCGCTGGCTCAGCAGCTTCATCTCGTTGTCGGCGGTGCGGTCGAGCACGGCCTCCGGCACGGTGACGGTCAGGTTGGCACCGGCCATCTCCAGCAGCTTCTGCCCGGCGGCGCGGTCGGCACCGTCTTCGTGGATCTTCTGCTTTTTGGCGCGGACGGCCTCTCGCATGGCGGCGAGGGACGCATAACCGGCAGACTGTGCGAACTCCTCGGTCAGCTCCGGGGTGGTCTTCTCGGCCACAGAGTGGAGCGTGATCTCGAACTGCGCCGTCTTGCCGGAAAGCTCCGGCACACGGAACGCGGCCGGATAGGTGAAGTCGAACCGGAAGGTCTCACCGGCCTTGTGGCCATAGATGGCCTGCTCGGCGGCTGGCATCAGCTTGCCGTCACCCAGCACGACCATGACCTTCTCCATCCGGCTGTCGGGGATCTCCTTGCCGTCCATGAAACCGGCGAAATCCAGCAGCACCCGGCTGCCGCGCTTCGCGGCCTCGGTGGAGTTGTGGTAGGTGGCGCGCATCCGGGTCTGGTGGACCATCTCGATGTCCAGCGTCTTCTCGGAAATGCCGCGCACATGGCGGGTGACGGCCAGCCCTTTATACTGTCCGAGCTTTACTTCAGGGAAATTGTTCTGCTGATTTTCCATTTTGCAATACTCCTTCTGACGATAGAACGTTTATTCAAAAAATGGGAGGGTGCGGTGTTATAACCCGTGGGCGGCAAGCCAGCTCTCGGCGACCTGCGAGAACATTTCGGGGTACTGGGCATTTTCGGCGTCGAAGACGTGGAGGTAGGTCTCCACTTCGGCACGGGTGGGGGCGGCGACCCGCTCCCAGATGGTGAAGGTGTAGCCGTTGCCCATATCGAATGTGGCGGCAAGGGTGTGGGTGCCATCCCGCAGCTCGGCGAATTTGGCGTTCAGCTTGTGGCCCAGCTCCGTGTCCGATGCGTAGGACAGGGGGTAGGGGTCAACGGTGACGACATACTTTGCCTCAAAGAAGCTCATGGGGAAGTTGTGGGTGCCCGGCACCGAGAAGCTGTCCGGCAGCTTGCCGTCCAGCGGCTGCTCCGGCAGCAGGCAGTTGCGCAGATGGCCGGGGTTGTAGAGCATGTCGTCGGTGATCATGTACGCAGTCTCGCCGTCGCCGAGGTGGACGCTGAGCCATTCGGTCACAGCCTGCAGCTGGCTCAGGTCCCTGCGGTTGCAGGTCAGGCCGTCGAGCCGGACAAATTCTGCGGTGCTCTTGAGCGGAAAGTGGTCGATGAGAAAATCGGGCAGGGCCACCACCGTCAGCGGCGAGCAGCGCACCGACACGGCAAACGCCAGCGTGAACGCCCAGTAGCCCAGCTTGAGGGCCTTGCGGTGCTCGATGCCCTCCGCCAGCGCCGCAGCGCCTGCCAGAAAGAGCAGGAAGTAGGCGGGGAGGAAGAGGAGCATCTGGTGGGAGCCGGTGTTCTGCACCCGCGTGAAGAGCACAAGGCTGACCGCCAGCTCACAGGCACCCAGCGCGGGCAGGGCGAACCGCTTGCGGCGGAAGGCATCTGCGACGCCCAGCCCGATGAGGATGAAGTTCAGCAGGCCGATGCGGAGGATGTGGTAGTAAAGCTCGGTGGCCATGCCGCCGACGTTGTAGTAAGAATAGCGGTCGGAGTAGTCAAAGGCCAGGATCTTGCAGACCATGGGCCAGAGCAGGGCGACCATAGCGACCAGGGCGCAGAGGCCGAAAGCGATGAGGTTGCGCACCCGGCGGACGGCCAGCGCCTTGTCGGTCCTGGCGAGTTTTGCGCTGCTGACCAGAAGCAGCAGTGCGTAGGAAAAGTAGTAGCCGACCACGAAGTAGAGATACCACCGGCGGGTCAGAATGACCGCTGCCGTGGCCAGAAAGAGGAGGGCGAACCGGCCCGGCTCCAGCCGTTCAAAGCGGTAGTCCAGCGTCAGCACCAGGATGGCGAAGGCGAAGATGAGGCCGAACCAGTCCGGTTGGGCCAGCATCGCGCTCATCCGCAGAAACGGGAAGGTGAGCAGCCACGAAAAGCCGATGAGGAAGTAATAGAACCGGTTCTTCACCCGGAGCATCTGCCCCACCTTGATGACTACGCCCGCCAGCAGCACCATCAGGCTGGGCAGGACGCAGAACACCTGACTGAACGCATAGCTGTCGCCGGTGCGGGCCGTCAGGCAGAAGGGAAACTCGGTGAACAGGGTGATGAAATTGGTGTAGTCCTCCGCGAAGGAGCCGAAGATGTACGCGAAGCCCGCCGCCGGGCCTGCAGGAAAGGCCGCCTCGGCACTGTACTGCTTGACGAGGTAGTTGGCGTAGTCCCAGGCGTAGACGAAATCGCGCCGCCCCAGCGCCCAGTAGAAATAGAGCACCGCCGCCGCCCAGCAGCCCACAAGGACGGCCCGGTGGAAGAAGTCCAGCGTGACGCCGGACACCCGCAGCACCCACAGCGCCCCGTAGAACAGCGCACAGCTGCACCACAGGCTCACCAGCGGGAAGAATGCCGCCCCGGTGGGGAAGAGCAGCCCGATGGCTGCCAGGACCAGTACCCCGATGCCGAGCGCGGCCCCCGCTTTGCCCCAGGGGGTGAGGCCGCGTTTCAGCAGGGTCGAACGTGTTTGTTCCATAACACAAAACCTCTCACAAAACCTGATAGTTCATGTTACAGTATAACGGTTCTGCCCGGCGCTGGCAAGGCCGCAGCGGCGGCAAAACGGAAAATATCCCGCTGCATTTTCAGCAGACGGGATATTTTGAATGAAAAATTACTTTTTGGAATTGACAGTAGGCTTTGCAGCGGCCTTGCGCCGGGCAGCAGCAGCCTTCCGGGCCGAAGCCTGTGCGGCCTCGGCATGGGGAGCCTCCGGCGTCAGACGGAGCAGTCGGCTGCCCATGGCGGGCAGGTCGAGGGTCAGGGTGTAGTCCCGCCCATAGACGCCGCCGTCCGTGGTGTGGAAGCTCCGGGTCCGGCTCTTATCGGCACCGTTCCAGCGGGAGGCCTCGCTGTTCAGCAGCTCTTCGGCCCCGCAGGGGAACTTGAGGTAGAGCGGGAACTTTTTGTGGGCGGTGTTCTGGGTGTTCATCACACAGAGCAGAGTCTGGCCCGCGCCTTTGCGCAGCCAGGCGTACACGCCCTCGTCCCGGCTCTCGCTGGCCACCCACTCAAAACAGCCGGGGTTGTATTCGCCGTCGTAGAGGGCGGGCTCGGTGGCGTAAAGGCGGCCGAGTTCGGCGAAGTATTTCTGGAAGCTGTCGTGGAAGGGGTACTTCATCAGGCCCCAGTCCAGCTCTTTCTTCTCGTCCCACTCGCGGAAATGGCCCAGCTCGTTGCCCATGAAGTTCAGCTTCTTGCCGGGGTGGGTGTACATGTAAAAGTACAGGGTGCGCAGCTGGGCGCACTTTTCCTCGTAGGTGCCCCAGAGCTTGTCGATGATGGTCTTTTTGCCGTGGACGACCTCGTCGTGGCTCA
>OGHJ01003490.1_pt1 | contig 11398 bp, 10 predicted proteins | sample 1571351 | NCBI WGS metagenome assembly OGHJ01 (sample SAMEA2582037, study PRJEB24529) | metagenome | biome: Human gut stool | place: China | collected 2011 | reverse complement strand
CCGGAATCCTTGCACAGCAAGGCTTCCGGGGCATTTGATTCCATTCGAGGCGGGCGGCTGCCCCCTCGAGCTCCCCCGCCAAAACTTACACGCATTCTGTTTCACAGAAGTCTTCGCCATGCTGAAATCCGGCGCGGAGTTCATCTCCGCGCCGGATTTTTGCGCTCATGGCGGAAACACTCGTCGCACAGCCGCCCCCGGTGGTGGAGGGGCAGGGCCTTCCCGCAGCGGGCGCAGAAGCGGATGTTGTTTCGCAGCCGGTGGAGCAGGATCTCGTTGATCTCGTCTGCCACCCGCTCCCGGCTGTCGTAGAGCTTGTCCTCGTCCACAGGACAGTCAAATGCCTTGGCGAAGGAGAAGTAGAGGTCCAGCTTCCGGTAGTACAGCTCCAGCTCCGGCAGGGTGACCTCCCCCTCCGGCTGGCCCGGCTGCTCAATGGGCTCCCCCCGCTGCCAGCGGTTCAGGAACTGGAAGAACAGCTCCCGCAGGGCCTCCTCCGTCTCGTCAAAGGGGATGTTGGCCGCCCGCAGCTCCTGCTCCTTGGAGAGCAGGAACCCCATCTCCCGCATCTTGGAGATGATGGCGATGTACCGGGTGATGTCCAGCTTGCGGTAGGGCTCCACCGTGGGCATCTGGTTCCACTGGGTCAGGACCTCCAGCAGGTCGAAGTCCACCTGAAGCACCAGGTCGGAGAAGCCCACCACTGCGTACTGGAGGGGCGGCACCACCGCCTCCAGCCCGGCCCGGATCAGCTCCAGGTTCTGGGTGGCTCCCACATACCCCTTGGAATACATGCCGTACCGGCCCGCCCTGCCTGCGATCTGCCGGATCTCCTCCGGCTTCAGAGGCCGGCGTTCCACCCCGTCGAACTTCTCCGTGTCCATGAAGATGACCCGCCGGATGGGCAGGTTCAGCCCCATGCCGATTGCGTCGGTGGACACGATATACTTCATCCTTCCCTCCAGGAAGCCCTCCATCTGCCTGCGGCGGGTGGCGTAGGGCAGGGCCCCGTAGATGATGGCGGGCTCCTTGCCGCTCTGGCGCAGGTCCTCGGCCACACTGAGCACCCCCACCTTGGAGAAGGTGATGAGGGCGTCCCCGGGCTGCACCCGCTGGTAGTCGATGGGGTGGGTCATGCATATCAGAGGGGTGGTCCGCTGGTGCTCCTGCACCTCATAGGCGTCCCCGCAGCTCTCAATGAGGCGGATGAGCAGGTGTTTGGCCTCCGGGGCGGCGCACAGGTGGACCTCCGGGGCCAGCACGCCCAGGATGGCCCGGGTCCAGGCGTACCCTCGCTGGGGGTCGGCGATCATCTGGCACTCGTCGATGACCGCCACGTCATAGCGCCGCTCCAGGGACAGCTTCTCCGCCGTGGCGGCCATATGGGTGTCCCCCTCCCGGAGGTCCTCCTCCTCCCCGGTGGACAGGCTGCAGTCCACCCCGGCGTCCAGCAGGGTCTCCTGGGCCTCCAGGGCCAGCAGCCGCAGGGGGGCCAGATAGATCCCCGTCCCGGCCCGGATGAGCCGCTGGAATCCGGCGTAGGTCTTGCCCGTGTTGGTGCCACCCAGATGGAGGACAAAGCGGCGGCGCATGGCCCGGGCCTCCGGGTACTCGTCCTTGGGGTTCAGGGCGATGAGCAGAGACAGGCTGGTGCGGATGGCCTTTGGCACATACCACACCGACCAGACGGCCCCCAGCCCCTCCAGCAGCAGCTGCCCGGCCGGGAAGCCCTCCGCCTGGAGAAACCGCTCCACATCGGCCTCGGGCTGCTGATCCGTGAAGTCTGCCAGCGCCTGCCCGGAGGCGGCCCGCAGCACATTGGGATAGCGGGCATAGACCTGTCCGGAGAGCGGGTGGTCCGGGTGTTCCCCCAGCCAGCTCCCCGCCTGGAGGAAGTGCTTCAAAATCTCGGGCAGGCGCCTGCTGTCGCACCGCTGCTCCAGGGCCAGAAACTCCCCCAGCCAGGCCGCCGCCTGGGAGGTGCGCACTCCCCGCCCCTTCATCCCGGCGGGGAGCCGGTCCAGAATGCCCCGGTGGTAGTGCTCCGCCAGCCGCCAGGCTGCCCCGCCGTCCGGCTCCGCCGCCTCCCAGGCCCGCCGCAGCGCCCCGCAGACCGCCTCCACATCCCGGGGCTGGCGCTCCCCGCCGGAGCGCCGGCGGTTTCTGCCCTGGGCAAACTGGGGAGTGCTCTCCGCCCGGCTCACATCCTCCCTGCTCCAGGCCCGGACAAAGCGCCCGTCAAAGGGCAGATAGCGGGGCTCCGGCAGCAGCTCCCGGATCAGCTCATTGGTCCACCCCCGCCGCTTCAGCAGGGAGGCGGTCCAGTATTTTCCTCGGCTGCGTCCCGACACGGTGCATTCTCCTCTCTCTCCTGTGCAGTCGCTCTCCTGTCCAGTATAGCCGAAGCGGGCAAAATCTTCAACCGCGGATCGCGCCTCCCCTCCGGCCGCTCTATGAATTGGGCGGCAGCCGCAGGTCCAGCCCCCGGATGCGCCGGCGCAGGGGCAGGATGGCGGAGGGGGACACGGACAGCTCGTCCACCCCCATCCGGAGAAAGAGCTCGGTGAGGGCCAGGTCGGCCCCCAGCTCCCCGCAGACCCCCACCCAGCAGCCGTGGCGGCGCCCCGCCTCCGCCGCCATGCGCACCATCCGCAGCACAGCCGGGTGGTGGGGGTCGTAGAAGGGGTCAAGCCTGGGGTTCTGCCGGTCGATGGCCAGGGTGTACTGGGCCAGGTCGTTAGTGCCCAGGGAGAAGAAGTCCACCTCCCGGGCCAGTTCGTCGGCGATCATCACGGCGGCAGGGGTCTCCACCATGATCCCCACCTCCACCCGGCCCATAGGACAGCCCTGGCCGGTCAGCTCCCTGCGGCAGTCCTCCAGCAGCTCCCTTGCGTCCTTCACCTCCCGCACGGAGATGATCATGGGAAACATGACGGCCACCGTCCCGTAGGCGCTGGCGCGGAGGATGGCCCTCAGCTGTGTTTTGAACAGCTCCCTGCGGGTCAGGCAGATGCGGATGGCCCGGTAACCCAGGGCGGGGTTCTCCTCCCTCTCCAGGCCGAAGTAATCCGCCTTCTTGTCCGCCCCGATGTCCAGAGTGCGGATGACCACCTTTTTCCCCGCCATGGTCTCCACCACCCGGCGGTAGACGGCAAGCTGCTCCTCCTCTGTGGGGGGATGGCCGCTGTTCAGATAGAGAAACTCGCTGCGGAACAGCCCGATGCCCTGGGCGTCGTTCTGGAGGGCCAGGCCCACGTCGGCGTCGCTGCCGATGTTGGCGAACACCTGGATCTCGGTGCCGTCCAGGGTTACATTGGGCTTCTTTTTCAGGCCCTGAAGGAGGGACGCCTGCTCGGCGTCGGCCCGCCTTCTGGCCTCCATGGCGGCCAGGAGGCTGGGCGCCGGGTCCACATACAGGCACTGGTTATAGCCGTCCAGAACCGCCATTCGGCCGTCCCAGGCCGGGTCCGCCTCCACCCCCACCAGGGCGGGGATGCCCATGGTCCGGGCCAGGATGGCGGTGTGGCTGTTGGTGGAGCCGCCCCGGGTGACAAAGCCCCTCAGCTTCCGCTTGTCCAGCTGCACCGTCTCGCTGGGGGACAGGTCATCCGCCATCAGGATGAAGGGCTCATCCCAGTCCGGCTTCTCCTCCGCTCCCGCCAGGACGGCCTGGAGCCGGTGGGCCACATCCCGCACATCCGCCGCCCGGGCCTGCATGTAGGCGTCCTCCATGGCCGCAAAGGCGGCGGCAAAGTTCTCACCCGTCACCTGGACCGCGTGCTCGGCGGTGCCTCTCTGGGTGCGGATGACGCTTCTCACCGCATCCAGAAAGTCCTCGTCCTCCAGCATCATCTGGTGGATCTCAAAAATGGCGGCGTTGTCCTCCCCCACCTCCCCTACGGCGCTCTCATGGAGAGACCTCAGCTGGGCCTGGGCCCTGGCACGGGCCTGTTCAAACCGCTCCAGCTCCTCCTCCGGAGTGAGGCCGGAGATGGACTGGGCCTGGACCTCCCGTTTCTGAAACCAGCGGAGCCGGCCGATGGCAATTCCATCCCATATGGATTTTCCTGTGGCAGCTTTCACATCCGTCCACATCCTTTCCCGGGCGGCAAAAGCGCCCTGCGGACTTTAGTCTCCGCAGGGCGCTTTCTTTTATGTGGGCCTCTCTCACAGATTCTCCTGGAAAAACTTCTCCATGGCGGCGGCGGCCTCCTCCTCATCGGCCCCCTCCACGGTGACGGTCACCGTATTCCCCTGCTTGATGCCCATACCCATCAGGGCCATGAGCTTGGTGGCGGCGGCGGTCTTGCCGTCCTTCTCCACGGTGATGGAGCTCTGGAAGGCTCTGGCCGCCTTCACCAGCAGGCCGGCGGGGCGGGCGTGGATGCCCACGGGATCTGTGATGGTGTACTGGAACTGTTTCATGGTAAGCACTCCTTCTGTTTCGAACTTTTGACTCAGGGCCGCCTCCCGTCCTCAGGGGGCAGCCTAGGCCTTGTTTGAAAATTGGAAATATGCCCAACAGCGAAGGATTTTTTCGCCAGACAAGGCGATTTGACGCAGCAATACTTTGTGTATTGCAAGGAAAATCAACGTAGTATGACGGAAAAAGACTCGCTGTTCGGGCATGTTGACATTTTTCAAACAAGGCCTATGGGCGGCGCAGCAAAATCATGGATTCATAGGGCCGCAGGGCCATCTCCGGCTCAGGCTTGGGGTCTGGGTAGTTGGCCAGCAGGACCCGGTATCCCTCCAGGTCCACCGGGCACTTCCAGGTACAGGGCTTTCGGTAGAAGTTGCTGACGCACAGCAGCTCCGTCCCCTCCCAGCTGCGCCGGTAGGCCAGCACCGAGGGGTTCTCCGGGTCCAAGGGGGCGAAGTCCCCCTGGGAGATCACGTCGTGCTCTCTGCGCAGCTGGATCAGGGTCTTGTAGTAGGAGAAGATGGAGTCCGGGTCGTCCACCTGGGAAGCGGCGTTGATTTTCTCACAGTTGGGGTTGACGCTGATCCACGGGGTCCCGCCGGTGAAGCCGCCGTTTTCTGAGCTGTCCCACTGCATGGGAGTGCGGGCGTTGTCCCGGGAGTGGACTTTCAGGATGTTGTAGGCGCTCTCCTGGCTCATGCCCTTGTCCCTCAAAATCCGGAAGTGATTCAAACTTTCCACATCCCGGTATTGGCTCAGATCGGTAAATCCGGCGTTGGTCATGCCGATCTCCTCCCCCTGGTAGAGATAGGGGGTGCCCCGCAGGCAGTGGACCAACCCGGCCAGCATCTTGGCCGACTGCTTCCAGTACTCCCCCTCATCCCCGAAGCGGGAGACCACCCGGGGCTGGTCGTGGTTGCACCAGAACACCGCGTTCCAGGCGTTGTGCTCCGCCATCCCCTGCTGCCAGGAGAAGAGGATGTCCTTGAGCTTCTGGAAATCCGTCGGCACCAGCACCCACTTCTCGTTGCCCATGAAGTCCACCTTCAGGTGGTGGAAGGAGAACACCATGGAGAGCTCGTGGCTGTCCGCCCCGGCGTACCGGAAGCAGTTCTCCATGGAGGTGGAGGACATCTCTCCCACCGTGATGATCCCCGGGTCCCGGCCGAAGGTGGCCTGGTTGAGCTCTTTCAGGTACTGGTGGATCTTGGGCCCGTCGGTGTAGAACCGGCGGCCGTCCCCCTGGCGGTCGTCCTCAAAGGAACCCTTGCTGATCAGGTTGATGACGTCGAAGCGGAAGCCCCTGACCCCCTTGCCCATCCAGAAGCGGACCACATCCTGGACCTCTCTCCGGACCTCCGGGTTGTCCCAGTTCAGGTCAGCCTGGGTCTTGTCAAAGAGATGGAGGTAGTATTCGTCAAACTGGGAGACGTATTCCCAGGCACTGCCGCCGAATTTGCTCTCCCAGTTGGTGGGCGGGGCGCCGTCGGGCCTGCCCTTCTTCCAGATATAGTAGTCCTTGTATTTGGGGTCCCCGGCCAGGGCTTTTTGGAACCACTCGTGCTGGGTGGAGGTGTGGTTGAACACCATGTCCAGCATCAGGCCGATGCCCCGCCGCTCCGCTTCCCGGGAGAGCTCCTCAAAGTCGGCCATGGTGCCGTACCGGGGGTCGATGTTCCGGTAGTCGGCCACGTCATAGCCGTTGTCGTTCTGGGGAGACACAAAGAAAGGGGTCAGCCAGAGATAGTCCACGCCCAGCTCTTTCAGATAGTCCAGCTTGGCGGTAATCCCTCTCAATTCTCCCAGTCCGTCCCCGTTGGTGTCCAGGAAGGACTTGGGGTAGATCTGATAGACGGCGCTCTTCTTAAAATCGTGCATGGGAACAGCCTCCTCTTAGAAGCGGATGACCACGGTCCGGCCCGCCTGGGCGTCCACATTGGTCTCAAAGGTGGGGGTGAGGTCGCCGGGATCGGTGACCAGGAAGGCGGTGGTGGTGGGGTGGCCGGCAGCCTTGATCTTCTCCGGGTCGAAGGTGATGAGTTTGTCGCCCAAGTGTACCCGGTCCCCCGCCTTCACATGGAGCTGAAAGCCGTCGCCGTTCATGGACACCGTGTCGATGCCCACGTGGATGAGCAGCTCCGCCCCGTTGTCCAGGGTGAGCCCCACCGCATGGCGGCTGTCCTCCATGACAGAGCACACGGTGGCGTCGGCGGGGGCCACCACCACATTGCCGGTGGGCTCGATGCCCACCCCCTCCCCCAGGATGCCCTGGGAGAACACCTGGTCGGGGATCTCCTCCATGGGGATGACCCGGCCGGACAGGGGGGCGGTGACGCCCTCCGCCCCAGCGGCGGGGGGCTCCGCCTGGGGCTGTTCCTCTGCGTCGGGGACGACGGAGGAGGCCGCGGGCTCCGCGGCGGCCGTACTCTGCCCCCGGTCGGCAGCGGACAGCTTCCGGCTGCCCACCAGGATGGTCAGGACAAAGGGCGCCGCGACGGCTGCCAGCATGGCGATGAGAAAGTTCAGCCAGAACTGGGGCTTGATGGACAGAATCCCGGGCAAGCCGCCCACACCGATGGAGTAGGCCTCCACGCCGGTGCCGATGGAGATGACCGCCCCGCAGGCGGAGCCGATCATGCCGCACACCAGGGGGAACCCGTATTTCAGGTTGACGCCGAAGAGGGCGGGCTCGGTGACCCCCAGGTAACAGGAGATGCAGGCGGGGATGTTCACCTGCTGTGCCCGCTCATTCTTCTTTTGGAGCACGCTCATAGCCAGCACGGCGGAGCCCTGGGCGATGTTGGACAGGGCGATCATTGGCCACAGATAGGTGCCCCCGTACAGGTTCACCAGCTGGGAGTCGATGGCGTTGGTCATGTGGTGCAGGCCGGTCATGACAATGGGGGCGTACAGCAGTCCGAAGAGGGCCGCAAACAGCCAGCGCACATTGGAGGTGAGGCCGGCATACACCACCGAGGCGATGGCGTCGCCGATCTGCCATCCGATGGGGCCCACGATGGTGTGGGCCACCAGGACCGCCGGCACCAGGGAGCAGAAGGGCACCACGATCATGCTCACCACTTCGGGGCAGATCTTTTTAAAGAACTTCTCCAGATACACCAGCACAAAGCCGGCCAGCATGGCGGCGATGACCTGGCCCTGATAGCCGATCATCTGGATCTGAACAAAGCCGAAGTCCCACACGGGGATGTCCTCCACGGCGGTGGCGGCCACCGAGAAGCCGTTGAGCAGCTGGGGGGACACCAGAGTCAGGCCTAGGATGATGCCCAGGATCTGGGTGGTGCCCATCTTTTTGGTGATGGACCACACGATGCCCACGGGCAGCATGTGGAACACCGCTTCGCCGATGAGCCACAGGAAGCTGTACATACCGGCCCAGAACTGGGACACATCCGCCAGGCTCTGGGTGCCGCCGCCCAGGAAATTGATCTCACCGATGATGTTGCGGAAGCCCAGGATCAGGCCGCCGCAGATGAGGGCGGGGATGATAGGGGCAAAGATCTCGCCCAGGGTACCCATGATCCGCTGAAGCAGAGACTGGTTCGTCTGGGCGGCCGCCTTCACCGCATCCTTGCCGACCCCCTCGATACCCGCGCAGGCGGTAAACTCATTGTAGAAGATGGCCACATCGTTGCCGATGATGACCTGAAACTGTCCGGCCTGGGTAAAGGTCCCCTTTACCGCCGGGATGGCCTCGATGGCCGCCGTGTCCGCCTTGGCCGGGTCCGCCAGCACAAACCGCATCCGGGTCATGCAGTGGGACACCGCCTGGATATTTTCCCTGCCTCCAATGGCCCGCAGAAGCGTCTGTACATCTGCCTGATACTTTGCCATGGGCGCCTTCCCTCCTGTTGCTCCAATGTTTATCTTAGGTTTCCCCCGTTTTTTAGAGAAATCCCGTCTCTGTGCACCACAAATCATAGTATGCTCGTTTAAACAAGTCAATGCGCCATTTTCAAACTGGAATTTGTTTTTATTCAAATTCACTCAGCCGCTTGTCTTTACAGGTGATGGCCGCGCGTAACGTGGGCAGGAGTCCCAACTCTGGAACGCCTTATGACACAAAAAAACTGGTGCAGAACGGTTCTGCACCAGTTTTTCGGTTTTATTGAGCCGGAAATTTTGCTTGGACGCGCCGTTCGGCGCGGCTCGCTTCCCCTCGCAAGAGGCCGAACTGGACGGCTTTCAGCCGCCCAGCTTCGCGATGGCGGCCTTGGCCGCCATCTGTTCGGCCTCTTTTTTGCTGTGGCCTTTACCGGAGCCCACGGGGGTGCCGTTCAGGTCCACCTCCACGAAAAAGCGCTTGTCGTGGTCGGGGCCCTCCTCGCCGGTGAGGCGGTACTTGAGCACCTGGCCGCTCTCCCGCTGGACCAGCTCCTGGAGGGCGGTCTTATAGTCCCGGGAGCTGTTCAGCCCCTCGATCTCCCGGCAGAGGATATACCGCTGGATGATCTTCCGGGCCGATCCGATGCCGCCGTCCAGATAGACCGCCGCCAGCACCGCCTCCACCGCGTCGGCCTGGATGGAGGGCCGGTGCCGTCCGCCGCCGGACTCCTCGCCCTTGCCCAGGCGCAGGTACTCCCCCAGGTTCAGCTCTGCGGCCACCTCCACCAGGCTCTCTTCGCACACCAGAGCCGCCCGGGTGCGGGTCAGCTCCCCCTCGGGCAGGTCGGGGTGGTTGCGGTACAGGTGGTCGGCCACCACCATGCCCAAAATGGAATCCCCCAGAAACTCCAGCCGCTCGTTGCTCTGGAGCTTGCCCCGGCTCTCGTTGGCACAGGAGCTGTGGGTCAGGGCGTTTTCCAGCAGGGCCGGATTTTGGAACGTGTATCCCAGCTTTTCTTCTAACGTGGTCATTCGGCTCTCTCTCCTCTCCGATCAGGGCCGTCCGGACAAGCAAAACTCCGCCGGCGGCGGAGTTTTGATGGTATGTCCAGCATTGGGAGCTGATCAGTCGACTTTACTCTGCAGAAAATGGACCAGGTCTCCCACCGTCTTTACCGAGGCGGTGTCCTCTTCGGTGAGCTCGCCGATGTCGAACTCCTCCTCAAGCGCCATGGTCAAATCCACCAGATCCACAGAATCCGCGTTCAAATCGTCCTCGAAGGAGGTATCCATGGTGATGGAATCGGCATCCACATTGAACTGCTCTGCGATCAGTGCGCATACTTTTTCAAAAATCATAGCTGACTGCTCCTTTTGCCTGTGCGTACCGGCACGTTTTTCTTTCCTTACTATATGCAGAATCCCCCGCCCTGTCAATAGTCAAATGGGAATTTCTCCGCATCACTCGTGTCTGCCGCCCTCCAGCTCCACGGGGTCCAGCCGCATGACGTCGATGTTGGCCGCGATATTTTCGATGATCCCGGAGGAGGCCACCTGGCTGGCCTGGCGGACGGCGTTCTGGATGGCCAGGGCGTCGGAGGAGCCGTGGGCCTTGATCACCGGCTTGGAGATGCCCAGCAGGGCGGTGCCCCCCACTTCGCTGGAGCTCATCATCTTTTTCAGATTTTTCAGCCCGTCGGCCACCAGCACAGCGGCCAGCTTGGTCAGCGCCCCCTTCAGGAACATCTTTTTCAGTTCCTTGGCCAGATAGAGGCCGGTGCCCTCCATGGTTTTCAGGAAGATGTTCCCGGAGTAGCCGTCGGCCACGATCACGTCCACCGCGCCCTCCACGGCCTCCCGGGCCTCAATATTGCCCACGAAGTTGATGCGGCCCTCCTCCCCGGCCTTTTTCAGCAGGGGGTATACCTCGGTCTGAAGATCGGTGCCCTTGGAAGGCTCCACGCCGATGTTCAGCAGGCCCACCTTGGGCTCGGGGCGGCCCAGCACATGCTCGGCGTAGTAGGAGCCCATATAGGCGAACTGGATCAGGTACTCCGGCGGGCACTTCACGTTGGCCCCCGCGTCGATGAGGATGGCCCCGCCGTTCCCGGTGGGCACCACGGGGGCCAGGGCCGCCCGGCGGATGCCCTTGATGCGCTTGACCATCAGAGTGGCAGCGGAGAGCAGGGCGCCGGTGCTGCCGGCGGACACAAAGGCGTCCCCCTTCCCCTCCTTGAGCATATTGAGGCCCACGGTGAGGGAGGAGTCCTTCTTCTCCCGGAAGGCGGTGGCCGGGTTGTCGCAGATCTCCACCACCTCGGAGGCGTGGGCGATCTCCACCCCCGCGGGCAGGTCCTGGATGCCGTTGTCCTTGAGCACCTTCAGGATGTCCTCCCCACGGCCCACCAGGGTGATGTCCACCCCGTACGCCTTGTTGGCCTGGATGGCCCCCATGACCGGGGCCTGGGGCGCGTTGTCGCCGCCCATGGCGTCCACGATGATCTTCATGTCAAGTTCCTTCTTTCTTCGGTGGTATCAAAGTCCTGGGCTCGTCGATTAAACCTAGGAGGTAGTCCGCTGAGACGTTGTAGTGCTGACAAATCGCCGCAAGCCGGTCAAAGGAGGTGGCCTTTCGGCCGTTTTCAATGTCGCTGATGGTAGCCTGCGTGGCTCCAATGGCTTCCGCCAGCTCCTTCTGCTGTTCTCCATACGCTTTTCGGAGTTTTTTCACGCGAATCGCAAAAATTTCTTTGTAGAGCATGGCAACACCCCCTTGACAAAATATATCTATCGGCATTATTATATATCTATAAGCATTTTAATTGGTGGTGTCAATATGATTCCAGAACTTCAAAAACTCTATTACTACGAAATTGACCACGCCCATCTGGACTTCGACGCCGACCCGGTCTATCAGGAGAAGATGGCCCGGGCTTTGGCCGAATTGGAAGCTCAGGAGCTCTCCCCAGCCCTCTTTTCCCTGCTGGATGCTGCAAATCAGATTTCCTTTACCCATGGCTTTCGTCTTGGGGTTTCGCTGGTTCGGTGGGCGCTGAGCGGGTAATTGCAGGGAGTTCCGCCGTCTGCGGACGGCGGGTTACTTTGCCCCCGGCGGCAAAGTAACCAAAA
>OGHJ01003486.1_pt1 | contig 11407 bp, 18 predicted proteins | sample 1571351 | NCBI WGS metagenome assembly OGHJ01 (sample SAMEA2582037, study PRJEB24529) | metagenome | biome: Human gut stool | place: China | collected 2011 | reverse complement strand
CCATTTTTTCCAGTACCTGCTCAATTTCACTACCTGAGGCTGCATTCAATAATAACAAATTTATATTCCTGTTCGTTTAACAAATAAAAATTAATCAGCTTGTCACTGCCATATTGTAAATGTGCCAGCCCATCTTGATAGTATAGTTTTGCAATGTTTCAATAAATAAATCATCCGATATGTTTTTACATTTCCTAATAGTAGGAAATGTAAAGTTGCAAAGATATCATATATAATTGATAAAACTAAACTTGTCACTTAAAAGAGGGACCTAAGGCCTGTATTAAATATACGATTCCAAGACAATATAAATATACAATATTTAATTTTAATCATTCAGTAAAATTGTCGAAACATTGATGAAAGACCTTATACCAAGTGAAAAAAGGTACGGCATGAGATAAAACTAATCAAAAATATTCAGTAAGCAACGTAAAATCAGCCAACAAACTCACACTTAAAGTCCCATATTAGTTTACTTTTTTGTTTTTAGGCGTTTTTTGTAAATAAAATTTAAAAGCAAGAAAGAGAGAAATATCCTAACAAGAATATAGCTAAAGTACAAAACTTTCAGAGATTCACTCTACCTTTTTGGGGGGACAGAATTCGACATTTTTGAAGAAATATCGCAAGAATTCTAATGAGAGTAAACTTGGAAAATTTCATTCCGTTGACGAAGTAACTCACTTCCATTAAAAACATTACTTACATGCTGTACCACAGAAAGACAACCGATATATCATAATATCTTCTGATTTTTCTTCTAAATTTTACTTCATATCTTTCATACGGTTAATTCACTATATAATAACGAGATAGTAAACTGCTATAAGGGAAAACAATATTTTCCAAGTAAACATTTACAATATTTTTTTAAGATATTTGTAGACTCTGATAAAATCAATACCTTTGCATTTTCAATTTATGCATAAACAATGTCGAAATGCAAATTGAAATATTGCAGATAACAAAAAAATGACAAAGAAATATGAGACTTATAAAAGTGACAGGTGGGTTGGGAAATCAAATGTTTATTTATGCTTTTTATTTGCGGATGAAAAAGTACTATCCAAAGGTGCGCATAGACCTTTCGGACATGATGCATTATAAAGTGCACTACGGATATGAAATGCATCGTGTATTCAAGCTGCCCCATACAGAATTTTGTATAAACCAGCCTCTGAAAAAAATTATCGAATTTCTTTTCTTCAAAAAAATATATGAACGGAAACAAGCCCCCAATAGTTTAAGGGCTTTTGAAAAGAAATACTTTTGGCCTTTACTTTATTTTAAAGGGTTTTATCAGTCGGAACGTTTCTTTGCAGATATAAAGGATGAGGTCAGGGAAGCTTTCACTTTTGACAGAAGCAAAGCCAACAGTAGAAGTCTTGATATGCTTGACATTTTGGATAAGGATGAAAACGCAGTTTCTCTACACATTCGTCGTGGAGATTATTTGCAACCCAAACATTGGGCTACTACTGGAAGTGTATGCCAGTTACCTTACTATCAAAACGCAATAGCGGAAATGAGCAAAAGGGTTACCTCTCCGTCCTACTATATTTTTTCGGATGACATTGTTTGGGTAAGAGAAAATCTTCCATTGCAAAATGCGGTATATATTGATTGGAATACAGGTGAAGACAGTTGGCAGGATATGATGCTTATGAGTCATTGCAAGCATCACATCATCTGCAACAGTACATTCAGCTGGTGGGGAGCATGGTTAAATCCTAGTATAGACAAAACGGTAATTGTGCCTAGCCGTTGGTTTCAGCATTCCGAAACCCCAGATATCTATCCTACGGGATGGATAAAAGTGCCAGTGGATTAATATATAGAGCTCATAAGTACGCGTTATCTGAAAAACGGATTTTATTCGGTCAAGAGTATTAAAACCGTGAATTCCAATCAAAACATCGCTTTGCTTCAGAATACAAAAATACAGTAATGTATGCAAAAAATTGAAAGCAGACGGATTGAGTTGTGTATTCACAACAGTATGACGGTTACAGGAATAGTTTTGAGATCCAACTAATCCCAAATGTTGGGTATATATTGGGAACTAATAACAAGCAAGACACAAAGAAGTCAAAATTATTATTTATAGCTTATTTATTTATTTTCCGAGTTGTTAATCAATGAAATGAAGTCCTCTTTGGAAGCAGGAGGAAGTATAGATTCGATTTTGCCACACAAATAAATGATAATTAAAAGTCGTTTTTTTATTGATCAAATGGAACGGTTGAACTGGAAGCAGTATAAAAATCAGTAGCCCCAACAGCTTCCATAAAACGGAGCACCTGCAAGATGTAGGAAGTGTAGTGGAGCAGTGTTTTTCTGTGGTACAAAGCACGCTTTTGTACGAGTTATACATCCACATGTACAAAATTATAGATACGTAGTGAGCCTAAAGGATACTTGCATCCCCCAATCCTTTGTACTCATCAGATGGGCAATTTTGACATCTTTTGGAAGTTCCTTCTCTATAATTTCGAGATAATCGTTTATTTCACCCACTACTTCATTGGCATTGGAACCTGCCGTTTGAAATATCATGCAAGTGGCTGCCGGATGCCCGTCTATCTGTCCGTTGATAACATAGTTTTGTGCACCCAGCTTAATGGTTGCCACATCTTTTAACCGGAGAACTTCTCCGTTGGGTAACGACCGGATAACCATGTTTCCAAACTCTTCGGGTTTTTCAAGCCGCCCTTTGTATTTCGTTGTGTATTGGTGTACGTTTTTGGAATTTTCCTCCAACGAGCCGGTTGCGACCTCCAAACTCTGTTCTCCCAATAAAAAGGACTCCAATAACCGGAAAATCCCCGCCACCAATAAGGTGAAGCGGTGTATCCCACAAAATGGTAGGTACTGGTGTAATCCCAAGTCGGCCTTCTCCCTGCTTGCTGCACGACTGTAACCCCGTTCCTGCATGTTATGGTGACAGGTGTTCAAGATTTGTCAAGATATTGTAATATCTTATCTTGTCCGATAAACAGAATACTGTCTGCCAGATAATATGACCGGAACTGACTGAAATCCGTTTCCGGATCATAATCAGTCATTACGCGGTAGTCGGCATCCAGTTTATTCACTTCTTCATCTTTTTGGCAGGAGTATAGGGTTCCTGCCAGGAGCATGAATACCCCTATGTACAATTTAGCTGTCATACTTTTCTTGGTTAGTTTGTTTAATGATCAGAAAGTTGTTCCTTTAAATACGGAACTTTCCTTGAACGGAACCAGTTGCCCGTCCAATGTAACATTGAGAGAATTGAAATTGGGGATAATCGTTGCTGTGGCACGGTTGTCCGAAGGACTGAGTGTCACTGTAACTTGTGCCGATATACCATTTCCGGTGACATTCATGGAAAGGCGGGTGATGCCTTTCTTGTCTGTTTCCATTTTCAATCCGGTCGGAGTGCCTTCCACTGTGATACCACCCACGCCGTTGGGACCGCCGCCTGATTGGAACGGTGAGATTTGCACGGTCGCTCTCCCGTCATGCAAGGCAATGAAGTTGGTGGTAGAATTTACATATCCATGTTCACCATGCTTTAGTGTCAGTTCGTCACTTTCCAGTACAAACTCTTTCCTTTGCAAAGCATTTTCGGCCTTTATATGGACAATCGAATCCATCAAGTGTCGTTCCTGTCTGGCTATTAAACGTGCATTCTCAATGAAATCTTTCCATTGTTGCAATTCACTTTTCTTTCCTTCCTGGGCATTGGCCTGTATCGCTCCTGTTATAAAAAGAAGGAGCAAGATTTTTTTAAAACATTTTGCTACCATATATCATCAAATATTAAATTGTTTACGGTAGCAAAAGTCGTCATTTCGGACAATTAGCTCTTGTCTGTAAATGTCAAAGCCATTTGCCTTTAGAAGTCTATGACCATAGAATATTTCAGGGTCACTGATTCCTGAACTCTTTTGGGGTCATTCCCACATACTGGTGGAATACGCGGGAGAAGAATGAAGGGTTCGGGTAATTCAATTTTTCCGATATTTCGGTAATACTGATGGTCGTTGAACGTAATAACAGCTTGGCTTCACGCATAATAAACTCAATCACCCAAAAATGAAAAGTCTGTCCAGTGGATTTCTTCAGTACACGCATCAGATACTTATCCGATATATATAATTTATCGGCGTAAAATGAAACAGACCGTTCTTTCTTGTAATGCTGATGGAGTAGAAAGAAGAAATGATCTGTCAATTCGTCTTGTCGTGTATTCGATACCGACACATTTTTACCGGAATATAACCTGCTGATTTCAAGAATAAAGGAAAACAGCAATCCTTTGGTAATGGCAATGTACTCATTGCTTTCCTGATAACGTTCAGCTATCAGGTCATAGTATTTCTTCACCAGTTGCCTCTCTTTATCTTTTAACTGTAAGCAAGGATTTTTTCCTACATATTCTGAAATATCTGCCTTTAGTAATAAAGGAAAATCCGAGAGGAATTCAAACTCGAACCAAAGATATTCAAGTAGCAAATCTTCTGTATGAGATATTTGTCTGACCAGATGGTTTGGATACAGATATATCAATGTCCCGGTATATATTAAATGGTTCTTCCCGTCAATTTCAATCATGGCTCCACCTTGTAAGACTATAGCGAGAAAAATCTTATTTGAGGGAGTACGTTCCGCTTCCTTTTCCGGAAATAATACGGATAAATGTCCGGTGGAAGGACATATTCCAAACTTGTTTGTCATATCTTTATTAATTGGCATCGAATATAATACAAGTAAGTTCATACAAATATAAAAGGATTTTACGGATTATTGTTTATCTGCTTGCAAATATCACGAAATGGACAATAACAAATTTGTCTCTCAGCTTCAAAGCCGTTTACAGGAGAAAGTCAGACTAAAATAGATTTCTCTAATCAACATTTGGTTACTATCCGGACAATCCAGACATGGAAATGGACAAAAGGATGTGACAGAATGTTATGAACTTTGCAGCAGAAAATAAAAGTATAAATAAATTATGATGAAAGAAACTTTAAACTCAAAACTGTATATCCTGGTTGTTATCGGGATTGTTTCAGCTTTTGGTCCGTTTGTGACCGACTTTTACCTGCCAGCCCTTCCGGTGCTGGCCGGATATTTTGATACTACGGCATCGCTCGTACAGCTTAGCCTGACTTTTAGTATGGTTGGACTGGCCGTCGGGCAGTTGGTTATCGGGCCGTTGAGTGACAAGTATGGACGTAAAAAAACATTAATGGCCTCCCTTGTCCTGTTTTGTATATCTACAATAGGTTGTTTATACGCTTCGGATATATATGTATTTATCTTCTTCCGATTACTACAAGGATTGTCCGGAGCCGGTGGAGTAGTTATTTCCAAATCCATCGCCACGGATCTCTACGAAGGGAGAGAGCTTACTCGCTTTTTTTCTATGCTTAGCTCCGTGCAAGGCATTGCCCCGGTTTGTGCCCCCGTATTGGGGGGTGTTTTATTGGAAGTGACTGACTGGAAAGGTATTTTCTGGATATTGGTATTGATAGGCATATTATTGATTATGGCATTGGCCTTTTTTAAAGAGTCCTTGAATAACGAGCAACAACATTGCGGTGTGTTTGCCACATTTCGGAATTATATACCTGTGTTTCAAAATGCTCAGTTTATGCGCTATGTATTGGTACAGGCGTTCGCTATGGGGGTAATGTTTACATATATTGCTGCTTCTCCCTTTATCTTTCAGGAGCATTTTAACATGTCCCCGCTGGCGTACAGCCTGTGTTTCGGTGCCAATGCGATAGCCATAATGCTGGGCAGTCTGACGGTTTCATTATTCCATGACGCAACCGATGCATTGCGTGTAGGTTCTATAGGATTCGGGATAATGAGTTTGTTTGTAGCCGCAGCTTTATTTTTCTCCACTTCCGTGTGGCCGGTGGAAGTATCGCTGTTTGTTTTTATGCTCTTCCTGGGAGTAATATTGCCCAGTTCTACAACACTTGCCCTTGATTTGGAGAGAAAGAACTCCGGAAACGCCTCTGCATTGCTTGGATTTTTGATGTTCCTGTTCGGTGGAGTGCTTTCTCCCTTGACCGGATTGGGAAATATGCTCTATACAACCGGAATTATCATCGTTGCTTGTTGCATCGGTACATGGTTTTGCAATCATATTGCAACCTCGCATATCGCTTTAAAGGTAACCAAACAATAAAGGAGATTCACAAATGAAAAATAAAATGATTCCAGACTATCCTATTATGTATAAGATGAATTTCACCAACGGGCGGCTTATGAAATTCCAATTTGATGATTTTTTATTCTTATATGTCTATTCGGGAGAAGGAACAATATGTGTGTCAGGGATTAATCACCCGCTGAGCAAAGGATGCGGCTGGATATTGGCCCGTAACGAACATATTTCATTTCACACGGAGAGTTTCATGCAAGTAGTACATATCCGCATATCGGAAGAGGCTGTAACAGAATATCTGTTACGTGCTACGTCTCCGGCTATGACAGATGCAGAAAATGAAGATATAAATGTAATGACAGTAACCAATCATGTACTCCTTCAGGGTCTGATATCAGGCATTGAAGCTGGTGTTGATAATAATTTCCGGGCTAACCAACCATTGACTTATCTCAAGATACAGGAGTGCATAAATGTCCTGACCTATCTCCGTCCGGGATTACATAATTGGTTTTCTCGTATGAACAGCTTGCAGAGAATTAATTTGAAAGATTTCATGGAGTGTCACTATCAGGATAACCTGCCATTGGAACAACTGGCGCAGGCTTCTGGACGTAGCTTATCTACATTCCGCAGAGACTTCTTAAAAGTGTTTGGTACGACACTCGGAAAATGGTTGTTGACAAAGCGACTGGAAGAAGCTTATGTACTCATTAAAGAAAAGAAAATCAAGCCGTCAGAATTTCTATTGGATTTAGGATTTGAAAGTTTCTCACATTTCTCCCATAGTTTTAAGGCGTATTTTGGCATACAACCCTCCATTCTGTTAAAAGAAAGTATTGTGAAATAGAAATGAAATTTAAATAAAATATAAGTATATGGTATTGACCGCATTGCCCTTTTCTCTTAAGTATTGTTCAAAATTACGAAAGAATGTATAGGTAAGATCCTTGAAGTCCAGCCCGGAGCAAAAATCATGCAGGACCGCCAGTGTCGAGTGCAGGTTGTCCTTGGTGGACTGCTTCTTGTCCGAATTGTCAATGGCTGATTTGGCGAAAGTGGAGAAGCTGATATTCACGGCACTTTTCTTCTTGACAGCATCCTTCAGTAGTGAGAGTGTGGCAGGTATTCCGCGCTTCCAATACCCCAATTCTATGCCTTGCAGATACAGGATGTATTCATAGAGCATTGCGTTGAGTTCGTTAGATTGGGGGTGGTTAATGACTTGTGCCCCCTCACGGCTCCAGCACTCCGGTTTGAGGTAAACATTGGTCTTCAGGTAGATTTTCCTTTGGTTCAAATAGGCTTCAACCTGTACAAGAGCCGTGCCCTGCCTGTTAAGTGTGTTCTGGCGGTTATATACAAGACGGTATCTGATTTTATCCATTTTTCCGCAAAGATGCATCCTCTGTTCCAAGCTGCAAAATTTAGCCAATAAAAAATACACCCCCACTTTCGCAAGTAAAGATGTATAATATCTATAAAAAAATGGTCTGTGAAAAAAAACATTTGTAAAAAAGATGCCATTATTCATCACGAACGATAGCATCTAGACATTTTTATCAGTAAACTCTTTTAGTGATTTAGAATAATGTTTAATTCAATATAGATGCTACAAAGTTATATATAAATTTTGTTTTGCCCAAATTATTATGTAGTTGAAGTACGGTATCAAAAAGGCAGGATTCGCCAATCCTGCCCAATTCCATACACAAATCTTTTTATTAATTAAAATACCTCACGGCATTCAAAAATTAATAAATGAAAAAAACATTATTAATTGTCATAGCAAAGCTATAACAAATATTTAAAAAAGAATCATTATATGAAAAAAAGAACAGAATAAACGATATATAGACCAACAAACATTTAAAATAATATTGTAATACAAAAGTCATTGATACAAATCCTTCTGGGAGAACTGATGAATAGTTTGAAGCTGTTTCCATTCATGGAAAGGGAACAGATTTTGTCAGATATAAATAAAGCAATTGTACCCGGTGTATATGGTATTTTAAATAATAGATTAGATAATTTGCCAATTACAGACTGGTTTGTTCTTATTGTAATTTCATGGAGGTATTATGTTGTTCAGATAGCATATTCTTTAAATTATTTTACTATTTATAGTAGGCGGTCTTCCGAAAGTGGAGAAACTTGGAGTAATTGGCAACAAATTGCAACAGAATAATAGCATAAGTTGAGAGCTGGGAGAACTGATTGGAACCGCAAGTGCTGAAAAGGATGGTTTGATGGGGAAAGAATACACTATTAGATATATATATAATGCAGGTCTTAGTATAAGCTATGATGTAAATGGGACTAGTTTTTATTCCACTACTTCACTCATTGAGCTATTTCTTTATTCAACTGGCTCTGTGGCGTATTATAGAATACTTGCAACACCAAACAAAAATATAATAATTAGATATTTAGGAAATAATGATTGTGATTTCAAATTGAACGGTAATATATTGTATGTGTTGCCACGACACACTGACATAACTATAAAGTACAAAATTGGATTATATAGGAATGATATTCCCGATTTTGCCACTATATCCATTTCTGATTTTGCGAATATTACAGGTAATATTATTACACCTACAGCCGGGTAGCACTGACCTGGGAGGACTGATGAAGTTTTTCCCGATAAAAGGGGGTATAGAGCCCGGTACTGATTTAAATACGATTGGCGGAGCTGGAATATATAATCTTAGTGGGGAATATGCCAATGCGCCATTTTCGCAATCATGGGGTAATCTGATTGTATTGTCCGATGGTAGTAAAACTCAAATAGTTACAGAGTATACAGGATCAACTTTTTCTATTTTTGCAAGAGGAGATAATAGTAGAAAATGGTATAAAGTCAATCTTACAAAAGATATTTGATTACTACTATTCGTACAAACGAACTTGCAAAACGGTAGCACTGGGAGAACTTTTGGGAATAAATCAAATGTTAGGAGATAAAGGATATCCAACCTCATTTGCATCAGCAACTGAGGTTGGATATTATACTATTGATGACAGATTAACTGACGGAGATACCCCTAACGGTCATAGGGCATGGGGAGGATTATTGGTTTTTGGGCGTTTGTTTATAACTCAAATATACATTCCGATGAATGATAATGTTTTTTATATAAGACAAAAATTAGGAGATAATTGGGGAAAATGGGCAAAATACGAAGGTGTTTTTGTATAGAAATTATAACTTAAGCTCTTATATTTTGTACTTCTGGGAGGACTGATTGGTACGGCTACGGCTAGCAAAAACGGATTGGTGCCTTATTATGCCGGAGGGGTTTTGTCTTTTCAGTATGGTGTTAAGGTCAGTTTGGGAAGTATATATAGACCATTTACTTGTACAATATCAACTTACGAGAATGCAGCTAATACATTTATTATTGCTCATATAAACATAACAGGTGGCAGTTGTGCAAAAGCTTTATCTCGTGTAGGTACTGTTAAGATTAAATATAGTGCATCAACTAAAAATATTTATATTTATAACACAACTGGGGATCCGATAGCATTGCAGAGGCTACTTAACAGTGTTGGTAGAGAAGTGACAGGATTTTCCCAAATTTCTTCAGAGCCGACCGAATCTGATTTAGTAGATATACCAATCAACGCATTATGATTTACTGACTGGTTTAAATGGAGAAAATTTAACGGAACGGAGCTTTAAACTCCCTTCTGGGAGGACTGCTGGAAAATAGATTGGTAAAATATAAGGAAATGAATCTTGGAGCAAATGAGATAATAGATACTGGTGCGAATACAGGATTAATACATTTTAAAATTAATACAACATCTGCATCATGTGTGTTTTTTTGCAATTCAGGATCATCTAATATAATGCTAATAACACAGAATATCGATAATTATTTTACAACCAATAAATCTTCTAATAGTGGGAAAATAGCTATTTATAAAGAGTCTGACAACGGTAACATTTTAATAAAGAATCTAACAGCCATTAACTATGGAACTTTTGTGTTTTATTACATATAAGATCTCAGATAACTACTTCTGGGAGAACTGATTGGCATAAATGATCTAAAAAGAGATGCAACTATAGCTAGAAATTCAGCTGGAGCTAATGATTCGTATTATTATAATATCATCCCATCTAATGTTGTAAAATGTAGTTATCTTGTAGAGATACTGGAAGACAGGAGTCAACCTAAAATTTATATTGTATCTAAATATTACAGTAACTACAAAAATGATTATAACGTTAAAGGTGTTGTAGTAGGGAGTTCTATGTTATCTGTTAAATTTTTCTATAATGACAACGGAGATATTATCCTTTCTATTGTTGCTTCTACTAGGTCTTCTTTAGTTTCTGTTAAATTACTATGTGGAGATTCTATGCCTTCTATAACTAAAATCGAAACCCCATCTGGACTAACAGAAATACCTATTTCTTAACAAAAAAATAGGTATTCCATGCTTCTGGGAGAACTGATTGGGATTGCAACATCAAATAAAAGCGGGTTGATGAGTCCTAAACTTTACTGTGCAATCCCAAACTCTTATGTTGTTAATGGCGCAACAGAATTAAAAGGTAAATATGTGAAGATAATTTCAGTGAATGATTGGAGCGGATCTATTATTAATGTTAAAGTATCAAATTATGGAAACGGATCATATTTTTATATCATACTATGTTTAGCAACCAACAATATTGGTCGATGGGCTTCAGGAAAACTTATTGCTGGTAATATTAGCGGTTTTTCTTTTTATAGGGTTGATAAATCAATTTACATGTTTATACCTGATTCTATACAGGATCTATATGTAACTTTAGATGCTTCAATGGGTAATGTAAGCTATGGGGAAGAATATGAAAACACTATAGACTTATCAAATCCTATAACTATATCTTGACATAATAGTCTCTCAACTCTCGACCTGGGAGAACTGATGAATAGTTTGGGGTTATTCCCATTTATGTTTAGAGGGATAATGACAAATAGGAGTTATAATGATTTGATCAAAACTGGCTACTATAAGATACAAGACAACATGATTGATGGACCTAGCACTTATTGGGGAACACTTGTCGTTTTTAATGACAGTGATCAAATAACACAAGTGTTCTATCCAAACATAGACAGCGCAGAAATATCCACTAGAAAAGGTAGTATTAATAATTTTGCAAAGTCAGCGTGGAGAAGCATTTCTTTTACATAAATTCGCTTTAAAATCAGAGCTGGGAGGACTGAT
>OGHJ01003480.1_pt1 | contig 11416 bp, 13 predicted proteins | sample 1571351 | NCBI WGS metagenome assembly OGHJ01 (sample SAMEA2582037, study PRJEB24529) | metagenome | biome: Human gut stool | place: China | collected 2011 | reverse complement strand
ATGTCAGCTTCTCGGCCCCGGCGAACATTACGAGCAGACTATCATATATAAATTTTCAACAAACTTGGATTTGATTTTTTGTATAGTTTCACTTTGTACTCCAATTTGACGCAGATATTCCGGAACTCCACCCCATTCCTGGTCAATCCAGTTCAGAATCCATTTCATGTTGTAGATATTGGAACCGGAAATATCGGTCGTAAATTTTGTAATATAGGTACTGCTACATTGGTAATCCACCAGAATATCTTCCCGATCCACTCCCACGGATGATAAAATCAACATTGCCAGAATACCGGTACGGTCTTTGCCGGCTGCGCAATGGAACAATACCGCTCCCTCGGAATCAGCGACTACCTCCAGAGCTTTCCTGATCTCTTTTCCTCCGTTGCGGAGCATCAGGCGATACATGCGATGCAGCGTTTTGGTCTCCACCACACTACTGTTTACAATATCCAACTGTTCCAGCTTTGTGGTACCCATAAGCGAACAGTTGATATAATCCATACCCTTTCCCAATCTGTCCGGAAGATCTTTTGTCTCACTGGGAAATCTTAAGTCAATGACCGTATTGACTCCCAGGTGCTCTATCTTTTCAATATCCTCTTCCGTCGCCTTATTCAAAGCTGTGCTCCGGAAAATCACACCATATCTAGTTACGCCTCCGTCACACGCATAGCCTCCCAAATCTCTGAAATTTGCCACCTGATCCAAGCGATATCTCCTACAATTCATCTCTTTCCATCCCTTTTTATCTCTGTTATTGTTATTTCACTCCTTATCCCAACGGTTCTCTTGAGGTCTTTGCATCCCCAAAAAAGAACATAAAATCCTGAATTTCTGTTCTCATCATTTTATCGGTACTTATAAATTCCTTTGCCTTTTCAAACTGTGGTTTTCTGTCGTAGGGAATTTGTTTCAATCGGATCTCGCCGTCTGTAATCGTCGCATAATGTGCCGTCTTATCCGGGTCATCGGGTCTTCGATACGAGGCACTTCCCGGGTTCAGCCATTCCATTCCATCACCTAAAATATGAATACATTGTCTGTGTGTATGCCCGAAAATCAGTCTTCTGTTCCCTGTATTATCTGTTCCGTAATGCTCCGCCCAATATTTATCAAACGCGTACCTGCTTTCTATCGTCCCATAACCACTATCATACTGATGGGCAATTCCGTATTTCCATCCGTCTGCCTCAAAATATGCGGTTTCCGGTAACTGCTTCAGCCACCTAATACCCTGGTTGTTTAGCTGTTCACAATTATAGTGAACCCACTTGTATTTTCCATCTTCTACATTTTTCCATTCCTTACTTTCATAAGTATTTATAACGTGAAGATCATGGTTGCCATACACAAGATGCGTGTTTTTCAGATTGCGGAACCGTTCTATCACTTCCGCCGGATAGATTCCATAGTCTGTATAATCCCCGGCGCAGCACAGAATATCGTAATCAGCCTCTTTTTCCAAAATGGTGTTCAATGCGGCTATGTTCGCATGTACATCTGATACTACCAGTACTTTCATTTTCCGCACCTCCTTCTTTTTTCACATTATATAATTTTACCGCACGTATGTCAACCGGTTGACATACGTGTTTCATAATTTTTTATATTACAAAAAGACTGCCACATGGTGACAGTCTTCCTTACAAGAACCGGAAACAAGATAGAAATCATAAATGTATGGTTGCGTATTTCATCAGATATATGGTACAATATTTTTAGGAATTTGTTCCTATTAACTGAAGGAGGGACTGAAAATGAGTCCGGTTACAATTACATTATTAGTTATCGTGATAGTTCTGGCTATCATCATTGCAGTATTATATTTCTTAGGCAAGAAAGCACAGAAAAAGCAGGCAGAACAGCAGGAGCTGTTAGATGCCAACAAACAGACCGTATCCATGCTGATCATCGATAAGAAACGTATGAAAATGAAAGATGCCGGTCTTCCCCAGATGGTGATCGATCAGACACCGAAGATGATGCGTGGTTCCAAGCTTCCCATCATCAAGGCAAAGGTTGGTCCGCAGATCGTATCCCTGATCTGTGATGAGAAGATCTTCGAAAGTGTTCCCGTGAAAAAGGAAGTAAAAGCCGTTGTCAGTGGTATCTATGTACTGGATGTCAAGGGACTGCACGGCAAGACCGAAGCCGCTCCGGAGAAAAAGAAAGGCTTCTTCAAGCGCATGATCGCTTCCGCACAGGAAAAGGCAGGAGCAAAGCCTGTCAAGTAAATAACGATTCAGAACTAAAAAATAGCAGATATGAGCATCTGCTATTTTTTTGCATAGAATTCCGAATCGTTACTATTTCTCCCGGATATGTAGCTTTAAACAGCTCTCACTGAAAGGTTCTCCCTCCTGATCCAGGGTATATTCCACCGTCACACAGATCTGATCTTCCTGTTCTTCCACCTGCACCCTGCGGGTCTCAATCCCCAGCATCAGCTGTCCGTAGGGCGTATTGTAGGGCACCACATGTCGCTTATTTTCCTCAAAGATCATATGCATCTCCACGGCTCCCTGTCTGGTCAGCTCCAGGAGGTTATCCCGGAACTTGATCCGGCTCTTACAGACTCCGTCGAATCCCTCCATATTCTCCTCATAGAGAAGATAATGGCTGTCGTTTCTCTTAAAATATTGTGCTGTCTGTGCGGTCTTAACTGCATCCTTATCCGAAGCGCCCTCGGTATCGTGCAGACCGGACAGGACGAGTTCTACTTCCCGATTCATCTTCATCCGTCCTTTTAATACTCATCGATCTTGATCGTCTTCGCTGACAAAATACCATATTTAATAATAGAGTTGGCAAAACGTTTGAACTTCTCCGCACCGTCGCTGACATAAAACTGATATTTATTTTCTCCCAGATGAGGTTCTTCCTCATTGAGAATATTATACTGCTGCAACAATTCTTTCAGTTCTCTGGCGGTCTCGTATGCCGGGTTCACCAGTGTCACCTGATCTCCCATGATCCGTCCTACCGTAGAGCGGATCAGCGGATAATGCGTGCATCCCAGGATCAGGGTATCAATATCAATGTCGATCAGCTCCGTCAGATATCGTCTGGCGATCTCATCTGTCACGGGATCCTCCCACAGCCCCTCTTCCACCAGCGGCACAAACAGGGGACAGGCTTTCCCGTAGATGGTAACATTTTTGTTCAGTTCCTGTATGTATTTATTGTACATCTGGCTGCCGATGGTAGCCTCGGTGGCAATAACGCCGATACGGCCGTTGCGGGTCACTTCCGCTGCGGTCTTCGCTCCCGGCTTGATCACACCAATGATGGGAATATCCAGTTCCTTCTCCAGTTCATCCAGTGCATAGGCGCTTGCCGTATTGCATGCCACCACAATGGTCTTCACCTGAAAAGTTTCCAGGAAACGCACAATCTGTTTGGAGAAGCCGGTGACCGTTTCCTTGGACTTGCTGCCATAAGGCATTCTCGCCGTATCTCCGAAATATATGATCTTCTCATTGGGAATCTGCCGCATGATCTCCCGGGCTACGGTCAGTCCGCCGATGCCGGAATCAAATACACCGATGGGGGCATCTTTTTTCAGCGCAGTTATATTCTCCTGATACATGGGATTTCTCCTTCTATCTTTTTAACATCGCAAGCAGTCTGCTCTTGAAGTGGATCTGTTCCGGATCCGCTTCAAGGAGTTTCCAATAGATCTGACTGTCGGAATTCCATTCTACCACTTCCGCATCCTTCTGTACAGTCTTGGTCTCCTCTGCCTGCTCCTCGTATACGATCTCATAGGTGGAAGGCAGCATGGTCAGTTCCGGGTAGATCACTCCCCACCAGCCATAACATGCAAGTGCCACCACAGCGACCTTCCATCCCTGCACCAGCCGGCACAGGAATCCTCTCTTACGAACGATGTTGCGAATTTTTTCATAATAAACATATAATCTATCCATCAGTAGTCCTCTTTCCATATTTATTTGATATATGGAAATCATTACCACTTTCCGGACAGATTATACTTTTGGAAAACTATTGAAATGATTAATTTTTCTCCCGCTCCAGACGGATCTGGCGGATAATTGCCTTTTTCTGATTATCGATATGCACCTTCGCCATGTTCGATGCCGTCTCTTTGTCTTTTTTCACGATTGCCTGGTAGATGACCTTATGTTCCTCCACCAGCCGGTCATGCTGACTGAAATCTTTGATATATTCGAACCGGTAACGATACATCTGCTCGGACAGGTTGTTCACCAGCTGGATCAGTCGCTGATTCCCGGTGGCTTCCACGATAATATCATGTAATGCCACATCCGCCCGGGCGATCTGCTTCACGTCCTGGGTCTTCACCGCCGCCTCAAAATTATCACAGGCTTTCTTCAGTTCCTGCAGTTCTTCCGGAGTGATCCGGTCGCATGCCAGCTCCACGCAGAGAGCATCCATGGCTCTGCGGACCTCCAGCACATCGTTCATGCTCTTCTCCGTGATCTGTGCCACTTCCGCGCCCCTTCTGGGGATCATGGTCACCAGTCCTTCCAGCTCCAGCTTGCGGATAGCTTCCCGGATCGGAGTCCTGCTGACTCCCAGCTTGTTGGCAAGATGGATCTCCATCAGCCGCTCTCCGGGCTTCAGTTCTCCCGTGAGAATGGCCTGCCGCAACGTATTGAATACCACATCTCTGAGTGGCAGAAACTCATCCATTGTCACCTGTAAATTATCCTGCATACCTCTTCTCTGACATTACTCGCAGAATTCCGTCAGGAATATCTGCTTAGCCAGCTGTTCCTCCTCTAATTTTTCATATGCCCTGCGGGCCATATCCTTCTCTACAAAAATACCGAATACCGTGGGACCGCTACCGCTCATCAGGCTGTTGATGGCTCCCAGCTCCTTCATCCGGTCCTTGATGGTCTGTATCACAGGATACGCGCTCACCGTTACCGTCTCCAGCACATTTTCCATGCGATCCAGAATTCCCTGTAAGCTTTCCTCAGCGATGGCTTCCACCATGCCGTCGATATCCGGATGCTTTATGATCTCCTGGGCATCCAGGTGCTCATAGACATATTTCGTCGATACATTAATGTCCGGTTTCGCTACCAACACATAGCAGTCCGGTGCCGGAGCAAGCGGCGTCAGCTTCTCGCCGATACCCTCCGCCAGAGCCGTACCGCCCATGACGCAATAAGGAACATCTGCACCGATCTTCACGCCCAGCTCCATCAGATCCTTCAACGTACATCCCAGATCAAACAGCCTGTTCATTCCCTTCAGGGTAGCTGCCGCATCTGTACTGCCTCCCGCCATTCCCGCTGCAATGGGGATGTGCTTCTCCAGGTGGATCTCCACGCCTTCGCTGATATGATACTGTTCCATCATGAGCTTTGCCGCTTTATAGATCAGGTTATCCTCGTTCGTCGGAAGTTCACCGGAATCCGTGGTAATGACGATACCGTTCTGTATCCGTTTAAAATCCAGCACATCGTAGATACCTACGGTCTGCATGACCATTTTCACTTCGTGATAACCGTTCTCGAGTCTTCTGACCACATCCAGTCCCAAATTGATCTTGGCATACGCTTTTATCCGATATTCGTTCATTTTTGTCTCCTAGCTGCGCTATCCAGAATAGCTTGTATACACATATTGTACTTAATTTTATACAATCCTGTGTACTTTGTCAATGGAGTGTGGGGTTTTCTGCGGATTTTTCTATTTTTCTATTTTCCCAAAAATCATCTAAAGAATCCACTATTATGGGACGATATAACAAGTGAAACCCAAAACTTTCAAAAGGTATTTTAAGCGAAGTCACGGATGACAGAAAAGAGGAAACTATGAGCGTAAACGGAGTTACATCTACCCAGGCAGCTGCAGCCTACAGCTATAACAGCACAAGTGCAGCAAAAGAAAAGACTTCCGCAGAGGAAGCAGCCACAAGGGCTACGGAAGATACCGGTGTGATCTATGAGCACAGCACCGACACCAATACTTCTTCCACCAAAAAGACTTATAAACCGGACACCGCTATGATCAACAAATTAAAAGCAGATGCAGATGCACGTACCAGCCAGCTGCGTTCTCTGGTAGAGCAGATGATGGGGAAGCAGGCTACCACCTATGGCAACGCCAATGATATCTGGTCCTTCCTGCGTTCCGGCAATTATACCGTAGATCCTGCGACCAAGGCGCAGGCACAGGCGGATATCGCAGAGGACGGTTACTGGGGTGTGGGCCAGACCTCCGACCGTATCATCCAGTTCGCCACTGCTCTGACCGGCGGCGACCCGGACAAGATCGAAGCTATGCGTGATGCATTCAAGAAAGGCTATGCACAGGCGGAGAAGACCTGGGGCGGTTCCCTTCCCGAGATCTCCCAGAAGACCTACGATGCCGTAATGGAGAAGTTCGACAAGCTGGCAGCAGACGCCGGACTGACCACCGAAGGCTAAATTTCGATAGCTAAATTCCTTTTACCAGCAATATTTTCTGCCCGGGTCGTAATTCATCACTGTCCAGGGCATTCAATTCTCTCACAGCATTCACCGGCATGTGATATTTTCTGCCGATGCTCCACAGGTCATCTCCCGGTGCGGTAATGTAGATCACCGCGCTGGGCAGACCTGCCAGCACGGCACTGTCAATCTCCTGTTCCTCCACTTCTTCGATGGCATTCACCGGAACATTCTTCATCACGGTTGTGGAAAAAGACAGCACCGCCTTCACATCCAGTTCTTCCCCCTCTAAGAGATTCACCTGCAGCTGTTCCAGTTCACTGTGTACCTGTGCCTGATCTTCCGAAGTCACTCCCGCTACATTCAACGTATAGTCATAAGGGATCTGTTCTCTGATGCTCATATAAGGGGTCTCATCCTTCTCCGTAACGCACAGCACCGTAAGATCAATACTGCCCTGCAGCCGGATCCCTTCCTCTGTGATCTCCCGGTGGTCGATCGTAACGTTTCCTTCGCTGTGAAGTATCTGCAGTACCGGGGCACCGATATCCGTCTGCCTGTGATCCGTTATCTTGGTCTTGCCCGTGATCCTCGAAAGCAGCTGACGCACATTTGCATCCCTTGTGTTAGGGATGACTTCTTTCGTCACCCCGTAAATATCTCTTAGAATGTCAATTTTTTCCTCCTCATATAGGCGGATATTCAATTCCAGCGCGCATTCCAGTCCCAGGATCCGCTCTTCCCCATCCAGGTCCGGCTGGATCGTCAGTTCCGGCTGTCCATGCTCCTGTCTGACCAGCGCATAGCGGATGTCCGGCAGCAGAGTCTCCCGACAGCCCTGGCATTCCAGCGTCCCATCTAAGGGTATCGTCGTCTCGTATGACCGGATGGACCGCTCTTCTCCCTCCGCCTCATAGAGGACGAAGATCTGGATATCTCCCCGGATGGAAATACTCTCATCCTGAGGCTTCATCTCCACATCCCGAAGGGATATGTTGCTCCACAGGATCTGATACACATTCGGATAGCTGGAAGGCAGAGGAATCTCCTCCTTTTTCCGGAAAATATCGTTTTTGCAAATGGCAAGCTGTGTCACTTCCATGGGAGATATCCGATATTCCACGCCGTCTCCCGCACTATCCTCCCGGATACCAACGGGCAGCTCCTCGTCGTAGATTTCCTCAATCCGGGCGGTCAGACATAACAGTGTCTGCAGGTTCAACTTCCGGGAATTGATCATATTAACAGTGAAATCCTCCACTGTTCCATCCACTGCCACCGTGTCCGAAGGCAGGGTTCCCTCCATATGAATCTTCTCCTCAAAAGGAAGCGCTCCGCTTAACAGGATCAGACTGCTGCCCGCCTCCTGGGTATGATACAAAATGCCATAGCCCAGCTTTCCCCGCACAGTCACTTCGTCCATACCCGGACGGATCTCTTCTATGACGATCTCCCCCTTTTCCAGATTCAGGGTACTGATATCCGGTTTATCTTCCGGAAGATTCAGATCCTCCTCCATAGTAAACTGCATGACGGTGGACCGTTTCACCCGGTCCATATGTATATTTCTCTTGATCAGTTCCACAATAACAGACCTCCATATATACAGATATGTCTATATATATGAAGGTCTGTGCTGTTTTATACCGTATTCTGTTCTCTGTCCGCTTATTCCACCGCGCCGATGAGATCTGTCAGGCTCTCTACGTGATAGGTGCGCATGTAATCTTCAATACCCTCTACGACTTTGATCGTAGTATAGGGATCCACGAAGTTCATGGCTCCTACGCTGACAGCACTGGCTCCCGCCAGAATAAATTCAATAGCATCTTCCGCCGTAGCGATGCCTCCCATGCCGATGATGGGAAGCTTAACTGCCTGCGCCACCTGGTATACCATGCGGACTGCGATGGGCTTAATGGCAGGACCGCTCATGCCGCCGGTCTTGTTGGCAATGGCGAATTTTCTGCGGTGAATATCGATCTTCATGCCGGTGATGGTGTTGATCAGGGACAATGCATCCGCTCCTGCTGCCTCCGCTGCCTTCGCCATCTCTGTGATATCCGTTACGTTGGGACTCAGCTTCATGATGATGGGCTGTTTTGCATGCTTTTTCAGTTCGGAAGTAATATTGTATAGAGCATCCGCTTTCTGTCCGAAGGCAATGGCGCCTTCCTTCACATTGGGGCAGGATACGTTGATTTCCAGCATGCTGACTGCTGGCTCGTCTCCCAGACGTTCCACCACGTCCACGTAATCCTCCACGGACTTGCCGCAGACATTTACAATGATCTTCGTGTCATATTTTTTCAGGAAAGGAATGTCTCTCTCCATGAATACATCAATGCCGGGATTCTGTAATCCGATGGCATTGAGCATGCCGCCGTATACTTCTGCCACGCGGGGGGTAGGATTGCCGGGCCAGGGTACATTTGCCACACCCTTGGTCACTACCGCACCCAGACGGTTTAAATCTACAAATTCTTCATATTCCATACCGGAGCCAAAGGTCCCGGAAGCTGTCATGACGGGATTTTTAAAAGTAACTCCTGCGATCGTTGTCTGTGTATTCATCAGATCTCTACCTCCTTGGCTTCAAATACGGGTCCGTCGGTGCAGATTCTCGCGTTGTGCACATGCGAATGATGATCCACTTCCTTCGTCTTCACGACGCAGCCCAGACAGGCTCCCACGCCGCACGCCATATGCTCTTCCAGAGAGATATATGCCTCAATTCCTTTTTCTTCTGCATACTTTTTAATCGCACGAAGCATGGGCATCGGTCCGCAGGCGAAGATCACGTCTGCCTGCAACTGGTTCTCTTCGATGGCATTCATGACATTACCCTTCGTGCCGACACTGCCGTCCTCGGTGGCAATATATACGGTTCCGTTTTTCTCCAGGTCCTCTTTTAAGAACAGCTGATTATCACGATAACCCACGATGATCTGCTGTTTTGCAGATGCCGGAAGCTCTCTTGCCAGTTCCAGCATAGGAGGGATGCCGATACCGCCGCCCATGAGGAATACCTTTTTGCCTTCCGCTGCCTCTGTGGGGAAGCCGTTGCCTAAGGTTCCCAAGATCTCTACGCTGTCTCCTTCCTGATAAGAGGAAAATTCCGCAGTGCCCTGTCCGGCGATACGGTACACGATGCGCAGGGCATCCTTTTTATCGCTCACCTGACAGATACTGATGGGGCGGGGCAGTAAGGTGCTACGATCCTTAGGGTAGACGCCGATGAACTGACCGGCCCTCGCGCATGCTGCCAGATCCGTAGCGATCCACATATCATAGATTTTGGGTGCGATCTCTTTCTGAGAAAGCACGGTTGCTGTCTGTTTCTGTTTCATGATTCCTCTTTCCGGGCTCCGGTTTCGGCACGTTTCACTCACGTAATGTTCCGGTTACCCTATTCTCTTCCTACTTTATTGAAATGCTTCCGAACTATGTTCTATCTATCGGAAAATAGCGTTTTCACATACACATCCTGATTCTACGCCCGGTAAACAATCTGTCCGTTGCAGATGGTCATCTTCACTTCACCCTTTAATTTCCATCCGGTAAAAGGAGTGTTTGTTGCCTTGGAGGCATAAGTCTCCGGGATGAACTCTGCTGCAGTGTCAATCAGGATCACATCTGCTGGACCTCCCTCCGCCAGATATCCGGCATCGAGATGATACATGGCAGCAGGATTCGTGCTCATCAGGCGAAGCAGCTGCTTCATGGTCAGGTATCCCTCGTCCACCAGCTCTGTGATACCCAGTGCCAGAGAAGTCTCCAGTCCGGTAATCCCGCTGGGAGCCTCAGTGATGGGCTTTGCCTTCTCCCCGGCGGTATGAGGCGCATGATCTGTCGCGATCATGTCGATCGTACCATCTACCAGTCCCCGGATCACTGCCTGACGATCCTCTTCCTCTCTTAAAGGAGGATTCATCTTCGCCAGAGTGCCGTATTTGATCACGGCATCTTCGGTCAGGGTAAAATGATGTGGTGTGGCTTCCGCATGAATATTGGAACATCTCTTTTTCGCCTGCCGCACCAGTTCTACCGCTTCCTTACTGCTGATATGCTGGATGTCGATGAGGGCACCGGTGTGTAGGGCCAGCATGCAGTCGCGTGCAACCAGAACATCTTCTGCAACAGCCGGAGAGCCGCCAATGCCGAAATGCTCGGAAACGGCGCCGCGGTTGATGCCGTTGTTCGTGATGAGGGCCGGATCTTCTTCATGAAAGCTTAACGGCACGTTTAAGCGGACAGATTCTTCCATTGCCTTTTTTACCAAAGCAGTATCTTTTAACGGGATGCCGTCATCGGTAAATCCGGCTGCACCATGAGCTTTTAACGCTTCCATGTCTGTGAGCACTTCACCTTTCATGCCGATGGTGATATTGGCAGCGCTTAAGACATTGATCGGAGTTTTTTTGCCTTCGGCGAGGACATATTCCAGAGTCTCCACGTTATCAACCGGCGGTTTCGTGTTGGCCATGCAGACTACCGTGGTGAAACCGCCAGCCGCAGCAGCGGCTGCGCCGGTATGAATATCTTCCTTATAAGTAAGTCCCGGATCGCGAAAATGCACATGTACATCAATAAGGCCCGGGGCAACAACAAGACCAGATGCGTCAATCCTATCTGCATCCGAATATTTTTCTGTTAAGTGTTCTCCTAGTTCCAGAATTTTTCCGTTGTCGGTCACCAGATCCATGACCTGGTCAAGATTGGATTTCGGGTCGATGACCCGTCCGTTGTGAAGTAACAGCATGGTAAATCCTCCTATTATTTTTTTCTGTATTGCATAACAAGAAAAATGTTTCTATACGTTTTGTTTGTTTCCAATCCGAAATGCAGCCTGCGGGATCTCGAAGACAAATACAATCCCAAGTACAATGGCAACGGCCATTTTTAAAGCATCAAAACCTGTCTGGGCCGCCAGATAAAGCTGGTCCGTAACGGCGTAATAAGCTGCCCGGTAGATTCCA
>OGHJ01003476.1_pt1 | contig 11434 bp, 14 predicted proteins | sample 1571351 | NCBI WGS metagenome assembly OGHJ01 (sample SAMEA2582037, study PRJEB24529) | metagenome | biome: Human gut stool | place: China | collected 2011 | reverse complement strand
CGTTGAACTCCTTGGTGAACGCCATGATGTTGACGCCCTTCTGACCCAGAGCAGGACCAACAGGGGGAGCCGGAGTTGCCTTGCCGGCGGGGATTTGCAGCTTGATGTAGCCAGTGATTTTCTGTGCCATAATACTTGCACCTCCAAATTTTGTGGTGAGTTGCGGCCTGCGGTGCAGACCTCCCACGGGCGCACGACCTCCGCGCGCCCTATAAAAACCGTACCCCGGGCACTGGCCCGTTCGCGGTCTTTACCGGAAACTAGGGTGTTCTGAGAAAAACTCAGAACAGCTTGACCTGATGCAGCTCCAGCTCTGCCGGAAGCTCGCGGCCAAACATGGTGATCCTTACGCGCACCTTGCGCGCAGGAATGTCGATCTCGTCGACGGTGCCGACGGAGCCTTCCATCGGACCGGCGGTGATCTCAACCGTATCACCGACCTTGTACTCGACCTCAAGGTCAACGGTGGTTTCGACGCCCATCTTGGCAACCTCCGCCTCGGTCAGGGGCTCGGGCTTGGACTCCGGGCCGACAAAGCCGGTGCAGCCGCGCGTGTTGCGCACGATGTACCAGGTGTTGTCGTTCATGACCATTTTGATAAAGACGTAGCCGGGGTAGAGCTTCGACTGAACCTCTTTCTCGCCGGTCTTGTTGCCGCGCTTGTCAAAAACTTCTTCAATGCGGGTCTCGGTGGGAACCTTGACGTCGCAGATCAGATCCTGCAGGTGGCGGTTCTCCACCATCGTCATCAGATCGGTTGCGACCTTGTTCTCATAGCCGGAATAGGTATGTGCCACATACCAATTTGCTTGCTCAGCCATTGTCTTTGCCTCCGCTCAACGCGCTCAGGCGCCGATCAACAGGTGGATGGCGCCGCCAAAGATGAGGTCCAGCAGGATCAGCACGACAGCTGCGACCAGCACGACCGCGATAACGGTGATCGTATTGGTTTTGACGTCGTTCTTGCTGGGCCACACGACCTTTTTCAGCTCGCTCTTCGTATCTTTGAAATACTTGCCGATCCCTTTGAAAAAGTTCTTGACCTTGTCGAAGAAGGAGACCTTCTTCTTGCCGTCGTTCTTTTTGGGCTTGTCGCTTTGAGTCTGGGCTGCAGCGGTGGCTGCTTTATTGTCTGCCATCTCTAAGCTCCTATCCTCACTTGGTTTCGCGGTGAAGGGTATGCTTCTTGCAGAAACGGCAATACTTCTTCATCTCAAGACGGTCCGGAGAGTTCTTCTTGTTCTTCTCCTTGTTGTAGTTGCGCTGCTTGCACTCCGTGCAGGCCAGGGTGATCTTGACAGTCATTGTTCGGCACCTCCATTATCGGTTAATAAGCCTCCCTCGCGCTTGCAGGCGCCCTTGAAAAAGGGCATAAAAAATAAACCCGCAAAAGAGGTGCTATCATAATAACACGACTGCGGGTCTACGTCAAGCGGTTTTGCAAAAATTCTTGTAAAATTTTGACGGCCTTGCGCCGAACGCAGAAGCGGAAGCTCCGCGGGCGGGCATAGCCGCGTTCCCCGTCACAGCAGGAGGGCGCAAACGGCTGCCATCCCCTCCTCCGTCAGCTGCACGCCGCCCCGGGCAGCGGCCACGGCGGCGGTGGTGTAGTCAATCGTCAGGGCGGTGCGGGCACTTAAATAGGCCAGTGTCTCGCCCAGGGCGTTCAGGTCTGCGGCCAGCAGGTCGGTCAGCAGCCGGGCACTGCGGCTGCGCAGACCGTCGGGCAGACCGGCCAGCAGCGCCGGGTCCTGCCGCAGGAACGCCGCCCAGACGGCGGCGCGGGCCATGCAGCCCTCCCCTGCCCCGGGCAGCGCCGCCTGCAATTGGGCGATCAGCTCCGACGCCTGCGCGGCGGTGCACACGGCGATGGGATCCTCGCCGTAGCCTAGGCGCGTGCGTGCGGCGGCATCCAGCAGCGATGCCGTGTCGATGCGTGCCGAGGCTGTGCGGCCCGCGCAGTCCGCCCAGGTGGCGGGCGTGGCCGCGATATAGTGCAGCGCCGGGGCGGCGGTCTCCCCCGTAGCCACCGTGCCGACGAGCAGCTGTGCGGCCCGCCCGGCCCCGGCAGACAGCGCACACTCCGCCAGCGTTGTTGTGCCCGAGGGTGCGCTGACGCGCAGCGAACCCGGCAGTGCGCAGAGTGTGACCGTCTGCTGCGGGCCGTCCGCACGGGCCAGCACAAAGGCGGGCTCCTCCTGCTGGACGACGAGCAGCAGCGTGTACACGCCCTGCGCGCCCGGCTCGATGTGCAGCGTACTGTCCGCCGCCGACGCCTGGCGCAGGAGCTGCTGCTTCTGGTATTGGTCGGTGAAGAACGCGACGGTCAGCACCATCGGCAGCAGCAGAAGCAGCGTCAGCCCGAGGCTGTACCAGAAAATTCCGCGGTTGGAACGCATAACCCACACTCCCCCAGCAAAGACTATGCCTACAGTGTAGGCCGCAAGGGCCGCGCTTATACACTATTATAAAGGAGTGTCTGGTATGTTTGATGAATTTGGACCCCGCGGTGCCGAGGATGAGCGCGAAGGCTTCTGGACTGATTTGAGCGAGGTGCCCGACGAGCAGCACCGCGACGAGGATGAGCCGAAGCAGACGCAGGAGGTCATTGTCCCGCCCGCGCAGGAGCCGTATGGCCCGGGAATCGTGCCGCCGGAGGAGATCTAAAGTAAAAAGGCTTCCCCCGCGGGGGAAGCTGTCGCCGCAGGCGACGGATGAGGGGCAAGCTTGCGGAGGCAGCCCGTACACGGGGAGACGTCGCAAGCTCGCCCCTCATCCGGCCTCGGCCACCTTCCCCCACGGGGGAAGGCACGTACATTTATACCTTTTGATACACCAAAAACCGGAACCCGATCTCTGTCGTCAGGCGTTCACATTCCGCAAGCCGGGCTGCGCCGTCGGCGGGGGTGTTCCAGTAATAGGGCGTCATGGCGAACAAATCCTGCACACTCTGCCCTTCCAGCGTGATGACAGCGGTGGACTCAACGGCCTTCACAAACGCAAAGCCGTCGTATTCGGTCTGCCGGACCTCGTTTTCATACGGGCAGTCGTACAAAATCTCTTTCAGGCCGAATAGATGCCGCGCGGTGGGCACGGCGTAAACAAGATGCCCGCCCGGGCGCAGCATACGGGCAAACTCGGCCTCGGCCATGGGCGAGAAGATGTTCAAAAGCAGGTCGGCCCAGCCGTCGCGCACCGGTGCACAGAAGCTGCCGCCGACACAGAACGCCGCGTCGGGCACGAGCTTCGACGCCAGCCGCACGGCCTCCTTGGACAGGTCGAACGCCGCAATCTGAGGGCAGCCCAGCGCGTCATACAAATACTTATCGTAGCTGCCCTCGCCGCAGCCGGCGTCCACAATATGGTCGTGGGGCAGCGCGGCGCAAAGCGCGGCCAGCGTCGCCATCAGCGGGGCGTAGTGCCCTGCCGACAGGAACGCGCGGCGGGCGCGGACCATGGCCTTGCCGTCGCCGGGGTCGGCGGCGTGCTTCTTCTGCATCGGCAGCAAGTAGGCGTAGCCCTCTTTGGCAAGGTCAAAGCTGTGGGCTCTGGCACAGCGCAGGCTGCGCCCGGCCAGCAGCAGCGGCCCGCCGCATACGGGGCAGCGCAGGGCTGCCGCGGTGGTGGGGGTCATTCGGCAGCCTCGGCGGGCGTGGCCGTCTCGGGGGTGTCCGCTGCGTCCGATGCCTCGGGCGGCAGCGGCACAGTCATACCGCCGTGGGCGGCGAGATAGTCCTCGAAATTTGCGAACTTCTGCTTCGGCGGGCGGCGGGAGATCAGATCGAGACCCGGCTGCTCCGGCGCGGTGCTGCGCGGGGCACGGGCATTGCGGGGCGGGCGCGGTGCCTTGGACTGGTCGCGCAGCGGCTGGCTGGGCACCTGCGGGGCCGGGCGGGCATTGCGGCGCGGCGGCTGGGGCGCAGCAGGGCGTGCGTTCTGGGGCGCATTCTGGGGTGCAGCCGGGCGCTGGGCCGGGGCATTCTGGCGCGGTGCCTGCTGGCTCTGCGGTTGGGCGGGTCTGCTCTGCCCGCGGCGGGGGTGGCTGCCATTGGCGCGGGGCGCATTCTCGCTGCGCGGGGCCTTGGGGGCTGCGGGCGCAGCGGCCTGCGGGGCCGGCTTGCGCGGCTGTGCGGGGGCTTTCCCCTCACGCGCGGGCTGCTGCGCCTGCGGGGCGCTGCCATTGCCGGCAGGGCGACGGCGGCGGCGACGGTGCGGTGCACCGTTCGGGGTTTGTGCAGCTTTTTCCATAATTCACCTGAATCCTGTTATACGCCGATGACACGGCATTCATTGTAATATCGTTTTTCCTCGGCATGGCCCATGCTGAAAGTCTTGCGGGGCAGCACGCCGCCCAGCACAACGCCCTTGAACAGGTCAGCCTTCGCAAAGTCGGGCAGCAGAATGGCCGTGGCTGGTTTGGCCGGGTCGGAGGCCAGCGCCAGCGCCGTGCTTTCGCCGTGGATGTAGTCCACGGTCACGCCGGGATGGGCGGGCAGGAAGTCCGCCAGAAATGCCTCCACACTGCCGACGGTCAGCGGCGCGGGAGGATTGGCCAGCGCGACGGCACTCTCGCCGTGGGCATCGGCCAGGCGCAGACGCTGGTCGGACATCGTCGTACTGCTCCCCTGCTGCTGGTCCCAGGCGTCGAGCGCGGCATACAGCTCCTTGGCACCGACGCCAAACACGACGCGGTGGATCGGCTCGATCTCAATGGCGGGGCTGTGGACGTTGCAGACCTCGGCCAGGCACCAGCGCGCCGGATGGGTCCTGCGCTGCTCCTCGCTCAGGGTGGGCTTCAGCTCCTCCCAGTAGGCTTTGGCGGTGGCCAGGCTGTGATTGCCGTCACCGACGGCCAGTACCATCGGCTGCTGCCCTTTGGCAGCGGGCCAGCGGCGGGCAAAGGCGGCAGGGTCGGCCAGCGCCGCCAGCGCGGCGTCGATCCCGGCGATCAGCGCGGGGTCCTCGACGGCCCAGCCGCGCAGATGCCCGCCGCCCAGCATCAGCTCACCGTCGTAGAGCGGCGGCAGCTGGTTCTTCATCAGCCCGATGGGCTCGATCAGCGTGCAGTCGGCGTCGTCGGCCAGCATCATGACGTGGGGCGTTTCCAGCGTCGCCCCGCGGCGGACCTTGAGGCGCGGCGGGATGCGCTCCACGACGGTGCTCTCGCTCGGGCGGATAGCGGGCTTGGAGCCCTTCGCATAGTCGTAGGCATCAAGATCGACAGCGCCGACAAGGCCCTGCCGGACCGTGCCGTCCATCTGGGTACGCTCAACATAAACGTAGCCATGTACTTTCCGAGTCAGAACGGTTTTACGGTACTCCTCCATCGTGCGGCGGATGCTCTCTAAGCGCTCGGCCTCCTGCGGGGTGCCTAAGTATGCCTCCGGCAGAACGATGTGCAGGGTGCTGGGCTTGCCGTCGGCCAGGTGCTCGGCGCGCTGCCAGTACTCCGGCTGGGAGGTGAACTGGTCAACGGCGATGCAGGCCCACGGGTCCAGCGGGACCCCGGCGGCGGGCAGTAAAATATCGGCTGCGGTAAAGCAGGCTTCGGACATAACAACGACCCCCTAACAGTTACAGAACAACGGTGTGGCCAACCAGAGCGTAGATCGCCAGCGACAGCACGCCGATGTAGATCATCGAGCTGGGCAGACCCTGGAAGATCGAGGAGATGGCCTTGCTGCGCAGACGGCGGCGGCCCTCCCGAACGATAAAGACGGCAAAGACATAGCCCAGCCCGCTGCCCAGAGCGAACGCGACGCTTTGCAAAATCGTATAGTTCTGGTTCGCGCAGATGAGCATCGTGCCCAGCACGGCGGTGCTGCAGGTGGCAAGGCTGAGTTGGCTGCGGCAGCTGGCGCGCAGCTTGCGGGGCAGCACGCCCAGCAGCAGCCAGGCCACGGCCATGGCCGCGATGCTGCAGGTCAGGTAGACGATGGGCCGCAGGGCCGAGATAGGCAGCCATGCGGGCAGATAATCACGCAGCCACGGGAAAAACAGGTCGTGTGCGGCCCAGCCGGCAGGTGCGGACAGCGTGATGACCAGCAGCAGCGGCAGGCAGAAATCCCACACCTGCGCACGGTGGTCGGGCACGAGCTTCATCAGGCGGGTGACGCCCAGCGCGCGGGCCAGGATGACATTCTCCGCAAAGACGGCCAGCACCATATAGCTGATAAACTGCACAACACCGTTTAAAATCGGCTGCAGCTCAGTGCTTACGGTCAGCATACAGGCGGCGCACCTCCTCATGTTTATAATCGGTGTACAGGTTGGCAGCGGCGCACCAGATGGCGGCCAGGATACCCACGATGACAAAGCCGCCCGCGGGCAGTGCAGCCAGCGGCAGCAGCGCATTGTGCAGGATGACGTTGCCAAAGACCGCGCCCGTGGCCAGCAGCTCACGCAGGCAGCCCACGATGAGCAGCACAACACACATGCCGAGTGCGTTGTTGAAGCCGTGGCGGAACGCATCCCTCACGGGTTCAAGGTCGGAGAACTCCATGCGCTTGACGATGGCGGGCTCCACGACCATGATCGGCAGGTAGATGCCCAGCAGCGTCAGGTCAGAGCCGAACAGTGCGTAGAGCAAAACATACGTAGGGATGTAGAGAAGCGCCGCAGAGTAGCAGTACACCACGGGGCGGAAGCGGTTCTTTGTCAGGTGGCAGATGGCCACGGCCAGCACACGGGTGAAGGTGACCAAAATCAGCGAGGCGATACAGAGCATGAGCGCCCGCTGGCCGTCCAGCGCGGCACCGATGACCGGGGCCATGCCGAGGCCGCGCACAAGCACGGGGTTGGACAGCCAGATATGGTCGGCGCGGATGCGCTCGTTCAGGGCAGCCTCCGCCGCGGCGTAGGAGCGCGAGGCGCTGGCTTTTTTGGACTTCGGCGCAGAGGTCGGCTCCGGGTGGGCGGTGTGCTCTGCCGGGGCGGGCGCAGCCGGTGCCGCAGGGGCCGCCTTTTGTACCGGCGGCATGACCTGCGTGGGCTGCTGGGCGGGCTGTGCCGCGGGTGCAGGGGGCTGCACGGCATGGGCGGCAGGCTCGGCAGTTCTGCGCTTCGGGATCGAGATCGTGCGGGTCTCGTCAGCTGCTGCGGGTGTCTGGTTGCTGCGGGCAGCGGGAGTGGGCTGGGGTGCTGCGGACGGTGTGACCGCGGGGCTCCTGCCGTACTCCCGGTCCCGGTAGCTGCGGAACCGATCCTCCTCGGCCTGGGCTTCCGCCTGGCGGGCGGCCTCGCGCTCAGCCTGGCGGCGCTGGACCTCCTCCAGCATGGCGCGGCGCTCCGCGGCGGTGTACCGCGGGCGGCTCGTCGGGATGATGCCGCCGCTGCGGGCGGCATCACTGCGCCCGGGCGCGGGCTGCTGCGGTGCGCCGGGCTGCTTTTCCGGTGCAGGGGCCGCCGGGGCGGCGGGCGCCTTGCCGGTCTGCATAGCGGCAAGGGCGGCCTCGATCTCGGCGCGGGAGGCGCCCTTCTCCGCCATGGCGCGGGCGACCTCGAGCATCTCCCTGGTGATGTGCGGGATAATTAAGGTCTCGGAGCGCTCCTCGCCCCGGCGCTTATTCGGGTTTTGTTGAATTGGCAAGGCGCTGCTCCTCCTCTCTCATAAAGCGGATGCGTTCGGTGCGGTGGCTGATGAGGTCGAGCCATTCGGGGATGGAACTGACGATCAGCAGCGCACAGCAGGCCGCGCACTCATACGGGCTGAACACGCGGAACACATAGGTCATGATGCCCAGCGCCGCGCCGTAGATGATGCGGCTCATGCGGCGGTCCGGCATCGTGACCGGCTCACAGATCAGGAACAGGCCGGTGAACAGTGCCGTGCCGGACAGGACGACATATTTTTCCAGATAGAAGCGCTGGCGGATATATTCCCACGGCAGGCTGAAGGTCGGCAGTTCGTTCAGATTCGGGAAGAACCACGGCAGGCCGATGACAAAGATAAAGAACGGAATAACGACAGAAAGCTTGATGTGCCCGCGCACAAGCAGGAACAGCCCGCAGGCCATCACGACCAGCGCTGCGCTGGTGCCTATGGCGGCGGAGACGTTGCCGGTCAGCAGGTTCATCGTGCTGGCACTGGGCAGACCGCCATCCCGCAGAGTGGCGTTCATGCCCTCGACGAGAGTGGTGTTCACGCTGCCGAACAACGGCAGCTGCGTGCCGGGAATGGGGTACGAAAAGACGTCCTGCGGCCACGAGATACCGGCCACGACGACGCCGACGGCGGCGGGATGGAACGGATAGTGGCCCTCGCCGCCGAACGCCTCCTTGACGAGCACGGCGACGATGACGGCGGAAATGACGATGGGATACGAGATGCTGGCAGGCATCAGCAGCACGATGAGCGCGGCAAAGCACTCACTGGACGGCTCATGGGACTGGTAGCCCGTGCCGTGCAGCGGGGCCAAGGCACAGTCGCACAGGTAGGCGGTCAGCAGTGCGGCCAGCAGCAAAAGCACCGGGCGCGCACCGTAGTAATACCACGACATGCCGATCAGCGGGACTGTGCACCACAGCAGGTCACTGTAGTAGCTGTAGTTCGCGCTGCGTTCAACTTTTTTACGATTGGGCATAGGGAAAAAGCTCCTTTACTTGCTGTGCAGGACGTTTACCACAGCGGCAGGATCCATGGCATGGAACAGCGAGCTTCCGGCCACGAGCCAGTCGACCCCGGCAGCGATGCACAGGGGGCCGGTCTCGGTGTTGATGCCGCCGTCCACCTCGATCAGGGTATCACAGCCGCGGCGGGTGCGCTCGGCACAGATGGCGGCAATGCGCGTGGGGGTGGTGGGGAGGAACTTCTGCCCGCCGAAACCGGGCTCCACGCTCATGACCAGGATCAGATCGACAACGCACAGATACGGGAAAACAGCTTCCACCGGCGTGCCGGGGCGGATGCTGATGCCGACCTGGCAGCCCGCAGCGCGGATAGCGGCGATGACCTCCTCTGCCGTGTCCGGCACCGCTTCGAGGTGGAAGGTGATGAGACTGGCCCCTGCCCTGGCAAAGTCGGCGGCGTAGCGGGCCGGGTCACTGATCATCAGGTGGACGTCGTAGTAGACGTCGGGCATAGCGGCATGCAGGCATTTCAGCACCGGCGCGCCGTAGCTGATATTGGGTACAAAGTGCCCGTCCATCACGTCAAAGTGCATCAGGTCGACACCGGCCTCCAACAGGCGGGTGCAGTCATGCTTCAGGTTGGCAAAATCAGCCGACAGGATCGATGCGGCAATTTTCGTCATAATGTATATGCTCCCTTGATAGTCCCTCTTTGTTGTACGTAGTATGTGCAGTGCGCACATATAAGACTATTATAGCCCATTGCGCCCTAAAAAGCAAGAAGCCCGCAGACCGGGTGTCCCGGTTTGCGGGCTGGGGCAAAAGGGCTTCCCCTGAGGGGGAAGCTGTCACCGCAGGTGACTGATGAGGGGAGAGCTTACGGAGAAAGCCCGTAAACGGGCGGCTGCCGCAGGCTTGCCCCTCATCCGGCCTCGGCCACCTTCCCCCGAGGGGGAAGGCTTATTTCTTTTCACTGCGCCAATGATGCACGGTCTGCAGCTGGAACTCAAAGTCGCGGGCATCCTTGGCAAGCTGGCTCGAGAGGATGATGCCCGAGATAAACAGCAGCAGCGCCGCCACCAGCACAAAGCAGCAGACGATCAAAGTCGGGAAGCGCGGCACAAGGCCGGTCCGGAAATACTCGCCCAGCACCGGGATCATAAAGCCGATGCCGAACACGGCCAGGATCGCGGCCAGAATGCCGAAAAAGCTGAACGGGCGGTAGTTCTTGAACAGCCGCGCAATCGTGCCCAATACTTTAAAGCCGTCGGAGTAGGTGTTCAGCTTGCTCTCCGACCCTTCCGGACGGTCACGGTAGTCAATGACAACGTTCTCGACCTGCATATTGCGCTGCAGGGCGTGGATCGTCATCTCGGTCTCGATCTCAAACCCGCGGGACAGCACGGGATAGGTCTTGACGAACTGGTAGCTGAACGCGCGGTAGCCAGTCATAATGTCCTTGATCTTGCCGCCGAACAGATGGTTGGTGCAGAACCGCACCAGATCGTTGCCGAAGTTGTGGAACGGGCGCTTGTTCTGGGTGTAGTAGGTGCTGGACAGACGGTCACCGACGACCATGTCGGCCTGACGCTCGGTCACGGCAGCGACCATCTCGGGCGCGGCCTCCGCGGGGTAGGTGTCGTCGCCGTCCACAAGAATGTACGCCTCTGCGTCGATCTCGCGGAACATGCGGCGCATGACATTGCCCTTGCCCTGCTGGTACTCATGGCGGACAACGGCCCCGGCTCCGGCGGCCAGCTCGGCAGTGCCGTCGGTGGAATTGTTGTCGTAGACGTAGACGGTGGCGTCGGGCAGGACGCGGCGGAAATCCGAGACGACCTTCTCGACAGTCTTGGACTCGTTGTAGCAGGGAATCAGAACGGCGATTTTATCCATAATAACAGGACCTCCGGGCGGATTTTACATCCAGAATTGAACAAGGCGGCTGACGGTGTAGTAAAGGGAAGGATTCATGCCCTGCAGATACGGCTCCATGGCGAAGAGCGTGCAGAAGCGGTAGACGGCGGTATATGCCACAGCGGCGGCCATGACGGTGCGCAGTGCGGGCAGCGCCGCAGCGGCAGTGCCCTCCCCCAGCGCTGCGCGGCGGGAGAGCGCGCCCTCGGCGCAGAACCAGCACAGCGCCGCGCCAAGCAGCAACACGGGACTGTAATCCATCAAATAGCGGTAGAGCACCCCGGCCATCTCGCAGTCAACAACGGTCATGACGACCATGACGGCCGGGCTGCCGTAGACCACACAGGCGGCGACACGGCGGCGGTGCAGACAGCGGCGGAACGCGGGAAGCAGCGGCAGCGCCAGCACCACCAAGCACTCGGTCAGGGAAAAGGGCAGAACGGCCACAAGCCCTCCCAGCGGCACCGAAACCGCGCGGAATATTCCCCGGGAAAAGACCTTCTCCGTCAGCTGCGGGACATGGGGCAGCCACACATACAGCAGCGCGGCTATGATGGCGGGAAGCAGGAACAGTCCGTGACGCAGCCCGCGCCCAATCCGTTTCATGCAGGCAGCCCTCCTTTTCGTTTAAAAAAATTCGTTTCTTTCATTATATAGGCGAAACGGTCGTCTGCCAAGCCCCTGTTTTTTCTTTTAAACGCGAAGAAATGCGGAAAAAACTCTTTTCATTCGCGGCGGAAGCGTGTATACTGAAAGACGGTTTGTGAAATCGTATGCGGACGGTAAAGGAGCAAAGGACATGACGTTGTCACTGCAGGACTTTTTATCCAGCCTGGTCTCGAACCCCATGTTGATTCTGACGGTGCTTCTCACCTTGGGCGTCATTTTTGTCAACGGCTGGACGGATGCCCCCAATGCCATTGCCACCTGCGTTTCCACCCGTTCCATG
>OGHJ01003470.1_pt1 | contig 11450 bp, 9 predicted proteins | sample 1571351 | NCBI WGS metagenome assembly OGHJ01 (sample SAMEA2582037, study PRJEB24529) | metagenome | biome: Human gut stool | place: China | collected 2011 | reverse complement strand
CCCGCAGGCTAACCCGCTCAAAACGCCGAGCGGTAAAATTGAGATCTATTCTGAGCGTATCGCCAGCTTCCAATACCCTGACTGCCCGCCGCATCCGATGTGGCTGGAGCCTGATGAATGGCACGGCAATGCGCAGCCAGGACAGCTTCAACTGCTGTCAGCACATCCTGCGCACCGTTTGCACAGCCAGCTAAATCATACGTCGTTGCGGGAGCAGTATGCGGTCGCCGGGCGCGAACCGCTGACGCTGCATCCTCAGGATGCGCAGGCGCGACAAATCAACGATGGGGACGTCGTGCGGCTGTGGAACCATCGTGGGCAGGTGCTGGCCGGAGCGGTGGTCAGTGAAGACATTAAACCTGGCGTCATGTGCCTGCATGAAGGCGCATGGCCAGATTTAGATCTTCAGGCCGGTGGGATCTGTAAAAATGGGGCAGTTAACGTGCTCACCAAAGATATCCCCAGCTCGCGGCTGGGGAATGGCTGCGCGGGGAATACGGCGCTGGCTTGGGTCGAGAAGTATAACGGCCCTGAACTGGCGTTAACGGCGTTTAATCCGCCTGCCAACGCATAATCCATGTGGGGTGCCGGGTCTCGTCCTGCCACGCGCTGTCTTCGATACGAAAACCCTGCGCGTGGTAGAAATTCACCGCCCGGCAGTTCTTCTGATACACCTCCAGACTGAGGTCGGTATAGTGCTGCTTTACGGCATCCAGCAGCGCCGTGCAGCCGCGGGTGAAGTACTCCTTCTCCGTCAGGGGCGGCACTTCACAAAGCGGCAGGCGGTCGTGGATGACCGTGCTGTCGTTGGCGAAAAGCACCGTGGAGACCAGCGCCTCTCCTGCCTCCCTCTTTTGCTGTGCGAGCATGGAGTTGAAGCCGCCGATGGTGTCTGCCTCCAGCCCCGACATGGAGCCACTGCGGTCAAGAATAAAAACCAGTTCTGTCATAAGGAAAGCCCTCCTTCGTTTGATTACGCTGCCATTGTAGTGCGGCCAAAGGAGGGTTTGGTCGCCTGTCGGGCGACATTTAGAATATCGACCGGTTCTTTTGATATTTATTCCAAATTACACTATCCAAATTCCTGACTGTCAAGTCAGGATAGCCGCTATCCTTTAGTCTTTTGACAGTTTCTCTGAACAGTATCTGGCACTCGTTATTTGGAACATCGGTGCCAAGGGCATTTTTTATACAGCGGTGAATATGAACATCCGGTTTGCATCGGTTAGGATCTCCTGCCATCATGAACATATAATTTACCCCGGCATCTCCCATTCCTCTCACTGATCGCAAAACAATTTCAAGCAGAGCTTCCTTTTCAAAATTGCGAAAATCATCAAATGTATCCATGTTCAAGAGCTCATGTAATTTTGTTGCAATCTCATAGCATACTTCAGCCTTATTTCGACCGCTTAAGACTTGATTATTTTTTAGTACAGTCTTTGAAAATTCAGAGCAATCGCTAAATTCCTTTATGTGAGTAATGAAATCAGATAATGTATCCTGCCCAGCGTACAGATTACCTCCCATATATGTATCGGCATACCGTTGTAGAACAGGAACAGTCACTGCAAAATATTTAGTCCTCAATGAATAAACACAATCAAGAACACATATGGGCAGAGACTGATAACGCTCGCTTTTACGAACGCTTTTTAGCTCTGTTCCAAAGTTTTCTGAACAATATTGTGAGAATAAGCGTATTTGTTCATCTGTAATCATTTGTTACTCACGCTCCTTCTATTACAAAAGTATACTTCTTGCCCACTCCGTGCAGGCATCCGATTCCATCAGTCCAAGTTCCTGCCAAATGCCCGCGTAGTATAATCCCTTTATTGGATCCTTTGCGCCGTTCTTTCTCTTTCCGTATATGTGCTGCGTATCGTACACTTCATTCATCGCCCAAGTTGCTTTTGTTGCGCCCTCCAGCGTCAGTACGCGCTTTTTGTCGAAGGGCAGCAAACCCGCTCCGGGCTTGGTGATATCCAGAGAAAGCCTCTCAGATGCTTTGAATATAACATTCGCTATGCCGCTTATCCGCTCATCGGTTGAAGGGGGGTGCCACCACGCTTCTTTTTGTTTTTCGGGCACAGAAAGGATTTCCCCCACCTGTAGATAGCCCCAAATCACCTGAATATCTTTTTCGCGGTAAAAATCACCGCACCCCCGCGAATACTTGTATTCCCCGTTTTTGCACTCAACAAAGTGGAAGTTTCCAAAAAACAGGAAAATATCTCCCGGCGCAACGCCCAGATTCTTCAGGTAAGAAGCCGCAGCATCCCGCTGACCGAACGCTGGAAACCAGCCGTCAATTTCCTTTGCACGCCGACTCAAATCCAAATCTGGGTCGACATGGCAGTGGTTCCCACCCTTATACCTCAAATCATGTAAAATCTTGGAGTATGGAATCCCATTGTAGTAGAGCGAATCATAGGTATCGGTATCCCCACTGGGAATGGGAAAGGAAATCATCGTGCCATCTTCAAAGATAGGGCTGACAATGCCGCCGTTTGCGGAATCAAAACCTTTTCGACTAAGTATAATTTTCATTCCTCACGCCCCCAGCAAGCTCTGGTCAAAGGCGAACAGCGCCTCGTTAATCTCGAAGATGTCGTACTTCTTCTGCCTGATGAAATACTCAATAATGACGTCGAACTTGCTGCTGGCGCTGAGAGCGTAGCCCGCCCGGGCGATGAGGTCACGCGTCTCATCCAGATTCAGCTCCAGCGCGATGGCAAAGGCAATGGCTGTTGCCTTGGAGGGCTTGTAGTCCGGATTGTTGCGGATCTTAGAGAACAGCTTGCGGTCGACGTTAGCTTTCTTGTATATCTCAGAATCCTTTTTGCCGCTGCGGTCGATGAGCTTCAGCAGCGTCTCCGAAAACCCGGCGTCCAGATGCGCCAGCAGACTGTCCAAGCCGTCGGCAGCCATAGGCGCTGCCGCTGCATCGGCGGACAGCGTCCTGCTTTCGAGAACGCTCATCCGGCGCGTCCGCTCCCGGCGGAGGTCGGTGTGCGCGTCCACATAGTGGTCGTCGATGTAGGCAGCGATGTCCGCGAACAGCTTGTTGCCGATCTGGTACGCCGCGCGGTCGAAAATGACGATGTACACCGTCATGTCGTTTTCAGCCAAAAATTCGCTGATGGTGTCCACCGCCACGCGGAGCGCCTGATCCTTGGGATAGCCAAAAACGCCGGAGGAGATCAGCGGAAATGCCACCGTCTCACAGCCGTGCTCCTTCGCCAGCGCAAGGCTGGTGCGATAGCAGGAGGCGAGCTGTTCCCGCTCGCCGTACTTACCGCCGTTCCACACAGGGCCGACGGTGTGGATCACATATTGACAGGGCAGCCGGTAAGCCTTGGTGATCTTGGCATCGCCGGTCTTGCAGCCACCGAGCGTCCGGCACTCGGCCAGCAGCTCCGGTCCCGCCGCGCGATGGATACAGCCATCCACGCCGCCACCACCCAGCAGCGTTTCGTTCGCCGCATTGACGATGGCATCCACTTTCATTTTTGTAATATCATTGCGAACAATTTCAAGAGGCATGGTTCTATTCCTCAATTTCTATCATTCAAAATCAAGTCAATGCGCCGTTGTCTTCCACCTTTTCCGCTTCAGACAGTTCTTCCCAATCCTCACGATTTCCGCACCTGCGAAGGTAATCGTGGCCGCCGTCCACGGCGCAGGAGCCACAACTGCAAAACTTGAAATCATGGACAGTTTTGCTTTCGATGATATCTCCGCATTTCTTACATCTGATTGCGTTCCTGATAATTTTCGGCATGATCATTCTCCCTTTAGTGCATTTTTGATTTTCTCTTTTTCCCCACTGCCATCTGTGCGCAGTCGCAGCAGCGGGACGCCGCACTTCTCCAGAATGGAGTTTTTCTTCATATCTCGCTCTGCCTGCTTGCTCCCCGCTTCGTGGAAGCCAGTCCCATCTACTTCAATCGCCAACACGGGCTGCTTATCCATCTGATTGAACAGCAAGAAATCCACATGGGTCAATGGATTGCGGGCATATTGGCGTTCTCCCTCTGTCAGCGGTTCATAGTTCTTCACCAGTGTCGCAAGAGAAACATGCACTGCACAACCGATAGAGGAAAACGCCTCCTCAGACAACACCTCTTGAATCACAGAGTACATGAGATTCTCGGAATCGTACTCGGATACTCGCTTATGTTTTTGCAGATATGCTCTGCGTTGCTCGGCATAGCCATGATAGAGCATATCGAATACGGAGTAGACCTGGCTCTGGATAACCTCAAAATTGTTATATTCGATGTACCGCGTTAGGTCGCCATAGTTGGTTTGGTCATTGCGTGGGTCCTGCGATGTGACCACCGCCAGCGAATGAACCGCGCGGGAAACCGCCACATTCAGCATATGGGGATCATCCACGAAATCCGTGATGACATTGTCGACTGAGGTCAGAATGATAGCATCTTGTTCTCGCCCCTGAAACTTGTGGACGGTGTCCACCTCGTAAGTATCTCCCAGCTGCTTGCGGATGGCTGTCACCTGGTCCCGATACGGCGTAATAATGCCGATGCTCTGGAAATTCTGCTGATGCAGCCGCGGAAGCACCTCCTGCTGGATGACATCAATCTGGCGTTGGTTGAGATGCCCACGGGCGTGATTACCGGCAATCGTCCGGTACATGGTCAATACGTCCGGCTCATCATGGTCTTTTGTCATAACGATCAGCTGTCCGTGGTAGAACTTCTGATTGCAGAAATTGATGATCTTCGGGTGACAGCGGTAGTGCTCCCGCAGCAGCGTAACAGGTGCATCCTGCCATATTTCCAATGCAGAGGACAGCAAACTGTGGGTAGAAAAGCGATAACGCTCATCCAAGGAATACTTCTGCCAAATGGCATCGCTGGTGCGAATGTCATCCTCTGTCAGCACATTGGGGAGCTGCTTCAAGTCCCCGACAATTACGATATTCCGCGCACAGGAAAATGCCAGCACCCCTGTGACTAAATCGACCTGTGAGGCTTCATCCACGATCAAGTAATCGTAGATATGATCGATGCTCAGCGTTCCCTTGATGGAATAGGTCGTGCTAAGCACCACCGGATACTCGCGGGTAAACTCTTCGGAATTCCGGCGGAAATCATTCTTTTCAAAGCATCGTCTATTATTCCGCCAATGATACCGTGTTGCCAGCTCTGCCCGGAACAGCCGCAGGGACTTCTGTGTGAGCTCGTCCATCTTTGCATCAAAAGCGTAGTGTTCCAGTTTGCGGTTCAGTTCCTGCTTTTCGACTTCCAGTTCCCGCCTCTTTACAGAATAGAACTGACTTTGCAGATAGGGAATGACCAGTTCCGGGGAGCGGAGAAACAGTTTGAGCGCATTGCGATTGAATCGGAACATGATGGAGAGTTTTTGCAAAAGTCCTAAGCGGCTCTCATGTTCTGCGTGCTGTTCAAATTCCATCCAAAGCGCAAGGATCTTCTGCGAGGACAACTTGTCCAGGCTCTCTGTCGGTGCGTCGCTATATGTCGCGTAATATTCCTCGAAATAGTGCTGTTCCGGATTCAGCTGCAAAAATTCCTGCTCAATTTCCGCAATGCGGTTCTTGGCGTTGAGCATTTCATTCAGCTCTTTGGACAGCGTAGTTGTTTCCTGATCTAACTGCTTCCGTTCCTCCGGCGGCATCTCCCAATCGCTCATATCTGGATAGACACCGGTCTGAGCCTCCAGAAACTTTTGCTTGTTGGCAAGGCTCCCGAGAAACGCAGTCAGAAAGTCAACATTCTTCTTTTCCAGCTTTTCCGCCACATTGTGCGTTGCAGAGTTGTTGTTAGATACGACCGCCACGGTTTTCCCGCTCCGAACCACATTGGCAATGATATTTAGGATCGTCTGCGTCTTTCCTGTCCCTGGAGGTCCCTGAATGATGCTGATTTTGGAGGAAAGCGCCCGCTCCACCGCCAGCTTCTGGCTCTGGTTCAGGCCAAACGGATAGATCACCGCCTCCGGCATCTGGGGTGCTTTGACTTCCTTCTGCGGTGCAAGATAGCTTGCCAGCACGGTATCCTCGCTGACCTGCTGGATCTTGTCATACTGCACGCTTAGAATGTTGATACCGTTTTCCGCCACCAGACTGATTGCAGCGGCAGTCTCCTTGAAATATTGGAATGTTTCTTGATTTTTACCATCTGCCAGGCAATTTTGCTGGAACTGCACCTCACTCCTATGGAACGATAAATCTCTCTTCCCCTTGCGGACAATACGATAATACCCGCCAAAATCGAGAATCTCATCAATTCCGCTGATGGTTTGCCTGTTTGCGGTGACAATCACCTGCGCAGGGTCAATTTTCTTTTTCAGAGGCAGAATCGCCACATTGCTACGCTGAAAGCTGTATGACTTATTGGGCGCACTGGTATAGACGACCTCGCACTTCCCGTCATGGAACTGAAAGCTCGCGACCGAGTCCGTCTGGTCTTTTCCTTTTATGATGATTAAGTGCTTTCGTGCGTCCATAGGCAATCCTTTCACTTGAGAATGCGAGCTGTTGACTTATGGGTTGTCCCCGCACATTCGCACTGGATTATAGCTGTACCCACCAGCCACATTTTAGCGGTAGATGCACGTCCAATCCCCTGCACAAATATGTTTCCCTAATCAGTTCAAAAACGTTTCCTGCTCGATTGTAACGCCATAGCTTAGGATTTTTTCAATAGCATCTTTGAACAGTAAGTATCTCCCGCTTTTTAAATCTGCTTCCAACTCAGATAAGTATTCTTTGGAGCGTATAAGACCATGTTCGTGAAATTTTTCAACAAGTTCGCCTGACATACGCATGGGCAGCACAGAAGAAATTAGCTTCTGCAAGTTGTCGAACATTCGGAAACCGCCCGCATCGATATCTGCCCAAAATCGCATTTTAACGCCTTTCGCTGCCGTATGAGCGATCAATGTAACCAGCTTTCGTTTTTGGGGACTAAGGAATCCGCCGTGATAGATCACCAACTCGCCCGGCTGTTTTTCTGACATCACATATTCATCGTAATTGGTTTTATTCTCAATGAATGTGATGCATTGAATTGCCATCAAGTCGATTGCTGTAATAGAATCGATCAAAGTGCTGGGTAAGGCCAAACCGTACGGTGCGGCACCAATACAGATAGTTCCCTGTTCTGTTCGAACCAGACAGTTTCCTGCAAGCTCGTATAACTCCGGGCGGGCATAGATGCCTAAGTATGCCATCTGTTCTCTTTCGCCCAGTTCATTTTCATCGCAGGAATTCGCTAAATCTGTATCGTATTTTCTTGCGATCCGCAAAAACAGATCCCGCACATTTCGCTCAAAGTATTTGGTATCGGAAAAGCACTTGCTGCTGAATGCGCGCATCGTTATACTGCCGGACAGAGCAGAATACTCACGGAAAGCGCAGAGCAGGTCCTGCAATGGGGTATCGTCCGTTTTGCAGAAGACAGGAATTTTCAGTTGCTCTGCTGCCGATCTGCAAACATCTACCTTCCATGCTATAATCCAGGGAATCGCAACGTCCTCCAGGCTGCCGTTTATCAGCTGAATAATCTGACTTGCTCGCACCTTGGGATGCACTCTTCCGGCAGAAGCATAGCACTGTGAGATCTGATCCAAACGCAGCACAATAGCCGAAAGTACCGGGCGGTCTTTCACCCACTCGAGCTGCACCAAGTGCTTCGTTTCAAGTTCCAAGGCTGCTTCGTTATAAGCATCCCGTATCACAGCATCTTCGTAGATATACTCAGGAAAGTCTTTCTTTTCCACTTTTAGCATAACTCTTCTGAGCGATGTTCCGGGATCGAGGAGATGCTTACTGTTTTCATATTTATTCAATAGGCGGTTTAGAATGATTTTCTGGTTTTTCACTGAGCAATCTCCTTGCCAAAGGGCAGAATATGCATTCTGTATTTGTCCTTATTTACCAGTAGCGTACGGTCTGCAATCGGCATAATATCTGAAACCTTATCCGGCGGCGTACAGATAATGGCCTGCAAACCCATCTTTCGCAGGAGGCGAACACTCTCAATAATTCGGTCACTATCCATTTTGTTAAATGCCTCGTCAAATACTGCCAACCGGACGGTATTGCCGAAACTGGATGTATCGTTCACACGGTAGAGCTGAGCGAAGGAGGCCAGGACAGCAATATAAAACGGAGTTTGTGTTTCACCGCCGGACTTTGTATTCAAGGTCTGAGAAAGCATCTGCCTTGTTCCGTTTTGATCCGTGGTTTCCAGGTCAAACTTCAGGTACGTTCTAAAATCGGTATATCGTTGGATATTCTCCTGCAGTTCACTTTGTTTTCTCGCATTTAACTGAGTATCATCCGCCGTGGTGATTTGGCTGAACAGCTTCTCTATCAGCTGGCCATATTTATCTTGGAAAGGCCGCGCAAACAAACCCACATCGCCTTCCATAAGTTCCGGATCCATAATCATGTCATAATACTCCGCATAATCCGGATTACGCTCCACACGGAACTGATAACTGTCCGTTCCGAATTGAGCCTGGCGCAGTGCACGATTTAGATTTTTCACCTGATCCTGCACTTGGTCGATGCTGGACTTCAATTTTGCCAAAAAATCATTCTGAAACTGTTCCATCGCACTCTCTCGGGCAGCTTTGATCTTTTCTCGGTATTTGGGCAGCTCACTTTCCTCCAGGAGCTTTTGCTCTGCTTCAAACTCATCATTATCCACAGCTTCCACGCGGAAGGAGCAGGGCTTGAACCGGTCCGTGTACTCCCTGCGCGCGTTGAAGAGTTTTCTCTGAGCAGTATCCTGCTCCTTTACGCTCTGCTCCAAACGATTACTGAAGTTCTTATGAACGATATCTGCGCGTTTCAGTCGGTCAAGCTCCTGCTGATATCTGGGGAGGCCAATGTTTTCCTGATATTCAGCAGGGAAGTCATCTTGCAGGCGATCCTCCTTATTAGATAGCTGCTGGTAATGATCCGGCAGTACCTCATAGTCGAGCTGGCGAATACGCTCCTTACGCTGACCAATCTGAATTCCTTTCTGCTCTTTTTCTTTATTCAGCGCTATGATTTCATCCCCGAGCGTAGCAATGGTACGGCGCTGTTCGTCCAGCCACAGAAGATCCAGTTTTGAAAGCTGATCTTCGATATCAGTTACTTCATTGGTGATCTCCATGCCGCGTAGATATGCTTTTTGCTTTTCTGCCACGGTGTTTTGAATAAAAAAGTGCGTAAATAACGGCTCTTTTGACTGCGCCAAAAGCTGGCGGATAGGATCCCAGTAACACAGCTGTTCGTCAATCCGCTTTAACTCCTCTTCCAAGCGAGACACACGCAGGTTTATCGCACGACGGCCAATAAATGCGTCATCCATCAGCTTGCGCTGAATTGAGCGGACAACATACCCCTGGTAGAGGAGTCCGTCTGTTGTAATAGCGGTTTTGAAATTGCGCAGCTGTTCAGCCGCCTCACAACATACGACGCGCCCCAACAGATAGTCAATATAGCTGCGCGCCAGTTCACTTTCAGTCTCCACCTTACATGCCAGGCTGTCGTCGCGTGGACGAATCGTTTCTCGTTCGCGGAGCTTACCGATGTCCACCAGTCCAAATGATGCAAAGCCAAACTCTTTTTTGATCTTGTCAAAGATCAACAAGGCACTTTTATAATACGTCGGCTCAACCAACAAATAAAACTTCTGCGTATTGAGATATCCCTCCACAGCCCCGCGCCAATGTTCATCCGCAAGCTCCAGGACATCCGCAAGGATATCTATTCTCACAGGACTGCCAATCTCGCTGTTCAGTTCAGATTCCAAGCGGGACTTCAATTGCAGCAGACCTCGAGGATAGTCTTTAATGTCCTTTCGGAGATTTGCGAGGACGGTGCGCTTTTGATCCTGTTCCTCCTTCAACTCCGCCAGACGATCTTCTGCTTTGTGCAGAGCATCTCGGATGGCCTTAGCAAGCTCAGCCGCTGCCTGCTGGGCGATCTCAAAAGGTGCCGATGAATAGGAAAATATCTCATAGCTTCCGGATGTAAAAAGCGAATAAGCCTTCAGAACGCTTTCGGCCGCTTCCTGCACAGGCACGAGGACTTCTTCTGCATCTTGTTTCAAGATTGCGTCGCACAGACCATTCAGCTGAAGGGATTCCCTTTTTATTTCCATTGCCAAGGATTGGAGGTCCTGCGTCAGCCTTTTTTGCTCATTCAGCAGCGTCTGCTTCCGATTGTGGAGTTTTTCTTCCTCCTGAAACACACTGCTCTGTGCACAGGCCAAGTCAAGTTCGCGCCTGCGGTTCTCTTTCTGTGTGATTCGATCAGAGATCGTCATGATGCTCTTTTCAATTATGGTTAATTCCGCGGTACAGTCTCTCTTTTCAAGCTCAAATCGGTCAATTTGGGCTTGTTCCATTTCTTTTTTGGACCAAAGCACCAAAAATGACTGCACCCGCCAGCGGTCGATGGCCTGATTCATTTCACGATAGAGTTTGCTGATCTCTTGCAGAGCAGTCAGCTTCTCCTCCTGACGCTGTGCCAGCATTTCGTGGCGCTTGTAATCCCGGATATTTTGCTGCATGGCCTCAATATCAGGCTTTTCTGGTATATCGCAGATGTTCTCAGTAATGAATTTCTGGATATCCACGATAGGACGGAAAGATACCGCCTTTTTCATCATTCGAAGGACCTGCTCATTGTGCACATTCCACCGCGACAGCATATTCCTGCGATATTCCTTCTGCGTGTCATAGATCTCTGCCTTAGCGTAATTCTGCTTCAAAAAACGGCGCAGCGTAGGAATCTCCATAGCCTCTCCGTTTTCAACAAAACCGTTCTCAGGCAGCGTTCACACATAAATGAAAAAGCGCTCCTGCCTGCTTCCATCACTGCGGCAATCAAAAACGACACCCGTGACAAAGCTGCTGCCCGCCACATCGTCCTGAAACTCGCAGGCAATGTAGCTGGAGAAATCTTTCCCTCGGCGGGAATATGGGTTATTTTCATCCATATCCGCCCGCAAATAACCATCCAGCGTGCGCTGAGACTTTTCGTTGGCAGCCTGATTAAAGTTGCGGGCATTCGTTTCCCCCAACAGAACGATCTGAAGAGCATCAATTACCGTAGATTTTCCCGCGCCGTTTTTTCCGGTGAGAAAATTAACATCCCCCACCTCGATGATTTCTTTGCTGAAATACAGCCAGTTAATCAGCAGGATCTTCTTCAGTTTCTTCATCGGTATCGCCCTCCTTTCGCAGCACAGACACAACATCGTTCAACTTCTCGCTAGAAACCGCGGCCAACACGGTCGGTAATATGGCAAATTTACAACCGCTCTGATTAAACTTTCCCTCAATCCGCTGAATAATCGAGTGATTTTCCAGTAGCGTCAACGCGCGCTTCACTTCATCCATATTGGGCTTTGCTGGAAGGATCGCGTAATCTGTGACGACCTTTTCTAAAACATCAC
>OGHJ01003469.1_pt1 | contig 11450 bp, 8 predicted proteins | sample 1571351 | NCBI WGS metagenome assembly OGHJ01 (sample SAMEA2582037, study PRJEB24529) | metagenome | biome: Human gut stool | place: China | collected 2011 | reverse complement strand
GCAAATTGGTCATGCTCTTCAGGCTGATGGCCAGGGTCGAGGCGTTGTGCAGCAGGGCCGAAGTGGCAGGCTGCAAAATGCCCATGGCGCCCAGCACGATCAGCGTGCTGTTGAAGCCCATGATAAAGCGGTAGTTGTCATGGGTACGCTTCTGCAGGCCGTTGGCGATGCACTTCAGGATGACCAGCTCATTCAGGCTGTCGGCGGCCACGGTCACATCGGCGATCTCGCGGGCAATGGCAGCGCCGTCGCTGATGGCAATGCCAACATCAGCAGCGGACAGGGCGGGGGAGTCGTTGATGCCGTCGCCCAGCATGATGACGGTGTGGCCTGCGGCCTTCTCCTGCTCCACAAAGCGGGCCTTGTCCTCGGGCAGCACCTCGGCATAGTAGGCGTCCACGCCTACCTGCTTGGCAATGACGGAAGCCGTGCGGTCGTTGTCACCGGTCATCATCACAGCCTTGCGGATGCCTAAGCCGCGCAGGGCCTTCAACACATCGGCGGCCTCCTCGCGCAGCGGATCAGCAATGCAGATGACACCGGCCAGTTCACCGCCGATAGCCAGATACAAATGGGAATATTCCGGCGGCAGAGTGTCAAATTTATCGCTCTCGCTGGTGGGGATGTAGCAGCCCTCATCCTCAAATACAAAGTGCTGGCTGCCGATGACGACTTTCTCACCGGCTACGCTGCTGGCGATGCCGTGGGCCACGACGTACTGCACTTCGCTGTGCATTTCCTCGTGGTTGATGCCCTTCTGGGCAGCGGCCTGCACAACGGCGTTGGCCATCGAGTGGGGATAATGCTCCTCCAGGCAGGCGGCAATGCGCAGCACATCGTCGGCATTGCGGCCGCCAAACGGCACAACGTCCACCACGGTGGGGGTGGCATGGGTCAGGGTGCCGGTCTTGTCGAACACAATGGTGTCGGCCTTGGCCAGGGCTTCCAGATACTTGCCGCCCTTGACGGTGATGTGGTAGCTGCCGCACTCACGCATGGCAGAAAGCACGGCCAGCGGCATGGAGAGCTTGAGGGCGCAAGAGAAATCGACCATCAGGCAGGAGATGGCGCGGGTGGCGTTCCGGGTCAGGGCGTAGGTGACGACGGTAGCACCGAGGCACCAGGGGACCAGACGGTCGGCCAGAGCCAGCGCACGGTTCTCGGTGCTGGACTTCAGCTTCTCGGACTCCTCGATCATGGCCACGATCTTGTCGTAGCGGTTTGCGCCGCCCTCGGCCCTGGTGGTCAGGACGCACTCGCCCTCTTCCACCACAGTGCCGGCGTAAACGGTGGCGCCGATGGTCTTGCGCACCGGCATGGACTCGCCGGTCAGAGCGGACTGGTTGACCATGGCTTCGCCCTCGATGACGGTGCCGTCCAGCGGGATCATGTTGCCGGAGCGGACGACGATCTCATCGCCGGGGTGGACCTTGGTGAGCGGCATCAGGACTTCGGTACCCTGTGCGCGGACCCAGACCTTATCGACATTCAGGGCCATGCTGCGGGCCAGATCGTCGAGGCTCTTCTTGCGGGTCCACTCCTCCAGCAGGGAGCCGACGTTGAGCAGGAACATGACGGAGCCTGCGGTGGCGAAATCGCCCCGCAGGATGGAGACGCCGATGCTCAAAGCATCCAGCACTTCGACTTCCAGTTTGCGGCGCCACAGGCAGCACACGCCCTTCCAGAGGAACTCGATGGAGCGGAACACGGTGTAGGCAGCGTTGAGCGGGGCGGGCAGGAACAGCTTGCGCAGCACCCGGCCTGCCACGAGGTTATACATCTTTTCCTGATATTCCTGATTGATGCGGCGGCTGTCGGCGCTGGTGACCAGTGCGTCCAGTTCGGGGTCATCGAAACGGTAGGTGCTCAGGGCGGCGACGGCGTCCTTGCGGGAGCCGGTGTAATACACCACCACATCGCCCGTCCGCTCGTAGACCTTGGCCTTGCTCACGGCGTCGTGGTGGTTCAGATAGGCTTCCAGCACATCGGCCCGGTGAAGGGTCATCCGCACATTGCAGACGTGTACCCGCAGGCGGCCGCGGCTCTCATGAAGAATAGTACATTTCATATCAGAATATCCTCTGCGTATTGCAAAAAATAACCATAAAAAGAGCCGCCCACAGGCGGCTCAGAGACTGCAAAATTACTCGTTGGTCTCGGTGGTCTCTGCCTCAGCAGCGTCCTCGATGACCTCAGCCTCAGCCTTGGCAGCGCGGGCCTCGTTGATGGCCTTTGCATCCTCGAGGATGTCACCGGCCTGCTCCTGGACCTTGCTGACGGTCTCCATGGTGGAGTCCTTCATGCGCAGGACAGCAGCGGTGGTCTGGGTGTAGACCTTCTTGGCATCGCTGCTGGACAGCAGCTTGAAACCAGCGGAACCGAACAGGGTGCCGGCAGCGAACAGAGCAATCTTCTTCATATCGACCATAGTAGTATACCTTCCTTTTTATCGTATTCCCTTATGTACCCCAAAGGGCATGGGATAAGTGTTTCTGCGGATATTATAGCGCAGATTTCGGAATTTGCAAGGTTTTTTGACGATGTTAAGACGTATTAACTTTTTACGGGAAGTAGTTTGAAATGTCTATCTTTACGTGTTTTTTGCCGCAAACTACAGTTTGTATTTTCAAACAAACTCCAAGGTGCCGAAGAAATATAACAAAGAGTCTTGCGCTGAGAGGTGCATTCATTGTACAATAAAAAGGTGCGCGATAAAATCGACAGGGCCGGGACGTTCCGGCCTGTAAAAATAAGTGAGGCTGGATATGGAAAAGAAAGATATTCGTGTGCTGGCGCTCGACCTCGACGGCACCCTGACCAATGACCAGAAGGTCGTCACCCCCGCCACCCGCGCAGCGCTGGATGCAGCTGCTGCCAAAGGTGTGACCATCGTGCTGGCCTCGGGCCGTCCCACGGCAGGCATCATGCCGCTGGCAAAGGAGCTGGGACTGGATAAAAAGGGCGGCTGCATCCTCTCGTATAACGGCGGTGCCATCATCGACTGTGCCACCGGCGAGACGCTCTACCGCAAGCAGCTGGATGCAAAGTATGTGCCGCAGCTCTGTGCCTTCGCCAGGGAGCAGGGCGTGGCCATCGTTACCTATAATAAACAGGGTGTCGTTTCGGAGAACCCCGAGGACGAGTGGGCGCTGAAGGAGTGCTTTACCTGTAAGCTGCCCATGCAGAAGGTGGAGGACCTCGCCGCCTATGTGGATTATCCCATCTGCAAGATGCTCATCACCCTCGACCCCGCCCGCCGCGACGAGGTGCTGGAGGCAGGCCGGAAACAGTTTGCGGGCGAGATTGACCTCTACCCGTCCAGCCCCTTCTTCATCGAGGCTGTACCGCTAGGTGTCGCCAAGGACGTGAGCCTCGGCAGTCTGCTGGAAAGCAGGGGTCTGACCCGCGACAACCTTATGGCCTGTGGCGACGGCCTCAACGACCGCTCTATGATACGCTTTGCCGGCGTGGGTGTGGCCATGCAGAATGCAGAGTCCCCCGTCAAGGAGGCAGCGGACTATGTAACTGTCGCCGACAACAACCATGACGGTGTGGCTGAGGCCATTGAGAAGTTCATTTTTTGAAAGGATACCAGACACAAATGCCGCGCAACTTAGTTTTATTCGATTTGGAGTGGAACATCGGCTATCAGCCGTTTATCTTTAATTATCACGGCGTCCAGCAGACGCTCCGAGGGGAGATCATTGAAATTGGCGCCGTCAAGATCGACGAGGACGCCAACGTGCTGGATACCTTCTCCATCCACCTGCGTCCCCGCATCTTCCGCTGCCTGCAGCACCACATCGCCAAAGTCACCGGTCTGACGCAGGAGGACCTCGACAAGGGCGAACCCATCATCCAGGGCCTCCGCCGTTTTATGAAGTGGTGCGGCCCGGACGCCGAGTTCGCCGAGTGGGGCATGGATGACGTGCCGGTGCTCAAGCAGAACCTTTTCCTCTGCAATCTCGACGAGAGCCGCCCGACGGTCTGGTACGACCTGCAGCAGCTCTTTCTGCGGGAGTACCCCCGCAAGGAAGGCGAGGGAATGAAGCTGGAAAATGTCGTCACCCGGATGGGCATCCCGCTGGAACGCCCCTTCCACGACGCTTTGTCCGACACCCTCTATACCGCCGACCTCTGCCGTATGCTCGACCTGCGGGCCGGACTGGCCGCTTATCCCAGCGAGGAGGACACCCTGCGCCAGAGCCTTTGCCCCACGCCGGGCGACTACCGGGATTTCAGGGTCTTCCGGGGCTATCTGGAACAGTCTATGTGGAAGCTGGACCCCGTCATCGGCACGATGGCCTGCCCGGTTTGTGGCACGGCCCTGCAACCGGATGACGTCTGGCTGAAAAAAGGGAGCAGCGGCTGGTACACGCTGTCCCAGTGTCCCGTCTGTAAGGGCCGGGGCGGTGAGGCCGGCCGGGGCGTGTTCCAGAAATACCGGATGTCGCGCCGGGACGGCCTGCACTGGGCCTTCGCCCGCTGCGTCCAGATGCCGGACGATGCAAGCCTGGTCCGCTGGAAAAAGCAGAAGGCCCAGTATCTGGAGCGTCAGCGCCTCAAGGCCGAACGGCAGGCCGCCGAAGCAGAGGCCGCCCGGCACATCTTCTGAGGTAGAAGAATAAAATATCGTGCAGGAAAGAACAACGCTGTTTCATATTGTAAGGAGAGACAGGAAGAAAAAGGCAAAAATGCTCAGATTTTGTTCATATCCCGGTCATAGATGCTGGATATACTAAGAAGAAACATCAGGCAGAAACGAAAGGGATGGTATGAGCACGATGGAAACGACGCTCATCGACTGGCTCCACCAGCTGGGTACGCTGGAATTTTGGGAGGCATTGTTAGAGGGCTTTGAAGGGCTGGGGCCGTTGGTCCCTATCCTGCTGGCGATGGTGGAATCCATTTTTCCGCCGCTGCCCCTCATTGCCATCGTGGCCCTCAATGTTGCGGCCCACGGCGGATTTCTTGGCTTCGTCTACAGCTGGCTCGGTGTGGCCGCAGGCGGCACGGTGGTGTTTTTATTCTGGCGGCGGGTGGTCAAGCGCTTTTTCTGGAAGCTGGCCTCCCGCTCTGAAAAGCTGAAAAAGGCCCAGCAGTGGGTCAGCCATGTGGACACCGCCACCCTCTTCATGCTGGCGGTCCTGCCCTTCACGCCCACGTCGTTCCTGCATCTGGCCTTCGGCATCTCGGACTTTGACGAGAAACGCTATCTGCTCACCCTTCTGACGGGCAAGGCCGTTATGGTGGCCATGATGTCTCTCTTCGGCCAGTCGCTGCTCAGTTCGCTGAAAAATCCGGTGCATCTCATCCTCGCCATCGCCATCTGGGCCGGGATGTACTGGGTGAGCAGGAAATTCTGTAAGAAGCACGATTTGGATCGATAAAATTGCGAAGCGCTTGACTTTTTTGCTGAGAGGGCATATAATAAAAGCAATGAAAGAAGATATTGCTTCATAGGTTTTCACCAATGAGCAGCAAAACGCCCCACGGTACTGCGAATACCGCGGGGCGTTTTGCTTACTAAGGGTTAGTGCTTACCGGCCTTGAATTGCTCGTCAAGCCACTTGCCAATGCAATGAGCCACAACATTGGCTGCGACGGACAGAATGAAAGAAGATAACATTTCCATAGGTTCTCACCCCCTTCCCCAATTTGAATGGAGTCGGAAGGCCGACACCTAAAGAATATCATAAAATTCGACAAAGCACAAGAAAAAGCCGCTGTACAGCTACAAAACTGCACAGCGGCTTTCTGTATATAAAGTTTAGTTCTCGGCCAGATTACCGGTATAGAGCTGGTAATACTTGCCCTTCTTGGCGATAAGCTCGTCGTGGCTACCGCGCTCGATGATGCGGCCCTGCTCCAGGACCACGATGCAGTCTGCGTTGCGGACAGTGGAGAGGCGGTGGGCGATGACGAAGCTGGTGCGGCCATACATCAGGCCGTCCATGCCGCGCTGCACCAGAGCCTCGGTGCGGGTGTCGATGGAGGAAGTGGCCTCATCGAGGATGAGCACCGGCGGGTCAGCAACGGCTGCGCGGGCGATGGCCAGCAGCTGACGCTGGCCCTGCGACAGGTTCGCACCGTCGCCGGTCAGCATGGTGTTGTAGCCCTCGGGCAGGCGCTTGATGAAACCGTCGGCGTTGGCCAGACGGGCTGCGGCGATGCACTCCTCGTCGGTGGCTTCCAGACGGCCATAGCGGATGTTCTCCATGACCGTGCCGGTGAACAGGTGGGTATCCTGCAGCACGATGCCCAGAGAGCGGCGGAGGTCGGCTTTCCTGATTTTATGGATGTTGATGCCGTCGTACCGGATCTTGCCGTCCTGGATGTCGTAGAAGCGGTTGATAAGGTTGGTGATGGTGGTCTTGCCGGCGCCAGTGGAGCCGACGAAGGCGATCTTCTGGCCCGGACGGCCGTAGAGGTTGATGTCGTGCAGGACGGTCTTGCCCGGCACATAGCCGAAATCGACGTCCGTAAAGGTGATGTCGCCTTCCAGCTTGTGGTAGGTGGTGGTGCCGTCATGGTGGGGGTGCTTCCAGGCCCAGATGCCGGTGCGCTCGTTGGTCTCCACGAGGTTGTCGTCCTTGTCGTACTTGGCGTTGATGAGGGTGACATAGCCCTCATCGGTCTCGCTGGGCTCATCCATCATCTTGAAGATGCGCTCTGCACCGGCCAGTGCCATGATGATGCTGTTGGCCTGCATGGACACCTGGCTGATGGGCATATTGAAGCTCTTGTTCAGGGACAGGAACGCCATGACAGTACCCAGCGTGACGCCGCCCATGCCGGTGACGGCCATGGCTGCACCCACCAGAGCGCAGATGGCGTAGCTGATATTGCCCAGCTGAGCGTTGACGGGCATCATGATGTTGGCGAAGCTGTTGGCCTGCTTGGCGCTGTCCTTGAGCTTGTCGTTCAGCTTGCGGAAGCCCTCGAGGGCCTTCTGCTCGTGGGTGAAGACTTTAACGACCTTCTGACCTTCCATCATCTCTTCGATGTAGCCGTTCACTTTGCCAAGGTCGCGCTGCTGTGCGATGAAGTACTTGCCGCTCTGTTGGGTGATCTTCTTGGAGCAGAAGAGCATCAGGGCCACCATCAGTATGGTGACGATGGTGAGCTGCCAGCTCAGCATGCACATGCTGGCAAAGACGGAAACGATGGTGATGGCGCTGGACACCAGCTGCGGGATGCTCTGGCTGAGCATCTGGCGGAGGGTATCCACGTCGTTGGTGTAGACGGACATGATGTCGCCGTGCGGATGGGTGTCAAAGTAGCTGATGGGCAGGCTCTCCATGTGGGTAAAGAGCTGGATGCGCAGGTTGCGCAGGGTACCCTGGGTGACGTTGACCATGATGCGGGCGTTGAGCCATGCAGCGAGGATGCCCACCACATAGATGCAGCCGACGCGCACCAGCGCACCGGCCAGCGGTGCAAAGCTGGGGTCCTGCTGCTGGGTCATGGGGATGATATAGTCGTCGATAAGGGTCTGCAGGAACAGGCTTGCCTGCACATTAGCCAGCGCGCTGACCACGATGCAGATGAGCACGAGGATGCAGTGAGGCAGATAGTGCTGGAACACCTCTGCCATGATGCGCTTGAGCAGCTTGCCCGGGTTCTCGACCTTCGGACGCGGGCCTCCCATGCCGCGGGGGCCGGGGCCATGGACGACTTTTGCTTTCTGTTCTGCCATTACTGCTCACCTCCCTGCTTGTCGAAGTCGCCGCCGCCCTGCGTCTGGCTGTTGTAGACTTCCTGATAGATCGCGTTGTTCTTCAGCAGTTCCTCGTGGGTGCCGAGGCCGTTGATCTGGCCGTTGTCCAGCACGAGGATGCGGTCGGCATCCTGCACCGAGGAAATGCGCTGTGCAATGATGATCTTGGTGGTGCCGGGGATCTCCTCACGGAACGCCTTCCGGATCTTTGCGTCGGTGGCGGTATCCACGGCACTGGTGGAGTCGTCGAGGATGAGGACCTTCGGCTTGCGCAGCAGGGCGCGGGCGATGGTCAGACGCTGTTTCTGGCCGCCGGACACGTTGGAGCCGCCCTGCTCGATCCAGGTGTTGTACTTGTCCGGGAAGCGCTCGATGAACTCATCGGCGCAGGCCAGCTTCGCCACACGGATGCACTCTTCCTCGCTGGCGTTCTCGCTGCCCCAGCGGAGGTTGTCGAGGATGGTGCCGGAGAACAGAACGTTCTTCTGGAGTACCATGGAGACCTCGTGGCGGAGGACGTCGAGATCGTAATCCCGGACATCCACGCCGCCCACGCTGACAGTGCCGGTCTCGGCGTCGTACAGGCGGGGGATGAGCTGCACCAGACTGGACTTTGCGCTGCCGGTGCCGCCGATGATGCCCAGCGTCTCGCCGGGCCGGATGGTGAAGGTGATGTCGTTCAGGACAGGCTGGCCGGAACCATGCTTGTACTTGAAGGTGACATGGTCGAACGCAATGCTGCCGTCGGCCACGGTGTCCACCGGGACCTTGGGGGCGGGCAGGTCGGTGGTCTCGTCCAGCACTTCCACGATGCGGCGGGCAGAGGAAGCGGACATGGAGATCATGACAAAGGCCATGCTCAGCATCATCAGGGCCATCAGGATGTTCATGATGTAGCCGAACAGGGCGTTCAGCTGGCCGGTGGTGATGGAGCCGTTCAGCACGTAGTGGGCACCGAACCAGCTCAGGGCGATGTTGCAGCCGTAAACGGAGACCAGCATGGCGGGGTTGTTGAAGCTCAGGCGGCTCTCGGCGCTGACGAACTGCTTGTACAGGCTCTCGCAGGCGGTGGTGTACTTCTCATTCTCGAAGTGCTCGCGGACGAAGCTCTTGACCACGCGGATGGCGGAGATGTTCTCCTGCACCGAGGCGTTCAGGTTGTCGTAGTTCTTGAACACGCGGTCAAAGATCTTGAAGGTGGGGATCATGATGGAGGCCAGCACCGCCACCAGGAAGACGATGGCCACCACGAACACCAGCGACAACGTGCCGCTGATGGCGGAAGCCATGAGAAGCGCGAAGACCAGATGCACCGGGGCGCGCACGCACATGCGCTCGATCATCTGGAAGGCGTTCTGCACGTTGGTCACGTCGGTGGTCATGCGGGTGACCAGACCGGCCGTGGAGTATTTGTCGATGTTGGAGAAGGAAAAATGCTGGATGTTCTCGTACATCGCGTCGCGCAGGTTGCCGGCAAGGCCGGTGGAAGCCTCGGCGGCGAATTTGCCGGCCAGCACACCCAGCAGCAGCGCAATGGCGGCCACCAGGAAGGTGAGCAGACCGTATTTGATGACGGCGTTCATGTCGCCCTTTTCAATGCCCTGGTCGATGATAAAGGCCATGATGGTGGGCAGCAGAACGTCCATGACCGCTTCCAATGCGGAAATGATCGGTGTCAGGATCGCGGCGCGTTTGTACTCGCCCAGATGTGACACTAATTTTTTGATCATCTGGTAATCCTCCTGTTTTTTGCTTTTTTTGTTTGACAAAGAACAATTCTATACAAAACAATTTAATTGTCAATGCGTTTTTGCAAAGTTCCGAAAAAAGTCATGAAACTCTCAAAAATCGTACGATTCGCGGGGTCACTGCAGGCCCTTGCGCAGCTTGTTCAGCAGGCGGAGCAGCTCGGCGTTCTCCTCCGGGGTGAGCAGGCTCTCCACAAATTCGTCGGTCTGGTGCAGGGCCTGCATGGTCTTTTCACGGATGCAGGCTCCCTTTTCGGTCAGCACCAGGCGCTTGAGCCGGGCGTCCTGCGGTACGCTCTGACGCTCGATGTAGCCTTTGCGCTCCATGAGCTGCAAAATGTTGGTCACAGTGGAGCGGGTGATGGAGAACTCCCGCTCGATGTCCCGCTGGTAGATGGGTTCGTCCCTGTGCCAGAACAGATAGCTCAGGATCCACTCGTGCATCGGGGTCACGTCCTCGACCTCGTTTTCGCGGTGGAACTGGTTGATCTTGCGGAAGATCAGGTTGTTGACCCGGCGCATCTGCGCCGGGATGACCTGCGGCGGCTCCCAGGGGGGCGTCACCGGCGGGCAGCTGGAGTTGATTTTGTCACACATGATGGTTCGTCCTTTGAATTGTTGGATGGATGATTGTTTTGAATAAAACTGTTTGATACGATACCATTCTAACCCTCGCATCCCGGAATGTCAAGAGCGTTTATAAAAAATAAACCCCTCTCCGTCTCGCCGTGCGCCAGCGCTTCCAAAGGAGGAGCTGCATGGCAAGGCAAGAGCGGAGAGGGGGTTCCGTTACGTTTCAGCCTGTGCTTTTTCGATCCATTCGCGGATGACGTCGGGGCGGTCGGTGACAAAGCAGTCCGGGCCGAGAGGCACCAGAGAGCGGACGACATCCTCGGTGTTGACGGTCCAGAACGCGGCCTTGCAGCCGGCATCGTGGAGCTGGTTGACCACCTCCGGGTTGGCGAAGGCGGTGTGGTACTCGCAGCTGACCAGCTCCACCGGAAAACCCAGCGTCCGGACATAGGCGGCGGGGTCTGCCTGCGCAGACAAGGTGGCGAGGATCTGCCGGACCGACATCTGCGGGTAAAGAGCTGCGATGAGGGTCAGCTTGTCCGAAATAACACTGGAGACCATGCCCACCTGTTTTTTCAGGGCGGGGCAGTTCTCCTCGTCCAGCGGCTCGTCCATGCTGTTGACAAGGCCCAGGTCCTGCCAGATCACCGGCGGCGGGAGCATCATGCTGAGCAGGTCGCCCAGGGTCAGGACGCCGATGCGCAGTTCCGGCATCAGCGCCTTGGCCTGCTGAAGCAGGTCGTGACGGAACGAGACGAGGAGCAGCCGGTCTGCGATGCCGGAAGCGTGGATGCAGTCCACGACATGGGGCACGAAGTCCGGGTCGGGGAGGATGGGGGCCTTAAGTTCCAGCTGGACGGTGCAGCCCTCCATTTCTTTGCAGCAGGCCAGCGCTTCGTCCAGAGTGGCCAGTCTCTCGGTGGTGAGGCTGACGCCGTTCCATTTGGTCAGGTCGATGGAGCGCAGCTCACCGACGGTCAGGTCGTAGATCTTGGCGGAGAGCTCGGTGCCGATGTCGATGAGGTAGTCGTGGTGGATGATGAGGCCATGGTCGCGGGTCTGCTGGACGTCCATCTCAACGCCGTCGGCACCGAGGTCGATGGCGTTGCGGAAGGCGGACAGGGTGTTTTCGGGGGCAAGATAGGTTGCCCCGCGGTGTGCAATGATCTCAGGCAAGGTCTTCACCATCGGTCGCAATGACCTTTTTATACCAGTAGAAGCTGTCCTTCCGGCTGCGGGTCAGGGTGCCGTTTCCGGCGTTGTCCTTGTCTACATAAATGAAGCCGTAGCGCTTCTTCATCTCACCGGTGGAGGCGGAGACAAGGTCGATGGGGCCCCAGGTGGTGTAGCCCAGCAGGGGCAGGCCGTCCTCGTTGATGGCCTTTTCCATCTGCTCGATGTGGGCGCGC
>OGHJ01003464.1_pt1 | contig 11467 bp, 9 predicted proteins | sample 1571351 | NCBI WGS metagenome assembly OGHJ01 (sample SAMEA2582037, study PRJEB24529) | metagenome | biome: Human gut stool | place: China | collected 2011 | reverse complement strand
AAATACCGACCTCCAAAGTTAGATTTTTTAGGTCTAACTTTTGGGGGTCGGGTCATTATTCTCGGAGCGTTTTTTATATCAGTTCACTGATTATTGAATTTGAAACAAGAAAACCTTTCGGTGTAAAGCTGATTGACTTGTCCGTAACATTTGTATAGCCGTATTTTTCATACTCTTTAGCTTTTTTGATAATGTAAGAGGGGAGGGTGTATCCGAATTTTTCCTCAAATTCAGAATAATTAAGACCGCTTTTCAGCCTGAGAGAGAGCATAATAAATTCCTCCTCATCTCCGCCAGTACCTTCAAAAGACAGCTTATTGTTATTAAAATCGTCCATGCTTCTTGAATAAAAGAACCTTTTGCCCTCAAAAAATGAGTGTGCAGACGGACCTAAGCCGATATATTCACCGCATCTCCAGTAATTGGTATTATGTCGGCTTTCATAACCCTGTTTTGCAAAATTAGAAATTTCATATTGCTTGTATCCGAGAGAATCAAGCATTTCAACAGCTTTCAGATACATTTCGGCCTGCATATCATCATCGGCAAGCTTAAGTTTATTTTGCACCTTATAAAACGGAGTATTCTCCTCGATTTTCAAAATGTATGATGAAATATGAGTAACTTTGCAATCGGCACAGAAACTGATTGATTTTTCAAGGCTTTCAATTGTCTGATTAGGAATTCCCATCATCAAATCAAGTGAAATATTATTAAATCCCGCACTTTTAGCCCTTTCAACAGAAGTCTTTGCATCATCTATGCTGTGAATTCTCCCAAGCAGCCTTAATTCATCTTCAACAGCAGTCTGCATACCCATTGAAATGCGATTAAATCCACAGGCATACATTTTTTTAAAATCAATAGTTTTGGCGGAGTCGGGATTGACTTCAACTGTAATCTCGGCATTATTTTGAATATTAAAATTAAACTTGATAAAATCAAGAATATCACAAAGTCTGTCTGCACCCAAAACACTCGGCGTACCGCCGCCGAAATATACGGTTGCAACATCTCTTTTCATTTTTTCAGACCAGTATTTTATTTTATCTTTTAATTCAATCACATAATTATCGAAAGCGTTTTCATTTGCATTCCCGCTGAAAAAATCGCAATACGGACATTTGTGCTTACAAAACGGTATGTGAATGTAAAGACCGATAGAATTACTCATAAAAAACCTCATAAATGATTTTGAGGCAGAAACACAAGTTTCTGCCTCGATTTGGAAGGTATATGAAAAAATAGGAAAAATCACATTGAGTCCTTCTGTACCAATATATTACAATATATTTACAAATTTGTCAAGTTTTTGTAGCAATTATTTTTCTCACATTTTCTTCATTCTTTATTGACATATACCATCCAAAAATAGTAAAATATAGAATTGTGGATATACTTAACCTCCGAAGGGAAGAAAGATATGAGTTCATTTAAAGAAGAAATCAGCAAGCGCAGAACCTTTGCGATTATTTCGCATCCTGATGCGGGTAAAACAACACTTACGGAAAAGCTCTTGCTCTACGGCGGAGCAATTAACCTTGCAGGTTCGGTAAAAGGCAAAAGAACCGCAAAGCATGCTGTGTCCGACTGGATGGAAATTGAAAAACAGCGTGGTATTTCTGTTACATCATCGGTTTTGCAGTTTAAATATAACGGTTATTGCATAAATATTCTTGATACACCTGGACATGAGGATTTCTCGGAAGATACCTACCGTACACTTATGGCGGCAGACTCTGCCGTAATGGTAATTGACGGTTCAAAGGGTGTTGAGAAACAGACCATCAAACTTTTCAAGGTCTGTGTAATGCGTAATATTCCTATCATTACATTCATCAACAAGATGGACAGAGATGCAAAAAATTCTTTTGACCTTCTTGAAGACATTGAAAATGTTCTCGGAATTCACACCTATCCCGTAAACTGGCCAATCGGTTCAGGTAAGGAATTCAAGGGTGTGTATGACAGAAATTCTAAGAAAATCCTTGCTTTCACCGCTAATAACGGTCAGAAAGAAGTTGAAAAGAAAGAACTTACGCTTGACGATCCTGCCCTTGAAGATACAATAGGCTACTATCATAAGCAGGATTTGTTTGATGAAATAGAACTTCTTGACGGTGCAGGCGATGAATTTGACCTTGAAGCAGTCCGCAACGGTCAGCTTACTCCTGTATTCTTCGGTTCGGCTCTTACAAACTTTGGTGTTGAACCATTCCTTGAACAGTTCTTACAGCTCACAACTCCACCTCTGCCAAGAGAAACAGTTGATGAAAAGGTTGAGCCTATGTCAGACTTTTTCTCTGCATTTGTTTTCAAAATTCAGGCAAACATGAATAAGGCTCACCGTGACAGAGTTGCATTTATGCGTATCTGCAGCGGCAAGTTTGAAAAAAATATGGAAGTGTTCCATGTTCAGGGCAACAAAAAAATGCGTCTTTCACAGCCACAGCAGATTATGGCTCAGGAAAGAGAAATTGTTGACGAGGCATATGCGGGCGACATCATCGGTGTGTTTGATCCGGGCATTTTCTCAATCGGTGACACAATCTGTTCACCGGGACACAAGGTACAGTTCAGGGGAATTCCTACATTTGCTCCCGAACACTTTGCACTTGTCCGTCAGAAAGACACAATGAAGCGCAAACAGTTCATCAAGGGTACAAGTCAGATTGCACAGGAAGGTGCAATTCAGATTTTCCAGGAGCTTGACGCAGGTATGGAGGAAGTTATCGTTGGCGTTGTAGGCGTACTTCAGTTTGATGTTCTTAAATACAGACTTCAAAACGAATACAACTGTGATATCATTATGGAAACACTCCCATATGAATTTATCCGTTGGATTGTAAACGATGACCTTGATCCGAAAACTCTCGACCTTGCGTCCGATACTAAGAAAATTCAGGATCTTAAAGGCAATCATCTTTTGCTCTTTACAAGCTACTGGAGCATAAACTGGGCGCTTGAACACAACAAGGGACTTGAACTCGCTGAGTTCGGTACAAACTAAATATTTAAAATATCGGAGGATATATGCTGTACGACAAGCTTAAAAATTATTCAAAAAGCGGCATATATCCTTTTCATATGCCCGGACACAAAAGAACGGACATTACAGAAGAGGGTATAATACCGTATAATATCGACATAACCGAAATTCATGATTTTGACAATCTCCATTCACCAAACGGAGTTATTGATGAAATTCAGAAAAAGGCTGCAAAACTTTACAATGCAAAAAATGCTTTCATTCTGATTAACGGTTCAACAGGCGGAATACTTTCAGCAATTCGCTCAATGACAAATCAAGGCGACAAGATCTTAATGGCTCGTAACTGCCACAAATCTGTATATAATTCAGCAGAACTGTTTAATCTCAATGTCGATTACATTTTTCCCGATACAGACAGCAGATACAATATTCTTACATCGGTTTCACCTTGCGATATAGAAGATAAACTTACAAAACACAATGATGAAATCAGACTTGTAATCATAACTTCGCCTACATATGAAGGAGTTGTTTCGGATATAAAGTCAATCTCCGAAATCTGTCACAAACACGGAGCAAAATTACTTGTTGACGAAGCTCACGGAGCGCATTTTCCGTTTTCGGACAATTTTCCCGATGAAGCACTTAACTGCGGTGCAGACGCCGCAGTATTGAGTCTGCACAAAACTTTGCCGTCATTAACTCAAACTGCATTGCTCATAACAAATGACAGCGAGCTTTCTGAAATTTTTGCTGAAAATTTAGCTGTATTTGAAACAAGCAGTCCGTCATATATTTTAATGAGTTCAATTGAAAAATGCCTTGATTTCTGCGAAAACAGCAAAGATAAATTTAAGGAATATTGTTTCAATCTTAAAACGGTCAGAGAAAAACTTAAAAATCTAAAATATCTGAAAATTTATGATAAAAGCGATACTGATTTTGATTATGATATCGGCAAAATTGTAATTTCAACAGCGAATGCAAATATTTCGGGAACAAAGCTTGCCGAAATACTGCGAAATAATTATCAGATTGAAACCGAAATGGCATATTCGGACTATGTAATTGCCATGACATCTGTTTGTGATACTGAAAAAGGTTTTGATATGCTTTCAGACGCTCTGATTTCAATTGACAGCAAGCTTTCAAAAGGAGCCGACGCCGAGCGTGTTTCGTTAAAAAATCTCTATACAGGCAAAAATTTTAACGCCTGCGAGTTGTACAAATTCAACAAAGAAACTATTTCGTTTCAAAATTCGGAATTCAGAACTTCTGCCGAGTATATCTGGGCATATCCACCCGGAATCCCCCTCATCGTACCCGGTGAAATTATAAGCAAGGAACTTATAAATTACATTGAATATCTTTCAGCCTGCAAGGTTGAGATTATGTCAACAAAAAGCGGTATGACGGACAACATAAGCGTAGTTAAAAAAGATTGACAAATCAATGGCTGTGTGATAATATTAAACTAACAAAATCTAACAAGGAGTTTGATTTATTATGAAGAGAATTAAAACTATCGAAACTCGTGACCTCAAGAAGAGCGTTAAGACAGGCGGTTGCGGCGAGTGCCAGACTTCATGTCAGTCAGCTTGTAAAACATCCTGTACAGTAGGAAACCAGAGCTGCGAAAACAAATAAGCAAGGAAACTGTTTGAATAAACGGTGATTATGAGCAATGGAGGGCTGATCGAAGGAGACTTCGGTCTAGTCCTCATTGCACGTTATAGCGTTACCGTTATAGAATGAGAGGTCAAGGATGATACATCAGTATAAGAATAATGGATATAATATTGTGTTAGATGTAAACAGCGGTTCCATTCATGTTGTGGATGACGTTGTTTATGACGTGCTTTCTCTGATGGATGAAGAAAATGCAGATCGCTATGGAGAAGCCGAATTTTCACGTATTGCCGACGTTATTTTGAAGAATGATTATAAAGAAGAAGTTACGAAAGAGGATTTAAAAGACGTCTTTTCCGACTTACAGGAATTAGAAGAGAACGGAACACTTTTCACAAAAGATGTTTACAAAGAAGGCGTCATTGATTTCAAAAAGAGACAGACGGTAGTAAAAGCACTCTGCCTGCATATTGCCCATGACTGCAACTTGGCATGCCGTTACTGTTTTGCCGGTGAAGGAGAATATCAGGGCGACCGCTCTCTTATGAGTTATGAAGTAGGAAAAAAAGCATTGGATTTTTTGGTAGCCAATTCCGGCAGCAGAAGAAATCTTGAAGTGGATTTCTTTGGCGGAGAGCCACTTCTTAACTTTGATGTTGTAAAAAAATTAGTAGCTTACGGCAGAGAAATTGAAAAAGAAAAAGACAAGCATTTCCGTTTCACCTTAACGACAAACGGTGTTTTGTTAAACGATGACATCATTGAATTTGCAAATCAGGAAATGGACAACATCGTCTTAAGTATTGATGGGCGTAAAGAAGTGCATAACCACATGCGTCCGTTCAAAAACGGAACCGGAAGTTATGACTTTATTATTGATAAATTCAAAAAAGTAGCAGAATCGAGAAACCAGCAGAAATATTATGTGCGTGGAACATTTACCCATAATAATCTGGATTTTGTTGAAGATGTGCTGCATTTGGCAGATGAAGGCTTTGAACAGATTTCGGTTGAGCCGGTTGTAGCAGACCCGAATGAACCGTATGCCATCCGGCCGGAAGATATTCCTCAAATCTGTGAGGGCTATGACATTCTTGCAAAAGAGATGCTTGCCCGCAAAAAGCAGGGAAAAGGATTTAATTTCTTCCATTACATGATTGACTTAAGCGGCGGTCCATGTGTTTACAAACGTTTGTCCGGATGTGGTTCCGGAACAGAATATTTAGCGGTTACACCGTGGGGCGATTTGTATCCTTGTCATCAGTTCGTGGGTGAAGAACAATTTTGCTTGGGAAATGTAGATGACGGTGTTGTAAATACGGATATGCGCGATACATTTAAATTGTGTAATGTATATGCAAAAGAGGAGTGTAGGAACTGCTTTGCCAAATTCTATTGCAGCGGCGGCTGTGCAGCAAATGCTTACCACTGCCACGGTGACATTAACAAACCGTATGAAACCGGCTGTGAATTGCAGCGCAAACGTGTGGAATGTGCGATTATGCTCAAGGCAGCAGAAGCCTATGATGAGGAAAATTAGGGCAGCATAACCTTCGTCGTTTCAAAAAGATGGAAATTTTGCAAAAAAAAACTTTGAAATATTTGGAAATACGTTTATAATATGTATAGATAATGGGAATGCTATACAGGTATACAGGAGATAGTGAAAGGAGATTAGTAAAGTGGCTTTTGATATTGGAATTGATTTGGGTACCGCCAGCATATTGGTATATGTAAAAGGAAAAGGCGTTGTATTAAAAGAGCCTAGTGTTGTTGCTTTTGACCGTGACACAAACCGGATTAAAGCAATTGGAGAAGAGGCGCGTCTGATGTTAGGACGTACGCCGGGAAACATTGTAGCAGTTCGTCCTCTTCGTCAGGGTGTTATTTCTGATTACACCGTAACGGAGAAGATGTTAAAATATTTCATTCAGAAAGCGGTTGGTAAACAGAGATTTCGTAAACCGCTTATTAGTATCTGTGTGCCAAGCCAGGTAACAGAGGTTGAGAGAAAAGCTGTAGAAGATGCTGCTTTTCAGGCAGGTGCACGCGATGTAAAGATCATTGAGGAGCCGATTGCAGCTGCAATTGGAGCCGGTATTGATATTGCTCGTCCTTGTGGAAATATGATTGTAGATATCGGTGGTGGTACATCGGATATTGCGGTAATCAGTTTGGGAGGTACTGTTGTCAGTGCTTCGATTAAGATTGCCGGAGATGATTTCGATGATGCGATTGTCCGTTATATGAGAAAGAAACACAACCTGCTGATTGGTGAGAGAACCGCTGAGGATATAAAGATTCGCATTGGTTCTGCTTATCCACGGCCGGAAAGTGTGACAGTAGATGTCCGCGGACGTAACTTGGTGACCGGTCTGCCAAAGACCATTACCGTTACTTCTGAGGAAACAGAAGAAGCATTAAAAGATACAACTTCACAGATTGTAGAAGCAGTACATAGTGTACTGGAAAAAACACCGCCGGAACTGGCAGCCGATATCGCAGACCGCGGAATTGTACTCACTGGTGGCGGAAGTTTGTTGTATGGATTAGAAGAATTGATTGAATCAAAAACAGGAATTACAACGATGACGGCAGAAGATCCGATGACAGCAGTTGCAATTGGTACCGGTCGTTATGTGGAATTTTTAAGTGGAGAAGTGACTATAGGGGATGCTAATTAAGTTTTCCGGTTACAGGTCACAAAAAGAACAGGAGGTATGATATGTTCCGAGGTCTTTATACAGCGTGGACCGGTATGGCAAATGAACAGAAAAGACTGGATGTTATTTCCAATAATATGGCGAACTCAAATACGGTTGGCTATAAAGATGAAAAAGTTGCCAGTCAGGCATTTGACCAGGTGCTTGGAATTAAGATTCGAGACGGCTCACAGGCATATCACAATGAGTGTATTGGAAGTTTAAGCCTTGGCGTAAAAATCGGAGAAACTTATACCGATTATTCGCAGGGTTCGGTCAGACAGACCGGTGGTACATATGATTTGGCATTGAGTGGCAGTGGATTCTTTACAGTGAGTGTAACGGACAAGGCAGGAGAGGTTCATACGCGTTACACAAGAGACGGAAGGTTTCATCTGACGAAAGACGGCCTGCTGGTAGATGCTGATGGAAATGCCGTCCAGGGACAAAATGGAAATATTACCATCGACCCTTCGTCGAAAAACGTATCAATTTCGGCGACCGGACAGATTACGGCAGACGGCGAACTTGTAGATACTCTTAATATTGTTGATTTTGAGGACTACGATTATTTGAAAAAATACGGAGATACTATGTATGAACCAGTGGACGGAGCCACGACCAAAGATGCAGAAGGAGAAATTTTGCAAGGTTATACCGAACAGTCAAATGTTAATGTTGTGCGCGAAATGGTCGATATGATTACTATAACCCGTGCTTATGAAGCAAGTCAGAAAGTGATTCACTCATACGATTCGATGTTAGACAAATCGGTTAATCAGGTAGGAGCACTTAAGTAATAGTTTATTTGGAGGTGGCAGCTGATGATGCGTTCTTTATGGACTGCAGCCAGTGGAATGATTGGCGAGCAGAGCAATCTTGACGTGATTGCAAACAATTTATCAAATATTAATACAACCGGATACAAGACTCAGAAAGCAAATTTTAAATCACTGATTTATCAGAATTTGCAGGCAAAGTCAACGACAACGACCGGAGAACCAAAGCCGGTAGGAGCACAGGTTGGACTTGGTGTCCGTGTTGGCTCAATTTCTTCTGATTTTACACAGGGAGCCTTAAATGCTTCAAATGGCGCGTTTGATTACGCCATTCAGGGCGAGGGATTTTTCCGTGTACAGTTAGCAGACGGAAGTATTGCTTATACGAGAAATGGTCATTTTAATATGTCCATTCAGGGCGACAGCATTGCCCTGACAGACAGTGAGGGAAATCCGGTACTCGATGTAAACGGAAATGCAATTACTGTTCCGAATACATACCGTTCCAGTAAAATTGGCGTTGACCAGTTTGGTAACTTGACTTATCCGGATGCAAATAACAACCAGCAGAATATCGGAATTCAGATTGGGCTGGCATATTTTCCGAATGCCGGTGGGCTTGAGAAAACATCAAACTCGAATTATCTGCAGTCGGAAGCGTCAGGAGCACCTACGGTTTACACGGCAACAGAATTAAATTCGAAAATTGTATCTGGCTACTTGGAGAGCTCAAACGTACAGGCAGCCGATGAAATGGTAAATATGATTATTGCCCAGCGTGCTTACGAAATGAATTCAAAAGCAATCACAGCATCGGATGAGATGCTTCAGCAGGCAAATAATTTACGTTCATGATAAGTAAGGCGAGGTGAGACATATGGCAGTATCTTCAATTGGTGATACTTATTTTACAAATTATTCGACCGAGGCAAACGATGCAGTGTCGCAGAAAATGACAAGCCAGATTCAGGATGCCGAAACGGATGAAGAAATGTTAGATGCGTGCAAGCAGTTTGAATCGTATCTGGTGCAGCAGATGTTTAAATCCATGGAAGAATCTGCAAAAGTATTTTCGGATGATGACGAGGATAACAGCAATGACTACGTTAATATGTTTCAGGACAATTATTTATCTGCCATCGCTGACCAGATGGTAAACAGCGGTCAGGGACTTGGCATCGCAGACAAACTTTACGAATCAATGGTGAACAACAAAGTATAATGCGAAAATCAAAGAAAGAATAAGCCTTTGACGAAAAGAAACACAGTCAAGGGCTTTTTACATATTTAGGAGGCACTCATGGAGGAAAGAAGAGGGTATGTGTCACACATCGTCTATCGCAACGTGGAAAATGGGTACACGGTATTTGAATTGGAAAATCCCGATGAAGATGTGGAGGAAACCTGCGTCGGAAATGTTCCATTTCTAAACGAGGGAGAATATGTATGTGTGAGGGGAGAACTTGTTACGCACCCGATTTATCAGGAGCAGTTGAAGGTGATGTCCTGTGAGGTGCAGGAACCGGATGATGAACTGGCGATGCTCAGATATCTTTCGTCCGGTGCGATTGCCGGTGTGCGTGGCGGACTGGCAAAGCGGATTGTGGATAAATTCGGGGATAAAACCTTTGAAATCATAGAAAAAGAGCCGGAGCGGCTTGCGGAGGTCAAAGGAATTACGGAAAAGAAAGCGCGTGCAATTTCCGAGCAGTTTGAGGAAAAAAGAGAAATGCGCGGAGCCATGCTTTTCTTACAGGAGTATGGCATTTCAAATGCGCTTGCCGTAAAAATTTATCAGACCTATGGCAGCGCACTTTATGAAATTGTCCGTGAAAATCCGTATCGGATGGCAGAAGATATCAGCGGTGTCGGATTCCGAATTGCGGATGAAATTGCAAGAAAAAGCGGCTTTGCGATGGACTCTGCACCGAGAATCCGTGCAGGTATTTTGTATGTGTTAAATGCGGGAACCAAAGAGGGCTATGTCTACATGCCGGAAAAACTGCTTTTACAGGAGGCGGTTTACCAGCTTGGTGTGTCGATGGATCAGCTGATGGATTCTTTAGAAGAATTGGTATATGATAAATCCGTGATTGTGACTGAGGAGCGGGATGTTTACCTGCCGTCCTTATATTATTCGGAAATGAACTGTGCCAGAATGTTATTTGACCTAAATGTGCCGGTGGAGCGTCCGACGAAGGCTTTGGATGAACTAATCTCGCGTGTTGAAAAAAGTCAGGAAATTGTACTCGATGACCAGCAGAAAATCGCGGTGCGAGAAGCTCTCACCAGTGGATTTTTAGTAATTACCGGTGGACCTGGTACCGGTAAAACAACGACGATTAATACATTGATTGCGTGTCTTATGGAAAAAGGGTTGTCGATTTTACTTGCGGCCCCAACCGGACGTGCCGCTAAGCGAATGGCAGAGGCAACCGGTCAGGAGGCACAGACCATTCACCGTCTGTTAGAGTATAATGGAGCGGCGGCAGAACAGGAAAATGTGAGCGAGGAACGCTCGGATTTATTTGGCAGAAATGAGTGGAATCCGCTTGAAACCGACGTCGTAATTATTGATGAGATGTCGATGGTAGATATTTTCCTGTTCCATAATTTATTGAAAGCGATTGCTGTTGGAACCCGTCTGATTTTGGTGGGCGATGTAAACCAGCTTCCGAGTGTGGGACCGGGAAATGTGCTGCGGGATGTAATTAATTCTCACTGCTTTAATGTTGTGAGGCTGTCTCATATTTTCCGTCAGGCAGCGGAAAGTGATATTATTGTAAATGCCCACCGCATCCATCGCGGAGAAGAGATTGCGCTGGATAATCAGAGTAAAGATTTCTTTTGCTTAAAACGGGATGACAGCCATGGTGTGCTTGAAGTGATGCTCTGGCTTGTCCGAGACCGGATGCCAAAATATACGCATTGCACGCCGTTTGATGTGCAGGTCTTGACCCCGATGAAAAAGGGAGAACTGGGAGTTCACCGATGTAACGAAGTTTTGCAGCGGTATTTGAATCCAGAAGCACCAGGGAAAAATCAAATGGAACTTCACGGTGTTTTATTCCGTGAAGGTGACAAAGTCATGCAGATGAAAAACAATTACCAGATTAAATGGGAAATCCGCGGGTACAATCATATGATGATTGAAGAGGGGAGTGGCGTGTTTAATGGCGACTGCGGAATCATTACCGAAATTGATACATTCAATAAAGAGGTGACGGTGCGTTTTGATGATGAAAAATATGTTACTTATCCGCAGGGAAATCTGGATGAACTGGAACTGGCGTATGCCATTACCATACATAAGTCGCAGGGAAGCGAGTATCCGGCGGTCGTGATTCCGGTCTGGAGCGGACCGC
>OGHJ01003460.1_pt1 | contig 11472 bp, 8 predicted proteins | sample 1571351 | NCBI WGS metagenome assembly OGHJ01 (sample SAMEA2582037, study PRJEB24529) | metagenome | biome: Human gut stool | place: China | collected 2011 | reverse complement strand
AGTTGCAGCATATTTATTGCTAAATGTCAGTGAAAAGGTTGCTCAGAATGAGCGAACATTATTTACATTTATTTCCAATGATGAGCCTCATAGTATGGCGAGATTTGTGAATGAACATAACATAGATATGGATTGGAATATTGGAGCAGACCTGATTTATGACTATTTTAATTCATTATTTAAAAAGGAAGTAACCAATGAATATGTTCATAATATTTGGCTTAGTGCAGAATATGCCATCGACAAATGTGAATCTGATGATCAGAAAAAAATAATTAAAGCATTAGCTGTAGTTCTTATAGTAAATAAAGAAGATGAAATACCGGCAACAGAAAAATATTTGAAATTATGCGTAAATACATCTGAACCAGAGCAAGCAATTCAGTTTCTTAAAGAGAATGAATATATATATAGAAAACACTCAACTGATTCATATGTTTTTAAAACACGGGCTGGATCAGAACTAAAGGCTGAAATCAGAAAACAAAGAGAACTCAAAGGTGATAATATAAATTATTCTAAAGCATTATTAGATGTTACTGGTAAATATTGTGTCATACCTAGAAAATATAATACAGATAAGATGATGACGCGATATTTTATACATGAATTTATGTATGTAGAGGATTTTCTTGGAATTAACTCGGCAGAAGCATTGATAGGCGAGGATACATTAGATGGAAAAGTAATCACATTATATAGTTTTACAGGAATAAAACAAGAAGTAGTAAAAAGACATTTGCTTAATTTAGCAGACAAGCGTTTAGTTGTAGTATGCCCTAAGAGAGGATTAAAAGCACAAAAACAATTAAAGGATTATGAAATTATTAGGGAATTAAGAGACAATCAAACATTCACAAACAACAATGAAATACTAAAAAAAGAATTGCCTTTATTGTTAGATGATTTGACTGTTGAATTAGAGCAGATAATTAGTTCAGTATATGAAGAAGATTCTGAAGCAAGAGTATTATATTTTAATGGTGAAAGTGTAAAAAATGCAAAGGCAGGGAATGAAGAAAGTGCTGTTAATGAATGTTGTTTGCAGTTATATACCAAAAGTCCGATAATCAATAATGAAATGGTAAATAGAGCATCTATTACTACTGCACAAACAAAAAAAGCTAGAATTAATATCATTCAGGCTATCCTTTCTCATTTAGACACGCCAGATTTTTATATCGGGTCAAATCAAGAAGCTACGGTGTATAGAGCATTGTTTGATGTGACTGGTATAACTAAGGGAACTCCTAAAGAAGATATTCAACTTATTATTGACGAGATAAATGAATACGTAAATTATTGTTGTGACTGTAAGATCCCTCTTAGCTGTATTATAAATAAGCTTACAAAAGCACCGTATGGTGTTAGATTAGGAGTTTTACCATTCTACATTGCGTATGTGTTTGCTAATCGAAAGGAAGATATTATTGTATATTTTTCAAATAAAGAAATGCAGTTAACTCCGGATATAATTGTCAATATGTGTGAGCATCCTGAGGATTACGCGGTTTATGTTTCAAAAGAAGATTTACAAAAGGAAAAATATATTTCTGAATTAAATTTACTTTTTCAAGTGGAAGATAATCGAAATCTTTCAACAAACAGAATAAAAAATATTTTTATTTGTATGCAGAGATGGTTCAGAGCTCTTCCTCAAGTAACTAGAAATACAACGAATTTAGATATGTATGTTGAAGACGAAGCTATGATTAGAGCTATGAAGTATATAAAAAAGGCAATGCAGAAAATTGAGTATAATCCATTTGAGATTTTGTTTGTTGAATTTCCTGAAGCATTTGAAGCAGAGTCTTTAGAAAAAACATATAAAATCATGGATGATTGCAAAACATACTTTGATGATTATTTTAGATGGATTGAAGAACAAACAATCACAGCAATTTACAAGATTTGGAATCCAAAACGAAAACAGGACTTATTTCATACATTAAAAGAATGGTATGAAAATCAAAGCAAACGATCAAAACAAGGGCTTTATAATGGAAGAATGACAAACTTTATGTCCTGTCTTGAACTTATGAATGTTTATAGTGACCAAGATGTGGCAAGTAAAATTGTAAAAGCAGTTACTGATGTTTATATTGAAAACTGGAATTCTGGTGCGCTTGAAGAGTTTGTTGATGCCTTAGAAAATGTAAAGAAAGAAATTGAGTCAATTCGAGATGAATCAGTATCAGGAGAATTAGAACTAGTTTTCACCGGAAGAAATGGAGAAAAAATAAGCAAATTATATAGTCATGCTGACGAAAGTACCGGAAGTGTATTAAGAAATATTATAGAAGATACATTAGAAGAATATGATGATTTAAGTGTAAATGATCGTGTGTCAATTCTTCTTGAAATGATTGAAAAAATAATTAAGTAAGGAATGATATTATGGTTTATCTAGATAATGCAGCAACAACATTTCCAAAACCTGAAAGTGTTTATGTTGCAATGGACAAAATAAATAGAGAAGGCTCAGTAAATGCTGGACGAGGTTCATATAAACTTGCCCAAAATGCCAGTGAACTAATTGTTGATACTAAAATGAAAATCCGGCAATTGGTTCATTTAGATATTTCCGCAGCTGTGATATTTTCACCGTCAATTACAATTGCTATGAATCAGATTATTAGCGGATTACACTTACGAGAAAATGCGGTGGTATATGTATCACCATATGAACACAATGCGGTTGCAAGGAGTTTATTTAAATTATCAAAAGAAATAGCATTAGTAATAAAAGAACTTCCTTTAGACGATAATTTAGAAATTGATGTTGAAAAAATGAAATATGAATTTTCAAAAGATAAACCAGATGCTGTATTTTGTACTCATATTAGTAACGTAACAGGTTATATTCTTCCTATTAAGGAAATATTTGCAGAAGCTAAGAAACATGGAAGTATAAATGTTTTGGATTCAGCTCAGTCAATGGGGTTAATTGAACTTAGAGCAGATTTAATAGATGTAGATTTGATTGGTTTTACAGGACATAAAACATTATATGGACCATTTGGCATTGGTGGCTTCATAAATGTGTCTGGAGTTGATTTGGATACGTTTATTGCAGGTGGAACAGGCAGTGATTCGTTAAATCTTGAAATGCCTTCTGGAAAGGAAAGTAAATTTGAATCAGCAAGTACCAATATTATAGCTGTTGCAGGGTTGAATGCTGCACTTGTTAACTTAAATCAAAAGGAACATTTAGCATATGAACAAGAACTTACATCCTATTTGATTGAAAAGTTATCTTTAATTAAAGGTATAAAACTGTACCTTCCAAGTAGTACAGAAAAACATGTCGGAATTGTATCATTTACACTTGATGATATGAACTCAGAAGATGTTGGAATAATTTTAGATGAAGACTTTAATATAGCTGTTAGAACTGGTTACCATTGTGCACCATATATTCATAAGTATTTGCGTGATGAGAGGTTTTTGGGAACTATTCGAGTTGGTTTAAGTCAATTCACAACAAAAAGTGACATTGATCAATTAATAGATGCCCTAGAAGAAATAAAGGAGTAAGAATATGGATCATAAAGTATTAAAAGAATACATGATGCAGTTTTCTACAGAAGAATTAAAACAATTCTTAGGAACAGAATTAGTTGATTCATTACTAGAATGGAATAGTGAAAATGAAGCGTTTGCATCTAAGAGTCGTTTAAGTGATATGATTTTATGTATCTACGGTCTTTCAGTATTGAAAAATAAAGACTTTCGATTACGATTGTTAAAATCATTTCCACCTCAAGAAATACTTGAATTTAGAGTAGAGTTACCAAAAAAGTATTCAAATTGTGAGGATCTTAGTATTTTGGTTGAAGCGGTAGCCAATGTTAGTTGGAAAGAATCCGATATCAACAGACATTTGTTACGACTTTTATCATACTCTGCTAACGAAGTTTTTGAAAAGAAGAAGCAAAATGGCGAAGCAGAAGAAGAAATTGTATCAAATGAAAAGTTTTATGAGTTGCTTGATTATCAGTATATTATTAGGCAGAAAGCATTAAATATTCTTAGTTCTAATTATGGGTTACAAAGATTTTTGATTCATATGCCAACAGGTACAGGAAAGACAAAAACAGCAACACATATAATTTGTCATCATTATAATAATAATCTTCGCAAAAAAGGTTTGATACTTTGGGTTGCTCATACTACTGAACTATTAGAACAAGCCTATGGAACATTTTGTAGTGTTTGGAGAAATATAGGAAATGGCTCAATACATACGTATAAATTATGGGGAGATTACAATATTGAAATTCCTCAAGATGGTTTTAATGGGTTTATGGTATGTGGAATTCAAAAGCTTCAGGGGATACAGAATAACAATATAGAGTTGTTTCAATCAATTGTTAGAGATACAAGGTTATTAGTGTATGATGAAGCACATAAAGCTTCGGCCACAGAGACAAGAAATACTATTGAAAAAATAATGACAAGAGTTGGTGGATTAGAAGATAGAGCTCTTATGGGACTTTCTGCAACTCCTGGAAGAACAACAGTACAAAGTTTTGATAATAATTTGTTGGTTTCTATGTTTGGAAATAAGATTATAAGCATTGATACGAAGTTAATGAATGCAGTTAATCTTTCGGTGCAGGAAGCTGCTAATACTGATGTTGAAGAGGATGTAATTAAATATTTCCAAAAAAGAGGCGTTTTATCAAAAATTATAAAAGAAGAATTAACTTATCCAGAAAGTCTTTCAGATGAAGAAATTAATAAAATCCGAGTAGTTGCATATTCCCAAGGATATGATGACTTTTCAAAAACAGCATTGGAAACGATAGGAAAAAATAAGAGCAGGAATCTTCGTATTATGCAAAAACTTCGAGAACTTAACTCGGAAAAGAAACCTACGATAGTGTTTGCGTGTTCTGTGAAGCACGCACAGTTATTGTCAGCTATGTTAACCTTAGAAGATATTCCAAACGCAGTTGTTTACGGAGATATGCCAGCATATGAACGAACAACCGCAATCTCTAGGTTTAAAGATACAAAGGATAATATGAATATTATAATTAATTACGAAGTATTAACTACGGGATTTGATGCTACTAATATTGAGTGTGTATTTATAGCAAGACCTACTCAGTCGGTTGTTTTGTATAGTCAAATGATTGGAAGAGGTCTTAGAGGTCCGCAAATGGGTGGAAATGAAACCTGTTTATTGGTTGATGTAAAAGATAATCTAAAACAATATGATGAAAATATGGCATTTTCACATTTTAATAATTATTGGGGTGCATAGGAGGAAATCATGGCAAAAGATATATTTGTAATTAAAACAATGGGGGACGCACTTCGTAATACTGGATATAAAAATATTGAGTGTGCGATGTCCGAAATTATCGATAATTCTGTTGAGGCCAAAGCAAAAGATATTATTGTGATTGTATCGGAAGAATATAATCCTAAAACAGGAAGAAATAATATTTCGGAGATAGCATTTTTAGATGATGGAAATGGTATGACATATGAAAAAATAGAAGGTTGTCTTGGAATTGGATATTCAACTAGAACAGACAGAAGAGGAATGGGACGATTTGGCGTTGGATTACCGCAAGCTTCACTTTATGCATGTCCAGCTGTTGATGTCTATTCTTGGCAAGATGGATATGATAAATGTAGAAAAGTTTTTCTTGACATTAATAAGATTAAAAATGAAGAACAGACAGAAATTGAAGATCCAATTGCTTCACAAATTCCAGATAAATATAAAAAGTATCTTAAATACAAGGTTGTCTCAGGTAATGGAAATAAAGAATATGATTTTACTCAACATGGAACATTTGTATTGTGGAAGAATTGTGATAGAGTTGTTCCTAAAACAGTGAATTTCTTGTTTAAGAAATTGGATTTTTCATTAGGGCAAAAATTTAGATATTTTATTAGCGAAGGGACAAGCAGTATACGATTAGTACATCATGAGAATCCAGACTTTATGCGTGAGATTATGCCGAATGATCCATTAATGCTAATGAAAAACAATTATGTATTAGGAAATCCGGATAATCCAGGAATAATTTCACCAAGGATTAATGCGGATTGTACTACTCCTGTATTTGAACCATATACTAATGCAGATTATCCTAATGGAATCATTCCTTTTCCAATAAAATATATTGATCCGGTTACAATGGAGATAAATGAATCTCAAGTTGAAATAAAATTTTCAATTGTGAAAAACATTTTTTATGATAAGACTGCTATTGCAGGAAATCCAGGTCAAACATCACTCGGAAAACATGTAAAAGAACTAGAAGGAATATCAATTGTTAGAGCAAATAGAGAAATTGATTTTGGACAATTTGATTTTTATGAAAATGTCAATCAACCGGAACATAGATGGTGGGGATGTGAGATTAGATTTAATCCAGAACTTGATGAAGCATTCGGCGTAGCTAATAATAAGCAGCATGTCGAATTAAGACGTGTTGAATTGAATGATTATATTGATGAAGAAGTAAAACCTGTTTGGGCTCAGTTGTATGATATCATTCACGACACAATTTCTGCCATGTATGCAAAAAACAAAAAAACCAGAGAAAATGCGAGAACGGTGCAGGATATTATTCCTCCAACTGCTCAAATTATTAATTCTGCAGAAGAAAACGAAGAAGATAGACCTGATAGTGCAAGTGGAGAAATTAGACAAAACACACCGATTGAACAACTTGTAGAAAAAACAAAAGAAGAATTGAAAGACCAGGGAATAGAGAATCCTACAGATGATGATATAAATAGCTATATGAATAATAAAGTAAATGTGGTCCATAAAAATTTAGGAAAGACAGCTGGATTATTTGATTATTCGTTTGAATTAGGAAGTTGTTTAGTTACTTTTAATATGGATCATATCTTCTATAAAACAACATTAAGCAATATTTTTGAATCTACGGATGTAAAAACTGCGTTTGAATTATTTGTTGCATCACTTGTAAAAGCAGTTGATGAGACAAAAAAATCACAGGAAGAGCAAAATGATAATTTAATTGCTATTTGGAATGAAAAATTACGAAGATATATTAACGAGCAACAAAATTTTGCCAAGAAGTAGGGTGAATAGATATGTCAATCTTATTTTCAAATGAAATAATGGATTCAATAAAAAAAGAATTACAAAGTGCCACTACATCTGTACAAATAATTACAGCTTATTGTAAAGAAAAATCCTTCAACTATCTTAATTCATTTATAAATAATGATGTCAAAGACAAGAGAATTCTTATTAGATTTCGAATGGATGATGTATTAAAAGGTAGTACAGATTTTAGTGTTGCAAAAAGTGGATTAAAACATGGATGGAAAGTATATATACGTTTTGATTTGCATGCAAAAACGTATATTATTGACAACAAAAGAGGACTTGTTGGAAGTGCAAATGCAACAAATTCAGGTTTAAGTATTGGGAAAAGCGGAAACATGGAAATGGCAACTCTTGTGGATGTAGAGCCACAAGACATAGAAAAAGTAAACAAACTCTTTTATGATGCTATAGAAATTGATGACTTGTTATTAGAAAAGTTGCAAAGACAATTAGATCAGATTAAATCTTTTGAAGATGGAGTCAATTATAAATGGGATAAGTCAATAACTGCTATGTTTAACCCTCACATAGATACACTGTTTTCATATGAATTACCCGAAGATTTTATATTACAAGAAGGGGAATATTTTTCATTTATGGATGAAACCTTTTCGGGAGATTTTGAAAAGCTAAAAGAAGCCTTTAGATGGAGTAATGCATATTTGTGGTTGCTTACTGTTTTAAAAGAAAATGAAGGTTGTTTATACTATGGTGTATTGTCAGAAAAATTACATAATGCTATGGTTTCAGATCCCAAGCCTTATAGAAGGGATGTAAAAAAAATGTTGTCTAATTTACTTCTGTTGATTCAGGAGTTGAATATGGAAGAAATTACAATTGATAGACCTAATTATTCTCAACGAGTTAGATTAACAAATTAAAAAAACTTAAAGGCTGCGGTAATGCAGCCTTTAAGTAAGTGCAAAATAATTCGACGGTAAGTGTAAAATAATTCGTAAACGCAAAATAGCGAGTACCTTGACAGTAAGTGCAAAATAATTCGACGGATTGTGTTGCCCTAAAAATTAATCCATAATAATCATTAGAGAATGCAAGCATTTCACTTCATTTTCTCTTGCTGGAAATGATAGATGCGAGCATTTTACTTTATTCAAATTATGGAGGTGTGCTCATGAGAAGCAAAAGAATACCTGCCGAAGAACAATACCGTCTCATCATGGAATGCCGTCAAAGTGGATTGACAGATCATCAATGGTGTGTGGAACATGATATCAAGCCAGGAACTTTTTACAACTGGGTAAAAAGACTGCGTCAGAAAGGTTGTGTGGATTTGCCGGCGTCAACTGGACGCACCTATCGCGCACCAGAAGGCCAGGAAGTTGTCAGAGTGGAGTTTCATGATACTGACCCGATTCCTTATGAACAGCCATTAAATGTAATTCCGGCAGCTACGGAAAGGAATAACTTTTCTGTAGCAGAGTCAATGAAGCTGTCTGTAGGCAGCTTTCATCTAACAATACCAAATGGAACAGATCCTCAGCTTCTGGCTCAAACGCTTCGAATTGTGAAGGAGCTGGAATGTTAGGGGATATCACAGCCGCCGATGAAATCTATATCGTAACAGGCAGAACGGATATGCGGAAATCCATTGACGGGCTGTGTGCTATTGTAGAGGATCAACTCCATATGGATCCAAGGCGAAGTGCCCTGTATCTTTTCTGTGGAAAACGTTGTGACAGGATCAAAGCTTTGCTCTGGGAATCTGACGGATTTGTGCTGCTGTATAAACGTATGGAAGTTCAGGGCAGGTTTCGCTGGCCCAGAAATCAGCTGGAAGTAAAACAATTGACCTGGCAGCAATTCGACTGGCTCATGTCCGGGCTTGAAATCGAACAACCAAAGGCATTCAAACCTACGGAATGATCGCGTAAAACATCTATGCCAGCCAACAGAAACGGAGGGGCTTTTCATCCTGTATCATGTCTGAAATCCCTTGTAAATGCTGGGTTTTCTGCTTCTTTTTCATTGCTTTTTATGGTATAATAAGAGCAGTGAAAAAGGAGTAGAAAACATATGGCTGGTAATTCAAAAGATTCAAAAATCCTTGCGTACAAGGACATGATTAACCAACTGAATAAGACGATTTCCACACAGACAGAACTGATCCAGTCTTTACAAAAAACATTGGAAGCAGACCGGCTGGAAAAAGAAAACCTTCGTCAGCAGATTGAATATCTCACGAAGAAACTTTTTGGTACTTCCAGTGAAAAACGGAAAGATATCGATGGCCAGTTGAATCTTTTTGATGAAGCCGAGCAGGAAGCAGATCCAACATAGGAACGGGAACTTCCTGATGACATCACTGTTCCGGAACATAAGAGAAAAGCAAGACGGACACATGCTGATCTCTTTAAAAATGTTCCTTCCTGCGACGAGATCATTTCTCTTCCGGAGGAGGAGCGAAACTGTCCAACCTGCGGAACGCAGATGGAATGTATTGGGAAAGAATTCGTCCGCCATGAATTTCGTTTTACCCCTGCCAAGGGAAAAGTAGTAAATATCTATCGTGAAACCTATAAATGCCCGGAGTGTGCCATATCAGAGGAACATCCGGATGATCAGACATTTGTCAAAGCCCCTGTTCAGGAACCATTGATCCCGGAAAGTTATGCATCGGAATCCGTTGTCGGATGGGCAATGCACCAGAAGTACCAGAATGGTCTGCCGTTAAACAGGCAGGAAGAGGACTGGAAGCAACTGGGTGTCCCATTAAGCCGGGCTACGCTTGCTAACTGGATCATTTACTGTGCCGAGAATTATCTCCGTCATGTTTATGATTATTTTCACCGTCAGTTACGGATGCGTAAATATCTGATGGCAGATGAAACCCGGGTTCAGGTACTGAATGAGCCGGAGCGTAATCCTGAAACGGATTCCTGGATGTGGCTCTTCCGCAGTGGAGAAGATGGACTTCCGCCGATCCTGCTCTACCATTACACAGAGACAAGGGCAAAGTTCCATGCAGCATCTTTCCTACAGGGGTTCAGCGGATATCTGGAGACAGATGGATACCAGGGTTATAATAATCTGCCGGATATCAAACGCTGCTCTTGCTGGGCACATGTGAGACGTTACTTCACAGATGCCATACCGAATGGGAAAGAGTATGATTACAGCCTTCCGGCAGTGCAGGGAGTACAGTTCTGTTCCAAGCTGTTTGATTGTGAGCGGTACTCAAAAGCAAAAAATCACACTGCGGAGCAGAGAAAACAATTTCGTCTTGAAAAGGAGAAGCCGATACTGGAGGCATTCTGGAATTGGCTGGATCAACAGCGCCCAAACAAAGGAACCCGTTTGGCGAAAGCGGTAAACTATGCCCAAAATCGGAAAGACACCCTGATGACTTATCTGGAAGACGGTCATTGCAGTTTGTCCAATAATCTTAGCGAGAATGCAATCAGGCCATTCACTGTCGGCCGGAAGAACTGGCTGTTCAGTGCCAGTCCGAAAGGAGCTGCCTCCAGTGCTATTGTGTATACAATGGTTGAGATGGCAAAAGCGAATGATCTGAATACCTATAAATATCTGACATATCTCTTATCACAGCGGCCAGACGATAAAATGTCAGATGAACAGTTGGAACAGCTTGCCCCATGGAGCGAGACTGCGAAAACGAACTGTCAAAACTAAACTGGAGTAAAACGCTTGCATCTATCATTTTGGTGCAAGCGTAATTCATGAGTAACGTAGCAATATTTTGCGCTTACCTCCTTTCTGCACATTCCGCTGTAAATAATTATAAAAAAACACCTCAGATTTCTCTCAAGTGTTTTTCAGTCTACAGTTAAATTCTCCAAACTTAACAATGTGCTTCACAAATTTTTTCTCTTGTTCCTTAATTTTTGAAACAAAAATAAGTTAAATCAACACATTCCCTTTTACCAATTTTTGAACACATCAGTTAATACATAACCAAGTTTCATTTCATAATCTTCAATTGATTTAATTACAAAAGCATAATAAGGGACATCCAAATTGCCATCTATTCCCTCTAAAATTGACTGTTTATATTTTTCTCTTGTACCTTCTATCTTTTTATCAAAATCTACATCACCTTTAAAACAGCCAATATGTATAAATGCATCAAAAACATTGTTTCCACTGTTAATTACTTTTTCTCTACATTTTTTATTCGTTGTTTGAATCTCTTTACTTGACAATGTTTTTTTACATTCAATAGCAATAAGTTTCAAGCATGACTCTTTTTCCACCCCTAGAACTACATCTATTTCTCTAATATTATCCTCATTTTCATCGGCAAAAAAATTAAATTTTTTCCCCGGTAATATGTATTTTACTTGACAAGCATCAATACTCATTTTTCTTATTATTTCTACAGT
>OGHJ01003457.1_pt1 | contig 11478 bp, 10 predicted proteins | sample 1571351 | NCBI WGS metagenome assembly OGHJ01 (sample SAMEA2582037, study PRJEB24529) | metagenome | biome: Human gut stool | place: China | collected 2011 | reverse complement strand
GTGCTGGCCGCGCCATAGGCGCAAGCACCGAATGAGAAAACTCAAAAAAGTGGCGTTTAGCCACTTTTTTGACACTCTGAATCCCCCGACCATTTGGTAGGGGGCTTATTCATTCCGCTATTTGCTTACCTTATCCCTAAGAAGTGCAGTATGCTCTGCCATATCGTCATATCGCCGGTCTTGGGAGGCACTACGACCACCACAGGGACGGAGGGAGTGGGGTCATAATGGGTATGGCCGCCACCTCCGCCGGAAACGGTATAGGAAACCGTGGGCTTGTTGAAGGTTTCATCCGCGCCCATATCGCCGCTGCTGTTCTTGGGACTCAATACGGCGGAGTTATTGGTATACAGCCCTTCGTAATTCTTGGAGCCATCCGCATCATAAGTGCCGTATGTGCCAGGAGCGGTCTTGGGATTGGTCAGCTTGACCTTGTAGGTAAGCTGTACTGGCGCAAAATTGGAGACCGGGACGTTGATATCCCATACAAAGCACTCGTCGCTCGCACCGTCAGTTCCCTTAGCATAATAGTGGAGTACGAAAGGTGCCTCCGCCTGATTTGCCGCCACAACACCGTCCGATGTAAACAGGTAGCGCGCCGTTTCATGCTCATTAAGGCTCTCAGTCTTAGCGGATACCGCATATGCTGTTTCGTCAACCTTTAGGGAAAGATTAGCCGCGCTGTTAATAAAATCAAAATCATAATCGGCAGTTTTCCCCATCCTATCGGTTACGGTAGAACCCGGGCCCACAAGATACAGGATATTATTCCTTATTTCACTGAAATCAACCATCTTACCGCCTGCCAGATAATTCATAAAGCTGGGGCCCCAGGGATAAGTCGTGTCCGCGCCGCTGTCGGCCGTCATGGCATAACAGTTATATCCTGCTTCCTTTGCCTCCTGATATACCTCATTGGTCAAATACAGAGCCTTATCGATGGAGTTTGCGTAATTCTTGAAAGTATCATCCTGCGGAGTAGACTTTGTTGCTGTACCATTATAGGAATACTCATATTCAGTTCCCTGAGCCTTGATCTGATTGCCAACATTGATCAGCCAAGCATCCCAGTCGGTAGGAGGATTATTGTTTCCATATTTTGAATTCCAGTTATCGGGTCCGGCCCAGTTTTTCCATTCATCACCCCAAAAGCTCCATGCGGTGACAGTCGGCTCAGCATTATACATATAGGTGATGCCGTCGCTGACAAAGATCAGATATTTGCGGTTGTTTTCCACGGATTTATCATCGTCAAGCATCTTTTTGCCAGCCAGCAGACCCGCATGGGTATTTGTACCGCTCTTTACCTCCTGTTTAATAGCCGCTTCGATACCATCATACTCTGTAGCCAAGTTGAAGAATTTGCCATCATTCGCTACATTCGCTACCTTATTAAAGATTACCACGCCCACCTTCACGGTAGCACCTGTTTCTTCAACATGCACCTTTAACTTTCCGAGCATATCAAGAGCCTGTTGTTCCAATTGTGCGCTGGTTGATTTATCCAGAACAAATACTATATCGGATACAAGAGGTTCCTCTGCACTGGGTAAAGACAGTGTAACCTTAGACTCATAATTTGCATCAAGGTTTGTGGCGGTCTTTGACTTGGAAATATCCCATTTTTCCGGAGCAGCAGCCGCCATCGCCGGTACCGCCGCCAGCACCATAACAAGCGCTAAGAGAATCGCAAGTAATTTTTTCATAGTACACTCCCATCATAACGTTATTGTTAATATTGAACGTGTTTTCGTACCGTTATTTACATGCTACCACACATGCAATCTATTTGCAATTATTTTTGCAATCAAAAAATGACGAACAATGTCCTTTTATGTCGCTTCTTGCAATTAGCACACAATTTCTTTGTTTATTATTTAGACGTTACAATGCAAAATATAATTGAAAGGCAAGAGAAAGGATATTGCTATGTCATTTAAGATCAAACCCGCACCATCGAGCGATACTGTCACCAAGACCTTCCGCATGCCCGCCGACATGATGGATTATCTTGACAAGCTGGCGTGCAAGCACAATCTATCCCTCAACGCTCTGGTGATTCAGTGCCTGCAATACGCCATAGACAATCTCGACGCTGATGATGAGGGTTAAAACAAAAAAAGCACATAAAAAAGCAGCGATTTATATTCGCTGCCTTTATTTTTAGCTATCTGGGGCTTTTTGTTTACAGGCCGAGCTTATCCGCTATGGCGGTCATCTCCTCCAGCGCAACATCTATTAGGTCGTCCAGTGTAAGGCCCGTATTAACTATGGCGTTCATGTATTCCCGGTTCGCTCCCGCGGCAAAGCGCACCTCCTTGAAGCGTTTTACAACGCTCTTGTGCTTTACGCTGGCAATCTTTTTATCCGGGTATATCTGTGCCACAGACTTGCAGAAGCCGCTCATTGGGTCTGCCGCCAGCAGAGCGTATTCTATTGTGGTACCCGCCTTTTTTCCACAAAGAGGGTTGTGAGCCATTATGGCCCCCTCAAGCACAGGGTCGTTCACGCCGTTCTCATGCAGTATATTCACGCTGGTGGGGCCGTGTACCTCCGGGTGGTTGCGCCAGTCGCACTGCTCCTCATCAAGGTCGTGCAAAAGGCCGGCGATGCCCCAATACTCTACGTCCTCAGGCGCAAGGCGCTTGGCCAAGCCCCGCATTATGGCTTCAACTGCCATGGAATGCTGAATGTAGTTCTCGCCCTTCATGTACTTGTGCAAAAGCTCGTATGCCTCTTCTCTGTTCATAGCCATTCTCCTCCTTGATATTTTTAATTTAGTATACCCTCTTGCCGTGGCTGAAGCTGTTTTTAGCCCAGTCGCTCCAGCCGCTGACCACTACCTGCCCCGCAGAGGAGGAGGCATGTATGTATTTTCCGCCTCCCAGCCATATTCCGGTATGATAAATGCGCGTTCTGCCGCTGTTCCAGAAGAACAGCAAATCGCCGGGGCGCAGATCGCCGGTGGAATAGACGGTTTCCCAGCTGTCAATTACGGCATAGCTCTTTGCGCTCATACGGCCCACCTTTACGCCGTTGTTGACGAGGCAGTAGTATACGAGACCGCTGCAATCGAAGCTGTCCGGGCCCTCATCCGCCGTGATATAGGGTTTTCCCTGCTGAGCCATGGCCGTGGCGATAAATCCGTCCACACTGCCGGTAGCGGCGGAAACATTGCCGCCTCCGCCCGTCTTGGGGGTGTTTTCGATCTGCGCGCCGGGGTCGGCCGTCTTGGTAGTGCCTATGCTTTCATTCCCAACCTTGGGCGTAGCGCTGATCTTGGGCGTTTTCGCCGGCTTGGCCGTAGGAGTGGACTTGGGCTTGGGCGTAGGCGAAGGGGTTGGATCCACCTTGGGCCTTGCATTGTTTGAGTAAAGTATATCCGCCGTGTCGGTATCCATAACGCCGGTGGCGTCAAGCTTGTTCTTTTTCTGGAAGGAGGAGAGCGCCTTTACCGTGGCCACGCCAAAGTAGCCGTTGGTCTTTTCCACCTCGTAGCCCAAATCCTGCAAGCGCTCCTGAAGGGACTCCACGTCCTCTCCCTCGTCGCCCTGCTGAAGCTTATACATGGCGGCCTTATCCGAGAAGAGCATCTCCTGGGTCAGCTCGTCCGCCTCGCCCGTCTCTTTCATGTGGTGTATGCGCTGAAAACGCTTCAGCGCCGCCTCAATAGGCTCGCCGAAGTACTCTGAAGGTTCATCGCCGTCCATATACTGCAGCTCCGCCAGCCTCTCATGTATGTCTGCCACCACAGGGTCTGTATCGCCGAGCTTCAGCAGCCGGTACTTTGAGGGAGCCTCCGCTGCAGCCTTAGGCGCAGCTGCCGTAATGGCAAAGTTCTCCGCCACCTCCGCCGTCGGGGTGGGGCTTGGCATATGAAGCATGGACTTGGATACTTCCACTATCTCCGGTCCTATGTCGAGGGTATCAAAGGCCATGGGTATCAGCACAAAAGCGCACAGCACAACGCCTCCCGCAGTAAGGAGCGGTATTCTGAGCCGCTTCATCATGGGGCGCCTATCCTGTCTGTTTTTCCTTTGGTTTTTCCGCAAATCATTAGTAGCTTCCATACTTGATAATTATAGCGCATACTGACATATTTTGTCCAATGAACAATATGCTTCGCTGTCCCTTTAGGCGTAAAAACCGTATGGCAATAGCAGTAATATTAGTGTAAAATATAATTCGATCCAATATTTCGGCAAAGGAACTGTATTTTACCATGGCACTATTAGCCGCAAGCGGCATAAGCAAGAGCTATTCCGCCCGTCTTCTCTTCGACGGGGTAAGCTTTGAGATAGCCCCCCGGGACAAGGTGGGCCTGGTAGGGGTAAACGGGTGTGGCAAAACTACCCTTTTTCGCATACTCACAGGCGAGGAAGCACCTGACACCGGCTCCGTGATGAAACATAAGGGCGCCCGCATGGGATTCATGCGTCAAAACGTGGAGAACACCTCGGATACACTGTACCAATCCACAGTAGCGGCATTTGACCACCTCATACGTATAGAGCAGGAGCTTGAGCGTATTTCCGAGGAAATATCCAATGGCGGCAGCGACGTATCCTCTCTTATTTCCCATCAGCAATCCCTCAACGAACGGTACGAGCGGGAGGGCGGCCTGACCTTCAGGAGCAGGGTACGCAGCACTCTCCTGGGTCTCGGCTTTACCGAAAGCGAATTCGCCAAGCCTCTCAGCGACATGAGCGGCGGAGAGCGCAACAAGGCCCAGCTGGCAAAGCTGCTGCTCTCCGGCGCGGAGCTGCTGCTGCTTGACGAGCCTACCAATCACCTTGACATACAAAGCGTCACCTGGCTTGAGGATTTTCTCAAGAGCTACTCAGGGGCGTTTATAGTCATATCCCACGACAGGTACTTTCTGGATAGGGTAACCAACCGCACCCTTGAAATAAAAAACGGCAGGCTCACCGCCACCAACGGCAACTATTCCCGCCACGTGGAACTGATGAGCACCCGCAACGAAATACTGCGCAGGCACTATGCCAATCAGAAGAAAGAGATACACCGCCTCGAAGGCGTTGTAGAGCAGCAGCGCCGCTGGGGCCAGGCTCACAATTTCATTACCGCCGAGGCGAAGCTCAAGCAGATAGAACGGCTGAGGGCGGAGCTGGTAGCTCCCGAAAAGGACACCTCCTCCATACATTTCAAGTTCACCGCGAAGGAAGTAGGCGGCAACGATGTGCTGATGTGCGATGAACTGAGCAAGTCCTATGATAAGCCGGTATTCAAAAACGCCTCCATGCATATCCGCAAGGGAGAACGTGTATTCCTGCTGGGGCCGAACGGCTGCGGCAAGACCACCCTCATGAAGATAATAATGGGCCTTGAAAGGCAGGATTCCGGCACTGTGCGTCTGGGCGCCAAGGTGCAGCCCGGCTACTACGAGCAGACCATGACCTCCCTTGATCCCAACAGCACCGCGCTTGAGGAAATACATAACGCCTACCCAAGAATGGACCTTACCCAAGTCCGTTCCGCCCTGGCGGCGTTCCTCATTCGCGGCGACGAGGTATTCAACGAGATAGTCACCCTTTCCGGCGGCGAGAAGGCACGCATACAGCTTCTCAAGCTTATGCTTTCAGGGGCCAACCTGCTGCTGCTCGATGAGCCTACCAACCATCTTGACATATCCTCCCGGGAGGCTCTTGAGGCCGCTTTGGAGGATTACGAGGGTACCATGCTCATAATCACCCTCTTCGGAAACCATAGTCTCATCTATGGACTGTGCCGCATATCCGTTTTCATCCAGATAAGACTGCATGGCATCCGCATCCACATCCACTGTCTCAAAGCTGTCCGCATCTGCAAATACTGCCTTATACGCATCCTGTTTCGCCTGTGCTTCCTGCTTTGCAATAGGATCTGCTGTAATATCCTGGACTACACCAAGGGCAAGTCCTGACAGGGAGATCACATTCAGGGTCACACCACTGAAATACATACAGACAATAGCTGTGATCAGACTGATCGGGATGGACACAGCAACTACCATGGTAGGTCTGATATCCTTCAGGAAAAGGATCAGGATCAGAATCGCCAGCAGCGCTCCCACCAGTACGTTGTTGATAATGGAATCCATAACAAGATCTATATAAATACCCTGATCCATCAGTGTGATCAGTGTCAGCTTTTCATTTTCCTCCTGCAGATCCTTGAACTTCTCCTTGATCCTGTCAGAAACATCGCCGGTAGAATACCCAGTCTGCTTCTGGATGGTCAGCATGACACCTGGATTACCATTGACATTGGTGTAAATATCTGCGGAATTATCTGTCATAAAGACGTCTGCTACATCCTCCAGATAAATAATGTCCACACCATCCATCTCGGTATTCATGATCGGCATTTTCTTCAGAGCTTCTACATCCTCCGGCTTGTCACCTACCCTTACCAGATAGTCAACGCCATCCTCTGTCACATATCCTGCCGGCATGGAAAAGTTCTGGGCTGCCAGGAGGGATTTCACTGTACTTACCGTTAAAATACCATTCATATCCGCCTGATCGTAGGCGTTCTGTCTGTTTTCTTCCAGATCCTCTTCACTCTCTGCAAGCTGCTTTAAGGAATCCTGCAGCTTCTTTGCTGATTCATTCAGCTGCTCCTCGCCTTCCTTTAGCTGTTCCCAGCCGGAATCAATCTGTTCCTGTCCGGACTCGATCTGCTTCTGCCCGGATTCCAGCTGCTTTTCACTGGCTTCTATCTGGGCTTCTGCTGTTGTGATCTGCATTTCACCAAGGCTGATCGTAGTCTGGGCGTTTGCAAACTCAATCGCCGCCGTCAGATTTCCCTTATAAAGCTCTGTCAGACCGCTGTCCAGTTTGGCAATATTTCCTTCGATCTCGGAAAGGACTGACTGCATGCTGGCTATGTAAGCCTCCGCGCCAAGACCTCCGGTGTTGGCATTGAGACTGGCTTCCATGTTGGTGATCGTTGTCTGCGTTGCTGTCTTTTGCTGTGTTGCAGCATTTTCTATCGCTGTAAGTGCTGTTAAAGCTTCAGCTGCACTGGAATTTTCAGTTAAAGCACAGGGAACTCCCATGGAAGCTGCTAACTGGTTAATTTGCTCAGCTACATCTGAACCAATATCACTACTTCCTGGTGTCTGAAGTCCAGCTTTTAATAGATTTGCTGCATTTATGGCTGCTTCAAGCTGGGAAACACCATCTTTCGCCTTCTTAATTCCGTCTTCCAGAGACTTTACGGTAGTGATCTGGGAGGTAATATGCACCTTGCTGGCTTCCAGATCAGCCTTTGCTGTCAGCAGCTCCTTCTCTGCCTGTGCCAGCTTCTCAGTGCTTTCACTCTTTTTGGAGGAAAGCTCATTCTTTCCTTCTTCCAGCTTCGTCTTGTTCTCTGCAAGCTCAGCCTTGCCGTCAGCAAGCTTCTGCCTGCTGTCCTCCAGTTCCTTTTTATTCTTATCCAGCTCTTCCTGGCTGTCGTTCAGCTGCTGTCTGGATTCATCAAGATCTGCGCGGGAATCGTTCAGCTTTTCCTGTCCGTCATAAATCTCCTGTCTGCCATCGGCAAGCTGTTGCTCTGCATCCTTCAGCTCTTCATCGATCGAACCAAATACCTGCTCATTGATCTCATCGATCTTATCCTGTCTGATGATGACATTTACACTTTCCTCGATCAAACCGGTGGCACTGGCTGATGCAACGCCTTCTATACTCTCCAGATCAGGCATGACCGTATTCTGCGTGATATCCGTCACCTCTGCATTCGTCATTCCCTCACCGCCAACCGCTGCGATCATGACGGGCAGCATATCCGGGTTCAGCTTCATAATGATCGGATTGCCTATATCATCACTCCAGTAGCTTTTGATCTGATCCAGATTCTCCCGTATTTCCAGTGAAACGGCATTCATATCTGCGGACTGTGCAAACTCCAGAATAACCATAGAGTAGTTTTCACTGGATACTGAACTGATGCTTTCGATATTGCTGACTGTGGCCATGGAGCCTTCCACCGGCTGCGTTACAGTCATTTCCACTGTTTCCGGACTGGCTCCAGGATATGTAGTCATAACGATCACATAAGGAAGGCTGATATTGGGCAGCAGATCAGTGCTCATCTTCATCATGGATACCACTCCAAGAACGATCACCAGAACCACTGCTACCAGAACAGTATAAGGTTTCTTTACGCTAAATTTCCCCAGCATTTCCTACTCCTCTTTCATTACCTGATAATTTTTCTCATTTTCCGACCGACCGGTCGGGCGGAACTACTGACAGTATAAAAGCAGGAAAAAGAAATGTCAATAACTTCCTTTTTCCTGCTCTGATCCTCTCACATTATGATCTGATTCCTGCTTTACACATACACGATCTCAATCTCCCCAAAGCTTACGCTGCCCTTCAGATAGCAGGTAACCCGGCTTTCGCCATTGCATGGCCCTTCTTCCACGCTTCCCGCAAATACACTGATATCCTGCATCACCTTCCACTCTCTCGGAACATACAGCGTTGTCTGTCCAAAGCTGTTAGAAACCTCAACAGTTACTGTCTCCTGTGTTGTCCCTGCCTGATCCAGATACACCTTCAACTCCCCAAAGGAATTCTGGAAACGACCTCCTTTGAAGTTCGCCGTATCAACATATTTTGCCAGTGCTCCAAAGGAATTGGCGCAGGTCACAAACCCATCCTCTTCTCCCTCTGACGTCTTCTGATATTTGCTGTAATCGTGCTCTCCATATTCTCTTCTGTCCCTGTTTCCACATTTTCTGCTCTTATGCGGAAACAGCATATTAAACCCGCTTGTCAGCAGAATAACGATCCCTGCCACACTCCAAAAGCTTGCCCTGGGAAGTCCGAGCATTTCTGCAAAGGTCAGCCATGCCAGTCCAAGGGAAAAGAAGATTCCCCCAAAGCTCCGGTCTGCAATGCTGCTGATCAGAAGCGCCACACATAAAATTCCGATCAATGCACTCCATACGCTGATCTCTGCCGTGATCAGATGCATCTGGCTCAGTACCAGAAATACTGCCGCCGTGATCAGTCCCAGTCCCCAAAATATTCTGCTCGCCTTTTTCATATTCCTAACCTCTTTTCTTCTAATTTTTCCTTTAATGCTTTGTAATAGGCTCTTGAAACATAAATACGTTTGTGTGTTCCCTGAAAAGCAATCTCACTGGATGCTGTCAGCGAACGCTGTATTGCGTAGATCCTGTTAAGATTTACTATTGCCGACTTGGATATCCGAAGGAAAGACCCTCCCAGTACCTCTTCCAGCTCATACAGCTTTTTATGTGTTTCAAATAGTTCCGTTTCCGTATGAGCCAGCACCTGTGTCCCTTCTGTCTCAAAAAACAGGATCTTTTCCGTTTCCATATAATATTCCGTATTTTCCTTATACAGAATAATCTGTCCTGCCCTGCCGACTGCTTTTGCAAGAATCTGCTGCAGCTTCATGATATCCGGTGTGATCTCCCGGCAATACAATACAAGCTCTTCCTCTGCTTCCGGATCTACTTCCATTCGCAGCTTCAATTCCTTCACCCCCTGACTGATTGTAATTATATAGGATCAGCCTGAAATGTAAACCGTTTTTCAGTAACAGGTCAGATATCACCGGTAAGTGGATTGAAAATGATCCTTTTCCTTCTTTTTCTCTTGTTTTGCTTCCCCTTTTTCCCCAATTCGGGGCATGGGGGATCTTTTTTCCTCTCCCATGCCCCGTTCTCTTCCTTTTTCTCTTCCCTGGCTTCCTCTTTTATCACGATTCGGGGCATGGGAAACTTTTTTCCTCTCCCATGCCCCGCTCTTTTCCTTTTTCTCTTCCTTGGCTTCCTCTTTTTCCTCAATTCGGGGCATGGGGGATCTTTTTTTCTCTCCCATGCCCCGTTCTCTCCCTTTTTTTCTTCCCTGGCTTCCTCTTTTTCCCCAATTCGGGGCATGGGGAGCTTTTTTCCTCTCCCATGCCCCGTCTGTCCTCATTGGCACCACTGGCATCACTGGCCATCAAATCTCCGCCTTAACTCCTGCCACCCGGTAGCAGACCAGCAAGACCAGCAGACCATCAGTCCTTTCCTGTCAGCAGTGCCTTCCGTATCTTGCTGCGGCAGCGCTGCAGCGCATTGTCTGTCGATTTATCATCCTTTCCAAGTACTCTTGCAATTTCTGTATACTTCATCCCTGTCAGATACAGGTCGAGCACCTGTCTTTCAAAGCTGCTCAGCTCACTTTCGATGGCTTTCTCGATACGCTCTACATTCTCCCTGTCGATCAGCAGCTCCTCCGGGTTCTGTTCATCCCTTGAAACCAGGGAATCCAGAAGCTTCTTTTCCTCTTCCGTCGGGGCATCCTCTGCCATCAGATAGAGCCCCTCATCTAACGGGACTGCGGCCTTCAGCAGAATAGATATCTGAAGACAGAATGCCGACAGTTCCCGTCCGGAATAAACTTTCGCTGCCATCGTTCACTCCCCCTCTGTGTATCTTAATAGGTATATTTCGCCTGATAATTGGATCCGTTTCCAATGTACTGCCGGATAGACTCACTCTGTCCTCCTGAGGAAGCAAAGGTCGGGTCCATCAGAGACCAGTTGTGTCCGTCAAAGTAAATGAAGTTGTCGACCCAGCCTATATTATCGATGTAGACATTGACCCATGCGTGATACAGCCCGCCGCTGTAGCCGATAACCAGTTTCGTCGGGATATCCTGAGAACGCAGCATTGCTGTCATCAGAGCTGCGTAGTCAAAACAGATACCCTTTCTCTCTGCCAGGACCTGGTCCACATTCGGCAGGTAACCGCTCTGTACCGATGCCGCCCGTGCAGTATCGTATGTAATGTTGTTGATCACATAATTGTATACATTGGTGACCACGCCGATCGCATCTGCCGCAGAAGCCGCCAGCTCCGCGCCCTTATTGACTGCCGCGCTTCCGTTCCAGAAGTTTACATACTGGTTCGGGGTCAGGAATGGGGCAAACTCATCGCTCAAGCTGACCGATACGTTCTGGCTCATAACCTGTGCGTACTGGTTGCCACTGACATTCTCGAAAATCTTGATGCTGTAGGTTCCGCTTCCCTCGGTAAACGGGAACACCTCGTAGGCATCACGCGCGTTTAAGTCGTACGTATAAGTGGTTGACTTTGCAATCTGGATCTTGATGCGGCTCTGTCCGCCGGTATACTTGATCATGACATAGCCCTTGGATGTATTGGATGCATCGATGGTGGCACGACCATTTCCATAGGTCACACTGCCGCTTGCCACCGGAGTACGAACATCACTGCCGGCCGGCTTCTGATAAAGCGGTACTGCCTCGTCCTCAATGACTGCCAGTGTCTCTGCCGAATCCTCCACTCCCAAAGTTTCTGCTGCTTCCGAAGCGGAAGTTTCCTGCACCTTATCAGAATGCTCTGTGCCTGCCGGGGCACTGTTTCCTGCGCACCCGTAAAGCACTGCCGCAGTCAGAAGCACTGCAGTGCTGGTCCTGATGCTTTTT
>OGHJ01003454.1_pt1 | contig 11484 bp, 8 predicted proteins | sample 1571351 | NCBI WGS metagenome assembly OGHJ01 (sample SAMEA2582037, study PRJEB24529) | metagenome | biome: Human gut stool | place: China | collected 2011 | reverse complement strand
CAGTCATAAAGAACAGCACGTTCGTACATTGCATAAATCTTCAGAAGTTCATCGGCAGTACTGGTGCCGTTGAATTCTCCATTTTTCAGTGCAGTGCTGATTGTCTCAGTGAGCCACACAAAATAGTAACGATCGTTTTCAAGAAGGGAGCGCTTATCCTTGGTGATCAGCTGGGACGAGTAGAGGGAGGCTAAAAGCCCGACATCGACACTGGTCTCAATCATATGAAATAGTTCATGGTTAAAAAATAACAGCTTGTCATAAGCAGAAAGATCCGGATCTACGATTCCTGCAAGCTCTTCATACTTTTCGTCAAACAGATAAGAAAGTGTGTTGAGAAGAGCTTCTTTTCCCTTAAAATAGTGGTAAAAGGTTCCTTTTGAGGTCTTAGAAGCCGAGATGATCTCATCAACAGTGGTCTGTTCATAACCATGCTTGTAGAATAGATTCCACGCGGCTTTTATGATACGGCTTTTGGTGGAACTTCTTTTCTTTGGCATGAAAATTCCCCTCCTTTGAAAATAGTAATCTTTTTTTATTATAGCAGAATGGACATGAAATAACAAGAAAGTAATTTGTTTACAAAAAAAGAAGACAAAGCCATATACATAGCTCTGTCTCCTGAAAGATTATGACTTAACGGCCTACTTTGAAGCCATATTTTAACGGATCATCTGGATCGATCACATAAGTAGATTCCCCTGTCAGATAAGCACTTCCGGTAATCTGCGGAATAACGGCATCCGTGCCCTGCGGATGGAGGAGGGTGACCAGCTGATCGCTGTCCGGGAGACTGACGGCAGCCAGAAGATCCTCATCGCCACCCATGACGGTATGGCAGTCTGCTTTGACGAGAACGATGTGCGGCCCATGGGCCGGGACGCCGTGGGTGTGCGGGGTATCCGCCTGCGCCAGGGCGATTACGTGGTGGGCGCCGCCCGTGCCAAGGTCAATCATGCGGTGCTGGCCATCACGGAAAACGGCTACGGCAAGCAGACGCCGGTGGAGGACTATCGGATCACCAACCGGGGCGGCCTCGGCATCAAGAACTACATGGTGACGGACAAGACCGGCCCCGTGGTGGGCATCAAGGTGGTGGACGGCACGGAGGACCTGTTGTTGGTGACCCAGGCAGGCATCCTGATCCGCACCCCGGTGGACAGCATCCGCACCGCGGGCCGGGCCACTCAGGGCGTCATCGTCATGCGGTTCAAGGAGGAGGGGGATCACGTGATCTCCCTGGCGCTCACAGACCATGAGGAGGGCAGCGCCGAGGCCGAGGAATAAGGCCGTCCGGAGCCGGGGCGAAAACGCTTCTGCCGGAATGTTTATCAGAACACAGGGGGAGCTGTTCCCGAGGAGACGGCTCCCCCATTCAAAACCATCTTCCAAAAGGATTTCATGATGAAAACAGTCACCATCTACACCGACGGCGCCTGCTCCGGCAATCCGGGCCCCGGCGGCTGGGGCGCGATTTTGATGTACGGCCCCCACAGCCGGGAGCTCTCCGGCGGAGAGGCCGCCACCACCAACAACCGCATGGAGCTCACCGCCGTGATCCAAGCACTGTCCCTGCTGAAGGAGCCCTGCATCGTGGACCTCTGGTCCGATTCCAAATATGTGATCGATGGGCTGGAGAAGGGCTGGGCCAAAGGCTGGAAGGCTAGGGGCTGGAAAAAAGCTGACAAGAAGCCCGCCCTGAATCCGGATCTCTGGGACAGGCTGCTGTCCCTGACAGAGGTTCATTCCATCCGTTACCATTGGGTCAAGGGCCACGCGGAGAATGCGTACAACAACCGCTGTGATGAGCTGGCGGTGGCGGAGAGCCAGAAATACAAGTAGTATGTCTTCTGTACCCCGCAGAACGGGGCAGGCGCCGTACAAGCGGTTCGACGACGGCAAAGCCACGGCGGAGTCGGAATTTCCTCTCGCCGGGCAAATCAAAAAAATAGGTCCCCCACCGGCTCTGCCGGGCGAGGGACCATGCGGAGAGCGCATACAGCAACCACTGTGATGAGCTGGTGGCGGCCGGAGATCCTGATAGCCCCCGCTTCCTTCTCATGGGGAGAAAAAGTGAGAGAAACAGACCTATCTTCCAAAAAAAGACAAGTTTTTCTAAATTTTTCCGCTGTTTACGAAAACAGAAAAAAACATTCACAATCTGTTCATAAGAAAAACATAATTTAGAAAAAATTTTCGGATATCTTTATAATCAAGCAAAGGGTCCTCCCAAACCCGATGCGTTTTCTCCCTCCTAAAAACACACACAGCACAAAGGACCGCCACATGGCGGTCCTTTGTGTGTTTACGGCTGGATCAGCTCCTTGCTGAGATGGACGATGAAGTCCTGCACATTGGTGACGATGCCCCGGGCGGAGAGGCTTCCCCGGTCACTGAGTTTGTTCACGGCAAATTCTGAGATATCCACGCAGTAGAAATACACCTGCCGCACGGTTCCGTCTGCCAGCACCCGGTAGGAGGGGGTCATGTTTCCGGCGGCGATGGTGTGAAGGGCAGTGGCCATGCAGATCACCGTGGTGGCGGAGCGGATCTCTGCCCGCATGGCGTCCTGAGCGGCATAGACGTCTGCCAGCACCGGCGGCAGAGGCCCGTCGTCCCGGATGGAGCCCGCCAGTATGTACGGGACGCCGTGCCGTTCGCAGGTGTGCAGAATGCCGTTTTCGATCTGCTCCGCTTTCAGAAAGGCGGGAATCGATCCGTGGAGCCGCACCCGGTTGATGGTGTCCAGATGGTTGTAGTGCCCGTTGGGCTGACTTTCCTGCGTGTAGATGTTCTGCCCCAGAGCAGTGTTGAGGTAGGCTGCCTCCAGATCATGGGTGGCCAGCGCGTTGCCCGCCAGCACGGCATGGACAAAGCCGCCTGCGATGAGCCGGGAGAAGGCGTTGCGTGCGTCGTGGTCAAAGGCGAAGGCGGGCCCCATCACCCAGACTACCTTGCCGTGGTCCCGTTCGTGGCGCAGCAGTTCATAGAGCTCGTCATAGTCCCGGGAAAAGGCGGTCTCCCGGGAGCGGCCCTGCCGGAAGGCAAACACATCTCTGGCAACCCGGCGCTCCCGGAAGCCGTCCGGGTGGACGAGGATCCCCTCCTCTCCCTGTTCTGTGCGGCCGACGGCCACCAGATCTCCCTGCCGCAGGCGGCGGAATTCCCGGACGTCGATGCGGCCCCGATCCCACACGGCCACGCAGTCCATCCGGCTCTCCCGGGCCAGATGCCACTGCCCTGCGATTTTGAAGTATTCCGGAAAGATGCTCATGGCGTGGAAATTCTCCGGCGCCACGCCGTCCCGGGGCGCCGGGCGAAAGACGGCGTCCGGTGCGTTTTCCAGTGCGGGTGTGGAAAAGACCGGCGGAAAATAGGGGCGCAGCTGAAACGGCATAATGGCGTTCCTCCTTTGAAAGATGGTGCCGCTGTTCCACCCGGATGCAGAGAAGAAAAGCCCGGGGACCGCTCCTCGCAATACCTGCGGAGCAGTCTCCAGGCCCATCGGCATTCCCATCCGGCAAAAGGGCGCGGGAGGTTTGATTGCATTCAGAATATCAGAATGCCGCCAAAAAAACAAGGCCCTTTCTTGTAAATCCGGGCCGTCGGGTGTAGAATATCCAACATACAGGTTTTTCCTTCAAGGAGGCTTTTCAACATGAGAGACGGTTTTATCTCCGTGGCCGCAGGCACCCCCAAAATCCGGGTGGCGGACTGCCGCTATAACGCGGAACAAATTTTTACCCTGATGCGGGAGGCGGACAAGCAGGGGGTGAAGGTGCTGGCTCTTCCGGAACTGTGCCTCACCGGCTACACCTGCGGAGATCTGTTCCTGCAGGACACGCTGCTCCGGGGCGCCGAGGAGGGCCTTCAGACCATCCTGGAGGCTACAAGAAATCTGGAGATCGTGACGGCCCTTGGCCTGCCCGTGTGGGACAAATGGGACAACAAATTGTATAACTGTGCGGCTATTATACAAAAAGGAGAGATTTTGGGGCTGATTCCCAAGGTCTATCTGCCCAATTATGGGGAGTTTTATGAGCAGCGGTGGTTTGCATCCGGCAGCGGCGTGGAGCACGGGATTGAGCTGTGCGGGCAGCATGTGAGTCTCTGTACGAACCAGACCTTTGCCTGCGACACCATGCCCAACTTGGTGATCGGCGTGGAGATCTGCGAGGATCTGTGGGCCCCGGCGCCGCCCTCCGTGGAGCTGGCCCGGAAGGGCGCCACCGTGATTCTGAACCTCTCCGCATCCAATGAGCTGGTGGGCAAGGCGGACTACCGCCGCTCCCTAGTGACAGGCCAGTCCGCCCGGCTGATGTGCGGTTATGTGTACGCGGATGCCGGAGAGGGAGAGTCCACCACCGATGTGGTGTTCACCGGCCACAATATGATCGCGGAAAACGGTACCCTGCTGGCGGAGCGGCGGTTCGCCACCGGACTCACCGTCAGCGAGATCGATGTGGACCGGCTGATCCATGACCGCCGCCGGACCAACACCTTCACCTTCGGCAAGGAGCCGCCGGAGATCTGGCGGTGCGGCTTCACGCTGCCGGTGGAGGAGACCCGGCTCACCCGGTACGTCTCCCCATCTCCTTTCGTGCCGGAGGATGCCGCGGGCCGGGCGGAGCGGTGTGAGGAGATCCTGCGGATCGCCTCCCTGGGTCTGAAGAAGCGGCTGGAGCACACCGGCGCCAAGACGGCGGTGGTGGGCCTCTCCGGCGGGCTGGACTCCACCCTGGCCCTGCTGATCACGGCCCTGGCCATGGGGATGCTGAATCGGCCCGCCAGCGACATCGTGGCCGTCACCATGCCCTGCTTCGGCACCACTGCCCGGACGAAGTCCAACGCGGAGCTGCTGGCGGAGCGGATGGGTGCCACGCTGAAGATCATTGACATCTCCCAGGCGGTGCGGCGACATTTTACCGACATCGGACAGAACATGGAGAACCATGACGTCACCTTTGAAAACGGCCAGGCCCGGGAGCGGACCCAGGTCCTGATGGACATTGCAAACCAGACCGGCGGCCTGGTGATCGGCACGGGAGATCTCAGTGAGTTGGCCCTGGGCTGGTGCACCTACAATGGCGACCACATGAGCAACTACGCCGTCAACTGCTCCATCCCCAAGACCCTGGTGCGGCATCTGGTGGCCTATCTGGCCCGGGACAACGCGGAGAAGGACGAGGCCCTCCATGACGTGCTGGAGGATATTCTGGACACCCCTGTCTCCCCGGAGCTGCTGCCCGCTGTCCAAGGGGAGATCAGCCAGCGGACCGAGGATCTGGTGGGGCCCTATGAGCTACACGACTTCTTCCTGTACTACATGCTCCGCTGGGGCTTCCCGCCCCGGAAGATCTACCGTCTGGCGCTGTATGCCCTGGGGAAGACCTACACCCCGGATGTGATCCTGAAGTGGCTGAAGACCTTCTACCGCCGCTTCTTCTCTCAGCAGTTCAAGCGCAGCTGTCTGCCGGACGGCCCCAAGGTAGGTTCTGCGGCACTCTCCCCCCGCGGCGACTGGCGGATGCCGAGCGATGCTTCCGCGGCACTGTGGCAGGCAGAACTGGAGACACTGGAGTCAGTGCATTTTTAACAGTATGTGGAAAGCGGACCAGGGCGACGGCTATACAGCCGGCGCTCTGGTCTTTCTATGCGTATACAGATAAACACGGACAGGCAGCATGAACTTTCGCAGTTCTTGACAGATTCTCCCCCCTCCCATTAAAATAGAAGAAAAATTGTTTGAAAACGGAAAGGAAGCACACGATGGAAGAATCTCTAGAACATATCCGGGAGAGCGCGGAGACACGAATGAGGAAGAATGCCTTCATGCTCCATAATTATATCGAGCTGGAACGCGTGGAAAAAGACCGGGCGGTCTTCAAGCTGGACATCCGCCCGGAGAGCTGCAACCCCTATGGGCTGATTCATGGCGGCGCCATCTACACCCTGGCGGACAACGCCACCGGCGCGGCGGCCCACAGCGACGGGCGGTATTACGTCACACAGACCAGCGCGCTCCACTTCCTGCGCAACCAGGCCACAGGGACGGTGCGGGCCTCTGCTTGGGTCCGGCACCGTGGAAAGTCCACGGTGCTCACCGCTGTGGACATCACCGGAGACGGCGGCAGGCTGCTGGCCACGGGGGAGTTCACCTTCTTCTGCGTAGACAAGGCGCTGATGGACCAAAAGGCGGCCGCTGAGCAGAAATAAGAGAGATGCGGGAGAGGGCGAACCCCTCTCCCCTTTTTCCCAAACACTGTGGAAAACCGGGCTGTCATATCTCCGCCCGCCGCCGCATAAGGTTGTCCCAGAGGTGAGGCGATATGAAGAGGCCGGTTTTTCCAGGCCCGTTCAGAAGAGGGCTCCGGCGGCTGGGCGCAGCCGGGCTGGCGGCCGGGACCCTTTGGGCGGTTGTGGTCACCGCCGGAAGCGACAGCGCGTCTGCGGCCTGGGCGGCCCTGCGGGCGGCGTCTCCGCTGGCGGCGCTGAAATGGGAGCTGGGGGACCTGTGGGCGGACGATGACCTCTCCCCCGCCGCGGTGATGACGTTGGGAGAGTCTCCCCTGCTGTTGTCCGCCCGGGCGGCTGTGGCGGAGCTGTGGTCCACCGAGCGGACGGAGGAATCCGGTGCGGACGGCCGGGAGGAGACTGTCACGGAGCCGGTGGAGGAGACGCCGCTGGAGACCACGGGAGAGACGGACAACGGCGTTCCGGCCAGAACACTGGTGCCTACGGACCCCAGCGGCTATACGGTCTGCGGCCGGTCCTACATCTCCAATAGCACGGACCACGCCCTCACCGTCACGGAGCTGTCGGAGCCCTTTGACGCCCGGCTCGCCGATGGGGAGCCTCAGATTCTGATCCTCCACACCCACGGCAGCGAGGCCTACACCCCACCCCCGGGCACGGACATCGTCTGGTCCGGCAACTACCGCACTACGGACTCCCGCTACAACGTGGTGGGGGTGGGAGACGAGATGGCGGAGGTGTTTACCGCCGCCGGGATCTCCGTCCTCCATGACCGGACACTGTACGACTACTCGTCGTACAACGACGCCTATAACAACGCCCTGGCGGCCATTGAGACCTATCTGGCGGAATACCCCTCCATCCGCTTCATCCTGGATGTCCACCGGGACGCCATCGGCGACGCGGAGGGCAATCAGTACAAGGTGATCTCGGAGATCGACGGGGTGGGCACCTCCGCCCAGATGACTCTGGTGATGGGCAGCGACGGCAGCGGCCTGGCTCATGAGCACTGGATGGAGAATCTGAAACTGGCGGTGGCCCTTCAGGACAATATCTTGCAAAGCTATCCCACCCTGATGCGGCCGATCCTGCTGCGGAATTCCCGCTATAACCAGCACGCCACCACCGGCTCCTTGCTGGTAGAGGTAGGGGCCGCCGGCAACTCTCCGGAGGAGGCCGCCCTGGCGGGCTGCCTGTTCGCCCAGCAGATGGCGGACTATCTCATTGATCTGGGCAAGTGACAGAGGCGGTCCTGCGGAGAGCAGGCCATCCGGCCCCGGTCCGACGGCAAAAGCCCCGTCCGAACGGACGGGGCTTTTTGCTTTGAAGGCTCAGGGCTCCTCCGCCAGGGGGAAGGACACCACAGCGGTGAACAAGTCCGCCAGCGTCTCCACGTGGAAATCTCCGCCGCAGGCCTCGGTAAAGGAGCTGGCGATGGAAAGGCCCAAGCCGCTGCCGCCATCGGTACGGCTGGCGTCGCCCCGGACGAACCGGGCCGTCAGGTCCACGCCTGTGGGCAGCTCCTCCCGGGAGGTGTTGCGCAGGCTGGCCTCCGCCCTGCCCGCCTCGGTCTTTAAGGAGAGGTAGACCCGGCTTCCCGCCAGGGCATATTTCAGGGCGTTGTCGATGAGGTTCTGGAACACCCGGTACAGCCGCCGGCCGTCAGCCGTGATCATCACCGGTATCTCCGGCAGCTCCATCCGGAAGGTCAGCCCGCTTTGGGAGATAGGCCCCTCCAGGTCCGCCAGGGTCTGCCGCAGGAGCTTGGCAAAATCCAGCCGCTCCAAGTGGACCGGCAGCTGGCCGGAGGCGGCCTTGCTGACCTCGAACACATCCTGGACCATCACTGCCAGCCGTCGGGCCTTCTCGTCGATGATCCGGGCGTAGTCCGCTGCGGCCCCCTCCAGGGGCTCCTGCCGCAGCAGTTCCGCATAGGAGAGCACGGAGGTCAGGGGCGTTTTCAGGTCGTGGGACACGTTGGAGATCAGCTCTACCTTCATCCGTTCGCTGCGGGTCTGCTCTGCCAGGGCCCGGTGCAGGCCCACCTGGATGTCGTTCAGCTGCTCCGCGGTCTGATGCAGGTCTGCGTCCGCCGGCAGGTCCAGGGGCGTTTCCAGATTCCCGTCCCGGATGGCCGTCACTTGGTCCGCCAGCAGGCCGATATCCCGGACCAGGGTCCAGTCCCGCCGGATCCAGAAGATTTCCAGGACCCCTATCAGCGCAAAGGCGGGAACAAAAACGCAGATCACAGTCAGAGAAGAGTTCCAAAGCATTTCATACACAGGGACACAGCAGAGAACAGCTGTAAGCATGATGGACCACAGTGCAAGGTTCCGCACCAGAGACCGCCGCCGGAGCCGCTTCTGCACCGGCAGCTTCAAGTCTCTTGCCAAGAAAGCGATTTTCAGCCCCCTCAACAGACTCCGCCGCTGCTCCCTTTCCGTGTTTTTCCGGGTGATGTGCCGCAGCCACAGCGCCCACACCAGCGCCAGCAGCGCCGGGGCATTGGCGGGCAGCAGCGCCGCCAGCCGCAGGGCGTCCGTCACGGTCGGACCCACCCAGCCGTAATACCAGAATTCAAAGGGAGAGTAGCCGCCGAATCCTGTGGAGAACACCATGGAGAGGACTGCCAGGGCAGCCGCCAGCCACCAGATCTCCCCGGGCACGCGGCGAGTGAGAGCGGCCAGCTTTTTCTCCGCCTTCCGCCGTTCCGCCCGCAGGAGACGGGTACTCACCAGATACGCAATGCCGAGCACACACAGCACTGCCCGTAGCAGGTAGAACTTCTGCATCCCCTGGATGCGCTGATACAGGCTGTAGAGATCGTTAGCGGGGCGGGACGCCCCGTCGCCGTTCAGCTGGACATAGGGCACCGGCTCCTCCCGGACGGCCATGTAGATGGTCACATCCGCCGCGTCCTCCCCGGCCGTGAAATTCTCATAGCCGGGGACGTCCCACAGGGAATCCTCTGTAAAAAATCCATCGCCGTAAACGTCCACTGGTTCTCCATCCTTCCGCAGCAGGATCCTGCCATGGCGGAAGACCAACAGGAAGTTGTACCCCTCCGGCAAATTTTGACTGCTGCTGATCTCCGCACCTGCCGGAACATTGCTGTAGAGCAGCTCCCTTTCCGGGCCAAGGACCTGATAGAGCAGATTTTTGTCTGCCGCATAGTGTTTGTCCGGTGCGGCGGTTGCAGTGTTCTCCTCAACCCACGCGATTTCCGAGGAGGTATCTGTGACGCCCCACTCATAAAAGGATTCGCCCTCCCGGGATACGATATAAGTATCCCCGGAAGCAGTATCCCACCACTCCAGGTCGCTGCCGGTGGCCATAGCCAGAAAGGCCCGCAGCCGTTGGGCCACCTCCTGCCGGAAGGCTGGGGTCTCCTGCCAGTCTGTACTCCACCATCCGCTGCCGAAGGAGCCGCTGTCGACCCCGCTGGCCAGGCGGCCCGCCATCTGTCCCAGACTCCCCAGCACCAGGCTCACGCCCAGTACCAGGGCCGCCAGTCCGGCCGCCGCCCGCAGCCTGCCGCAGGTCTTTCCGGAGACGCGGACCTTCGCCACGCCCGGGGCGTCCTCCACCCCCTTCAGAGCCTCCCGGACCTCCCCGGCCACAAGTTGTTCCAGACCTTCGTCAGGTCCCGTGCTGTTCCATTTTGTATCCAATGCCCCACACCACCTTGATGTAATCTGGCTCCTTGGGATTGAGCTCGATTTTTTCCCGAATGCGCCGGATGTGGACCATCACCGTGTTTTCGCAGGCGTAGGCCGCCTCCCCGTCCCACACCCGGCGGTAGATCTCCTCCGCCGGGAAGATGCGGCCGGGGTTACGCATCAGCAGGTCCACGATCTTTGTCTCCGTGGCGGTGAGCTTCACCGCTTCCCCATCCGCCCGCAGTTCCCGGCGGTCCGGGTCGTAGGTGAGGCGCCCGTTGACGATGAGGCCCTGCCGCTCCTCCGCGTGGACGTCCCCCAGCAGGGTGTACCGCCGCAGCTGGCTCCGGACTCTGGCCGCCAGCTCCTGGGGGTTGAAGGGCTTGGTCACATAGTCGTCCGCCCCCATGGAGAGGCCCAGGATCTTGTCCGTGTCCTCACTTTTGGCGGAGAGGACGATCACCGGCAGGTTCCGCTTTTCCCGGATCCGCAGCAGAGCGGACAGCCCGTCCAGCTTGGGCATCATCACGTCGATGAGGATCAGCCGCACCGCCGGGTCCAGGGCCAGATCCAGAGCCTCCATGCCGTCATAGGCCCGCAGGACCCGGTAGCCCTCCCGCTCCAGGGTGATGGCGATGGCCCCCACGATCTCCGGATCGTCGTCCACCACCAGAATGCACGCGTTCATCTCGATCCCTCCTTGAGCTGATTGTAGCATACCGGGGAATTCTTACAAACACCCGGAGAAATTTCTTACAGATTTCTTACGGTTTCAAGCGGCACAAAAAAAGGGCCCTCCCGGGAAGGAAAGCCCTTCTTTTCAATGGCTCACTTTTTCAGCGGCATGGAGAAGAGGAACCGGGTGGAGGCCTGGTCGCTCTCGGCCTTCAGAGTTCCCTTGTGCTCCGTCGCAATGGAGGCGGCGATGGGCAGCCCCAGGCCGAAGCCAGACTGCTCCCCCCGGGAGGCGTCCGCCCGGTAGAATCGCTCGAACAGGCGGCCCAGCTGGTCCGGTGGGATGGGATCGCCGGGGTTGGATACCAGCAGACGGGCCTGCCGGTCTGTGCGCCGCAGGGTCAGGCTGATGGTACCCCCCGCCTGCCCATACTTGATGGCGTTGTCCAGCAGGACGCCGATCAGCTGGCGCAGTTTGTCGGCGTCGCCGGTGACGGTCACGTCGGGGGTGATGTCGCTCTCCAGGGGCTTTCCCGCCTCAAAGGCCACCGGCTCAAAGGCCAGTACGCAGTCCGTGGCCAGGTCGGAGAGCGAGACCTCCCCCATCACCGCCGTGGGAACCGCATTGTCCGCCCGGGCCAGGGTCAGCATCTCCTCCACCAGGGACTTCATCTGTCCGGCCTCGGAGCGGATGTTGTCCGCCCACCGGGCCGGGCGGTCCTCCAGCGGCGCCGCCTCCAGCAGTTCCGCATTGGAGAGGATCACGGTCAGCGGCGTCTTCAGCTCGTGAGAGGCGTCGGAAAGGAACTGCCGCTGCTGCTGCCAGGCTTTTGCCACCGGGCGGGTGGCCCACCGGGCCAGCAGGATGGAGACGCCCAGAAGCAGCAGCAGCGCC
>OGHJ01003453.1_pt1 | contig 11485 bp, 8 predicted proteins | sample 1571351 | NCBI WGS metagenome assembly OGHJ01 (sample SAMEA2582037, study PRJEB24529) | metagenome | biome: Human gut stool | place: China | collected 2011 | reverse complement strand
ACACTTGCCAATTTAACGACATGAATCTGCCATATCCCAAAGGCGATTTTGCCAATCTCAAAATGACATTATAATTATTCAATATCCAATGCAGGAAGACTATTATCTTCAAATCTATCAAAGTCAGATTGAAAAAGACGGTCTTGAATGATCCTGTACTTTTCAAACTCTGATTCAGCAAACTCTTTGGCATATTCGGCAGAAACCTTTCCGCTATCCTGTAATATCGGGCTCTCAAATAAATTAATGAATTTGTCTATTTGCTTTGCCCAATCTTCCATTGTCATAGGTATATGACGCATAGCCATACTTTCTGCCATATCAAGCGACGCATTGACTATCCTACCCATTTCTTCTAATTCTTTTTCTCGCAAATAGTTCTTTGCTACAGACACATCTGTTTTGACAATTTTTCCATTCGGAGCGTTTTCCCAAGTGGTCAATCCCATGTGTTCCTTATTCGCATCGGCTCGTTCGACTATCAACTCCGCAGCAGTATGCCCATGCACAGCATAGTGCATTTTGTTCTGTACCTTCTTGAAGAAAAGACGGGTTGTCGGAGCATCTTTGTTATAGTCTATAGCCGTAGCATAAATATCGGTCAGTTTCTGATAAAAACGACGCTCACTCAGCCTTATCTCCCTTATTTCGGCCAACAAATGCTCGAAGTAATCCACACCTAAGAAAGCCCCGTTCTCCATTCGCTTATGATCAAGCACATATCCACGGATGGCAAACTGACGAAGCACAAACGTACACCACTGACGGAACTGTGTGGCACGAACAGAATTGACTCGATATCCGACACTGATAATGGCATCGAGATTATAGAATGCCGTATCGTAATTCTTGCCATCCGAAGCAGTTGTTTCCATTTTGGAAATAACTGATTTTCCGTCCAACTCACCACTCTCAAAAATATTTTTAAGGTGCTTACTGATTGCTGGTACTCCTACATCAAAAAGCTGCGCCATCGCCTTTTGTGTTGCCCAAATGGTCTCATCCTTATACATCACCTGAATCCCATCCTCCTTGCCTTCAAGCATGAAGATAAGAAACTCTGCCGCACTATTTCGTATTTCTATGTTTTTTGCCATAACAAAATCATTTAAATTGTGACAATGGTTCACAAAACATTTTGTTAACGACTCTATCACGCATTAACTTCATGTCCGTAAAATTACGACATATATTTTGTGCGATTTCCAGATAGTTATCTGAACCATCATCTTTTTGATAATAATATGGCTTTATTGAAACACAGTTTTTATGTTCAAACAAGGTGTTTAACAGCGTTCGGTCTGAGTTGCCACAAGAATGCCCCATGATATAAACTTGATATGGAGCAGATTCAATGAACTGAAGCAAATTACGATATTTTCCCGACTCTAAATACTTTATAGATTTGATGTGTCTTAAGCACTCATTATTTGATTGTTTAAGGAAATCTTTATAATCCTCATCAAGTTCATCACCATAGCCAAATATTATGCTATCGGGATTATTCAAGTCTCCATGAATATGATTTGTAGATGCAACTTTCAGATACCCATACTTGTCTGCTACTTCAGTATAATTAAAACTAAGTAGCATAATATTCTCAGGAATTATTAAATCCTTTAGGTAAATTTCATCTATCTCTGACGAGCTCACAAATTGCTTTCTGAGCTGTTTGATATCCTCTGCCATAAAGTGCCTGTCGCTACCTTCAAAACCATATCTACAAAGCAACTGTTGGTACACATTGTCTTGTTGGATTAGATAATCTACATAGTCATAGTAAACCTGTAATTGCGAAATACTAATATCATCTTTACGAATATTTCCATAAATTTGACGTAGTATTTCCGCATTGCACTTTATATTATCAGTTGTGATAGAAGAAAGATATTCAGCTAAAAGTTCTTGAATATAATGTAGCTGTTTATTGATTTCTGAAATTGCATAATCACAGTTGTCTGGACTTACAATCAAGTTTCGCAATAAATCATAATATTCCTTTTCTATGTCAACCCACCCTTTAGTTTCAATACAAGTACATATATTCTGAAAAAACGGAGACAACGAAAACTCATAAGATTTTGAATCATTGGCAATACTATCAATAATCTCTTTACCGGACGGTTTGTTAATAAACTTAGGAAGACAAAATGCAAAGACATTCCAACAGCGATTATCATTGTCTGAAGTAATTTTGATAGAACAAAGGCAATCCTCTGATATAGATGTAAGATTTCCTGCAAAAGAATTTACTCGTTTCTCCCAATACCAGTTTATAAAATTTTCATATTTAGTAGGAAGTCCATGTGCCAAGTCAAAGCCGTTTCCAATAAGTACTATTCTATTCATTACTGTTACTTCCTTTATTGAGGATTTTTTATGTCTAAAATAAAAATCCTAGTTAATCGTTCTGTATTTATTTGGTTCATACTACGGTTCTGCCACCATTGATGAATAAGAATCATAGTCAATAGCATAAGGGCGAGGCCGACTGTGCCGTTTGAAACTTTCAGCCTGTTCCAAAATCTCCTTGAACACCTCATCACGAATTTTAGGTGGATATCCTGCACGAGCTAACAGGACAATTACATTCATCTTCAATGTCGCCCGAAGGTCAGGACGGTTTAACCAATCTGAAACATCCGACTGTTCCTCTACCATCGTTTTAATTTGCTTAGCCAACTCTGTCAATTTCTCATTCGAGAAATTTTCAATGAAATCGTATTTTACCGCCACAGATTTCAGAATATCAAAGAAAGCCTTCTCTTCAAATGATAGCCCTATAGAATTGCCGGCAGTACGTTCATTTGCCACATCCTCCATAAGTCTAACCATCTCTCCAACGACATCATCAATCACATCGTTGGCAAGTGCAGCATCATCAGAACGGTCATTGTATTTTTTGACAATATCTTCCAAGCGTTTCGTGAAATCTATGCCTTTTTGCCTGTTGATTTTCCGAAACGATTCAATAACCTGTTTCAAAAGTTGCTCCATCAACTTGACTTTGGTGTTTTTGTAGGGAATTTGGTCAAGACGTTGCATATATTCCGATGAAAGAAGGTCTATTTCTTCATCGGCAGCAACACCGATTTTAGTCACCTCTTCCACCGCTTCGGACATCAAGGCATCTTTCAACATTTCGCTCACACGCTTATTCATCTTGACAGCATCCGGTGCATTATCTCTCGTCAGTTTAGAGATTATGGAACGGATGGCCAACATAAAATGAATATCGTTGTCTTCCGCCTCTGTCAGATGTTCTGAGTTGCAGCATATATCATACGCACCTTTCATCTTTTTACAGTGTCGCATAAAACGAGTTTCAAGTTCTTTGGTATGTTGAATATATTCTGCTCCCGTTTGAAGAATGCCTAACTGTTCAAGAGGCGTTCCAATAAAATAGCCAGACCAGTCAAAAGCATGAAACATCCGCTTAATCACATCCAATTCGTCCTTAACAACTTTTACCACTTCTTCAACAGTTTCGAGATCCGGGCCATCGACATCTCCATTTCCACCATATTGATGAAGAGCCTCGTTCATCTGCTGCTTTATGCCGAGATAATCAACCACAAGCCCTTTCTCTTTTCCGGGATAAACACGATTAACACGAGATATGGTCTGAATCAACGTGTGCATTTGTAAAGGTTTGAAGCAGTACATCGTATCAAGGCTCGGTACGTCAAAGCCAGTTATCCACATATCCACAACAATCGCAATCTTAAAATTGCTTTTCTCTTCTTTGAACTGTTTGTCCAACGTTTTCCGGTATTCATCATTGCCGAGCAGATTATAAAGTTCGTCAGAATCATTATCCTTGTCGCGAGTGATGACCATAGCAATACGCGGCATCGGCTTGATTTCTTTGCGTTCCTTCTCCGAAAGAGTTTCCCCTTCAATACATTCTTTGATTTCCGCCCATTCCGGTCGTAAATGGATAATCGCCTGATAGAGGTTCCAAGCAATGGAACGACTGCTACACGCAATCATAGCTTTACCCAACACCGTCGAACCTTCCTCAATCCGCTTTTCGTAGTGTTCCACTATATCTTGGGCAATTTTGGCAAGCAAATCAGGGTCATTCAGGATAACATCAATCCGAGTCATCATTTTCTTGCTCTCCTCTATCTGATAGTCACTTGATCCTTCTTGCTTACATTGGTCATAGAAAAGCTCTATTTCCTTCACCTTAACCGAGTCAATCATGATTTTAGCAGCACGACCTTCATAGACTATCTTACGAGTGATCTCATCCGCAACCGCTTCGGTCATGGTGTAACGGTCTACAATCGGACCAAACACATCCAGCGTATTATCAAGCGGTGTTCCCGTAAATCCTACGTATGTAGCATTCGGAAGAGAATCGCGCAGATACTTGGCAAAACCATAGTGATGCTTTACACCCTTTTCCGTTATAGTTGTTTTCTGCCCTAAACCGGCTTGTGAACGATGAGCCTCATCAGATATACAGATAATGTTTGCACGATTGCTCAATAAGCCTGTGCTTTCCTCGAACTTCTGAATCGTTGTCAGATAAACGCCTCCGGCAGTACGCTTTTCAAGGTGTTCTTTAAGTTTCTCCCGACTTTCTACTTGAACGATTGTCTTGTCTCCAATGAATTTGGTAGCATTTAAAAACGACTTAGACAACTGATCATCAAGGTCTGTACGGTCTGTTATCAGAACAATGGTAGGACTGCTCAATTTTTTGGAACGCATCAGTTGTCGGGCAAGAAATAACATGGTGTACGACTTACCGCACCCTGTAGCTCCGAAGTATGTGCCCCCTTTTCCATCACCATCAGGATTCAAGCGTGAATGTTTCAGAATGTTATTGAACAGTTGAGTGGTAGCAAAATACTGCGGATAGCGGCACACGATTTTATCCTCGTCCTTGGGAGTATCTGGCAAATAGATAAAGTTATGCAATACATCAAGCAGGCGTTCCTTTCTGAACAATCCGCGCATCATCGTGAACATAGTATCAAAAGCACCATCAAGAATAGAATCCGTAGCTTCCACCTTATGCCATCCGTAAAAGAACTCATATGGTGCAAAAAGTGAACCGACTTTATTGTTCACGCCATCGCTGATTACTACAAACGCATTATAGCGGAACAATTTAGGTATGTCACGCCTATAACGTACCGTCAGTTGCTTGAAAGCGTTTTCTATTGTGGTATTTTGCTTGATGGCATTTTTAAATTCAAGTACCACCAAAGGCAGACCATTAACAAATACAATACCGTCAGGAATGCGATGATGCTCACCGTCAATGACAAGCTGATTGACGAACTTAAATATATTATTCTTTCCCAACTCATTATTATCCACCTCTGTATAATCAATGGGATAGATATGAAGATTTGGTAACTTAGGATTGGTTCGTTTCAACGAAAAACCTTCTTGCAGAAGTCGCAACGCTTCTACATTCTCTGCATATACACCACCCCCATCTGAAGTTTCCAATCTGGCGATTACCCGATTGATTTCATCCTCGGTGATATGGTCGGTTTTATATTTTTTCCGCAGATAAAAGCGCAAATCATCGTAGAGAATAACGTCTCGTGTATCACGCAGAATGCATTCTCCATACACATAGTCGTAACCCTCTTTTTGGAAAAGCTCGACAAATGCTTGCTCTAATTGTGATTCGTGGAATGAAGACATTATCTTTTTCTCCTTTTCTTTTTAGGCTTTGTTGCAAGATTTGCTTTGTATTTAGCAACACAGTCGTTTATAAAAATATCCTTACCATGCTTTTCAAATAGTGACTTTACGACAGTTATTACTGATTGAGAATATTTATGTATAGGATTTGATTTCTCACCATGATAAATTTCTGTATGTCTTTTAGGCTTATTCTTTATATCTAATGCATAGATAATTGCTTGCATTTGGTAAGAATTGATATTGAGCTCTATTTGTAATTCTTTTGTTGTTAATGGATATACAGCGTTTGTATCAATAACCGCATCATCAACATCTATTAATCCATCAATAGTACCGACTAATTTTAAAGTAGGAAGTCCTTCTCCTTCTTTTTCTGTAAAATGACCTTCTTGAATAAAATTCAATTTATCCACCAAATTCTTATCAATCAAAACTTTTTTATCACCATAAGAGATTTCACCATTGTATCTGTCCAGTATATTTATTTGACGTGGCCCAACCAACGCTATCTTTTGAATATGCTTTATCCAAAGAATGCGTTCTTTTTCCCTCTCGCACTGAAGAAGTGAATTAAGTTCCGGATATTCAATCTCTTTTGTTTCACCTCTATAACGATAATAAATAGCCCCCTCTCGCAAAATATTATCCTTTGATTTTTTACAAACAATAGGTTTTTCTTCTGCTTCTTCTACGATTAGAAAACCAAAAGTTTTTTTACTACCATCATCTAATTCTTTTTCAAGAATATCAGACCGCCACTTTATTGAAGGAGCAAAATATTCTCTCAGACGATCATCAATTTCTTTTGGGTCAATTTCTTGGAATCTAGTATTTGACATACCTAATGGAATATGTGGAGAATCTTGAATTCCAAACATAATCATTCCTCCCTTATTATTGGCCATCCCAACAAGGGTCTTAAGATACTTTAGAAGATTGTCCCCTTTTTGAAAATTTTGTTTGTATTCCAAAATGGCACTTTCTCTCCTCTTTAGATAGCCTTTTGAATCTAAATCAAATAAAAACTGCATATATTAATAATTTGAAAGTTTTGAGAGAAAGTTAGTTTGTAAACATTCCATAATCCAGTTCTCTTTATCAAGACAAATCGAAAGTCCTGCAATCCCATTAATTGATTTTACATATAACTCTATCTTTTCTAATGGCGGAATCATCATTTCAATATTAGTAAGACTGGTTTGTGTAATCAGGTTTTGCACACCACCACCTATTAACTTTTGGTAATTTACATTCTTTAGAACTTGGTAGGCATATTCATAGTATGGCGATTTTGCAACTAAAACGTTATCAGCAGCCCATGCAGAGGATAAATATCGATTAACCACTCCAATCGTTCCTACTCTACCCGTAGTGATAAACGGTTCATTTTGATTATGCCAACGAGAGTATCCGATAATACCTGATGCACCAGCAACTGGATATTTATAGTCATCGGTTTGGATATCAACCTTGTCGGATAATGATTGACCACTTGATATAGTAATGACTTCACCAAGTTTACCCATCCGCCACCCTTCTGACAAATTTTCAGGGTCAATATCATCCACAAACATCTTACGATAGATAGCTTTGGCGGTTTCTTCAAGCGTAGTTATCAATCGGCGGTTGTTCTCTATTCGCTGCTCAATAGCCTGGTATTCAGATACGATTTTCCGCTGCTCCTCTATGGGAGGAACAGGAAGCATCACATCACACATCTCACTCCATTCAAAGACTTCACGCGCAGAACCATGCGATTTAAAACGGGCATATCTATCAAATTCTGGTCTACGAAACCACATCATCAGATATTCCGGCAATAATTCTGTTTCGTCAATGACTTCAAAAACAATATAAGCCTGTGAAATAATACAAGGAGATTCCCCCTCATACAAAGCAATTGTTATTTTATCTCCATTGCGAGAAGTTACAGGAACATAGCCAAACTGTCGAGGTTGGACTATTTTATATGTACTCATATCAGTCCCCGTTGTATTTGCAATGGATGTGATAAACTGCTTAGCAATGCTTAAACCAAGCAGTTTATTTACAACCAAGTCTCGATTGCGCACATCAACTTGCCGGATATAATTACCCAATCTTTTATAATTCGATTTCATAACCCAATGATTTAAAAACATTAAGTACTGATTCTCGACTTTTGGCTTCTTGACGAAGGATGTCGGCAAGTTCCAATTGAAGTTCCTTCATGCGTATGTCATAATCCACCGACTCATCCCGATTGACAAATTCGATGTATTTGGAAGGTACCAACGAGAAACCTTTGTCTGCAATTCCTCCATCTTCACCAACACTTACCGATTTACAGAACTCCGGTATATCGGTATAGGTTTCTGTATGCCCCTCTCGCTGCCAGTTGTGGTAGGCATCGGCCACTTTACAAATATCCTCATCGGTGAAACGCACATATTTCTTTTCAAAGGGTTCGCCCATCTGACGCATATCTATGAAAAGTATCTCCTTTTCGCGGTCGCGATAGTGTATCTCCTCTCCATTACGGTGGACGATACGTGCCTTTTTGTTTGCATTAAGAATCCAAAGTGTGACAGATATATCGGTAGAGTAAAAAAGGTTTCGAGGCAGTATAACAATCGCTTCCACCAATCCGCGTTCAATCATCTTACGGCGGATCTCCCCCTCTGTTCCATCGGCACTCAATGCGCCATTGGCAAGAATGAAACCAGCCACGCCATTGGATGAGAGTTTGCTCACCATATTGAGAATCCAAGCATAATTGGCATTAGAGGTAGGCGGCACGTCATAACCATCCCAACGAGGGTCGTCCGTCAGTTGGTTTTCCGCTCTCCAATCTTTCTGGTTAAAGGGAGGATTGGCCATAATGAAATCGGCTTTCAAGTCTTTGTGCTGGTCATCGGTAAATGTGTTGGCGGCATAATCACCTAAGTCGGCAGCGATACCACGAATAGCAAGGTTCATCTTGGCCAATTTAAAAGTGGTCTTGGTATATTCCTGTCCATACACCGACACCTTGCGGCGATTGCCATGATGGCTCTCCACAAACTTCATCGACTGCACAAACATACCGCCCGAACCGCAACAAGGGTCGTAGATTTTACCTTCATAGGGTTCAATCATTTCGGCAATCAGATTGACTATCGTTTTGGGCGTATAAAATTCCCCCTTACCTTTTCCTTCTTTAATGGCAAACTTGGAAAGGAAATACTCATAGACACGTCCAATAATATCATTGCCGTCTGCGGATTCCAGAATCGTATCAAATCCATCAACCTTATCCAGCAATGAACCGAGTTTTTCAGCTTCTATTCCCAACGAACTATAATAATTGTTAGGTAATGCACCACGCAAAGGTTTGTTTTCTTTCTCGATGTCAGAAAGTGCCTTATCCACGATTGAAGCGACATTAGGCTGCTTCGCGTTCTCCTTGATATATGTCCAACGCGCTGTTTCCGGAAGATAAAACACATTCTTGGCTGCATAAAACTCCACACTATCCACAAAGTCTTCAAGCCCGTCATTGATGATTTCCCGGCGGCGTTTGTCAAAATGGAAACCTGCATACTTCAAGAATATCAATGACAGCACTACATGCTTGTATTCGCTTGGCTCAATAGAACCACGCAACGCGTCACACGCTTTCCAAAGCACTTCCTCCATCGGAAGGTTCTCTTTCTTATTTGTTGCTTTTTTTGCCATAATTCGTATTATTTGATTTCTTTAGAGGTTGATAAAAGGATTTCCCAATGCCCACCATAACTTGGACCAACTCGTTTGATAATATTCTCTGCTTTCAAACGTTCCAGTGTTATCCTCATTGCTTTCTCCGAGACCTCGCATTGTTTCGCCAATGCAGAAATACTGATTTGTGGGTTTTCTGCAATAAGAGAAAGTATCTTGTTATGCCCCTGTTGTGCCCCTGTTATGCCCTTGTTATGCCCTAACTGGTCGGCTTCTGGTCGCTTCTGGTCGGAATGGTTAGCTTCTTGTACTTCTTCCAAAATATTAGCACATACTGTTGCTTTCATGATAAAGGCAACTAAGTTGTATTGCGGCTCTTTGACACCCAATGCAGACAACTCTCGGCACATACGGTCTACACCCTCGCCAAACTCTTTTACATAGTCGTATGCTTTGAGGAATTCCGCAATTTTCGGATTGCGAGAGAAATGGGTATGACGAATATTGTCAGTGCGAACAATGCCCGGCAACTTGCCTGGTGTTTCGAACACAAGACGGTCGTCGAACATCTTTATCTGAATTTCCGTGCCCTTAATACTGTAATCGCGATGGCAAACGGAGTTCACCACCATCTCTTGTATTACAAACTTGGGGTATTCGCGGTCGGTTTTGAAGATGCCATCCTCTCCGAGATAGGAATGCTCCTTGACCTGCGTTTCAAGATATTCGACAGTTTTCTGGATCTGTTCAAGAATACGACCATCGAAAGTAACATCTTTGATGACATTCATTTCACGTCCCACCTTTTCCTCTGTGCCGAAATATTTGATAAAACGCACTCTTGCACGAGGAAAGAATGTCTGAGGATGCTTGCCAAAAAGCAATATACAAGCTGCACTGACTTGCGGCACATCACCTTTATAGGTCACAAAACCTTTGTTCTCTTGAAGATACTCCATTGCAGACTTGCCATAGCCAATCCGCTTCATGTAGGCTTTGACTGCATCCATATCTATGTCATCAAGTGTGGAATCGTATGCTGTGGAATCCTCGTAATAGCGTTCCCCTTTGTCGTACATGAGTTGTAAACGCTCATCAAAAGTCAGTTTGCGTGATTTGTCTCCTACGCGCCAAAACACTTCATCAGCTTGATTCGCATGAAGTCGCGGACTTGCAGGAATGTGCATCAACAATACACGGTTATCACGTCCCTCAGCATCCGTACAAGGCACATAATCCGTAGTGACAGAAACTGATGGAACACAAAAGTCCAAAGGTGTCCGCAATATATCATTGAGATGTTCCTTGTCTTGGTTAACACCCTCTATTCTGCGAGTCTTATCGGATATACCCACAGCAATCATTCCACCATCTGCATTCGCCATAGCGACTATGATAGTGGCAAGGTGTTTAGGCTCAATGAGGATACTTTTACAGTCAAAAGTCTGACCTTCCTGCATCTGCCGTATTTCTTCTATTGTATATTTCATATCCTCTATTTTTCTTTTGTATGGCAAATCAATCTGTGAATATCCACATCCAGCACTTCTGCTATCCGCGCCAATGTGTATAAATCAGGTTGCGAATGATTGTTGCACCACTTTGACACCGTTGCCGGATCTTTCTGCAAAGTTTTAGCAAGCCACTTACTCATAATGCCTTTCTCAGCTAATACAGCCTTTATACAGTTCAAATTTGCCATATTATATTCAATTATAAATTGCGTCAAATGCAAAGTTGCATATTTTATTTGGTTTGCGAGCATGATTGAAAAATAAAATCCTATATCATAGTGTTTTGGCAAAAGAATTTGATAAAAAGTGATGTGAGAATGGGATTTATTTGCTAATTTTGCATTGCTTTTGAGACAATAAAACATTAACAATGCAAAGAAACAGAATGAACATATTACCAACAACAATCACAATTCAGAGCAACAAACGCACTGAATCTGTGTCGAGTGTTCATGTTTCACGCATTGAACCTCGTAGAGTAAATACTTTCCAGCGAACATAACGAGTACATTATTGTACTATGAGAGAAAAGAAACTGAATAGTTGGAGAGTCCTTACCTGTAATAATCAATACTTATTCTGACAGTTGAGTGATAAGGGCTAATTCGTAAAACATC
>OGHJ01003446.1_pt1 | contig 11507 bp, 15 predicted proteins | sample 1571351 | NCBI WGS metagenome assembly OGHJ01 (sample SAMEA2582037, study PRJEB24529) | metagenome | biome: Human gut stool | place: China | collected 2011 | reverse complement strand
AAATGAGTCAGTTCATGCATCAGCTTTCGGCCACCTACTTGAATTTATAAAAAAAGAAGAATACTCCATATCCAGCGTTAACCCTGTGCCCTTTCTAGCATAGTAAAGGCTTAGCCCTGTTTGTGGAACCGAACTTGGTCTCCTGGAACCGCTTGAGGTAGCGCTCCTCAAAAATAAAGAGGTAGCGGTCCCGGTCGTAGCGGATGAAAAGACCGCCGGTGGGGTGGACCCAGGCCGAGAGCCGCTTGTCGATCTCGCTGCGCAGAGCGGCCCGGGCGGCCTCGTCGGTGTTCTTCATGGCGTCCTCGTAGTTGTCCAGCAGCAATATGGCCACCACGGGCTGAGAGGCGAAAAACTCCTCCTTCACCTGGGCGTACTCGGTGATCTCCACCCAGTAGGTGGTGGCCAGCATGGCCGCCCGGCTGCGTTTCTCCTCGGAGCGGACCAGGGAGCCGTACACCAAAAACCTCCGGTCATCCAGCACCACCTCGCCGGGGCAGACACTCTTGCCCTCCAGGAGCCACCGGGTGTCGAAGCCGGGGACCAGGGCGGAGAGGCTGGTGTCGAAGAGATGCTCTTTCCCGTCGGTGAGCTGGAGGAACCGCTCGTTGGACCAGATGATCTCATCGGTGTCCGGGTGGAAGATGACCATGGGCAGGGGGGAATTGATCATGGTGTCCCGGGTGGCCACGTCCATGTTGGCGGTGACCGACTCGATATAGCGGAGCATCTCCCGCTTGCGGATGCTGTTGCTGCGGCGGAGGTAGAGGTAGAGGATGACCACCACCACCAGCTCGATGACCGCCAGAGGGATGGAGAATAAGGCGGAGGCCAGGGCAAAGAGGACCAGGCAGGCCAGATAGAGGCCCAGACTGGGCTCCAGCATCCGGGACAGCTTGTTGTTCTTCAAAGGCACACCTCCTTGCACGGACACGGTGGAAAGTACAGAAGGCGCAAGACCTCCTGGGCCCTTCCGCCCAAAGGCCTTGCGCCCACAGCGCAGGCAGGCCCCGCAAGCCACTTCCCGCATCGCGTCCGGTTTCATTCCGTGCCCAACATTATAGCAGATGGGACCGTGGATTACAAGCACAGCGGCACAGGCTTTGTCCCGCATCCCCGGATATTTTTCCACACGCGGTGGAAGGATGACGGCATCCGGGGGTAAAATTCCGGGGATTTCCGTCAGATTCTCTATTGCTTTAAAGTAGTAATACTGCTATAATCATCCTAATATCGGTCCCGGTGAGACCGGCGGGCCTCCGCCCGTTCCCCTCGAGACCCACTGCATTTTTTAGGGAGGCATCCACCATGGAGGAGATCAAGATCCAGCGCACCGAGCACCCCGCCGCCAAGCCTGACGCCCACACCCTGGGCTTCGGCAAGGTTTTTTCCGACCACATGTTCCTGCTCAACTATGACAAGGGTCAGGGCTGGCACGACCCCCGGATCGTACCCTACGGCCCCTTTACACTGGACCCCTCCGCCATGGTGTTCCACTACGCCCAGGAAGTTTTTGAGGGTCTGAAGGCCTACCGCACCGCCGACGGCACCGTCCAGCTCTTCCGTCCCATCGACAACGCCCGCCGGCTCAACGACTCCTGTGAGCGTCTGTGCATCCCCCCCATCCCCGAGGAGGATTTTGTGGAGGCCGTGAAGGCCCTGGTGACCGTGGACAAGGACTGGGTGCCCGATCTGCCCGGCACCAGCCTCTACATCCGTCCCTTCATCATCGCCACCGACGCCAGCCTGGGGGTCCACGCCTCCCACAGCTATATTTTCTGCATCATCACCGGCCCCGTGGGCGCCTACTACGCCGAGGGCATCAATCCGGTGAAGATCTACGTGGAGTCCGACGACGTCCGCGCCGTCAAGGGCGGCACCGGCTACACCAAGTGCGGCGGCAACTACGCCGCCTCCATCCGGGCCGGTGAGCGGGCCGAGGATCAGGGCTACGCCCAGGTGCTGTGGCTGGACGGCGTTCACCGCAAGTACATCGAGGAAGTCGGCTCCATGAACGTCATGTTCAAGATCGACGGCAAGATTGTCACCCCCATGCTCACCGGCTCCGTGCTGCCCGGCATCACCCGCCGCTCCTGCATCGAGCTTCTGAAGAGCTGGGGCTACGAGGTGGAGGAGCGGCTCATCACCGCACAGGAGCTCTTCGAGGCCGCCCAGGCCGGCAAGCTGGACGAGGCCTGGGGCACCGGCACCGCCGCTGTAGTCTCTCCCATCGGCGAGATGGGCTGGGAGGACCAGCACGTGGTGGTCAACGGCGGGGAGATCGGCCCTGTCACCCAGAAGCTCTACGACACCCTCACCGGCATCCAGTGGGGCACTCAGCCCGATCCTCACGGCTGGGTGGTCAAGCTCTAAGCAAAAACAAAAAGGCCGCGGACCTGAGGTCCGCGGCCTTTTCCTGTCCAGATTGGAACGGGCGGATGGTGTCTGTCCCTACGCGCTGTTTTGCCCCATGCGGGGGCGCGCGGCAATCAGCCGCCCGCCCCCGGCCGGATACGGGCCATGAGAAGCTCGTCAGCATACCGACCGTTTCGGACGCAGGACATCCGCTTGCGGCCCTCGGTCTCAAAGCCCAGCTTCTCGTAGAGTTGGATGGCCCGCTGGTTGTCGGCAAAGACCTCCAGCTCCACCCGCACCAGCATGAGCCAGTTGTCGGCCAGGTCCAGAAGGGTCTTCAGGAGGGCGGTGCCCACCCCCATGTTCTGGTACTCTGTATGGACGAAGAGCCCCACGTTGCCCACGTGGCGCATCCGGGGGCTGGGGCACACACGGAGACCGGCGGTCCCGATGACGGTGCCGTCGGCCAGCACCGCCACGAAGTTGTGGTCGTCCGGGCCCATGGCCTGGAAGCCGTCGATGTTCCGTTGGACCCGCTCGGAGGGGAGGCCCAGGGTGTTTTCAAAGACACCGGGCATCCGCCGCAGGGCGTTGAAGCCCTCCATGTCCTCCAGCCGGGTGGGACGGATGGTGTACTCCATATCCGCGTGCTCCTTTCTCTCTGACGTTGGGAGACTTTACTTCCCCCAGACCAGGGTGATGGCCTTGTGGAGGTTTTCGATTTTGGCCACCTCCGGGTTGCCGCCGTACTCGCCGTCCAGAGTCCAGGGCAGGGCCTCGGCGGCGGTGACCTTCAGCTTGCTGGTGTGGAAGGCCACCACCTGGCGGCTCTCCTCGTGGTTCTGGCGCACCAGGCTCACCAGGGCGTCCTGGAGGTCGGCCACGTTCCGGGGCTGCCGGACCAGCACCACCTCAAAGACCCCGTCGTCCAGGGAGACCTGATTGGCCGGAAAGACCTGGAATCCCCCCACCGAGTTGGTGTTGGTGACCATGCCGTAGATAAAGTCCCCCTCCAGGGTGCCGCCGTCGTGCTCCACCGTCAGGTGGTAGCCCCGGCCCAAATCGCCCAGCTTGGTGGCCCCCTCCAGCACGTAGGCCAGGTGGCCGAAGGCGTTTTTGAACTCCTGGGGCGTATCGTAGCTCACATCGGTGAAGATGCCGAAGGCGGCCACATAGACAAAGGTCCGGTCGTTGAAGCGGCCCATGTCGCAAGGGCGGGGCGTCCCCTCCATGGCCGTGGCCGCCGCCTTCTCCACCCCCCGGGGCAGGCCCAGATTCTTGGAGAAATCGTTGGTGGTACCAGCGGGAATATAGCCCAGCACCGGCGGCGTGTCCAGGGTGAGCAGCCCCGACACCGTCTCGCTGAGGGTCCCGTCTCCGCCGCAGCAGACCACCCGGTCATACCACCAGCCCTGCCGGGCGGCCACATGGGTGGCGTCCTCCTTGCCCTGGGTGGGCCACACCGTCACCAGATAGCCCGCCTTGGTGAAGGTGTCCACCACGTTGGCCAGGTGGGCCTTGATGATCCCCTTCCCCGCCTGGGGATTGTAAATGAAGAGCAGTCGTTTCATGTCTCGTTCCTCCGCAGGGTTTGATCTTCCTTAGATGAAACGCGCCGCTTTCGCGAAATCGCGCAGCGGTTTATTCAGTAGACATTATGATACAAGCCCTCCCCAAAAGGCAAGTCTAATTTTGTGAACAAAAGCCGTCGGATACTCTTGCATTTTTATGCACACAAGTCTAAACTACTGTTCTGACAGTGTATGACACAAGGGAGTGTTTTTCATGTACCGCCGTGCCTTCCGCGCCGCCTTTCCGGCTACCGTGCCGGTGCTCATGGGCTATCTGGCCATCGGCATGGCCTTCGGGCTCATGCTCCAGGCCATCGGATACAATTTCATCTGGGCCTTCTTCATGTCCGTCACCATCTATGCCGGCTCCGGGCAGTACCTGGGGGTGGAGCTGCTGGGCACCGCCGCCACCCTGGGCAGCGTGGCCCTTCTGACCTTTATCATCAACTTCCGCCATCTGGTTTATGGCCTGAGCCTGCTGGAAAAGTTCAAGGGCATGGGCATCCGGAAGCTCTACATGATCTTCTCCCTCACCGACGAGACCTACGCCCTCCTCTCCTCGGCCCGGGTGCCGGAGCGGGTGGACCCCCACACCTACTACTTCGCCATCGCCGTGCTGGACCACTGCTACTGGATCGCCGGGTCGGTGATCGGCAGCGTGGCGGGTGCCCTGCTGGGCTTCGACACCACCGGCATCGACTTCGCCATGACCGCCCTCTTCATCGTCATTGCCGTGGACCAGTGGAGCGCCTACCGCGACCACCTGCCCGCCCTGCTGGGCTTCGGGGTCACCGTGGTCTCCCTCATCCTGCTGGGGGCTGACACCATGCTCATCCCCGCCCTGTGCGCCATCGTGGTCATCCTGCTCCTCCTCCGGGTCCGTCTGGACGCCCAGGAGGAGACCGCTCAAAAGGAGGAAGTCTGACATGCCCCTCACCACCGGTCAAGCCATCGCCGCCATCGCCGTCATGTCGGTGGTCACCTTTCTCACCCGGGCCCTGCCCTTCCTCCTCTTTGACCGGGGCGGTACGCCCCCCAAGGTGGTCCTCTACCTGGGCCGGGTCCTGCCCCCCGCCGTCATCGCCATGCTCATCATCTACTGCCTGCGGAACATCAGCTTCGGCTGGGGCACCGACCTGGCCGCCTTCGCCGGCTGGGCGCCTCAGCTCATCTCCGCCGCCGTGGTGGTGGCCCTCCACCTCTGGAAGCACAACAACCTCCTGAGTATCTTCGGCGGCACCATCCTCTATATGGTGCTGGTCCAGGCCATCTTCTAGTCCTTTTTCTTGATTCTTTTTCTTGTAAGAAAAAGAACCAAAAAGAACTTTGGTAGCGCTCCGGACCCGGCTGCAGACGGCAAAGCCTGCGCCCGGTCACGATGGGACAATCGAATCAAAACACCAAGCGGGCGCTGCCATCGGCAGTGCCCGCTCGATTTTTAGAAAAGGGAACGCCCCCCGCTGACCCACGCCGCAGTCCTCACCTACACAGCGGTGTACACCACCCACATCACAGCAACGGCAATCCCAGGCAGCGCCATCACGCCCGGCACCCACCCACGCAGGCGGCGAAAAAAGTGGGGATAGAACCACGGCCTTTCCCTGTTCCGCCAAGGTAGTCCACTGTGGACGGGGCCGGTCCTCTACGGGGGCGTAAAGACGGGCCGCCGGATTCCTATTTGGAGCCACTCAACCCGCTTAATAGCCCCTTTTTCTTTGGATTCCAAAAACCGTTCTTTTTCCAGCAGGGAAAAAGAAACGGGTTTTGAACGTCTCTCCCGTCTTCAGACGCCCGATCATCCCTTATACTCCAGCAGCACAGCCCCCAGAGCCCGGGCAAACATCCGGGCAGCGGCGAGGGCTTCCTGAAGGGTGTTGCCGTGGCTGCCCACCTCCACCAGCATGGCGCCGGGGGCAGTCTGCTGGTTGTAGCGGTTCTCCCTGAGGCCGATGGGCCGGGCCAGGGTGGGCCAGAGGGTGTTCATCTCCTTCTGGACCTGCACCGCCAGAGCCAGGTTACCCAGCCAGTTGGGGTGGTCGTAGAGGGCGTTGGAGCCCATGACCAGCATGACCTGGGCGCACTTCTCCCCGTTGATGGTGGTGATGGGCTTGTAGACGGTGCCGTCGGAGCCGATGAGGGCGTCCCGGTGGACGTCCAGCACCACCTGGATGGTAGGGTACTGGGTCAGCCAGTTCTCCACCGCCGCCAGGGAGCGGTCGTAGGCGCCGTTGTACTCTGGGTAGTCGTATAGGGCGGTGTCGTGGACCACGGTGAGGCCCATCTCGGTGAGCACCTTGGCGATCTCGTCCCCCACCCGGACCACGCTCTTCTCCGTATCGGTGGTGCGGCACTCCCCGGTGGCCACGTAGGTATCGGTGCCGTCGGGGGTATAGGCCTCGCTGCCGTGGGTGTGGACGATGAGGACCTGGGGGCCCTCCTCCGGCAGGGTCAGCGTGAGCTGGGTCTGAGCCAGCGCCGCCACGTCCAGGGCCAGCCCCGGCCGGTTCTCGATGTACACCCCCTGGGCACTGTCATAGCCCTCGCCGCTGGTGGGGAGCAGGGTCCTGCCCACGATGTCCTCCGGGGCCACCGTGACCTCGGGCACCTCCTCCGGGTCCTCCGGGTCGTCGGGCTCGCCCGTGGGCTGTGGGGACTCCTGGACCGCCTCCCCGGTCTCCCCCTTGCCCACACCGGCGGAGAGGGTGGGGGACTGGCCCAGCACCAGCTTCTGCCAGCCGGTGAGACCGGCCTCCTCCTCCGGCAGGTTGCCCAGCTCCGCCCGCAGGGCCGCCGACACAAAGGCCGGGCTCTCCGCCAGGGTGCGGAAGGTCTCCGCCGCCGCCCCCATGTCCGCCGTCAGCGACAGCACCCACACCGTCACCGTGGTCAAAAAGAGCGCCACCCCCCTCCGCAGCATCCTCGTCCACCGGCCTTGTCCCTTTTTCATGGCGCTCCCCGTCCTTTCTTTCGTTTCTTGGAGAGTCTATGCGCCGGGTCCGGCTCCTATGTCCCCCGAAAAACGACGGGAAAGCCTTTGAGATTCTCCCCGCCCTGTGATATACTGGATGGACACTTCAGATAAAGGCAGGTAGGGCTATGCAGGCGATGTGGGACTCCTCCGGGGTGCGCTTTATACGGGAAATGGTCACGGTGTACTTCGACCGGCGGGTCTCCCGCTCGGCGGCGGAGCTGGCCTATTTCCTGGTGCTCAGCTTCTTCCCCGTCCTCATCTGCATCAACGCCTTCGTGGGTCTGCTGCGGCTGGACGTCAACCTGGTGCTGGAGGCGGCAGACGGCTTTCTCCCCCAGGAGATCCTCCCCATCCTCGGGGAGTACATCCGCTATATCTCCATCAACCAGTCCAATGCCATGTTCTTCGCCGGGCTCACCATGGTCCTCTTCTCGGCCTCGGCGGCCTTCCGGGCCCTCATGAACATCATGGCCGACATCTACGAGCGCCCCACCTACCGCAGGATCGGCCAGATCGTGGCCAGCGTCCTCTTCTCCCTTCTGTTTTTGGTGACCATCTACCTCTCCATGGTGGTCCTCCTCACCGGAAACTGGTTCCTCCACCTGGTGGAGGGCCGCTTCGTCTGGATCGCCCGGCTGGTGGGGGACTGGCAGTCCATGCGCTTTCTCATCCTCTTCTGCCTGGTCCTTCTCTTCGTTCTGCTGGCCTACCGCCTGGCCGCCCCCAAGGGCCACCCCCGCCCTCCCGTCCTCACCGGCGGCATCCTGGCCACGGTGTCCCTGGTGGCCGCCTCCATGCTCTTCTCCTGGTTCATCGGCCTTTCCTCCCGCTACTCCCTGGTGTACGGGTCTCTGGCCTCCGTCATCATCCTGCTGGTGTGGCTCTACCTGTGCGGCAATATCTTCATTCTGGGCAACGTCTTCAACTATGTCTGGTACAAGCACCGGAAAAACTAAACCACCGCCCCTCCCCACAAGCCTTTCCGGCCCGGGGAGGGGCGGTCCTCTTTTTCGGACTCGTCCGTTTCAAAAGTCCGTTTTATTGTACTTTCTTTCTGTTATCCTTGAGGTACAACAAAGGAGCGGAAAGGAGCGCTGAAAGATGGAATACAGCATGCGTTGGGTAAGAGGACACATCGAAGTCTATGACGGGGCCGGGCGGTTCCTCTTTTCGGCGGACAGCGAGTGGGAGGCCGAACGGGAGCTGGAATCCTCCGCGGCGTAAGAACGGAAAGCAGGGACCTTCCCAGCTTCACAACCTTTGTGGAGATGGGGAGGTCCCTTTTTGATGTGGGGCGCGGCAGTCTCCCTGAAACGCCCCCTCTTCTGCGGCGAACATGCACCAGCTGCCCCCTTTCCGTATAGAATGGGGGCAGCACAGGGAGAAGGACGGTGACCGGGAGATGGAGGAAGACATCCTGGCGGGGGAGGCGCGGACACTGGACGACTCCCTGGGCTACATACTGGCGGTGATCGGGTCGGTGCTGCTCTCCTACAAGGCCACGGCCCTCCAGCGGGACGGGGTGTGCCTGGCCCTGGCCGGGGACGACACCGGGGCGCAGGACGCCCAGGAGCGGGTCCGGCGGCTGCGGCTGCTGTCGGGAGCGGTCCTCATCGGCGCCCTGGGGTATTTCCTCTGCCTGGCCCTCCGGGCGGCGGACCAGGCCCGGGGCGACCCCGGGGCGGAACGCTCCGCCCGGACCAACCTTGCGGCCTCGCTGCTGGTGCTGCTGGCGGCCCTGCTGCGGTTCCTGGACCAGAAGGGGCAGGCCGCCGCCTGACGCCGCATCGGGAGGGATACCATGACAGATCTGGAGCTTTTGGCCCGTATCATCCAGTGCGAGGCCGGGGGCGAGGGGGAGCAGGGCATGAAGGCGGTGGCCTGCGTGGTGATGAACCGGGTCCAGGTGGACTACGGCGAGTATGGCCGGCTGGAGCCCACCATTCGGGCGGTGATCTACCAGCCGGGGCAGTTCGACTGCGCCCGGGAGTCCATCGGCGGCCGGTACAACGCCCAGAACATCTACAACATGTCGGTGGAGCCCATCCACTATGAGATCGCCGAGTGGGCCATGGCGGGGAACCGGCTGACCAATCTGGGCTTCGCCCTCTGGTACTTCAACCCCTTCAGCCCCACCTGCCGGCAGAACTTTCCCTCCAGGGTGGGGGAGTTCGTGGTGCGCATCGGCAACCACTGCTTCTACAACCCCACCCCCGCCTACGCCGACACCTAGAAGGAGGAGCGCTATGAACCAATTCTATCCCAACGCCGTCCGCAGCATCGCCATGGACCAGGCCCAGGGCTCCGGCGGGCTGGTGACCCCGCCGGAGGAGAACTTCAACACCGACACCATGCGGGGCTCCCTCCAGCAGATCTTATCCGACAATCTGGGGGCCTACGTCTCCTGCGAGTTCCTGGTGGGGCTCCAGGCCATGATCAAGAAGGAGGGCATCCTCTACTCCGTGGGCCGGAGCTACCTCACCCTCTACGAGGAGGCCACCCAGACCTTCATGGTCTGCGACATCTTCTCGCTGAAGTTCATCACCTTCTACCTGCCTGGCCGCCGGCCGGGACAGACGGGGGCCTCCACGGTGCCCACGGTGACCATCCCCGGGGTGGGGGAGGTGCCGGCGGGCAATTACGGCCTGGGCACCGGCAACATCTCGTGGAACGTGGGCCGGTAAGGCTGAGGTCAGTCTCCCTCCGCCCAGAGGCAGAAGCCCTCCCACAGCTCCATAGCCTTGAATTTGATGACATAGCCCTCGCTCTCTCCGGTGAGGAGGGCGGCATCCTCCTCACCCAGGGCGGCCAGGACGGGCTGGACCTCCTCGGCGGAGCTCTGGCACAGGGGCGGGAAGACCACGCACCACCAGTTCCGCCCGGCCCCCTCTCCCAGCACCACCCGCAGGGCGGTGTACTGTCCCTGGGGGAGGGCGAAGCCGTCATAGGTCTTGGTGGGGAACCACACATCGTCCTCCAGGGAGGCGGAGACCGCGCAGTCGGCTCCGGCGGCCGTCACCGCCTCCTCCGCCGCCGTTTCCAGCTGGGGCAGGGCCTGGCGGAGCAGGTCCACCGCCTCTTCGGCGGTCTGAGCGCCGGCGCAGGCCTCTGTCGCCGCCTCCAGTACCCGGTCCCGGACCTGGAGCTTCAACGCCTGGTCGGCGTCGGAGTCGGAGTTTGCGATGACGTGGAGCCGCACCACCTGCTCCGCCAGGGCGGCCTGCTCCCGGTCCAGCCACATCCCCGTCAGCAGGGCGATGGCCAGCCCCGCCATCAGGGCCGCCTCCCAGCGGCGCAGCCGCTGTCCGCCGTTTTTCCACACGCTTTTTTGTACAAGCTCCATATCCGCTTCCTCCTTTGTCTCAGCTGCCTCTATTGTGCCCGCCGCCGCCCCGTTCCAGACGGGAGGGCGGCAGTTTTTTCCACCCCTTTTTAACCAAATTTTCATCTTTCCTTGCCCTTTTCTTTTAAAATCACATGGTATCCTTGCAGTACAGACAGGAAAGGAGGATTCGCCATGTTCACTCTGTTTGCCCTGACGCTGCTCTGCCTGGCCGGCGTGGCCACCATCAGCGTGGTGGTCGCCCTGGTCCTCACCCTCATCGGCCTGCCTCTGGCCATTTTGTTCAGCCTGCTGCCCTGGCTGCTGCGCGTCGCGGGCGTGGTGCTGCTCATCAAGGCCCTGCTCGACAAGCCCACCCGCTGGGAAAACTTCATGCCCGCCGTCGTGGCCTTTGCCCTGTCCCTGCTCATCGGCTGGATCTTCTGAGCGCCGGGCGGCCCCTACCCGTCCAGCGGCTCGGCCCGCAGGGCCGCCCCGGAGCCGGTAACACCGTAAAAGGCGTACTCGTCCGGCCGCAGGGCGGAGGCGGCCAGGGCGGCGCGCACCGCCGCCCCGTCCTCCGGCCGGAAGCGCACGGCGATGCCGCAGCCCAGGGAGATCTCCCGCAGCACCGGCATGGTGAGCACCTCCGCCACCGGCCGCAGCACCTTCTGGGCGTAGATGGCCCCGTAGGTGGAGGTGAAGGTGATCACGCCGTAGTCCATTACAGGGAGACCACCTTGGCCGCCCGCTGCATGCGGGTGACGATGTCGTACATGTTGCTCACCGTGCCCACCTGGAGCTGGTCGGTGAGGCCGTAGAAGCTGAGACAGGTGCCGCACACCAGGATCTCGACGCCCGCATCGGCCAGGGACTTCAGGTGGGCGGGAATCTGCTCGTCCAGGGTGGGCAGGCGCACGCCGGCGTTCATGAAGAGCACCGCGCCGGGCTTGTCCTCCCCCTGGGCCAGAGTGTAGAAGAACATGCGCATCAGGTTGGCGCCCAGCTCCCGGTCGCCGTCCCCAATGATATCCCGGCCCACAAACACGGCCCAGCCTCCGCCGGGGGCGGGCAGGGGAGCGCTCACCGCCTCCTCACAGGCGGCGCAGCCGGTACGGGTGAAGGCCACAGAAAACACCCCCTCCCCCTGGGTGACGGCGGCTCCGAACCCCTGGTTGCCCGCCAGGCGCTTGAGGTTTTCCACCGCTGTGGTGTTGTCCACCAGCACGGTGAAGGAATGTTCCCCGGCGGCCATGGCCTGCTTGGCCAGGATGACCGGGGTGGGGCA
>OGHJ01003445.1_pt1 | contig 11507 bp, 10 predicted proteins | sample 1571351 | NCBI WGS metagenome assembly OGHJ01 (sample SAMEA2582037, study PRJEB24529) | metagenome | biome: Human gut stool | place: China | collected 2011 | reverse complement strand
GACAGACAGTAACACACCCATATCGACCGGCTTTGCCACATGACCATCCATCCCGGCATCCAAAGCTGCCCTTATATCCTCTGCAAATGCATTCGCTGTCATTGCTATAATGGGAATCTTCTTTCCGTCCGGGCGATCCGGCATATTCCTTATGGCTTTTGTTGTTTCATATCCGTTCATTTCCGGCATCATGATATCCATCAAGATCAGCTCAAAGGTCCCCGGAGCTGTATTGCAAAACTGCGTGAGCGCAGATTTTCCATCGGCAGTCCTGGTTACGATCATCCCTTTTTCTTCCAATAGAGTTACGGCTATCTCTGCATTTAAATCATTGTCCTCTGCCAAAAGGACATGTAAACCACGTACAGCAATATCGTTCCTGAGCTTTTCTTCCTTTTCAGCCGGTACATGTTCTGCTATAAGCAATGGAATTTCGACAGTAAATGTCGAGCCAACGCCCTGTCTGCTGCTGACTTCAATTTTTCCACCCATAAGATCTACATACCGTTTGGCAATCGCCATTCCCAGTCCGGTTCCCTTATAGCTGGTTCTTGCTCCGTTATTTTCCTGACTGAACTCATCAAATATTCTGGTCTGGAACTCCTCGCTCATACCAATTCCGGTATCTGATATGCGAAAGCGCACAATGATATGCTGCTCATCTTTACCCGGACGGCTTTCTGCAGCAAATGAAATGGTACCTCCATCTTTTGTAAATTTGACTGCATTGCTGATAATGTTGAGCAATACTTCCCTGATTCTGAGTTCATCCGCCATCACATAAGGAGTTTTTAGTTCTTCTCTCGAAACATAAAAATTAAGGTCACGATTTTCTGTATATCCCCTTGCAATCGACAAAACAGTATTTATCATATCCCTAAGATCTACAGGCACTGGTTTATATTCCAGTTTACCGCTTTCAATACGGCTGATATCCAATACATCGTTAATCAGTGTCATCAGATATTCTGAACTCTGCCTGATCTTTTTCAGACAATTCTCCACCTCTTTGTCCGGCTTCCTCTTCATGGCAATATCTGTAAATCCAACAATTGCATTCATTGGTGTACGAATATCATGTGACATATTGGACAGGAAATCCGTTTTCGCCTTATTTGCATTTTCAGCTGTCTGTAGTGCTTCTGTTGCGATGTTCTTTGCCTTTTTCAGTTTTTTATTAGCTTCTTCCATTTTCTTCATGGTCTGTAACTGAAGTTCATTATTTCTTTTTTCATATTCGGCTTTTTGATCTGCAATACTGAGTTTGAAAACACTCCAGGTCAACCCAATCCAAAGCAAGAATATAAAACTTACCATGAGCACTGTTGCAAACCATACCGTTTTCTGATAATCTCTCAGAACGTTATCAACTATGCCTTTTGGCACAATGCAGATCAATGTCGTATTGTTGCTTTCTATCGGGGCATATCCCAGATAGTAGCGAGAAGCCTTTCCTAAAAGCAGTACTCCCGCTTCCTTTTCTTCTATCTTTTTTCGGAGAAAAGCAGCCTCGTTTTCTGTGATGGCCTGTGCTTTCTTTAAATGCTTCAGCAAGGAATAATTTCGAAAAAATATATCTTCACTCTGATTGGTATAAGTAATATTCCCTTCGTTATCTAACATAAACAGGTATGCATTCCCATTATATCCTTTCAGTTTTAACATAGAATCTAATTTTGCATGATCATATACGGTTCCGATTGCCGTATAAGTTTCTCCATCAATGCGATATTCCGGACATGGAATTGCAGCCAGATAACCGCCGCTTTGTGTTTCTTCATGATTCCAGTCAACCAGTTTTGCAATATTATGTCCGTTTCTTAAATCCAACAGAAGCTTACTCGGAATGTCAATCCGTATTTTTTTTCCATCCACAGTGATTGCTTTACCATTTTCCTGAAGAAACAGGAGTGTGCTTTCAGATTCTTTTTCCCATGCTTCAAAAATTTTCTTGTGCGTATCTGTTTCAAGAGACAATTACATCGCTTGACAAGGGCACACAGCCCTTTGTCGTGTGCGATGGATAAGTAAAAGTCAAATTTTCCACTCAATCGAAACGTGTTCGTCGGTTGCACGGATCTGTGAGATCAGGCCGTCGGCAACCTGCCGCCTGTCCTCGAAGTCAATTTCTTCCCATTGGTTCAGGTAGACCGACAACCGCTCGATCTGCTCCGGGGACATGGTTTCTGCCGACAGCGCCGCGATCTCTTTTGTCAAGGCTTGGCGGTGTGTGTCCAGCTCCTCGATTTTGCTGTTGGCATAGGACAGCAGCACAGCATTAGCCCCGGTCAGAGTATTCAGCAGTTTTTCAATCTCCTCCTCCACGCGGGCAAGCTCCATGTTCAGCGCGGTCAATTTGGGATTGACCGTTTCCCGCTTTGCCGTCAGCGTCTGGAACTCGGACAGCTTCTTGACCATTTCGCCGTACAGGAACCTTTCAAATTCCCGTGTACGGAGCGTCCCGCAGCCGTCACAGCTTTTACTGTCGGCCCGCTTGGAGCAGCGGAGATACTGAACGCCTGTCGGATTGCCGACGCTCATAAGCGCGTATCCGCAGCGGCCACACTTGACCTTTCCGGCAAGCCATGTGTTCTTTGCCTTTCGCCCGCCTTGGAACGTCTTGTTCGCCATGAGCTTCTTCCGGCAGCGCAGCCATGTATCAGACGATACCAGCCCCTCGCTGGGAGCAAGAACAAGTATCTGATCTTTCAGGTGCTTGTTTTTTCTTTCCTGCACATCCCGGCCCTGATAGAGATAGCAGCCGTTTGTTCCGGCAAAATCTGTCGCTTCATTGACTACCACCGTCCCCTGACTTTTGAAGAACTCGTACATATCGAGGTCGGCCTGCGCGTAAATGGGATTTCTCAAAAGCTGGGAGATAAAGCCCCGTTTCATTTCCTTACCGTAGATCAGGATGCCCTCGTCGGCAAAGTAACGGGCGATGTCCCCGAAAGAGGTTGCGGGCTGAGAGTACATTTCAAACATCAGCTTTGCAATATCTGCCGTTTCCGGGTCAGGCTTCATCATTTTTGTGCGGATGCCCTCAATGGTGGTCGGCTCCAGTTGGAAGCCGTAGGGGGCCGCGCCGCTCATGTGAAAACCGTGCTGGCAGCGGGAATAGTAGGCATCGGTCACGCGCTTCTGGATGGTTTCACGTTCAAGCTGGGCGAACACAATGCAGATATTCAGCATGGCCCGCCCCATCGGGGTGGACGTGTCAAACTTCTCCGTGGAAGATACGAACTCAACATTGTATTCCTGAAAAGTTTCCATCATGGTTGCGAAGTCCAGAATGGAACGGCTGATACGATCCAACTTGTAGACCACCACGCGCTTGATCAGGCCCCGGCGAATATCGGCCATCATTTCTTGGAACTTGGGCCTGTCGGTATTCTTGCCGGAATAGCCCTTGTCGGTGTACTTGCGGAAATTGCCTCCTCTCAATTCATACTTACAGAACTCGATCTGGCTTTCAATGCTGATACTGTCCTTGCGGTCAACGGACTGTCTGCCATAAATGGCATCTTCACGAATAATCATTTGGTGCTCCTTTCCGTGTAGGAGCTACCAAACCTTACACCTATATTATACCTCTGGCAGCCCCGCATCTCAAGGATGTCCCGCATTAGTGCATCTGCGCCCGTCCCGGCGCATACTTCACAAAGACCTCATACAGACAGCTTTCAATTTCACGCTTGCGCTTGTCCCGTGCTTTGGGAGAGAGCATCGGGGTCAGGTTTTCCACGGTGATGGATTTGCCCTGAAAAGACGCGGTTTTGACTTCCTTGTGATAGCCGACTCTTGCCTCCGTCATCTGAAAACCTCCTATAAAAATCAGCGGTGTGAATAAATTTGATGGTTTCCCATTGTCCGTGGGGAAACGTGAAAGGACGGCACAAAAGCGCCGTCCTTTGACCTTGCCCCACCTCTGGCCACGATGACCAGAAGCAGCGGGACAGTTGTTTTCCGTTTCAATCCACAAAAGAGGGAGCCGCCGCGCCGGAATGGTTTGGGCTGTCATAAGACAGAAAGACCCGGTTGGACGGCTCCCTGTATGATTGTTGTGTGCCGTATTTGCCACGCATCCCCGGCACGGGGAGTATTCCAGACCGCCGATGGCTTCGGCTGCATAGCCCCACAGTACCGCTGCCCGTGGAGGGCTGGCGCATACCGCAGGGACTCCCCCTCAAGTCTGTGGGAGGGCGTGAGCAAGTTTCATTATCCTCCGCGCTGTCCTCGCGCCCGGTTTGCCAGCACCGGGTCAAAGGCTGCGTTGATCGCTCGGCCAGCTTGTCCATCACCTCCTGAACTGGCTGTCGTGGCGGCGCACCTTACGTCGCTATCACGCGGATTTCGTATCGGGAATACTGTCTATTCAATTTTCAAGGCGAGGAAGGAAACTCCTCTCACCTATCAGGAGGTTTCGGGGGCAAATGTACTCCCTCTTACATTGATTTTTTCAAAATATTTTTCATAGCGGCCAGCCCGCGCTCAATGGAGCAGCAGATGCGGCTCCGGCCAACGCCCTCGGCTGCCGCGATCTCGGCCTTGCTCATGCCGAGAAGATAGTGCTGGTACACACGCCGGGCCTGCGCGGGCGGGAGCTGGGTCAGCGCGTCATAGAGGGCAAACGTGGTTTCCCGCGCCTCAATGTACTCGTCCGGGGTCATGAGCTGGCGGAGCACGTCGGCCTCAAAGCCGGGATCGGTGTCCAGCGAGCACTCGCCATTTCTGCGCTTCTGCCGCTTGTAGCTGTCGCACAGGCGGCCTCCCATAGAGAGGGTGGCGGCGATCTCGTCCGAAACTTCCAGCATCACATTTTCGGTCATATAGGGGTAATACCGTTTCAGGTTGATAGTCGTCATAATTGTCCTCCATTTCAAAAGGTGGTTGGTGAGTGCGGATTGAAATGGAGAACAGGAGGCCCCCGGCACCTTGGAGCCTCTGGCCACCGTGACCAGAAGCAGGGGCATATAAAAACGCCCGCATAGCATGACGCTATACGGACGCAAGCAAATAACTTTCTTGTTACATGATGTTTAATTTCACTTTCAAAGCCGGACTGCTCCGATGGAGGGGCTACACTTTTTTTAGCTGGTGCAGATCATGAACTCTGTGAAAAAGTAAAAAGGACACGGCGATACCTCCTCGGACACCGCCGTATCCTTAAAAAAGGGCGACTTTATCACACCCTCCGTAAATCCTTTTTTCCAAAAGGAAAACGGCGGTTTGAAATGCAATATTTCAAAACCGCCGCTTTGCGCCGCAAGGCCGATTGCAACGGTCTTGTTGTGATACCAGCGCAGAGTGCTATCAAAGGAAAAAAGCCGATAAACCGTGTGCCTGTTGACAACGGGTTATCGGCTCTGCGTCTATGCGTCTGGCTCTTTGATAACTTTCGTATTGAATTGTTTTACATATATCAGAATTTCTTGTTTACACTTGGGGCAATAAAGCGGGAAATATTCCAGTACCGTATCAGCGCGCAGCTTAATTCTGGTTTTATTTTTGCAAATTGGACAGAGCAACCATTCCATTTTGCACATGCTCATGCAATTTAGTTTTGTACGCACTGGCTAACGATTTCACGGGCCTCACGCTGATCCATATTTCCCAATTTGACCTGATCATTACAGAAAGACTCTACCGCCGCAAGCAATTCGTCGGGCGTTTCATAAGGCCCAAATAACTTCTCTTCACCGTTCTCCAGCTTCACAAAATAATCATAGCTTGAACTGGTCACGATGTCCTCCGGATTATAACCCACCATGATATACTGTTCACCGTCAACGGTCTTGGAGTACATCATGCCGTCTTTGATTTCCTGGAGTACCTTTTCATATTCGGCAATCGTTTCATCGACCATTTCCTGGGTCCAAACAAACTCGCCATGTGCAGAGGTCCATCCCTTTTGGCCGATTATGCTCTGGAGCGTTTCTTTCTCGTTATCCAGCCAGTTTTTGTATTCGTCGTAAGTCCACCACTCGATGACCGGGGAGGGGTACTGCTGCTCAAATTCTTCTTCACTCAGCGTTCTTGTTGTGTTTCCGTCATCAAGAACATAGTAAGTCTCTCCGTTGTCATCAGTATAGGAAGTCAAAACACTTTCGGAGGTTTCCGTCTCATAATAGTTCGTGTCCATAGGCCCTTTACTCTCGGCGAGAGCAGAGGTTGCAAAGACCGTTGTCGTTCCCGCAACAATCAACGCCGCAAGAACCAGAGATACAACTGTTGTTTTCCGTGTTTTCATAATTGCTGTTATCCTTTCTTCAATCGCATTTCTGCTGAAATTATTACAAAGAGGGGTGAAACCGCTCCTTGTTTCCTCCATGCTGATTAGAACTTTGGCATAAACTGCTCTAGTATTTTCTCCGAACTGGCGAATTACCGTCTCGTCACAGGAAAGCTCAATATCTCTATTTGCCAGAACATACATGACCCATACCAGAGGATTAAACCAATGGATACTGAGAGCAACCGCCAGCACAACTTTTGTTATAATGTCAAATCGCTTGATATGCACAAGTTCATGGGCCAAAACATAATGCAGCGTCTCTTCATTATTCCAGACTGTGGTTTTTGGCAGTAAAATGACGGGGCGAATCACGCCGTAGGTCAATGGAGAAGATACCAAACTGGATTGGCGCACGGTAATGGTTCGTTTTGTTGGATGAGTTTCCAACCACTTCTCAATCCCATCATTTCTGACAGGCAGGGACATTTGAAACTCCTTATAGGATTTCCAGTAGGCTGCCGCAAAGAAGAACGCACAGAGAACACATCCAAGAATCCAGATGATTTCCGGCGCTGAGACATTCGCCACAGGGCCGACAGTATTGTGCGGTATGGTGGCCTGATGTTCCGCTGGTATCACAGGTATCAGCATACCCGCCGCCGTATTCATTCCCTCTGTGGGCATTTCTCGGTTCCAGAGAGAATAGATGCTAAACCAAGAGGGCAAAGAAAACGGTATCATCAGCCGCACCAGTGTGATTCCCCAAAGCACTAGGAATGTCTTTTTCGGGACTTTGTTAATTGCAAGAGCACGAATGACCGTAACGGCCAAAATCATTACAGCACCCGTAAAACTCATTTGGAGCAGGTTCATTATCACCACCTCATTCCAGATCGCCAACAATTTGTTTCAGCTTTTGGATCTGTTCCTCAGATAGTTTTTTTCTCCCGAGCAACGCAGCGAACAACTTGTCAGCAGAACCATCGTAAATTTTGTTAATCAATTCATCAGTTTCGGCTTCTTGAACAGCGGACTTGGAAACCAATGCATGGCACATAAAGCCCGGCTCGGAACGCGCAATCGCCCCCTTTTTTATGCAACGCTTGATAAGCGTATATGTCGTATTGACATTCCATCCTAATTCATCTGTCAGTACCCGTGCTATTTCTCTGGCGGGTGTATCCCCCTCCTTCCAAAGAACATCCATTACTTTTAATTCAGAATCAAACAGTTTAATATCCATGAGCAATGGCCCCTCTCATAAGACTGGTGTAGTTTGCATTTTCATAATACCACAGTCTTATAACTCTGTCAACACTGTATTGGACTGCTTTTGCGAAAATAAATACTACTTATCATAAAATTGTATTTCGTTCTCATATGCAAACCTGAAATGTAGAATAATATAGGGTGATATGAGAATGTACCAAGATGAAAGACGGCTCGACTTCCACGCATTAGGCCGGGAGATCAAGCGCAAAAGAGAGGCAAAAGGCTGGACACAGGAATACCTCGCGCAGCTCGTTGACCGCACACCTCGTTCTATTATGTATTTTGAAAATCGTGGTCAGCATCCGAGCCTAAATGCCTTTTACCAAATGGTAACGATGTTCGGTATCTCCGTGGATGAATACTTTTATCCCGATATGGGAGCCGATGAAGCCGCAAAGAAGCGGATCGGTATTCTGCTTAATTCTCTCAGTGAGAACGAACTACGGCTTGTCGAGGGGATTATCAACGCAATCATAGAAAACCGCGGAACGGAGGGGGCGTAAGAAACGGCGCTGCCTCCGTTTTTCGCGGGGTTTCCGGGGGAGCGCGGTAGCGGCAAGCAAGGCAAGTGTATTGACACTTGCAATTTCCACGTTGCGGAAATGCTTGTTGGGGTGCCCCCAAACCCGCTGGACTTCTGGACACCGTGACCAGAAGAAACGTTGTCTGCGTCGCCGTCCCTAACGGGCCTGCTCCTTATTGCGCTGGTTGTCCGTCAGCCCGCGCAGATGATCCACGCTGCCCTTAACCGCCACCAGCTCCCGCATATCCTGCTGGGCCTTGCGGTATTCCAAATAAAGAGCCTTTTTCCGCGCCGCCAGTTGGCGGCGTTTTTCTTTTAGTACGTCCATTTTCGGGAGTTTTTCTCCGCCCAGCAGCTCGGCCATCGTCGCCTTGGCCGCCCGGTAGTCGGCCAGCTCCGCCTCATGCTCGGCAAGATATTTCCGGCTGTACTTGGCGGCCTTGTACCCATCGAACGCGGGGCGGGTCTTGGCGTACTGCACCACGGCGGCCATCAGATCGGACACACGGGAAAGCTCGGCCTCGGTCTGCTGAATGTCCCCGGCCAGCGTGTGAAACCGCTCCGTAGCGGCATCGGTCTTTGCGGCCAGATCGTCATATTCATAAAGCTGCTGCTCTTTCAGATATTGCAGCGCAGCCGCCATCTGTTTGAGGTTATACACCTTGGCCCAGCGTTCATAGGCGGGGCCTTTGCCCTGACGCATCCGCTCCTGAATGTCGATCAGCAGATTGACACGGCGGGGCGTGGGCGCTCTCCGCACCGGGGCCGTTCGTGTGGGAGCCTTGCCGTCAATCACAGCTTGAATATCCTCCCGCCCATAGCCAGCCCCCAGGGTGGATGCCCGGAGCCGGGCCGCCCGGTCATGGCCGGGGGCGCGGAACGAGATCACCCCGCCCCGTCCATGCACCACCTGAAAGCCCACCGCCTCCATGCGCCGGAGGAAATCAGCGAAGTCGGCGGGGCGCTTAGACAGGGCCGTATCTATGGCACAGCGTATCTGTTCCTTTTGGGACGGGGGCCGGACCTCGCCCTGCCACTGCCCATAATGCAGAAAGCGGCCCTTGCTGTGGAGCTTGGGCCGCTCTACCACGGATAGCGCGTGTTCCAGGCATACCCGGTCAGACAGCCGCCGCAGGGCAAAGCTGGAGCCGATGAAGTTGCGGAATTTCCTGGAGCGGTCATAGGCCGTGGAATTGTAGTAAATGTGATTGTGAATGTGGCCTTTGTCGGTATGGGTGCAGACAAAAAACTGATACTTGCCCTTTGTCCAGCGCATCGCCGTTTCATAGCCGATCCTGTTGGCCTCCTTCGGGGTGACTTCCCCCTGGGGAAAGGCTTGACGGATCTGGTAGCACAGCGCCCCCTGCTCCGCCGTCCGGCCCGTTTCCGCCTGATACTGGCCCTTTACCAGCATAAATTCAGCGTGGGCGGTTTCCGGGTCGCAGAGGTAGGAGGACACCGCCCCCAGCTTCTCCGGGTTCAGGCCGTAGTCAAAGCGGTCTTTCAGACTTTGAATGGCCGTCCGCTTGGCGGCCTGTTTATGGGGCTTGATGTAGGTCGTAGCCGTGGGCGTTCCTCCTTTCGCATAAATGTCGAATCACATCAAAATAGAGGTTGTCTTTTGATTTAGGTAGGTATATAATTGCAGATAAGATGTTGTTATTTTTTGGAGGCATTGATATGGCTTACAAAAAGCAGAAGAACGTAAACATTGATGCACTCATTGCCCGTGAGGACTTTGAAGCTGCTGATGAAACGACAAATACTGCCAGTAAGATTTCGACTCTTTCAGTGAATGATTTGAAAGAGGGGAGCGGTTTGTTTTTAGCCTCCGTGCGAAAGCCAGATTTTCAAAGGGAAACTGCGGATTGGGATATTGATAAAATTGTCCGCTTTATTAAAAGTTTTGTTGATGGGGAATTTATTCCCGCAGTTATTCTTTGGAGAAGCCAAGCCGGTTTGATTTTTGTAATTGATGGTTCCCATCGTTTAAGTTCTCTTATTGCATGGGTAAATGACGATTATGGTGACGGTCAATTTTCGTTAGAAGCGTTTGATGGAGAAATACCTGATGAGCAAAGGCAAATAGCCAGGAAAGCAAGGGAAACTATCAACTCGCAAATAGGGCCATATAGCGATTATTATAAAGCTCTTGTTGCCAAACACCCTGATCCAGACATTATTGTTAAAGCCAGAAATTTGGCGTCACGAGCATTACAAATCCAGTGGATAGACGGTGATGTCGATACAGCAGAACGGTCATTTTTTAATATCAATCAACAGGCAACTCCTATCGACCCCACAGAATTGAAGCTGCTGCAAAAGCGTAAAAATCCAAATTGCATTGCAGCACGATCTATTATGCGAGCAGGAAAAGGGCATAAATATTGGCACAATTTTTCACAGGAAATTCAGGAGAGTATTGAAACACTCGCAAGTTCAATTAACAGATTGTTATTTGATCCGATAATTCAGCGGCCAATAAAAACTCTTGATTTGCCCATTTGTGACCGAAATAACAACATTTTGACACTTGTCTATGAGTTTGTATCTTTTGTGAATAATGACACAAAAGAGGAAGATGACTTAACCGGAGAAGCAACTATCCGTAGTTTGAAAAGAACAGAACGAATGGTTCAACTATTTAGTAGTGTAGCCCCTTGTTCATACGGATTACATCCGCTTTTGTATTGTTATTCCAACAAGGGAAATTTTCGCCCAGCTTCTTTTTATGGAGCAATCGAGTTTATTCGCACTTTAGATACCAATCCCGCAATACTAAAATCTTTTATTGAACAGCGCAAGAATTTTGAAGATTTCATATTTGAGAATGATATAGCAGTACAACGCATAATTGATACATATCGTCGCGGATTACAGAGCGCAAGACACATATCCGATTATTATGTATGTGTATTGAATCTATTTGCATCAGGAAAAACATCTGTGGAGGTTCAGGAGAGTATATTAGCAAACCCGAAATATCAACGTCTTAAATTGACTTTTTCCCCTGAACTTGAAGTAACCACGGGTGCTTTCAATAGCGGAAATAAGAGCGAGGTATATATCCAAGAAGCCTATAAAAAAGCTCCTCGATGTGCAATTTGTGGTGGCCTGTTGCATACCCATTCTATCTCCATTGATCATATTCAGAGAAAACGTGACGGCGGTTTAGGCTGTGTAGAGAACGGTCAACTAACACATCCGTATTGTAATACAGGTGTTAAAAATTGATTGTTTTTGACGCGAAATTCCTTTTCGGTGTCCGTTTTTAGGTATTACTTCTGGCCACACTGGCCAGAAGCAAGAGCAAAAGGGAGCGGCGCGGGGCCGCTCCCTTTTGTCACAGGCACACCACCTCGGAGAGCTTCTGGAGCAGGTCGGACAGCGGCCCCCACAGATCGGCATAGTCCTTTTGCAGCCGCTTCAGCTCGTCCGGGTACAAGCCGCCATAGCTGTTGGCATGGATGGCCGCCT
>OGHJ01003441.1_pt1 | contig 11521 bp, 10 predicted proteins | sample 1571351 | NCBI WGS metagenome assembly OGHJ01 (sample SAMEA2582037, study PRJEB24529) | metagenome | biome: Human gut stool | place: China | collected 2011 | reverse complement strand
TGCGGAGCATGTGTAGATAAATGCCCTAAGAAGTGTTTGTCCATAGGAGCGCCTTCTGATACAGCAGCTTCGGAAAATAAAGAAGCGGAGCAGGATGCTGAACCTGTTGCTAAATCCGTTCCTGTAGTAGATGAGGAAAAATGCGTTTATTGTAATATGTGTGCCAATGAATGTCCTTCTGAGGCTATTTCAGCGGAGATTGACAACTGGACTCTTGAAGAAGAAAAATGCGTAAGCTGCGGAGCATGCGTAGATGTTTGCCCTGCTGACGCCCTTACGATGGAGACAGTAAAATAAGAATTAACAATAATCGGTAAAGTATTGTGATATGCAGACAGGGTTAGCCCTGTTTGCATATTTTTTCGGTAAAAATCTTGACATTGACAGCGTTGTAATATACAATTATTTAGCGACTTTGTGTGAATAATCAAATAAGGGCAGGTGCTGCTCTTACTTTAAGTTAAACGGAGGACAGATAAAATGAGAGTAAAAGTTACACTTGCTTGCACAGAATGTAAGCAGAGAAATTACAATACGATGAAGAACAAGAAGAATACCCCTGACCGTCTGGAGCTGAACAAGTACTGCCCCTTCTGCAGAAAGCACACCGTCCACAATGAGACGAAGTGATCCCACTGGAACGGCTGAAAGGAAAGAAGGGTAGTCAGAATGGCTGAGAACGAAAAAGTGGAGCAGAACACCCAGCCTGCTTCCAGCAAGGCCGACAAGGCCAAGAAGGACAAGAAGTCCGAGAAGAAGCCCGGCGTCTTTGCCCGCATCGGCCGCTGGTTCCACGAGCTGAAGGTGGAGTTGAAGAAGGTCGTCTGGCCCACCAGAAAGCAGACCCTCAACAACACCCTGATCGTTATTGCCTGTGTGGTCTTCGTGGGCATCTTCATCTGGCTGTTTGACGCGGTGGCTGGCGCTCTGATTCGGGCGCTGTTCCACCTGTTTTCCTAAAGTCAGGTGAGCGGCATGGCTGACAATCTGAATTGGTATGTGGTCCATACCTACTCCGGCTATGAGAACACGGTGAAGGCCACCATCGAGAAGTACGTGGAAAACCGCCACCTGCAGGATGTGATCCATGAGATCAGCATCCCCATGGAGACGGTCACCGAGATCACCGACAACGGTCCCAAGGAAGTGGAGCGCAAGGTGTTCCCCGGCTATGTGCTGGTCAAGATGGTGATGAACGACGAGACCTGGCACGTGATCCGGAACATCCGGGGCGTCACCGGCTTCCTGGGCGAGGGGAACAACGCCATCCCCCTGTCCGAGGAGGACGTGGCTGCTCTGGGCGTGGAGAAGCGTGAAATCGTGGTCGGCTATCAGGCCGGCGACAGTGTGAAGATCACCGACGGCGCCCTGGAGTCCTTCCTGGGCACCGTGGAAGAGGTCGACCTGGACCGGGGCAAGGTCCGGGTGGTCGTCTCCATGTTCGGACGGGAGACCCCCGTGGAGCTGGAGCTGGACCAGGTGGAGCCCATCGGCCGGTAAGAGACCCCGGCTGGCTCCCCCGCGGCGTCAAGCCGCATGACGTGGGAGGGACGGCGCCGTCCGTCCCGCCAAACCGGACGCAGAGCGTCCTATTCAACCACATTTTTTCAATGGAGGTGCTCTTTCGTGGCACAGAAAGTAACTGGATATGTAAAACTTCAGATCCCCGCCGGCAAGGCGACTCCCGCCCCCCCGGTCGGCCCCGCCCTGGGCCAGCACGGCGTGAACATCGCCGCTTTTACCAAGGAGTTCAATGAGCGCACCAAGAACGACGTGGGCATGATTATCCCCGTCATCATCACTGTGTACGCCGACCGCTCCTTCACCTTCGTGACCAAGACTCCCCCCGCTGCGGTGCTGATCAAGAAGGCCTGCAACATCGAGTCCGGCTCCGGTGTGCCCAACAAGACCAAGGTGGCCACCATCAGCAAGGAGGATGTGCGCAAGATCGCGGAGACCAAGATGCCCGACCTGAACGCCGCCAGCATCGAGGCCGCCATGAGCATGATCGCCGGTACTGCCCGCTCCATGGGCGTCGTCGTGGGCGAGTAAGGAGGGTGTAAACAATGTTTAGAGGCAAGAAATATCAGGAGAGCGCCAAGAAGATCGAGAAGAATACTCTGTACGATACCAACGAGGCCATGGATCTGGTGGTAAAGACCGCCACCGCCAAGTTCGACGAGACCGTCGAGCTCCACGTGAAGCTGGGCGTCGACTCCCGTCACGCTGACCAGCAGGTCCGCGGCGCCATCGTGCTGCCCCACGGCACCGGCAAGACCGTCCGGGTCCTGGTGTTCGCCAAGGGCGACAAGGCCGACGCTGCCCGGGAGGCCGGCGCGGATTACGTGGGCGAGATGGATATGGTGGAGAAGATCCAGAAGGAAAACTGGTTCGACTTCGACGTGGTTGTTGCCAGCCCCGACATGATGGGCCTGGTGGGCCGCCTCGGTAAGGTCCTGGGCCCCAAGGGCCTGATGCCCTCCCCCAAGGCCGGCACCGTCACCCCCGACGTGGCCAAGGCCGTGCAGGAGGTCAAGGCCGGTAAGATCGAGTACCGCCTGGACAAGACCAACATCATCCACTGCCCCATCGGCAAGGTGTCCTTCGGCCCCGAGAAGCTGACTGAGAACTATAACGCGCTGATGGGCGCCATCGTGAAGGCGAAGCCTGCCTCCGCCAAGGGCCAGTATATTCGCAGCTGTGTAGCCGCGTCCACCATGGGCCCCGGCGTGAAGATGAACACGGCGAAGATGATCTGAGGCTGTTCGGAGGGGAGCTGGCTCTCCTCCGAACACCCCATCGCCGCGTCAAAACAAACTGCGCTTCATCCGTTTCTGCCTGTGGTGAAACCGGATACTGCTCCGTTTGTTTTTCCTTTTCCGACAAAAGCTGGGCTTTTGTTGGGGCCCGACGTGGTCACTGGCGTGCGCACCCCGGTGCGCGGGACGATGAATTTTCGCCGCACACATGTTGCGGCAAAATGATTCGGTTTTCGTCTTCCGCTGCAGGCGGAAGAACCGGAAAAAACCGGAGGTTTTTCCGGGCATTTTTCCCGGTCCTGTGGGATCTGGGGAAATCTGTTATTTAGTTCTTGACAAATCGTCGAGAATTAAATATAATACCAGATGCGTTCCAAAGACAGCAGGTGGCATGAGCCATAAATCCTGCCGAGGGCGGCAAACTTGATTTGCTATCCGTCCCTGTGTCTTTGCGCACAGGGACGGTTCCTTTTTTTGAACGCACCGACAATTTTCCTGGAGGTGAACACTAGAATGCCTAACGCAAAGGTCTTATCTGAAAAGCAGGCCATCGTGGCCGAGCTGACTGAGAAGATCCAGAAAGCTTCCGCCGGCGTGCTCGTGGATTACAAGGGCATCACCGTTGAGGAGGACACCGCGCTGCGCAGAGAGTGCCGGGAGAACGGCGTCGATTACGCCGTTGTCAAGAACACCCTGCTCCGCTTTGCCTTCAACAACACCGGCCTGAACGAGCTGGACGATCTGCTCAACGGCACCACGTCTCTGGCTCTGTGTGAGGAGGATGTAGTCGCTCCCGCCCGCGTCATGAGCGACTATGCCAAGAAGCTGAACGACAAGTTCGAGATCAAGGGCGGCTTTATGGACGGCAAGCCCGTCTCTCTGGAGACCATCCAGTCTCTGGCTTCCATCCCCGCTCTGCCCGTTCTGCGCGCCCAGTTCCTGGGTACTATGCTGGCTCCCATTACCGGTCTGGCTGTGGTCCTGAAGCAGATCGCCGAAAAGGGCGGCGAGCTCATCGGCATAAATTCCTTTACGCTGGATGGCGGCGAAAAGGAGGTAGCCGAGGCAAAGGACGTGCTGTCCAAGGCGGGGGCAACGTACCGCAACGTATATTTTGCCTCCGATGGCGAGGCGGGCCGGCTCACCACCAGCGTATACGCCTACCCGACGACCTATGTGGTGGACAGGAACGGCAACATAGTCGGCCAGCCCATAGTCGGCGCGATCACGAGCAAAAAGCAGCTTGCCTCCCTGTGGGAGCTGATAAACGAGGTCATAGAAAAGGACGCGGGAATGTAAGCATACCGGCTACGGCTCCCTGTACAGCGCCAAGCCCTTCGGATCGGTGAGGTTATAGGCGCAGAAGGGAACCATGCCGTGCCTGGGATCCACCTCGCAGATATGGCATCGCATGAGCCTTTCAAGGTCGAGGTCATAAGCGTCCTGAAACACCATTCCTGAAACGGCGAAGGTATTTCGCCGGGCATATTCTAAAAATTCATCAAGCGAGGCGGTCTCCGCCCCGCTTTTTTTCTGCGCGGCTTCCGTATCCCCCTCCGCCCAGCTCCACTGTCCGGCGACGGAGCCTCTGGAATCGTCCGAGGTGGTGCAGCAGGAGCCGCCGCGCCTGCCCAGCAGCCGCAGCGAGCCGTCCCTGCGGCGCATATAGCTTGCGTGGAAGGAGCAGTATGGGCTTTCCGCGCCCCCGCCGCAAAAATCGGCGTACTTCATCATTCCCTCCGTCTGCTCCTCTATGAGCCGCAGCATCCGGGGTATGGTGACAGGCCTTTCCGCCCTTTTCAGGGCGCAGCGGCCGAAATAGCTCAACGGCTGAAAATGCACCCCCCGCACATACGGCATGCGGGTCATGGCGAAGCGCAGTATGCCGCCTGCTTCCTCCTCGTTCACCCCGGGGGCTATCACCGGCACCAGCACTATGCCCAAGCCCGCCGCGGCGCAGCTTTCTATTGCGGCGAGCTTTTCCCTTAGGAGCGGCCTGCCCCGCAGAGCTTCATATACGGCGTCGCTCATGCCGTCGAACTGTAAAAACACCGTATTTAGCCCCGCAGCCTTAAGGCTTTTTGCATAGTCCGGCTCCGCCGCGAGGCGTATGCCGTTGGTGTTTAGCTGGAAGAAGGTAAAGCCCTTTTGCCTGCCCAGCCATATTATCTCAGGCAGGTCCTCACGCAGGGTCGGCTCCCCGCCGGATAGCTGTATGTTGAAGGGTCCGCCGTGCGCCATGAGAAAGTCGTACTGCCGCTCTATATCCTCGATATTCGGGTCATCGCCGCACTTCCCCGCCGACGCATAGCAGACGGGACATTCCAGATTGCAGCGCCTGGTGAGCTCCAGCAGCATACAGCAGCCCTTTCTAAGGTGCGCGGAGCACAGCCCGCAGTCGTTGGGGCAGCCCCTTTGCGGCTCTTTGCCGTTCACCGGCGGGTCGATGGCGGAGCTTTCACCGTTCCACATGAAATACTCCTTTATGCTCCCCTCCCATATAAGCGCGGAAAAAGCCCCGTGCTCAGGGCAGGTCTTGTTGAGATATATACCGTGCTCGCCCACCGTTTTTTGGGCCTCCAGCACCCTTAAGCACACCGGGCATACGCTTTTCGTCCTTCCAAAGCCCATCATATAAGCCCCTTCCCCGACAGTATCTCTATGCACTTCTCAAAGGACAGCGCCATTATCTCCGGGCAGCGCTCCATCTTGCGGCGCTGGTCGCCGCCGAGTATTTCCCCGCAGTCCGTGCCGCCGTACCGCTCCTTCATTTCCTCTGCGAACCAGTGCGTAAAATGGCACAGCGCGGAAACGTGCCCGGGAAGATCGGCGTCGTTTTCCCCGCCCTTGCCCGTTATATAGGATATAAGGCAGGCGCCGCCGCTCATGCAGCCGCAGTCCCCGCCGGAGTAGCCGCCGCCGTTTATAAGCCCGCCCATCGCCCGAACGAAGCCGTCGTCCTCCTCGCCCAGCAGTTCCAGCAGCAGCAGCGCCATCACCTGTGAGCAGCAGTAGCCCTCAAGGCTAAGCTCCACCACCCTTTCCAGCAATTCCATGTCTACTCCTTTCCGCATATAAGCATACGGTATTCGCACTTGCCCCTTTGCTCATGGCGGCATTCCTCGCCGCGCCATACCGCGTCTATATAGTACTCCTGCCACCTTGCGGTCATATCCTCGCTGTGCATTACCGCAAAGCCCGTTTTGCCCGCTATGCCTTCCACGTCCTCAAAGCACACGTCGGTAAGCATGAGCACGCCGCCGCCCTTGAGTAGGCGGTATGCCTCCGAAAACGCCCCGCTCACGTCGCCGCCCACAAAAAAAGCGCATTGGCTTATTATGCCGTCAAAGGCCGCATCGGGATAAGGGCAGCGGAGGAAATCCCCCTTCTCGACCATATCGCTGCCCGGCCTTATATCTATGCCCCGGGCGTCGTAGCCCATATCCCGCAGCAGCCCCACGGTTTCTCCCGCCCCTGCACCCATGTCGAGTATCTTAGCGGGCGGGGCGAGCCTTGACAGCGCTATAATGTGCAGCGTGTTTTGTTTGCCTCCGAGATGTCCGTTCATGGGTTATCTCCCTTCTATTTGTCCTCTAACGCCTTTTCCACCGCCAGCACCTTGCCGACGGCAAGCTCCTCCGGAACGTATACGAAGCCGCACACGGGGCAGAGCGGCAGCTCCACGGGAAAGCCGTTGTCCAGATACATGAACATCGCCCGGCCCTTTTCCAGCGGGACGTTGCACTTTCTGCATTTGAGCTTTCCCCCGGGGTCTATGCTGTAATAGGCTTTCTTCTCCATGCCGCCCCCCTTAATTCCTCTTTTCCACCGTCATCCTGTGGCTGTATGCCCTATGCACGGTATAGCCCTCCGCGGTTTCCGTATACGCCGTCCAGAAGGTCACGTTGCCGCAGCGCTTTCGTGCTATGAGCATGCCGCTTTCGGCGTCCTCTACGGCCTCCCCGCTCTTTAGCATATAATCCAGCACGTTGTATATATCCGTTTTCAGTATCATGCGCTCGTCCATCATTTTTAGCGCTTCCTGCGTAAAATCCACCCTATACGGCCTTTCCGTGCTTTCTCCCTCCTCGCCCCAAAGCTCGCTTAACAGCCTGTTTTTAAGCGTAAGCCTGTTGTGTCTTTTTTTACTTATATCCGGCGGCGCGCCGGCGTCTATTCCGTACACCAGCTCGAGTATGTGCCGCGAATCGGCGCCCTCCCGCGCAAAGCGGTCGCGGCAGGCCATGCAGTAGCTCACATACTGCGCACCCGGCGTTTTCAGGCAGCTTTTCGCCATGTCGCCCGCCGTCTCCCTGTCCGCATAGGCGGTAAGCCCGCCATAGCCGCAGCATTGGGTGCTGTCGCCGGAATATTCCTCCTCGATGAGCTGATAGCCCAGCTCCTCCATGATATGCCGCACGGCGGACCGGGTCTCCGGATACCCCCGCGCGCCGCAGGCGTCGTGGAGCACGGCTCGTCCACCGCCCCGCGCCCCGTCCGGCAGTCCCCTGTCCCTCAGCACCGTCCATATACCTACCGTCTCAGCCATATCCTGCTCCGAGAGCAGCTTCATGCAGCTTGGGCAGCCGGCTATTATCACGGGATCCTCCAGTGCGGCAAGCTCCGCCGCTATCTTATCCCTGACCTCGCCGTACATCTCGCCCCTTCCCGCCCAGTGTGCTATCGCCCCGCAGCAGCCGAGCATAAGCGCCACGCCCCCCTTCAGCCGGGTGCAGAGATCCTCGTATGCGGCGATTACCGCCTCCGGCGCTATCGCCGCCGCCTGGCAGCCGGGAAAGAACACGTATCTGCAATGGCTGTGCCCGAGCTGCTTTCTGCAAAGATATGCCTCTCCGTTGGAAAAAAGCATATCCAGCAGCGCAAATTCATGGGCCGCCAGCGGCATCTTGTCCGTATCCACCATGTTTTCCCGCGCCGTCCTGCATATATGGGCCATATCGAACCCGTGGGGACAGGTGACAGTGCATTGCCCGCACAGCGCGCAGGCGTTCATCGCCCTGTTGAGCGGGTGGTCCCCCATTATTATCTGCGTATTGTTGTATATCTCCCGGCTCAGCAGGCCGGGGTGCTTGTTGAAGCGGCGAAGATAGGCGCAGCCGCGCAGGCACTCGTCGCAGTGGCACTGCATACACCTGTCAGCCTCCTCAGCCGCCTGCTCCCTCGTATAGCCGCTTTCGCAGCCCTTTATCCTGATCAGCCCCCTTGCCAGGTCGGGGTTGGTATACAGCCGTGATGTGACCGGCCCCTCCTCCCCTCTCGCGCTGCGCGGGTCTATGCCCTGGGCGAGCCTGTCCGCCGTAAGCGCCGCCTTCCTTGCCCCGAGCGCCGCCTCCAGCACAGTCTCTCCGCCGCCGGTCAAAAGCCCCTCACTTTCCATGAGCATTATGCCTTCGTCCCGTACGGCGCCGGGAAATATGTCAAGGGCGGCTTTTTCGGACGCGCAAAGCACATCAAAGCCGCCTCTTTTTTCCTCAAAAAGCTCTCTTGTCATCTCGGCGTTAAATTCAAAGTCGATATCCTTGCCCCTGAGCCTTTTAAGCTCCGTATAAAAGTCGTCCTCCCGCAAAAACCCGGCGGCGACCCTAAGGTATTCCTCCTCGTCCGCCTCGCCGCATATCGCCGTTACCGGATACCCTTTTTTTTCCAGCTCCCCCGCAAGCAGCAGCGCAAACAGGCCGGAGCCGAACACAGCCGCCTTTTTCTTTTTCCTGACGCGGAATATGCTGCGCTTTTCCCCGGCACCTCCGGATAAGGCTACGGCGCGCTCTATGTCCCCTATGGCTATGCCATCGCCGAGCTCGCAGAGCCTGCACTTTTCCTCGCAGGGCGCACCGCAGCCCGCCGACAGTATCAGCGGGAAGGGCGCTATGCTCTCATAAATTTTAAACGCCTTTTTAAAGTCGTTCTCCGCCGCCGCCTTAAGCATGGCCTTTACGTCCAGCTTAAGCGGGCAGGCGGCGTTGCAGAAGGGAGGCTGATCGTATACGCACACTCCGGCGATGCTCTCCATCTCCTCCTTGGATATGCGCTTGACCTTGTATACATGGGTAGAGACTCTTTCGTCTATACGCGTCATATACCGTCCCTGCCTCCCTCCTTAAAAAGCTGCCGTGCTATCCTTCAAGCTCCCTGAGCGACTCCATCACCCTCTCGGGTCTTGCCGGCACCTTCGTGATGCGCGCGCCGGTGGCGTTGTATATGGCGTTGAGTATAGCGGGATGGGGCGCCGTTAGCGGGGCTTCGCCGCAGCCCGCTGCGCCGTAGGGGCCGTATGGCCTGTATGTCTCGTTGAAGTGAAGCTCAATATCGTCCGGCGCGTCGTTGGGGTAGGGTATGCCGCAGCGGAGCAGCGTCGTCTCCCTCTCGAGGTCGTCGAAGTCCTCGCTGAGCGCAAGGCCGACGCCCTGTATTAGGCCGCCGTAGAAGTTGCCCTCCACCAACAGCCGGTTCATTATGGTTCCGACGTCGCCCACGCAGGTGAACTTCTCCACCTTTACCTTGCCCGTCTCGGTATCCACCACCACCTCCGGCAGGAATATGCTGTACATATACGTTGCGAAGGGCTCGCCCTGGGCGGTGTCCTGATCCACGGGGTGATCGGCGCAGTATGTGGTGGTCCAGTTGCCGTCCACCTTGGTCTCTATACCCTCCGCCTTCACCTCGTAGTATGTGCGGTAGCTTCCATCCTCCTTGCGCATTGCGGCGAGAAGGTTCTCCGCGGCGAGACGGCAGGCGTTACCCGTCATCACCTGGGAGCGGGAGCCGCCGGCGGGGCCGGAATTGGGGCATATCTTTGTGTCGTTCATTACGAGGCGTATCTGCTCCGGCCTTATGCCGGCCTGTCTCAGCGTCTCGTGGGCGGATACCAGCGCGCCCATATCCGCGCCCTGTCCGTGATCCTCCCAGCAGGTGTATATGCTTACCGTGCCGTCGGGGTTGAGCTCGGCCTGCGCGGAGGAGGCGTCAACGCCGTCCAGACCGCAGCCGTATACGCCGAGCGAAACGCCTATGCCGTACTTATACCGCCCGTCAGACCCGGCGTTCTTCTCCGCTACCCTCTTTTTGCCCGCCTCATACAGCGGGCGCGCCTTTTCAAAGAGCGCCTCCTCGCAGTATACATCTGGCGGGAAGCCTGTGGGTATGGTGGTGCCCTCGGACTCCTTATAGCAGTTCATAGCCCTCATCTCAAAGGGGTCTATGCCCATCTTTGCGGCGAGGCAGTCTATGGCTATTTCCGAGCCCATGAAGGACTGCGGCGAGCCGTAGGCGCGGAAGGCGGAGCCCCATGCGTGGTTTGTGAATACCGTGCGACTCCTGTTGCGTATGGAGCCTATGCCGTAGCCCGCGCCGGTGAACTGGCTCAAGCGCATGGTGAGCAGGTCTCCAAACTCGGAATACGGGCCGTGGTCTATGAAATTATCGCCCCAGAGGGCCAGCAGCTTGCCCTTCTCGTCCGCCGCCAGCTTAACGTGCATGAAGGCGGGGGAGCGCTTTCCGGTGTAGGTTATGTTTTGATACATGTTGAACACCAGGGATACGGGCCGTTTGCATATCAGCGCAGCGGCGCCGAGTATGGCCTCGTTGGTGGGCGAGAACTTATACCCGAAGGTGCCTCCCGCATGGTTCTGTATCATACGCAGCTTTTCCATTGGTACACCTATGCCGCCCGCTATCATTGGCATGTGAAGATGTATGCCTATGGACTTGGAGTGTATGGTGAGCATCCCGTCCTCGTCTATGTAGGCATAGCCGCAGTCCGGCTCAAGGTGCAGGTGCGGCTGGCGGGAGCAGTAGCTCTCTATCTCCACCTGCTGCGAATCGGGGATGCTGTCCCAGTCGAAATCCCCGCCCTTTATGCAGTTCGTCTCAAAGAACACGTTCGGGGTGCCGGGGTGTATCTCTATGGCGTCGGGGGCCATGGCTTCTATTGCGTTCATGTAGGCCGGCAGCTCCTCTATATCGACCTTAACAGCCTCCGCCGCCGCCCTTGCCTGCTCCTCCGTCTCCGCCGCGACTATGGCTATGGCGTCGCCGAACTGGAATATCTTATCCCGGCAAAGCACCGGCCTGTCAAAGCCGTCGTTCTTGTTGTGCTTGGGAAGCATGACGAGGCCGTTTATCTGGTTGGTACCGCCGGCCTCCAGTATGTCCTTGTAAGTTATGACCTTGAATACGCCGGGCATCTTTTCCGCCTCGGAGGTGTCTATACCCTTTATGTTGGCGTGGGATACCTTAGCCTGGGTCAGGGCGAGCCGCAGCGTGCCCTCGGGCAGCTTCAGCGCGTCGTCCGCGCCGAAATCCCAGCTTCCCGTGACCTTCTGTGCGGCGGAGGGGCGTATGTACCTTGTGCCCTTTATGCTGTCTCCCTCCGGCTTGAATACCAGGTCCTCCTTGGTAAGCTCGCCGCGCATTACCTTTGCCGCATCCATCACCGCGTCTATCATGGGCTTATAGCCGGCGCAGCGGCACAGGTTCCGGTTTTTATCGAACCAGTCCCTTACCTCCTTGCGCGTCGGGCTGCAATTTCCGTTGAGCAGCGCGATGCCGCTCATTATAAATCCGGGCGCACAGAAGCCGCACTGGGCACAGCCGTTTGCCATCCACGCGACCTGAAGCGGGTGCATGTCGTGCAGCGTGCCTATTCCCTCTATCGTAGTTATTTCCGCGTTGTCCTTAAGCCTCGTCACCTTAGTCACGCAGGAACGGGTCACCTTTCCGTCCACTATGACGTTGCAGGCTCC